>Ga0265314_10005819_pt1 | contig 11042 bp, 6 predicted proteins | sample 4126metaG_FD_203106 | JGI IMG/M metagenome (GOLD analysis project Ga0265314, IMG submission 203106) | Rhizosphere microbial communities from Carex aquatilis grown in University of Washington, Seatle, WA, United States - 4-1-26 metaG | ecosystem: Host-associated > Plants > Roots > Rhizosphere >... | reverse complement strand
GTTTGGCGCAGGCCATGGAGAGCATGTATTTGGGGTCATCGCCCTGCATGCCCTTGACGAACTCGACGCCGATGCTTCCGGTGAGGTAAGGGTCTTCGCCGTAGGTTTCCTGACCACGGCCCCAGCGCGGGTCACGGAAGATGTTGACATTGGGCGTCCAGAAATCGACGCCGGTCCACCACTTGGAGTCGCCGTTGTGGGCGTTGGCGTAGTCGTTAAATTTGGCGCGGCCTTCGACGCCGATGACGTTGCCTTCGGCGTGGAAAAGTTGCGGATTCCAGGAGGCGGCCCCGCCGACGGGTTCCGGGAAGACGGTTGCGGCGCCGTTGTTGGCGACGCCGTGGAGGGCTTCATTCCAATAGCGGTAGGCAGGGAGGCCGAGGCGCTCGATGCCGGGGGCGTCGTCCTTGAGCTGATTGACTTTTTCGGCGAGCGACATGCGGCGAATGAGATCGTCGATGCGCGCGTCCATGGATTTGGTGTTGTCGCGCCAGATGGGGGCTTCTTTTACGTCTGGCACCTTGTTGGCGGCGGCGGTGAAGGCGTCGGCGAGTTCGTTGGCGGCGAAGGACGCGGCGGTGGTGCCGTCCTGTTTCTTGATGGTGATGGTGTTGAATTTAGCGGGTCCCTGGCTGTCCTGGCCGGCGGTGAAGGTGATCTTTAAGGGGCCGTGCAAGGCGTCATCGGCATGATCGAAGGTGCCGGTGATGGTGGTGACTTTGCGGGCGCCGGCCTGGGCGAAAATGTCGAAATCCTTTGCGATTTGCGTGTCGTCGGCGGTCACGCTGAAGACGCGCTGGCCGCTCGCGGTGGCGATGGTCTCGACCTCGCCGATGGCGAGGGTGTACTTGCCTCCCGGGATGCCGTTGACGGTCACCGTGAAATTTTTGCCATTGACGTCTTCGTTGTAGACGGCGGGATTGTCGCCGGCACCTTCGATGGGTGTGGGGGCGGGGCCGCGACCGCCGAGCGCGCCTCGTCCGCCGGGCGCGCCAGCCGCGCCTGGTGCTCCCGGACCGCCAGGGCCGCCCGGACCTCTGCGGCCCCGGCCGCCGCCTTCACGGCTATGGGTGAAATCGCCACTGACGGTGACCTGCGGGCCGCAGGAGCCGCAGACTTCATCGGCGGCGCGACCAAGATGCGGTGAGGCCAGCATTCCGGCCAGCAGGAGGGCGGCGGCGGAAGTGAAGGTCAGGTAGGCGTTACGTTTGTTCATGGGGAGTTCTCACTTATTAGAAAGCAGAAAGAGATCTGATGGTTGTCACGGTTATTTGTTTGCGGGGGATGTCGTGGGGGGCGCGGTCACGTAGGGTTCCTTGGGCTCCTTGGCGTCATAGCCGAGGACCTTAAGGGCGGCGACGGCGTAGCGTCTTCCGAACTCGCGCTGGCCGTCGGCGGTGAAGTGGAGATTGTCGTTGTTGCAGGGCAAGTCCTTGGCGGAGATGACGTGGGAATTGGGGAGGGTGTCGGGCATTTTTTTGAGGATGTCGTTGAATTCGGCTTTCTGGCCGTGGTGCTCGGCGTCGACGACTTCACCGGCGAAGAGGTGGGTTTCCTTGGGGTCGAGGGAGAGATCGCGGCAAAGGTCGTCGTAGATTTTCTTCATTTTCTTTGGCCAGTCCGGATCCTGAAAGTTGGATTCGCCCTGATGGACGAGGAAGCCTTTGATGACGCCCTGTTTCTGGGCGATTTTGCCGAGCTTCACCAGATATTCGTAAGGATTGGCTTCGTAAACATTGGAGGCGGTGATTTTCCAGGCGTCGCTGGCGGGGAGTGAACTCAGGTACTGCTTGTAGGCGTCTTCGTCCCAGAGCTCGATTTTGGTGCCGGAGACGGCGCATTTGACGATGCCCACGCGGATGTCCTTGGGCAAATTGGCGACCATGGTGCGGCCAAAGTAATCGCAGATGGTGATGCCGCGGGTGCCCTGCATGAGGGGCGGGACGGCGGTGTACCATTGGCCCATTTTGCGCTGGAGGTTGTTGTTGTCGAAGTCGGCAAGGACTTCGAAGCGGGGATCGACCTGCTCTTCGCCGGGTTTCATCTGGCCGCCGCCGGCCATGTTGGACTGGCCGAAGGCGAGGTAGATGTAGAATTTTGGATCGGGCTTTGCGTCGGGCTGGGTGGCGGGAGCGGCGGGGAAGGCGGTTTGCGCGAAGGAAAGGATGGCGGCGAGCGCAAGGGAGGCGAGTATGGCGCCTTTGAAGGGGGAACATCTGGTTTTGAAATTCATGGGGAAGCTCCGCATTGCTATCTGTTGGTCAGGCTTTCGGCAACACCTTGAAAACGACGGCGAGAGAGTTGGGCGCTTTCTCCGGCAGGGATACGGTAGTTGCGTTTTCGTCGCGCGTAAAGGGAAGAGGATCGGGGGAGCCGAGCATTTCGATGCGTGCAATTTCGCCGGGGTAGTCGGGATTTTTGGCGGCGAGGCTCTTGATGGTGAGTTTGCGCGACTCGGGCCAGCCCATGGCGTAGACGTAGAGTGCGTCGGCCTTGGTGGTGAATCGCAAATCTTCCGGGGTGTAGCGGCGGACGTCGGCAGCGCCACCGAAGCCGCTACGGGTGACATTGGAGGTGGAGGGGCCTTCGCCGTAGACCTTCCATGGGCGGGAGGCGTAGATGCCTTCGCTGTTGGCGGTCATCCATTCGGTGATGCCCTCGAGGACGGCGGCTTCTTTTTCGTCAAAGGTGCCGTCGCCGCGGAGGGGGATGTTCAAGAGGAGATTGCCGTTTTTGGAGCAGATGTCGATGAGCATCTGGATGACCTGGATGGGCGTCTTGTAGCCGTTGCGGTTGTAGACGGCGCGGTTGTAGTGCCATTCGCCGATGCAGGTGTCGGTTTGCCAGGCGTCGTTCTGGATGCCCATGGAGCTGCCGCGTTCGTAATCCTGGACGAGGGAACCGGCGTGGTTGGGTTTGATTTGCTTGGCGTTGAGGACGGCTTCGAGCTTGCCTCGGCGATTGATGTTGCTGTTGTAAAAATGGGCGGCGATGTCGAGGCCGGCCTGGCCGAGGGGGAGTTCGGTGTTGTCGAAGTAGACAAGGTCGGGGTCGTATTTGTCCATGAGCTCCTGGCATCGGGCGAACCAGCGGGCGACGAATTCGGGATTGTTGGGGGGCGGGTTTTCGTTCCAGGTGCGGTCGTTGCGCGTGTGCCAGTTGTTGAGGTCCTGGATGGTGGTGAGGCCATCGGGCATGACGTAGATGGGACCATTGTAGAGGGCCTGGGGATCGAGGCCCTCCCACCACTTGCCCTTGCCATCTTCCTTGCGGAGGCGGAAGGCATCGTAGCGAACACCAGCCTTGTCGCCGGTGGCGTCGTAGCCGTAGGCGGTCTGGAACCAGTGCCAGGAATGGGCAGAGTGGTTGGTAACGCCGAAGCGGAGGCCGGCGTTGCGGGCGGCGTCGGCCCAGCCTTTGATGAGGTCTTTCTTGGGGCCGACGCGGACGGAGTTCCATTCGTGGTGCGTGGAATCGAAGTTGTCGAAGTTGTCATGGTGGTTGGCGAGTGCGACGAAGTATTTGGCGCCGGCTTTTTTGTAGCGATCGACGAGGGCGTGGGGATCCCACTTTTCGGCCTTCCAGAGGTTGTCGATCTCCATGAAGCCGAACTCGGAGGGATGGCCATATTTCTGGACGTGGATGTTGTACTGGGCGTTGCCCTGGATATACATCTGGCGGGCGTACCAATCGCCGGCTTCGGGCTGGCATTGGGCGGACCAATGGGCCCAGATGCCGAACTTGGCATCGCGGAACCAGTCGGGGGCTTTGTAGCCTTCCTTGAGGGAGTCCCAGGTTGGTTTGAAGGGGCCATCGGCGATTGTGCGGGGGCCGATGGGATATTCGGGTTTGGGTGGCAGATTCGCCGGCGCCGGGGCACTTGCGGCAGGCGTGGCTGCTCCGGCGGCGAGGGCTTGGCGCATCCAAAGCGCGGGGAGGGCGGCGGCGGTGGCCTTGAGCATGGAGCGGCGGGAAAGCGGCACGGCTATTCCTTTCCGAAGGGACGGCGAATCACGCGCGATCATTCCTGGGGCAGGCCTTTGCCTTCGGCGACGTCCATGATGGCTTTGTATGCCGGCTTGGGATTGAGCTGGGCATCATAGACGAGCGGGTATTGACCGGAGCGCCAGGAACGGCGGTCGTTGGTGCCCCAGAGGGTGACGCGTTCCATGTCCTTGGCGTGGCGGTTGAAGATATCGAAGAGCTTGGCGTACATGACGGCCTGCTTTTTGAAATCCTCGTCGGTGACCGGTCCGCCGCGGCCGCCGCCGCCGAGTGCGCCGCTGTTGGTGCCGGTTGCGGTGACGTCGAGCTCGCTGATGCCGACCTTGAGACCCAGGGAGGCGTAATCGTCGATGGCTTTTTCGACGTCGGCGAGGTTGGTGTCGAGGTGCCAGTGGCCCTGGATGCCGACGCCGGTGATGGGGGCGCCTTCAGCGATCAGACGCTTGAGAAGAATCATCGACCATTGGTGTTTGCCGGTGCCTTTGACGGCTCCCTGCTCGATGTTGTAATCGTTGTAGTAAAGTTTGGCATCGGGGTCGGCCTCGTGGGCGGTTTTGAAGGCGATGGTCAGATAGTCCTTTCCGACGCCCTGATACCAGTTATCGTTGCGAAGATTTTCCGGGTTGGCCTCGGTGCCCTGGCCGTTGTCATTGATCGCTTCGTTGACCACATCCCAGCCGTAGGTTTTCCCCTTGTAGCGTCCCACGACGGTTTTGATGTGGTCCTGAAAGCGTTTGACGATGGTGTCGCGGCTGGCCCATTTAGTGGGGTCCTTGGCGTCGGTGAAAAACCAGTTGGCGGTCTGGCTGTGCCAGCAGAGATTGTGGCCCCAGACCTTGATGTTGTTGTCGGTGCACCATTTGACGAGGGTATCGGCCTGGGCCCAATCGTAGGTATCTTCGGTGGGGTGGATCGGCTGGGGCTTCATGCAGTTTTCGGGCGTCATGATGTTGTAATTGGCCTTGATGTTGGCGAGCTCAGCGTCGGTGTAGTTGCCGGGGTCGGCGGCGGTGCCGATGAGGAATTTTCCGGCGAAGGCGTCTTTGAGTCCTGTAGTTGGGGCTGCGGCAGGAGCGGTTGCGGCAGGGGGCGTTGTGGATTGGGCGTAGCCGATGGCAGCCCAGAGCGCAGCGACCATTAATCCGGAAACGGCGATTCGCTTAAGCATGATTGAGACCTCCATTTATTTCCTGACTGGACATGATGTTTACCCCCGATGCCATTATGCAAGGGGGCGACTTTATTGAATAGCCCGCAAGAGGGGGCTATTTCTTTTCAAACTTCCATGAATCGAAATTAAAGAGATGGCTGCCGGCTTTTCCTCTAAAAACAAAGTAGAGATCGTGAACGCCCTGGGCACCCTGAAGACTGGTGGTCTGACTTTTCCAGGTATCCCAGCCGCCGGTGGCGGAGACGGGGAGGGTGGCGACGGGGTCGCTGGTTTGGGAATCGAGGTGGAGTTCGATCGAGCCGCTGTCCGTGGGAGCCGCGAGGGTGGCGGCGAACGATGCGGCGCCGGTTCCGAAGTCGACGTTCCTTACCTTGATGAAATCGCCATCATCGATGTCGGTGACGAAGACGCCGGGTTTGTCATCGGCGCGGGGCTGGGTTTTGACGCCTGTTTCCCAGCAGATGGTGGCGGCTTCCTGCTGCTGGAAGGGATCGAGGCGTGCAATGGGGGCGGGGCCGACGTCGGTCATCGGGATGGTGGGGAAGGTGCCGTCGGCGTTGTATTTAAATTCCTCAATGCAGACGGAGCGGTTGTATCCGCCGCCGCCGGGGAGGGCGCCATCGTGATAGAAGAAATAATTGTGGCCTCTGTATTCGATGACACCGGGATGATTGGTAAAGCTTGTGGTGCGGTGGCCGGTGGCCTTGCTGTTTTCGGTGGGCATGATGATGCCCTTGAAGGTCCAGGGGCCGGTGGCATTCGGGCTGGTGGCGTAGCAGATGTTCTCGGGGATACCGCTGGCGGCGTAGACCATGTAGTAGAGGCCATTGCGTTTATAAAACCAGGGACCTTCTTCGTAGAGGGTGGCGCGTTTGGGATCTTTTTCGCGCTTGCCGAAGCCATCGACGGTCAGGGGCACGGTGACGATGCCGACTTTTTGATCGAAGGAGATCATGTCCTCGTTGAGCTTGACGTATTTGAGGGCGGGATTTCCCCAGTACAGGTAGGCCTGGCCGTCATCGTCGATGAACTGGGTGGGGTCGATGTTGCCGTCACCGGTGGCGATCAGCGGTTTTCCGATGGCATCTTTGTAGGGGCCCTCGGGCTTGTCGGCGACGGCGACGCCGATGGACATGCCGCCGTTTTTGCGGTTCATGGGGACGAAATAATAGAACTTGCTGTTGCGTTCAATGACCTGACCGGCCCAGGCGTCATCGCGCGCCCAGGCGAAATCCTTGCAGGCGAGCGGCGAACCGTGATCTGTCCAATTGACCATGTCCTTGGTGGAGTAGCAGCGCCAGTTGTGCATCGTGAAGAAGCGGCCGCCCTCATCGTGGCCGGTGAAGAGGTAAAGGGTGTCATTGATGACGACGGGGGCGGGATCCGCGGTGTAGAGGGTCTGGACGACGGGGTTGTCGGCGCGGCATGTGCCGAGGGCTGCGAAGAGGACACAGCCCGCGATGGGGGCGGCGATGGGCAAACGGGTCTTCATGCTGGGGGATTTCCTTACTGCGGGCGGCCCGTGTTATTTCACGACTGGCGGGACAAAGTGGTATTGCGGCGCTTTGGCGGACCCTTCCAGGGTTAGCGATTGAGTGAGAGTTCCTTTGTCGATGGCGGAATTGCCTCCGACCTGCACCTGGAGGTTGCCGGGGCGCACTTCGCGTTTGCCATCCTTGCCGACGACGAGCGACAACTGCTGGGTGGTGACGGTGAAGGTGACGGTTTTGGATTCGCCGGCTTTCAGGGAGACGCGGGCAAAACCGACGAGGGCTTTGCGCGGGGTGGAGAGGAGGGTCGCCTGTTCGTCGCTGATTTTGTCGGGGGCGGGGACGGTGGCCGGATCGACCGGCGGCAGATCGCGGTTGAGGTAGCACTGCGCGACTTCATCTCCGTCGATGCTGCTGGTGTTTTTGACGGTGAAGGAAATTTTCACGTCGTCGCCGGTGGCGGATTTTTGGGGGGCGGAGAGATTGGAGTATTCAAAGCTGGAATAGGAGAGTCCGTAGCCGAAGGGATAGAGCACGGGCTTGGTGTTGTAACGGTAGGTACGGTCGTACATGGCGTAGCTGGTGAACTCCGGCAGATCTGCGGTGGATTTGTAGAAGGTGACAGGGAGGCGGCCGGCGGGGTTGTACTTGCCGAAAAGAACGTCGGCGACGGCATCACCGCGCTGGCCGGGATACCACGCCTGGATAACCGCGGGAGCATTCTCATTTTCCCAGCCCAAGGCAATGGCGCTGCCGGAACAATTGACGACGACCACCGGTTTGTTTCCGGCGGCGGCGACTACGGATTGAATCGCGCTTTCCTGGCCGGCGGGCAATTCGATGGCGGTGCGGTCGTGCTGCTCGCCTTCATCGCGGGGGCTGATGCCCACGACGAGGACGATGGCGTCGGCCTTCTTCGCCAGATCGGTGATTTCGCTGGCGTCGCCGGTGGTGGTGGTGAGCACGTGATCGGCGCCCACGACTTTCTTGATGCCGTCGAGGATGGTGATTTGGTGTTCGGGCGGGGCTTTGCCGTTGTAGTTGCCGTATTGCATGGTGATGTTGTTGGCGTTGGGGCCCATGACGGCGATGGTGCCGATGTTGGTCTTCAGCGGAAGCGTATGGTTGGAATTCTTGAGGAGGACCATGGTTTCGTCGGCGGCTTTGAGCGCCAGTTCGTGGTTCTCCGGCGTGTTGTATTGATCCATTTTGATTTTGTTGTAGGGGTTGCCCTCGTAGCCGGCGGGATCGAACTCGCCCATGCGGATGCGGGCTTCCATGATGCGGCGGACGGCCCCATCGATGTCCTTCTCGGAGAGCAGGCCCTGCTGCACGGCTTGGATGAGATTAGGCTCGCGCGAGCCCCCCGCACCACCGCCGCGGCGGCCGCCGCCACCGCCTGCGCCGCCGGCGTAGGTGGTGCCGGAGTCGAGGTCATTGCCGGCCTTGACGGCAAGCGCGGTGGTTTCGACGGGCGTGTTGCCGAAGTGGTGGTTGTTGAGGATATCGGCGACCGAGCCGTCATCGGAGACGACGACGCCATCGAAGCCCCATTGGCCGCGGAGGATGTCGGTCAGCAGTCGCTTGTTGCAGGAGTCGGGCACGCCGTCGATGGCGCTGTAAGCGGACATGACGGAGTGGGCGTGGGCTTCCTTGATGGTCGCCTCAAACTGTGGCAGATAGGTGGTGTACAGGTCTTGGTCGGTGATCACGGCATCAAACTGATGCCGAAGCGCTTCTGGGCCACTGTGCACGGCGAAATGCTTGGGCGTGGCGATGGCTTTGAAGTAGACCGGATCATCGCCCTGGATGGCCGTGACGAAAGCGACGCCGAAGCGGCTGGTAAGGTAAGGATCTTCGCCGTAGGTTTCCTGGCCGCGGCCCCAGCGCGGGTCGCGGAAGATGTTGACGTTGGGGGACCAGAAATCCAGGCCGGTCATGGCGTCAAAGATATTCTTCGAGCGGTACTCGGCGTTTTTCGCCCGGCCTTCGGTGCTGATGGCCGTGGCGATTTTGTAATGGAGCTCGGTATCCCAGGAGGCGGCAAGGCCGATGGCCTGGGGGAAGACAGTGGAGAGGTCATGGGTCATGCCGTGGAGGGCTTCGGTCCACCAGTGATAGGGCGCGATGCCGAGGCGCGGGATGGCGGGCGAGGCCATCTGCATGAGGGCGGCTTTTTCCTGAAGCGTGAGGAGGGAGACGGCATTGTCGACGCGTTTTTGCACGGGAAGCGAGGGATCGTAGAACGCGGGCAGAGGATTTGGACGCGCGGGGGGCTCGATGGGAGCATTGCGTCCGCCGGGGCCGGCGGGAAACGCGCCGATAGAGGGTGCGGCGCCGCCGTCGGGCGCATTTTGCGCGAGGACCGTAGGCAGGGCAGCGGCAACAGCCAGGGCAGCGGCGACGACGAAATTGCGATTGGATGTCTTGGACATGGGCTCGTTTCCTATTGTTCAAACTGCCAGGAATCAACATTCATGAGGGGTGCGCCTGGGCCAAAAAACTTCAGATACAGATCGTGGACGCCCTTGGCGCCTGAGAGATTGCAGGACTGCGTTTCCCACTGATCCGGACCGCCGGTGGATTTTACCTTAAGTGTGCCGATTGCGGCGCCCACTTCACTGTCGAGGCGCAGGGTGATGGAAGAGCCCTCAGCCGCGGCGGCAAGGCGAGCGTTGAACCGGGCGGCGCCTTTGTCGCCGAAATCGACGCCCTTGAGCTTGATGTAGGCGCCATTTTCAGTGACGTTCACGAACACGCCCTGCTTGCCCTCGCCGCGGGGCAGGGTCTTGACGCCTTTTTCGTAGCAGATGGTGGCGGCTTCCACCTGGGCGTAGGGGCTGAAGGTGCCGACCTGTGCGACGCCCTCATCGTTCCACCAGGGAAGTTTCTGGATGGTTCCGTCGGGGTTGTAGGTCATTTCCGCGACGCAGACGGAACGCCGCTCGCGGTGGACATCGGTGAGTTCCCAGTTGAGCTTGTAGTTGAAGCCGAAGACGTAGGACTTGCCTTTGAAATCGATGATACCGGGGTGGTTTCCTGAAGAGAGTTTGTTGCCGTCCATGATGTTGCCCTTGAACTCCCAGGGGCCGGTGGGTTTGTCGCTCATGGCGTAGCCGATGCCTTCGGGGCAGCAGGTGGAGGCGTAGGCGAGATAGTAGTGGCCGTCGCGTTTGTAGATCCAGGGGCCCTCCTGGTAATTGCGCGGCTTGCCCTCGGCGCGCACGACGTCGCCGGAATAAGAGGTCATGTCCTTGTTGAGCTTCACGAACCAGGCGTTGGGGTTGCCGAAATAGAGGTAGGCCTGGCCGTCATCGTCGACGAAGGCGGTGGGATCGATGTAACCGTTGCCGCGGTCGATGAGGGGTTTGCCCAGGGCGTCGGTGTAGGGTCCCGTGGGATTGTCGGCAACGGCCACGGCGATGACGTTCTTGGGATTGCCGTGGGCGCTGATGGGAACGTAGAGATAGAACTTGCCATCGCGGGGGACGACCTGGGGGGCCCAGGCGTCGTTGTTCTGCACCGCCCATTTGAAGGTTGCCAGCGAGGCGATGGCGCCGTGATCCGTCCAATTGACCATGTCCCTGGTGGAATAGCATTGCCAGTCGAGCATGTGAAAGCCGCGGCCGTCATCTTCATCGTGGCTGGTGACGAGATATACCGTGTCACCGACGACCACCGGCGCGGGGTCGGCGGTGAATTTGGTCTGAACGACCGGATTATCCGCGCGGCAGGTCAGCGGAAACGCGAGGGCGGCGAAGACGGCGAAGACTAGCGGCGCGATTGACTTGTTCATGCGGTCACCTAATCAATGTGTCTTTTTGCTGATCCATGCCACGTAGCCGCCGCGCGTGCTGAGCGAGGGGCTGAGCGTGTCGATTTTGGATACGTCGCGGGTATCACGTTTGAAGGCGGCGGGATTGTCGGGGTCGTCAGCGAAGAGTTCGGCGTGGTAGGGTCCGTCGCCGAGGAAGGCCAGATCGATCTTCATGTCGCCGGCGGTTGCTCCATTCAGGATGCCGATGAACCAATCCTGGCCATGGCGGCGGGCGAAGGCGGCGGTCTTTCCCGGCTCGCTGCCGGGGAGGACGATGGTCTGGTCCCAGGTTGTCGGGAGATGGCGGACGAAATCCTCGGCGGGGTTGCCGATGAAATCCTTGTATCCGCCACCGAAGTGGAGGAGCGGAGAGGTCATGTCGACGGACTGGGCGAGCATGTGGCTCCAGGTATAGCCGACGAGTTCATGGGGATCGAGCGTAGTGGGCGTGTAATCGGCGGGGCCGGCGAGAAAGCGGGTAAAGGGGATGATTTCGTCGTGGGCGTCGGGCAGGACGCGGCGGTAACGGGTCATGTGGTATTCGAGGCCACGGACGGCT
>Ga0265314_10005818_pt1 | contig 11042 bp, 12 predicted proteins | sample 4126metaG_FD_203106 | JGI IMG/M metagenome (GOLD analysis project Ga0265314, IMG submission 203106) | Rhizosphere microbial communities from Carex aquatilis grown in University of Washington, Seatle, WA, United States - 4-1-26 metaG | ecosystem: Host-associated > Plants > Roots > Rhizosphere >... | reverse complement strand
ACATCTATATGGGCGCGATCCCGTGGGTGCTGATGCAGCTGCTGCTCGTGGCCATCGTGATCTTCGTGCCGCAGTCGGTCACGATCTTCCTCGACAAGGAAGAGAAGATCGACATCGACAAGGTCAAGATCGAAATGCCGGTCGACGAATCGGCACCCGGCGCCGCGGCCGCGATGCCCGGCGCATCGGAGCCGTCCGGCGACGATGAGCAAAAGAAAATGGACGAGCTTTTCAAGCCCAAGAAATAGTGGACGGACAACCCGCCCAGGCCATCGTCCCCGAGCCTTTTCGCTTCACGCCATCCGCCGGGCCCGTCACAGGCCCGGCTTTCTCGCTGGCCTATCGCGTGGTCACGACAATTTTCGTGCTGAGTATCGGCGTGTGGCTATCGCTCGTGTGGCTTGGCGAAAACGTGCGCGGAAGCAGTGCGCTGCTGCTGTGGTTCCTCGCGGCGTTCGCGATGTGCGTGTTCTTCCTGTACTGGATCCTCAAGGGCCGCACTTCCATCGACGCGAACGCCCTGCACCAGACCTGGTTCGCCGACAAGCACGTCGCCATCGCAGACCTCGTGAGCGTGGGCGTCCTAAGAATCCGCGGGCTCGAATGGCTCGTCGCTCCGCGAATTCATGTGCGCACCCTCACGGGCAAGTCCGTGCTGATTCACGCGGCCGACCCGAAGGTGCTGGACGAATTCGAGCGGATGGCTTCGGAGCTGAATGCCTTCAGGCGGCGCGAGCCGAACGCGCCGCCATGACGCGGCCCGCCGCGAGCACCAGCAAGGCGCCGGCGAACGCGGCCGTGTAGTGCCACACGGCGCTGTGATGCACGAGGCTCTCGAGCACGTGGTCTTCGATGATCGTCTCGCCGCCCACCCATCCGACCAGCGCGGCACCGGCATAGACGAGCACAGGGTACCGATCCATCAGGCGCACCATGAGCGTGGCGCCGAAGATCACGATCGGAATGCTGATCGCCAGCCCAAGCACCAGAAGCACCATGCTGCCTTTGGCGGCAGCCGCGACCGCGATCACGTTGTCCATGCTCATCACGAGATCCGCGACAAGGATGGTGCGGATCGCGGCCATCAGCGACAGATGTTTCTGGGACGTGCCCTCTTCGCCGTCTTCGTCCACCGCAAGCAGTTGCGAGCCGATCCACAGCAGCAACAGGCCGCCCGCGATCTGGAGCCAGGGCACGTCGAGCAGCTCTGCCGCAACTGCCGTGAGCAGCACCAGCAGCACAACGGCCGCCGCGGAGCCCCAGATCACCGCCTGCCGCTGGTGATGCGGCGGCAGCGACTTGGCCGCCAGCGCAATGACGACTGCGTTGTCGCCGGAGAGCACGACGTTGACGCCGATGATCTTGAGAAGCCCGATCCAGAAATCGGCGGTAAGTACAACTTCCACGCCCCGTCTCCAATTGTGCACGCGACGCGCCAGTGTAGTGGTTAGACCCGATGCGGGGCCGGTGGGCGGCTGCCCACACTGCACGCGCACATCAACCATCCATGGCCAGCGTCACCATCCACTCAGCCCGCAAGAACTTCGGCGACGTCGCAGTGCTGCACGGCGTGGACATCGAGATTCCCGACGGATCGTTCACCGTGCTCGTCGGGCCTTCGGGCTGCGGCAAGTCGACGCTGCTGCGCATGATCGCGGGGCTGGAGCACATCACCGGCGGCGAAGTCCGGATCGCCGGCAAGGTCGTGAACGACTTGCCGCCCAAGGCGCGCGACATCGCGATGGTGTTCCAGAACTACGCGCTCTATCCGCACATGACCGTGCGCACGAACATGGCGTTTTCGCTGAACCTTGCAAAACTCGACAAGGCCACGATCGAACAGAAGGTCGCGCGCGCGGCGGAGATTCTCGGGCTGCAAACATTTCTCGACCGTTATCCGCGCCAGCTCTCCGGCGGGCAACGCCAACGCGTGGCGATGGGCCGCGCGATCGTGCGCGACCCGCAGGTGTTCCTCTTCGACGAGCCGCTGTCCAATCTCGATGCGAAGCTGCGCGTCGCCATGCGCAGCGAGATCAAGGAGCTGCACCAGCGGCTGAAGACCACGTCCATCTACGTCACGCACGACCAGATCGAAGCGATGACCATGGGCGACCAGATCGTGGTGATGCGCGACGGCCGCATCGAACAGACCGGCAGCCCGCTCGACCTGTACGACCATCCGGCCAACCAGTTCGTCGCGGGCTTCATCGGATCGCCCGCGATGAATTTTCTGCCGGGCACCGTGCGCCGCACGAACGGCAACGCGTACGTTGAACTCGACGACGGCACGCGCGTCGCGGCGCCGCCATCGTCCGCGCAGGACGGCCAGCCGGTTGTCTTCGGCACGCGCCCTGAACATCTTTCGCTCGCAAGCAGCGGCGGCATCCCCGCGCAAGTGGTGGTGCTCGAGCCGACGGGCATGGACACCTTCATCGCGTGCCGCCATCACGGCATCGACATTGCCGCGGTGTTCCGCGAGCGCCACGACTTCGCGCCCGGCACGAACGTGCATCTCGTGCCCGACCTTTCCCGTGCTCACTTATTCGATGCGCAATCAGGCCAACGCCTGCTCTAACAGGAGACAAACCATGAGCGATCTGAACCGCCGCAAATTTATCGAAGGCTCCGCGTCCGTCGCGGCCGCCGCGACGCTGGGCACGGGCGCTGCCGTGTTCGCGCCGGCTGTGCATGCGCAGGCCTTCAACCTGAAGCCCGAGAAAGGCGCGAAGCTGCGCGTGCTGCGCTGGAGCCGCTTCGTGCAGGGCGACATCGACCAGTACATGAAGAACGTCGCCGCGTTCACGGCGAAGACCGGCATCGAAGTCAAGGTCGACAACGAGAACTGGGAAGACGTGCGCCCGAAGGCCGCGGTGGCCGCGAACACCGGCGCGGGCCCGGACATCATCCTGTCCACCAACGACGACGCCAACCTGTACCCGGACAAGTTGCTCGACGTGACCGACCTTGCCGAATACCTCGGCAAGAAATACGGCGGCTGGTACGACTCGGTGAAAGCCTATGTGCGGCCCGACGGCAAGAAGTGGATCGCGCTGGGTCTCGGTACCGCGGGCTCGATGCAGGTGTATCGCACGAGCATGCTCAAGGCCGCGGGCTTCGATGCTTTCCCGAAGGACACCGACGGCTTCCTGAAGATGTGCCAGGCGCTGCATGCAAAGGGAACACCGGTGGGTTACGCGCTGGGCCATGCAACCGGCGACGGCCTGTGGTGCAACTGGCTGATGTGGTCGCACGGCGGCAAGATGGTCGATTCCTCGAACAAGGTCGCGATCGCAAGCCCCGAGACACTCAAGGCGCTCGAATACGGCCAGAAGCTGTATGCCACGTTCATTCCCGGCACGCTGGCTTGGCTGGACCCGAGCAACAACAAGGCCTTCCTCGACGGGCAGATCAGCTGCACGAACAACGGCATCTCGATCTACGTGGCCGCGAAGAATTCGCCCGACGCAAAACTCAAGGACATCGCGCTGGACATCGGGCATTCGACTTTCCCGGTGGGCCCGGTCGGGCAACCGACGGAGTCGCACCTGTTCTTCAACCAGATGATCATGAAGCACACGAAGTACCCGCAGGCGGCCAAGGAGTTCCTGCGCTTCATGATGGAACACGAGCAGTTCGACCCGTGGATCGAAGCATGCGGCGGATATGTGTCGCAACCGCTCGCGGCGTACGAGAAGAATTCGATCTGGACGAGCGACCCGAAGAACACACCGTATCGCGACGCAACCAAGAACATGCGGCCCACGGGCTACGCGGGCCGGCTCGGCTACGCGAGCGCGGGTGTCGGCGCGGACTTCATCGTGGTCGACATGGTGGCCGAAGCGATCAGCGGATCGAAGCCGCCGCAAGAGGCGATGGAGCGCGCGCAGAAACGTGCCGAGCGCTATTACAAGGTCTGACCTACAAAGCCTGACGCTTGCTCGAACGTCTCCAAAACAGCCGCAACGCCCTCGGGCTGCTCTTCATGCTGCCCGCGGCGGTGTTGCTGCTGCTTTTCCTCACCTATCCGCTCGGCCTGGGCGTCTGGCTGGGATTCACCGACGCCAAGATCGGGCGCGGCGGCGAGTGGATCGGGCTCGAGAACTATGAGTTCCTCTGGGGCGATGAGGTCACGCGGCTCGCGCTGTTCAATACTCTCTTCTATACCGTCACGGCGAGCATCCTGAAGTTCGTGCTCGGGCTTTGGCTTGCGATGCTCCTCAATCGCAACATCCGCTTCAAGAGCTTCTTCCGCGCGGTGATCCTGCTGCCGTACATCGTGCCCACGGCGTTATCGGCGATCGCGTTCTGGTGGATCTACGACCCGCAATTCTCAGTGGTGAGCTGGGCCTTGCAGCGAATGGGACTGATCGACACCTATATCGATTTCCTCGGCGTGCCGTGGCATGCGCGGTGGTCCACCATCGTTGCGAACGTGTGGCGTGGTGTGCCTTTCGTGGCGATCACGCTGCTCGCCGGGTTGCAGACAATCAGCCCGAGCTATTACGAAGCCTCGGCGATCGACGGCGCAACGCCGTGGCAGCAGTTCCGTTATGTGACGCTGCCGCTGCTCACACCGATCATTGCAGTGGTGATGACGTTCTCGGTGCTTTTCACATTCACCGATTTCCAATTGATCTATGTGCTGACGCGCGGCGGCCCGCTCAACGCGACGCACCTGATGGCGACGCTGAGCTTCCAGCGCGCGATTCCGGGCGGTGCGCTCGGCGAAGGCGCGGCGATCGCGATCGCGATGATCCCGTTCCTGCTCGCGGCGATTCTTTTCAGCTACTTCGGCTTGCAACGCCGCGCGTGGCAGCAAGGCGCGAAGGACTAACGGTCATGTCCAACACGAACCCGAGCCACATCGAAGGCATGAGCTACCTGGAGTCGCCGCTGCGCAAGGCGATGTCCACTTACTTGCCACTGGGCGTTTTTGTGTTCGTGTTGCTCTTCCCGTTCTACTGGATGACGATCACGGCGTTCAAGCCGAACAACGAGCTGCTCACACGCGAAGGCAACCCGTTCTGGGTATACAACCCCACGCTCGACCACATCAAGAAATTGCTGTTCGAAACGAGCTATCCGCAGTGGATGTGGAACACGCTGCTCGTCTCCGTGGTGAGCACCTTCACGAGCCTCGCTGCGTCGGTGTTCGCGGCGTATGCGATCGAGCGCCTGCGCTTTTCGGGTGCGAAGCATGTGGGCCTTGCGATCTTCCTTGCGTATCTCGTGCCGCCGTCGATCCTGTTCATCCCGCTGGCGGCTGTGGTGTTCCAGCTGGGCCTGTTCGACAGCCGGCTCGCATTGATCCTCACCTACCCCACATTCCTCATTCCCTTCTGCACGTGGCTGCTGATGGGATACTTCCGCAGCATCCCATTCGAGCTGGAAGAGTGCGCGCTGATCGACGGCGCGACGCGCTGGCAGATTCTCACGCGCATCGTCCTGCCGCTCGCGGTGCCGGGCCTGATCAGCGCGGGCATCTTCGCTTTCACGCTGTCGTGGAACGAGTTCATCTATGCGCTGACGTTCGTGAGTTCGAGCGAGCTCAAGACCATCCCCATCGGCGTCGTGACGGAGCTGGTCGAAGGCGACGTGTACCACTGGGGCAGCCTGATGGCCGGCGCCCTGCTGGGCTCCGTGCCGGTGGCCATCATCTATTCGTTCTTCGTCGAGTACTACGTGGCGGGGATGACCGGCTCGGTCAAGGAATAACGCGGCGCGGCAACGGCGTCGTCCACGCTCCAGAAACAATCGAACGGGTCTCGCGGCGCCGCGCGCGCCAGCAACTCACGCGCGTCATCCTTCACACGCGCAAGGCGCAATGCGAGCCCGTTTGCGCGCAGCCATTGGCGGAACTCGCCCAGCACTTCGACCGCGGTGCTGTCCAGGTCGGCGGACTCTTCCAGGCTGACCACCACCACCTTCACGGCCGGCTGCCGCTGCGCGATGCGCCGAATTTCGGCCAGCGCGGATTCGGCGTTGGCGAAGAACAGCGGCTCTTCGGGCCGCACCACCAGCACATCGCTCACCTGCACGGCCTGCGGATTGCGCAGCGCATCGACATAGTCATGCGTCTCGCCGAGGCGCCCCAGCACGGTGACGCGCGCCTGCGCCACGCGCCGCGCCGTGGCGAGCACCGACAGCAGCACCGCGAACAACATGCCGGGCAGCACACCGGCCACGATCACGCCGAGCACGGCACACGCGGCAAGAAATTCGTCGCGCTTCAGACGGTGCAGCGCCAGCAGCGGCTTCGGGTTGAGTGCGTGTGTCAATGCGGATGCGACAACGGCCGCGAGCACCGCAACCGGCAGCAGCGCAAGCCACCGCGCGCCGAACAGCGCGATGACGGCGACCGCAACCGCCGCCACGGCGCCCGCGAGCCGCGACCGCGCGCCGGCATCATCGTTGGCCGAGCTCGCTGAAAAGCCCGCGCCCACCGGCAGGCCCTGCAGCGCGCCCGACAGCAGGTTGGCCGCACCGAGCGCGGCAAGTTCGCGGTTGGGCTCCACCGCTTCGCCCCGCCGAAGCGACAGCGAACGAATCGATCCCCACGACTCCGCATACAGGATCACCACCAGCGGCACGGCCACTTCGAAGACGCTCAGCCATTCCTGGTTGCCGAGCCGAGGCAGCGCGAAATGCGGCCACGCAAGCGCGAGCGTGCCGACAGTCGCGACGCCGTGCGCAGGCAAGTCGAACAAAGCGGTCGCCGCGATGCCCGCCACAAGCACAGCCAGCGCGGCCGGAAACATCGCAATGCGACGCAACAGCCGCAGGCCCGCATAGGCCGCGATGCCCAGCACTACCGTCCACGGATTCCACTGCGCCGCCTGGCGCAGCAAGTTGAAGAGCACTTCCATCGTGCTCGCGCCCGTCGCCGTGACGCCCGCGACAGCAGGCAATTGGTGGATGACGATGGTCACCGCCAGCCCGAACGCAAACCCGTGGAGCACAGGCCGCGAGATCAGCGCCGCAAAATGACCGAGCCGCGCCAGCGAAGCGAACAGGAACAGCACCGCGGCGGCGAGCACGAGCGCCGAGACCCACAGCCCCGCATCGATCGCGCCGGGCGACGAGGCGGCCAGCGCCGCGCTTGCGGCCGCGATGATCGTCGCCGAAGCCGATGTGGGCGACACGACCGCCACGGTGCTGCGCCCGGCGCAAGCATAGATCGCTGTGCCGGCAATGCTTGCGATCAGCGCATGCGCGGGCGCCACGCCTGCAATGCCCGCATACGCGATGGCTTCTGGCACGAGCAGCCCCGCAACGGACACGCCCGCCACGAAATCTGCCGTGCGCGGCGACGGCTTCATGAAGCGAGACTAACCCCGGTCCAACCCGGCAAGTGCATCGCTTCGGTGCTGTGCGCGAGCGAGAGCGACTGCGACAACGCTGCGTTGGGATCTCTGCGCAAGAGACCGGCCGCGATGCGGCGGCGGAAGAAATCGGCCCACTGGAATTCCGCGAAGGGCGTCTGGTCCTTCGGATAGCCGCCTGCCATGCGCACCGCGGCGGCAAGGCTGCGATAAGGATCGTCGGCGAGCTTGCCGAGCTTCTTCGGGATGCGGTCGAGCGGCTGTCGGTGCCCTCGATCATCGTAGGGATGGGCCCATTGGCGATGGTCCATCACGAGCCAGAACTCTTCGGGGTCGAGCGTCGAGAGATCTGCAAGCAGTGCGAGCCGCACATCGGCCACGCCTTCTTCGAGCAGCGCAAGGCACAGGTGATGGTGATCGACGATGAAATGCCGCCCGTCCGGCCCGGCCACCGCGGGAATCGAATGGTCTTCGATGAACGCATGCCGCTGTTCGCGATTCATCGCGCGCCAATGTTCGCGCTTGAAAAGGACTTCGGCATAGCCGACGGTCATCTGCGTGGGCCGCAGACGCCGCACGAGCGCAGGGATGACGTGATCAAGATGCATGGTGTTAGCGAGCGGTGATTGCCGATGCAGTTTAGTCCTCGCCGTTTGCGCGGCCGGCTGCTATAACGCGCCCATATGAAGACCGCACACATCGTGTTCGCCGCTGCCCTTGCCGCATCGCTATCGGTCCCGGCCGCGGAATCGTCTGCAACCGGCCCGGATCCATCACTTACGGAAACCATCGCTGCACTCGATACAGCTGTGTTCGACAGTTTCAACCGCTGCGCCGATCCGGCCCAGCTGGAAAAGCACGCCGGCTACTTTGCAGAGAACGTTGAGTTCTATCACGACACCGGCGGCGTCACGTGGAACCGCGCGGACATGATCGCCAACACGGCGAAGTATGCGTGCGGTCATTACACGCGCGAACTCATCGCGCGCAGCCTGCGGGTCTATCCCATCAAGGACTTCGGCGCCGTCGCGTTGGGTTCGCACCGCTTCTGCCAGGTGGCCAGCGGCAAATGCGAAGGCCTGGCCGACTTCGCGATTGTCTGGCGGCGTGTCGGCGACAAGTGGGAAATAACCCGCGCGCTGAGCTATGGCCATCGTGCGGCCGAGGGCGGGTGAAGCAATGGGCGTCGAGCTCGTCGCCGTCGAAGACGCAGCAACGCGCGACGCTGCGCGCCGCCTGATCGCCGAATACCTGCAATGGATCGCCGGCAACGCGTCGGCGAACTACGGGCTTGCGTTCGACATCGGTGCGATGGTGGCGTCGGACCTCGACGATCGCGCGAAATTCTTTCCGCCAGGCGGCCGCTTCTATGTCGTGAGGAATGGCGATGACTTTGTCGGCGTCGGCTGCCTCAAGGCCCTCGCGCCCGGCATTGCGGAGTTGCAGCGCATGTACGTGCAGCCGCACGTGCGTGGCATTGGCGCGGGGCGCTTGCTGCAGCAACGCCTGCTCGCCGATGCAAGGGAAATCGGATACCGCGCCGTGCGGCTGGAGAGCCTGAAGTTTCTTTCGGCCGCGCACGCGCTATACAAGTCGGCGGGCTTTATCGAGATTGCGCCTTACGCCGACAACAGCATGCAGGCCTTTCAGCCGCAAGACACGATGGGTACGTATCGCAGCAGCGCGGTGTTCATGGAGCTGCGCCTGGCTCGCGCGCCAGAAATTTCACTCGTGATTCCGGCGTGGAACGAAGAGGCACTGCTGCCCGCGCTGCTTGATTCGGTCCGCGTCGCTGCTGCGCAATATGACGGCGCGGTGGAGGTCATCGTTGCGAACAACGCGTCGACCGATCGCACGGCGGACATTGCAATCACCAAAGGCGCGATCGTCGCTGATGTGCCGAAGCGCGGCATCGCATGCGCGCGAAACGGCGGCGCGAAGATCGCAACCGGCGAAATCTTGTGCTTCCTCGACGGCGATTCGATCATGCATCCGCGCGCGTTCGTCGTGATAGCGCAGGCGTTCGCGAACCCGCGCGTCGGTGGTGGCGCGACAGGTGCCGTCGTCGAGCGATGGACATGGCCATTGCGCCTGCTGTTCATGCTCGTGATCCCGCTGACGTGGTTCGGCCTGGATACAGGCGTTGTCTTTTGCCGCCGCGCCGATTTCGAGGCAATCGGCGGCTACAACGAAGCTCTGCTGGTCGCAGAAGACGTTGACTTCCTGCTTCGCATCCGGCGGCAAGTCAAGGCAGGCGGCCGGCGAATGTTGCGAGTGCGCGGTGTGGAGGCGATCACGTCGGCGCGCAAGTTCGACAAATACGGGCATTGGCACTTCATGGGCAGCATGGCACGCCTGCCGTGGCTGTTGCTGTTCAACCGGAAGGGGTTTGAGAAGGTTGCGAAGAAGTATTGGTACGAGGGAAGGTGACGCGCGGCAGGCTGTTCAACCCAACCCGCTCACACGCGCGCCAGCGTCGGCACCAGCACCATCGGCGCCATCGCGAACATGTTCCAGCCCGGCACGAAAAAGCCGAGCACCAGCGCGGCGAGTGCGCATGTCGGCAACGCGTACGCGCGAATCTTCAGTCGCTGGTGCATGGCCTGCTCCACCTCGTCCAGATGCAGGCGCGGGTTGTGCAGCAGCTCACGTGTGCGCAGCGCGCCGAAGATGGTGATGCCCAGCATGTTCGCCGAATACAGCACCGCGGCCGCGGGCAGGCTGCCGTATTCGCCGATCACCGACGTTGAAAACGGCATCAGGCTGACGCACGCGAGTTGAAGCAATTCGAACCGCACCATGTTGCGCGTCAGCGAATGCACCAGGCGATACACGCGCACTTGCGACATCCACAAGATCGCCATCACCCAGAAGCTCAGTCCCCATGTGAGTGCCTTCGGCAGCAGCGTCTGCAATGCATCGACGAGCTGGGCGTTGGTGATTGCGTCGCCAAGCGCGGGCAGCTTGAGGTCGAGCACCAGCAGCGTCAGCGCAATTGCATACACGCCGTCGCTCAGCGCTTCGATGCGCTGTTTGCCGATGTCGCCGGCGGTCATATGTCGCGGTTCTTTCCGACCTTGCCGAAGGTGTCCTCCGGTTCGTTGAGCGGCGCGGGGCGCGTGTAGCGGCCGCTCGATTCTTTCTCGTAGACGCGTGCGGAGTCGGGCAGGTCCTGCATCTGGCTGTCCAGGCCCATCATGGAGCTTTCCCATTCGCTCCAGTCTTCCTGCGAATTGCCCTCGCCCGTGACCTGAGGGAGTGGCGAAGGGCCGGTGTTGTTCAGGGAGTGCGACGTCCGGCTCTTGCGCTTGGCCGCGCGGGCGCGCGCGATTTCCTCGGCTGTCGGATCGCCGTCCCGGCTGAGCATGCGCTTGATCCAGTCGAACATCTCTGGGAATTCCTGGCCGCCCCATTTTCTGCGGCGGCCCTGCATCGCACAATAGCGCAAGTTGCCGGTGCGCCACGAGAAGGCGCGGGATTCCCCCGAACCCGGCCGCAACCCAGGAGAGCGCGATGAGGCGAGTCACCGGCATAGGCGGAGTGTTCTTCAAGGCCCGCGATCCCAAGGCGCTGGCCCAGTGGTATCACGAACACCTCGGCATCAAGATCGAACCTTGGGGTGGCTCAGCCTTCAAGTGGGGCGACGACAACGCGCGCGGCCACGGCACCACCGCCTGGAGCCCATTCCCCGAAAGCACGACCTACCTTGGCTCAGCCGAT
>Ga0265314_10005816_pt1 | contig 11045 bp, 10 predicted proteins | sample 4126metaG_FD_203106 | JGI IMG/M metagenome (GOLD analysis project Ga0265314, IMG submission 203106) | Rhizosphere microbial communities from Carex aquatilis grown in University of Washington, Seatle, WA, United States - 4-1-26 metaG | ecosystem: Host-associated > Plants > Roots > Rhizosphere >... | reverse complement strand
TGACTTCGTGCGTGCCGATGGCCTGGAGCGTGCCGATCGCGACCGATTTCGGGCTCCGGATGACGTTCATGCGTCCCCCAGCGACACTCGTTCCAAGCATCGGAGCGACGGGGAGCACGACGTGGCGCTTCCAATCTTGCAGCTGCGTGAGAGCGTCGTTGTGCTTGATTGGCGATGGATCCTGAACGTTCGTTCGCTCCGTGGCGCGTTTGGCTGCTAGACTCTGCCCCGGCCGGCGCCGATGACCGGCCGCGTCGGAGACCGCAGACGGAGTTGCGCCCCGAGTGCAGGCTCATCGAATCCGTCGCGACCCACCCGGCCAGCGACCGGCCGCCGTCCGGCCCCTGAGTCGCGCCAGCCGTCCAGCCCGTCGCGACGCGGCCGACGACGACTTCGACTTCGAGCCGATCGCCGCGGTCGCGCCGGCCCCGCCGGTTCGGGCGCGGGCCCGGGCCGTCGCCGAAGTCGACGACCGACCCAGCGATCGGCGGCGCGTCTTCTCGGCACTCCTATCGTCGGTCGTGCCGGGCACCGGCCAGCTGGTCAACGCCCGCTGGCGGATCGCCGTCCAGTTCGCCCTGCCCAGCCTCGTCCTCGCAGGCGTCGCAGTGCTGGTGGCCAAGCTCGTGCCCCTGCCCCAGCTCTTGGCCCTGGCTCTTGCCCCGACCACGATCGTCGCCCTGCTGATCCTCAACGCGATCGTCTTCGGCTGGCGCGTGCTGGCCGCCGGGCAGGCCTTCTTCGACCGGCGCTTCGACTGGCGCCCGCGTCCCGCCGCCGGCGCCGGGCTGGCATTGATCCTGGTCGTCACCGCCGTCCCGCACCTGTTCGCAGCCTCGATTGGACTCGGGGCGATGAATGCCTTCTCGTCGATCTTCTCGACCGCCTCGGTGACCGGCGGCGTGGCCGGTGCCCGGAGCGGACCCGTTCCGGTCCCCGGCGGCCGGATCAACGTCCTGCTCGTGGGCGTCGACTCGGGCACCGGACGCGATCACGCCCTCTCGGACACGATGATGGTCATCTCGGTCGATCCCGTCGGCCGGACCGTGAGCATGGTCTCGGTGCCCCGCGACATGGTCAACGCACCGCTCTCATCGGGCGCGAGCTACGCCCCGAAGCTCAATTCCCTGATGAGCTTCGCCCAGCGCAATCCCAAGCAGTTCCCCGAGGGCGGGATGCGGACCCTCGAGGATACGATCGGGCTGATCCTGGGGATCCCGATCAACTACTACGTGACCGCCGACCTGGCGTCGTTCGAGAATCTGGTCGACGCCCTGGGCGGGATCGATATCAACGTGGCCAAGGCCCTCGACGATCCGACCTACCACGGCTACGGCGTGAAGATGGGCTGGTCCGTGACGGCAGGTCCCCACCACTTCGACGGCTCCGACGCGCTGGCCTATGCCCGGATCCGGCACCCCGCCGGTGAGAGCGACTTCACGCGGCAGGCCCGCCAGCAGGCGCTGCTGATCGCCTTGCGCCATCAGCTGGCCAGTCCTGACCTCGTCCTGCGCCTGCCGTCGCTGATCTCGATCGTGGGCAAGGACATCGAGACCGACATTCCCCGGGACCAGCTGCCCAACCTGGCGGCGGTCGCCTCGGAGATCACTTCGAAGTCGATCTTCCAGCTCGTCGTCCGCTACCCGATGGTCCGACCGGGCACGGTTTCGCCCTACGGTTCGGTCCAGATCCCCGACCTGGCCAAGATCCAGGCTGCCGCTGCGCTCCTGTTCACCGCCCCGGGCGTGAAGCCGTCGGTGGCCGGCGCGACCAGTGCCGCCGCCAGCACCGAGCCGAGTCCCGCCGACTCCAGCTCGCCGAGCACCGGCCCCTAGCCCCGGTTCCGTGGCGCGGAACAGGCCGTGGCACCGGCCCCTGGCCCCGGTTCCGTGGCGCGCGAGCCTTTGCCCGGCTGAAGGCCGTCCGGTTCCGGGGCGCGGGGGTTGCCCTGGCTGAGGCCCTCCGGTTTCTTCCGTTTATGAGCCCCCGTAGTGCGGCGCGGGTTCGAGCGCCGTTTTCGGGGCCGGCCGAGGCGGGAATCTGCTCGAGCCGCGCGTGGGCGAGCGGAAAGGGTCAACCGCCGGAGCGGATTCGGGCCAGATTCTTCGCGGAGCACTCCTCGGGCTGATTTTCGGACCGTTTGCCCGGTCCTGGCCGTTGCGCTCTGCCAACTAGTACTCCCAGTGCTGGTGGCATACCTGGACGGCGATTCCTGGGTGTCTCGGCCGGTCCGGGCCTGAATTCGTGCAGGGCCGCGCGGCCCCGAGACGGCCCATGGCACCGATTCGGAAGGATTCCTCGCCGAGTAGTGCTGGGGGCACTAGATGGCAAAGAGTGGCTGGACGCCGCCGGGGCCGGAGCACCAGCCGGATCCGGACCCACGAGCCGGATCCGGCTCGTGCTCCCTAGAGGATCTTCGAGAGGAAGCTCTTCGTACGTTCCTGCTGGGGATTCGTGAAGAAGACCTCGGGGGTCGCCTCTTCGATGATCAGGCCCTCGTCCATCATCACGACCCGGTCGGCGACCTCGCGGGCGAAGCCCATCTCGTGGCTGACGACGATCATCGTCATCCCTTCCCGGGCAAGCTCCTTCATCACCTCGAGGACCTCGCCGATCATCTCCGGATCGAGGGCGCTGGTTGGCTCGTCGAAGAGCATCACGGCCGGCCGCATGGCCAGCGCCCGGGCGATCGCGACGCGCTGCTGCTGGCCGCCGGAGAGCTGCGCCGGGTAGGCATCCTCCTTGTGGGCCAGACCGACCCGGGTGAGGAGCTTGCGTCCGGTCTCGATCGCCTCGTCCGCGCTGATCCCGCGGACCTGGATCGGAGCCTCGATGATGTTGCCCAGGGCCGTCTTGTGCGGGAACAGGTTGAAGCGCTGGAAGACCATCCCGATCTCCTGGCGCTGGCGAGCGATGTTGCGTTCCTTGTCCTCGACCAGCTTGCCGTTCTCGTTGCGGTAGCCGATCAGGTGGCCGTTGACCTTGATGCTGCCCTTTTGGATCTTCTCGAGGTGGTTGACACAGCGGATGAAGGTCGTCTTGCCCGACCCGGACGGTCCGCAGACGACCACGACTTCGCGCTGCTTGACGGTCATCGAGACGCCCTTGAGGACCTCGTTGCGGCCGAAGAACTTGTGGACGTCGGTGACCTCGACGACGTTCGTGGTCTCGACGGGCGGAGCGCCCCCGACCGCATCGAGCAGGTCATGGCTCGGTTCGGCTGTCATCGGTCGGCCTGCATCAGTGGATCCTGATTACTCCACGCAGGCCGACCATGCGCGAGCCGAAGCTCGGACCCTCGACCTGAGCGCCGGGTGTGCCCTTGGCCAGGCGGCGCTCGATCCACGACTGGATGACGCCCCAGATCGTCGTGAGCAGGAGATACCAGACCGCGGCCGCCAGGTAGTACTCGAACGGCGTGAACGAGTTGCCCTGCTTGATGTTGAACACGTTGTACAGCTCGACCACGCTGAGCACGAAGAGCAGCGAAGTCGTCTTGAGCATGTTGTTGAACTCGTTGCCGAGCGGCGGAATGATCACCCGGGCAGCCTGCGGCAGGACGATCCGGCGCATGGCCTTGCCCGGGGTCATGCCCAACGCCCGAGCCGCCTCCATCTGGCCCGGATCGACGGCCAGGATGCCGGCCCGGACGATTTCGGCCATGTACGCACCCTCGTTCAGGCCGAGAGCGAAGATCCCGGCCTGGACGGCGCCCTCGATCGTGATCGGTCCGATCGTGATGTCCGGCCAGGTGTAGATCCGGGCCACGCTCAGGCCGTAGAAGAAGAACACCAGCTGGACGAGGAGTGGGGTACCCCGGAAGAACCAGACATAGACATTGGCGAACCATCGAATCGGGAGCACCTTCGACATCTTGCCCAGGGCGGCGAAGACGCCCAGGACGACGCCGATGAACTGGGCCAGGATCGAGATGACAACGGTCAGGAAGAGTCCGTTGAGGATCGCGCTGTCCGGCCGGAAGATCGAATCAAAGAACAGGTTCCAGTGGTACGGGTACGCGGCGCCCTTCGCGGAGCAGCCGGCCAGGGTCAGGGCGAGAACAATGAGCACCCCGACCGCGACCGCGGACCGGGGTGCTCGCAAAGAACGATTGCGAACGAGGCTGCTCATTGGGCGAGCTGCGCCGCCTGCGATCGACTTACTGGATCTTGTTGACGGTCATCATGTCGGACGTCGTGAGGGCGCCCGAGTCGACGGCGTACTTCTTCAGGATCGCCAGGTAGGTGCCGTCGTTGGCCATCGCCACGAGCGCCTGCTGGATCCCATCCCGGAGGCCGCTATCGCTCTTGAGCACGCTGATTCCGGCGAAGGCCGGCGCGAGCGGGGCGATCGGCGCCAGGACGAACTGGTCGGGATGCTGGATGGTGTAGTAGGCGGCCGGTGGCGTGTCGGCGAAGTAGGCGTCGACCTGGCCGGACTGCAGGGCGAGCAGCGCGTCGGAGTCCTTGCCGAAGGTCTTCGAGTTAATCGCCGGCTTGCCCGCCTTGGTGCACGCCGGGGACAGCGTCTTGGTCAGGTAGTCGACCTCGGTCGTGCCGGTCTCGGCGCCGACCTTCTTGCCGCACAGGTCGTCGGTGGTATTGATCCCGGCCGGGTTGCCGACCGCGACCACGAACGACTGGCCCGCCTGGAAGTACGGGATCATGTCGACCTGCTTGACCCGGTCGGCGGTGATGTTCTGGTCGCTGATGATGATGTCGCACTTGTTGCCGACCAGGGCCGGGATGATCGTGTCGAAGACCGAGTTCTGGATCTCGGCCGTGAGGCCGAGCCGCTTGGCGATCTCCTGGCCGATCTCGATATCAGAGCCGATCGGATTGCCGGACGGGTCGAAGTACTCGAGCGGCGGGTAGGGGATGTCCGAGCAGATCACGAGCTTGCCCGGGAAGATCAAGGTCCCCGAGCCGATCGAGATCGCCGCGGTCGAGGCAGCGGGCGTCGGGGCCGCGCTGGCCGGGGCGCTGCTCTGTGCCGGTGTCGCCGCGACCGATGGTGCGGCCGACGGGGCGGGTGTCACCGGCGCGACCGTCGGCGCGCTGGTCGCGGCCGACGTACAGGCCGACAGGGTGATGGCCGCAACCGCGAGCGCGGTGGCAGCAGTGCGCAACGAACGCATGCAGGATCTCCTCCAAGAACACGCTGAGTTGTTCGACGCTGGGGTGACTCCCGGGAGACTCCCCGCTCACCAGGAGGGGATGCAGCGTATCACCCAGGCTGGCGACTGCGTATCTCCCAGCCCGCCCGGCGATAATGACCGGCGAGGCTGGCCGGGGCTACGGCCGAAGCGCCGGTTGACAGACGGAGACCCGGAATCGCCTTGATCGCGAGCGTCGCCCTACCGGCCGACCTGGGCATCTTCGCGATCAGCCTGCTCGCGGGCCTGGTCGGCGCCCTGGCCGGGATCGGCGGCGGCGTCTTCGTGGTCCCGGCCCTCACCCTGCTATTCGGCGTCGATATCCGGCTGGCGATCGGGGCCAGCATCGTCAGCGTGATCGCCACGAGCTCGGGCTCGGCCGCGGCCTACGTCCGTGACCAGATGACCGACCTCCACGTGGGCATGTTCCTCGAGCTGGCCACCGTGAGCGGGGCGATCGGGGGTGCGCTGCTGACCACGATCGTCGCCCCGGGCCTCTTGTTCGTGCTGCTCGGCCTGGTCCTGCTCGGATCGGCGGTCCTCCAGCTGATCCGCCTGGCGGACGTGCCGGCCGAGGGCCTCCCGCCTGAACCACTCGCGGTCCGGCTCCGTCTCGTTGGCGCCTACCCCGACCGCAACCTCGGGCGGACCGTCAGCTATGCCGCCCGGCGGATCCCCCTGGGGTTCGCGCTGATGGGCTGCGCCGGCCTCGTGTCCGGGCTGCTGGGGATCGGCTCGGGGGCGCTCAAGGTCCTGGCGATGGACGCCGCGATGGGCCTGCCGATCAAGGTCAGCTCGGCGACCAGCAACTTCATGATCGGGGTCACCGCGGCGGCGTCGGCTGGGATCTACCTGAGCCGGGGTGACGTCGATCCACGGATCGCGGCGCCGGTTGCCCTGGGCGTCCTGGGCGGGGCCGTGATCGGGGCCCGGATCCTGCCCCACCTGTCGAGCTCGGCGGTGCGCAAGATCTTCGTGCCGGTCCTGGTCCTGATCGGGCTCCAGACCCTTGCCCGCGGGCTGGGCCTCGGCTGATGACCGCCGAGCGCTTCCGAACCTGGGTCTCGACCGTGCTAACCACGGGTGTCGCCATCAGCGCGGCCCTGATCGCGATCGGATTCGTCGGTGCGCTGCTGGTCGGCTGGTCCGGCTCGCTGACCGGCGGTCCGATCAGCGCCGCCGCCTCGACCGATTTCTCGGGCGTCCTCGCCGGCCTCGGCGCCGCCCGCCCGATCGCGCTCGCCCAAGCCGGGTTGCTCGTCCTGCTGGCCACGCCCGTGGTCCGGGTCGCGGTCTCGCTGATCGCCTTCGGGTTCGAGCGCGACCGGCTCTATGCCGCGATCACTGCCGTCGTCCTGGCTCTGCTGCTGGTCAGCATCGTGCTCGTGCGCTGACCCGTCAGGGGATGGAGCTCAGCTCGTCCAGCTGGCGTCGATCCGGGGTGGCGCGAGCAGGGTCTGGAGCACGACGCAGTAGCGCTCGGTCCGCTCCTTGAGCTTGGCCAGTCGTTCCGGCGGCACGTCGCCAGTCAGTCCGAACTCGACCCGGATCGCCTCGAAGCCGACCGGCACGTCGGCCGTGCCCAGGGTGCCCCGCAGGTCCAGGTCGCCCTCGACGGTGACCGCGACCGTCACGCCCTCGAGGCCCATGTTGGCCGCGACCATCTGGCAGGTGAGCTGGGCACAGGCGGCGAGGGCCGCCAGGAGCAGGTCGCCCGAGCAGGCGGCGCTGCCACTGCCGCCGACGCCGGGGTGGGCCCCCGCGGCATAGATCGCCCGGCCGAGGTCAACGGAGCAGCTCATCGCGCCGTCGGCCGCCGTGCCGCTCGCCCGCAGGGTGATCCGGGCGGCATTGGGCTCGTCCCGGTAGAGCGCTTTGATCGGTTCCTGGATTTCGCGCAAGGTCATCGTCCGTGCCTCTGGTGGGCTCCGCCAAGGTTGCCGGGAGCTGTCTCGGGGATGATTGCCAAGGGTAAGCCTCGAGTGCTGTCACCAAGGCGACGCATTGTCGGTCGACTGACCGATTGATGAAAACGGCGCCCAGGGTCGATCCTTAGCCGCGAACCACCCCCAGCTCAGGAGCACCTTGTCCGATGCCGCTTTTTCTCGACACCCACAACAAGATCCCCGGCCTGACCGGCGAAGCAGTGGCCAAGGCCCACGCCGCGGACGTCGCGGTCCAGGCCAAGCACGGCGTCAACTTCTTCCGCTACTGGTATGACGAGGCGACCGGCAAGGTGTTCTGCCTGGCCGAAGCCCCCAGCGCGGAGGCGACCGAAGCGGTCCATCGCGAGGCCCACGGCCTCCTTGCCGACTCGATCGTCGAGGTCAAAGAGGGAGCGTAGCCAGGGCCTCGTTGGGGGTCATGTGCCGCCCCTCGCGGCGGCAGGCCTCGAACCGATCATGACCGAGCTGGGATTCCAGCTCGGCCAAGCCCTGGTCATGGGCGGCGGCCGCCTGGGGCGGGACCATCGCCCGGATCGCCGTCCGGAGCGACTCGGCGGCACCGTGCAAGCGGGTCGCTGACTCGGCATCGGCGATCGCGATCGCGCCGGCCAGGCTCTCCATGGCGCTGGCCAGGCCGGGCATGTCGCCCAGGTCCTGGCGGATGGCCAATCCCCGCCGGAACAGCTCGCGCGCCTCGTCGCCGTCGCCGTCCGCGAGGGCGAGCTCGGCGAGATGGGTCAGGACCCGGGCAATGCCCCGTCGATCGCCCAGCTCCTCGAGCATCGCCAGGGCCTCGCGGTGCAGCACACGGGCGCCCTCGCGATCGCCGGCCCGGCTGGTCCCGCGTCCGAACGCGTCGAGGGCAAACGCCTCGGTCCAGCGATCACCGAGCTGGCGGATCGTGGCCAGGCTCTGCTCGTGGAGGGTCCGGGCGGTCTCGAGGTCGCCTTCACGGCCGGCCACGTCCGCCAGGTTGATCGAGCCGAAGACGACACCGCGAACGTCGCCCAGCTCGCGAGTGATCGCGATCGTCTCTTCGTACAGGAGCCGCGCCTGGGCGTGGTCGCCGAGCTGGACCGCCGTGTTGGCCAGGTTATTGGCCGCGTAGGCCACGCTCTGGCGGTCGCCCAGCTCGCGGTGCAGGGCGAGGCTCGCGGCATGGAATGCCGACGCGGCCTGGAAGTCACCCTGCATGAAGGCCAGGTTCGCCGCCCCGGTCAGGCCGTCCGCCCGTAGGGCCGAGACGTCATTGCCCAGGGCATCGAGCATCCGCTCCAGCCAGCCGCGGCCCTCGGTCAGGTTGCCCCGGATCTCCCAGTAGCGCCACAGGCCCGATGCGATCCGGAGGCCCGCCCGGGATTCGCCCGGTTGGTCGAGGCACCACTCCAGGGCGGCCCGGATGTCCTCGTGCTCGCGGTCGAGGCGGCGCAGCCATTCAACCGGCTCGGGCCCGTGGAAGAAGGTCGGCGACGCCTCGTCGACGAGCTCGAGATACCAGTCCCGGTGGCGGCGCAACGTGGTATGAGCTTCGCCGGCTTCGACCAGGCGGCTGCGGGCATAGTCGCGGACGGTCTCGAGCAGCCGGAAGCGCGCCTCGGTCGAGCGCGGATCGGTCAGGACCAGTGACTTCTCGACCAGCCGGCCGAGGAGGTCGAGGATGTCCAGGGAGTCGACGGGGTCTCCGGAGCAGACCGATTCGGCAGCCTCCAGGGGCGCTCCGGCGGCGAATACCGACAGGCGCCGAAGGACCGCCCGCTCCGGCTCGGTCAGCAGGTCGTAGCTCCAGTCGATCGTCGCCCGGAGCGTCTGGTGGCGGGCGACCGAGGTTCGGCTGCCGCCGGTCAGCAGCCGGAACCGGTCATCGAGGCGAGCGGCGATCTGCTCGACCGGCAAGGTCCGGACCCGCGCCGCCGCGAGCTCGATCGCCAGCGGAATGCCGTCCAGCCGGCGGCACAGCTGAGCGATCGCCGGGGCATTCGCGTCGGTCAAATAGAAGGACGGCTGGACGGCGCGCGCTCGCTCGACGAACAGGCGGCAGGCGTCGACGCCGCCCAGGGTGGCCGCGCCGATCGATGAACCTGCCTCGGGCGTGGCCAGCGACGCGATCGGCAGGATCGCCTCGCCGGGCACGCCCAGCGCTTCGCGGCTGGTGACCAGCATGCGCACGCCCGAACACGACTGGAGGACCGCTTCGGCGAGCTCGCCGCCCGCCGTCAGCACGGGGTCGCAGTCGTCGAGGACGAGCAGCAGCTGCTTGTCCGCCAGGTGGTCGAGCAGCATCGGCAGCAGCGACCGACCGGCCGGTTCCGTCAGGCCGAGGGTGCTGACGACCGAGGGCAGCAGGAGGCCCGAGGCGGTGAGCGCGCCGCACTCGATGACCCAGGTCCCGTCGTCGAATTGGTCCAGGAGCTGGCGGGCCAGGCGCAGGCCGATGCGGGTCTTGCCCACGCCGCCCGGCCCGGTGAGGGTCAGGAGCGCCGAACGATCGAGCATCGACGTCGCCTGGGCGATCTCCCGATCCCGGCCGATGAAGCTGGTCACCTCGATCTTGAGGTTGTTGTGGCGCTCCTCGGTCGTTCGCGGCGGCGGGAAGTCGCGGAGGAGGCCAGGCCCCGTGACCTGGTACAGCCGCTGTGGCGGCCCCTCAATGGACCGCAGGTGATGCGCTCCGAGGTCGAGCAGGCCGAGCGGCGGGCGGAGGTCCCCGGCGATCAGGTCCCTGGTCGCCTGTGAGACGAGGATCTGGCCACCATGGCCGGCGGCGCAGATGCGGGCGGCCCGATGGACGTCCAGGCCGATGTACTCCTCGGTCGCCCGGATCGGCTCGCCGGTATGAATGCCCATCCGGTCCCTGACCGCGATTCCGTCCGGCCAGGCCCATTCGGACACGGCGCGCTGCCCGTCGATCGCGGCCAGGACGGCCGCCCGGGCACCCTGGAAGACGAAGTACAGCCCGTCTCCGGCGGAGCCCCGCTCGAGCGCCCCGTGGGCGGCGAACGCTTCGCGAATCAGCCGGTGGTGATCGGCCAGCATTGCCGGATAGCGGTCGCCCAGGACCTGGAGCAGCCGCGTCGAGCCCTCGATGTCGGTGAAGACGAGGGTGACCGTTCCGGACGGGTGGTCCGGTCCAGGGGTCTCGGATGGTGACACGCTCGCTCCTGTCGCAGCCGCTCGGAGAGCAGCAGCCTACCGCGCAGCATGAAAAGGCGGGTGCCCCGTCGGCACCCGCCTGGATCTGGCCGCCCGCGCTGCGGGCCCGTTGAGGAGCTCGTCAGGAGCGGGTCGCGAACCAGACAGTCGGGGCGCCCTGGACGCCCGCATCGTGCATCGCGGCGCTCAACTCGGGGCTGGTGCCAAAGGCGTGGGCGGCGTCCGCGCTGGCGAACTCGTGGGTCACGGTGATGTCGTTCGGGTTGTCGGTCGCCCGGTAGACCGAGTGGGCCTGAACCCCGAGGGTCTTCCGGGTCGCATCGAAGTCGTCGTAGATCTGGCGCCACTTCGAATAATCGCTGACCTGGTGGCGAATGAAGAGCGTCGTCATCGTGAGGCCTCCGAGACCAGGGGCCCGGTCGCTGGTGAGCGGTGCCGGCGTGTCGCCGATGATCCTGCCACCACAGTATCTGTCTTGTCAACTACTGAACCGTGAGAAGTTGCAAAGTCAGACGTACCCGCGTTACCATGCCGGCATGACCGACGAGGCGGACGACAGCCGACCCGCGACGCTCTGGTATGACGCCTGGCGTGGTGTCCTCTTCGCGACGTCGCGGACGCTCCAGATCGCCGAGCCGGACCTGATTGTGAAGGCGGGCTTCCCGCTGACCTGGCTTGACGTGCTGGCCCAGCTCTACGACGCCGGCGAGACGGGTCTCCGGATGCAGGAGCTCGAGCAGCGCTCGCTCTTCACTCGCAGTGGCCTGACCCGCCTCGTGGACCGGATCGAGGCG
>Ga0265314_10005814_pt1 | contig 11047 bp, 11 predicted proteins | sample 4126metaG_FD_203106 | JGI IMG/M metagenome (GOLD analysis project Ga0265314, IMG submission 203106) | Rhizosphere microbial communities from Carex aquatilis grown in University of Washington, Seatle, WA, United States - 4-1-26 metaG | ecosystem: Host-associated > Plants > Roots > Rhizosphere >... | reverse complement strand
TCAGAAATGGACCCCGGAATTCGGACAGTAAGCTAAGTTAGACTTTTCAGGTTCTGCTGGAGATGAGAGAACCGCAGAACTATGAGTAGAACTAAACGCAAGCGATACACGGGTGCCTTTAAGGCCAAAGTTGGATTGGAAGCCTTGATGGGCATCAAGACGGTCGGGCAGATTGCCCGAGAGTACCAGGTGCATCCGGTACAGGTGACGCAGTGGAAAGGAGTCATTCGCGATCATTTGCCCGAGCTCTTCGAGTCGCCCCAGAGAGCCAGCCAAGACCACGAGGAGGTGATCGCCCAACTCCACGAGAAGATTGGCCAGTTGAGCGTGGAGGTCGATTGGTTGAAAAAAAAGTGCAAGCAGCTGGGCCTCTAAAGGTCCGGCGAGATCTGATTGAGCGATGGCCCCAACTGAGCCTCCAACGACAATGCGAGCTGCTCGGCATTTCGCGCAGCGGGTTCTATTACGAACCGGTGCCGGAGAGGGAGGAGAACCTGGCCTTGATGCGGCGGTTGGACGAGCTGCACCTAGATTTTCCGGTGTATGGCAGCCGGCGGCTCACGGCCTTGTTGCAGCGCGAAGGCCAAGTGGTCAACCGCAAACGAGTGGCTCGATTGCTGCAGCTAATGGGAGTGGAAGTGATCTATCCCAAGCGCAATCTGAGCCAACCCGGCGAAGGGCACCGGATCTATCCCTACCTGTTGGCCGACCTAGAAATCAGCGGTCCGGATCAGGTTTGGTGCAGCGACATCACATATGTGCCGATGGCCTACGGGTTCATGTATCTGGTGGCGGTGATGGATTGGTGGAGCCGGTATGTGCTGGCCTGGGAGTTGTCCAACAGCCTGGACAGCGAGTTTTGTATCCGGGCTTGGACCTGCGCGTTGGCCGGCGGCAGAGCGCCGCTGATCTCCAACACCGACCAGGGCAGTCAGTTCACCAGCGAGGCCTATCTCGACGCGGTGGAGTCGGTGGGCGTGGACGTGAGCATGGATGGGCGCGGTCGGTGGATCGACAACCGGTTCATCGAGCGGCTCTGGCGCAGCGTCAAACAAGAGGATATCTACGTGCAGGATTACGCCGACGGTCTGACCGCTCAGCGGGGTCTGGCCCGTTGGTTCGGCCAATACAACACCGTGCGTCCCCATCAAGCGCTCGCATATGCAGCACCAGGGGACCTGTATCATTCGCCCGAATCGTATGGAGCCAAGCCCGCCGCGTGGCGGTGGAAATAGTCACCGAGGCGCCCCCAGCGTCCAGCCCTCCGTTCGTCCCTTCGCCCCTGACGGGGCTCAGGGGCTCACTCTGGGCTGGACGCTGGAGCCTCGGCGTTGTTTAGTGGTGAAAACGCAGAGTAGCGAGAACAAACATAACTAATCCTCCAGAGCTTGAGAACCTAACTTAGTTTCCGCGTTTTCCTGTCCTAAGGATGGGGTCCACTTCTGTCCTTGGTAATCTCGTCGCGCTTTACGAGCACAGCGTCTTCACGCAGGGCGTGATTTGGAACATTGATTCGTTTGACCAGTGGGGCGTCGAGTTGGGCAAGGTGCTCGCCCAGCGAATCGTTCCCGAACTGGAGAGCGCTACCTCACCCAGTCTCGAACACGATGGTTCGACGAACAACCTGATCGGCCGTTACCGTAAATTGAAGGAGGCGAGATGAAAGCTCCCGATCGAATCCGTTTTCGGCGGGCAGCGTCACCGCATAGTGCATAACGGGGGGATATCCCCCACAAGACTGGCGCCGGCGCCAGCGCTATAAAGGTCATGGCACCCGTGCGGCTCGCGAGGCAACCGATTTTTCAAACACGCTACCAGCCGGACGCCGACAGCGAAGAGAAAGCAAACGGAAACCATGAAAGGATTATTATGCTAAGCAACGCAAAAACACTAAAGGGCTACAAATTGAAGAGCCTCGATGGAGAAATCGGAAAGGTTAAGGAATTCTACTTCGATGATCGGCATTGGACGATCCGCTACTTGGTGGCCGACACGGGGAATTGGCTCACGGGCCGGCAGGTGCTGATTTCCCCGTATGCGCTGCTTGGCGTGAGTAGAGAAGAGCAGCACATCACCGTTGATTTAACCAAAAAGCAGATCGAGGACAGCCCCTCCTTGCACAGTGACAAGCCAGTCTCCCGCCAATTCGAACAGTCCTACTATGGGTATTATGGGTACCCGATGTATTGGGGTGGCCTGTACGGTTGGGGAACATATCCCCACATCGAGCGCGACCGTAGAAAATGGAACACATCCACCCAAGGCGGGAAAGCGTGGGATGCCGATTTACGAAGCACTAACGCTGTAAGTGGTTACCATATCCAAGCCTTGGATGGTGAGGTTGGCCATGTCGAGGACTTTATCCTCGACGATGGGACATGGGCGATTCGCTACCTGATCGTCGACACCCATAACTGGTGGCCGGGAAAAAAGGTCCTGGTTTCGCCACAATGGATTGAACGCGTGAGTTGGGGCGAGAGGAAGGTCTTCGTCAATCTTTCACGCGACGAGATCAAGCGCTCCCCGGAATACACGTACGAGTCCCTGCCGACCCGGGATTATGAAACCGGACTCTACCTGCATTACAATCGCCTTGGATATTGGCTCGGAGAACCTGCTGACAAGGTGCGCTGAAACTCGAAAGAACAACAAAAACCACAAATGTCAGAATATGAAGGACCACAAACATCAACACACGCAGGGATCGAAGGATGGAGCTAATCCTGATCGAATGAAGATTGAACGCCGCGCTTATGAACTCTACCTGGAGCGAGGAAGCCACCCCGGCCATGACTTTGGGGATTGGCTACGAGCAGAACGCGAGTTGAATGAGCGGGGACAGGCCGCTCCTGTCAAAATTGCCGTGTGAGTGCGGAGCACAACTTGAGAACGGCTATTTGGCGGCTCGGTTGAGCCGACTGCGGAATGGGGGAACCATCCGGCAAGGCGCCGCGACGGGGCCCGATTTGTCCCAGGAGGCCAAGTTAGGCCGCTTGCCACAATGGCTGATCACGCAGATCACCGATCCCATCAAACACAATCCTTCGAGCATCATGCCGGCGCACAAGAATCTGACCCAACAGCAAATCCTAGGCTTGGCCGGTTTTATTCTGAATCCCTCCTCCAGGCAAGGTGCGCTCAATTCCGGCCCGGAGTCGAAGCCAGAGGAGCAGCCTTCCGCCTCATCGGCAAATGCGGTGCAAGTGGAACGAAGCAAAAGCAGCGCCAGCCCAAGTTCCTCACTGCCAGCCGCCGACGCACAAGCGGTGCCCCTGTCCGTCTTCAAGATGATCGGCGCTCCGAGGCACGACGCGATCCTCTTCGAGCTGTATTGCGCAAAATGCCACGACAAAGCCGGAACAGACAACGTGCCGAATCCTGGTTCGCAGGCTGGCGTGGTGTCAGCACTGGCACCCATCGCTCCTGGCCTGTTCAGTGCTGATACCGTCGAGTTCGCAGCTAACATTGACCGATTCATCCAGCAAGGTCTGACACCGCTCGCTCCAGCCCTGACTTTGCAGATACCAGCCTTCGGAACCACCCATCCGCTTGCGGTGCAGGAGATCGCCAACATCGAGGCCTACGTTCTCTCCCTGAACGGTGTGGACGCGGCGAAAATCATTCGTCCTGGAATTACCCCTTTGCGCCTTGTTGAAGGGACAATGGCCCTCTTTGCGCTGGCCCTCCTGCCGATCGCTGGGCTGTGGGTTTACAGTCGGACATCCTCGTTCACCCAAACACGCGGCCGCCCGACCTCGGAGGAACTCCAGGCCCTCAAGCACGAAGTCGCAGACCTAAAACAGAAGCTGGAGGAGATGGAGACACGAAATCGAAAGGAATAGCACATGCAAAATATGAACCATACGGACGGTTGGATGAATGGATGGTCGGGTGGGGGAATGTGGCTCTGGGCGGTGATCGGCGTAGCTGTGGTGGCCCTCGTGGTCGTCGCGATTACCAAACTGTCCAAGAAATAATCAAGCGTTCACGAGCCGCCTGTGAATTGAACCGTTAAGCCTGAAAGGAAACCTCTGTCGTTCAAATTATCGACTGACAAAAGTGTGAATGAAACTGCCGTTGCCTTGCAGGCTGCCGTCCAGTGAGCAAGAAGTGGAAAGGAACGAAATGAAGAACAAATGGATGATGCCGTTGAGCTTTGTGAGCGGCATTCTGGCCACTCTCCTCCTGCCGATACTCGTCCTGGCCACGGGGGCGATCAACATAGGAGCGGACGTAAAGTCCGGACTCATCGAACGAACACTCGCGCCGTGGGGGCGGGACCGGTCCATGGCAAAACGCGCTCCGAAGGAGAAGAGTCCATATGCCGGCGATCCGGCCGCCATCGCCATGGGCTTTGACCATTATCGCGCCAATTGTGTCGTTTGCCACGGGGCTCCCGGGGTGGCAGGCGCGGAATTGTCCAAGGGGCTCAATCCGCCTGCGCCATCGCTGGGCAAGGAGGAGAATGACACCCCGGACGGAGAACTCTTCTGGGTCATCAAGCATGGCATCCGGATGACGCCCATGCCCGCCTTCGGTCCCACGCACACTGATGAAGAGATCTGGAAAATCGTCGCCGTCATCCGTCATCTGCCCGATCTGACCGCGCAGGAACGGGATACTCTCCGAGCGTCGACCGCCGAGGAAACGCATCATCATGGCGGCGAGACCAATGGGCTGCCGCAAAAGACTATGCAACCAGCCCGACCCGCTCGCGGCACTTCCTGATTCTTGCCCTGGCCGGCGCAGAAGCAAACTGCAACCACAATGAACAAGCTCATCTGCCCGACGCATCCGGAGATCCTCTCGGACCAGCCATGCGATGGTTCAAAGGACCGCGTAGCCTTGGCGCCGGTCACTCCGCCTGAGCCGAAAGGCAGAATCCTGTACACCTGCCCGATGCATCCAGAAGTTCAACAGGATCATCCCGGCGATTGCCCCAAGTGCGGCATGGTCCTCGAACGAAAGACGGTTAATGCCAACCCGGACGAAGGAGAGAACGGCGATCTCCATTATATGACAGGGCGCTTCTGGATCGGCGCGGCACTGACGTTGCCGGTCTTCGTCCTGGCGATGGCCCATCTGGTTCCATCGATTGGTCACGATGCCTGGGTGATGGGCGATGCGTCGCGCTGGATTCAATTCGCTCTCACCTCGGCCGTGGTCTGTTGGGCGGGGTTGCCGTTCTTCAAGCGGGGCTGGCGCTCTGTCGTGACGCTTCACTTGAACATGTTCACGCTGATCGCGATCGGCGTGGGCGCGGCCTTCGTCTTTAGCGCGGTGGCCATGCTCTTTCCCGGCCTGTTCCCGCATACGATGCAGCACGAGGGCAAGGCCGTCATTTATTTTGAGGCGGCAGCGATGGTCACGGTTCTGGTGCTCCTTGGGCAGGTGCTCGAACTCCGTGCCCGCAGCCGCACGGGCAGCGCGATCAAAGTGTTGCTCAACCTCGCCCCACCTACCGCGCGACAAGTCGCCGACGGTGGCGAGCATGAAGTCCCGCTCGACCAGGTGAAAGTCGGCGACTGGTTGCGCGTGGTTCCCGGTGACAGAGTACCCGTGGATGGCGCGGTGGTCGAAGGTCACTCCAGCGTGGAAGAGTCCATGATCACCGGCGAACCGCTCCCGGTGGAAAAGACCGTCGGCGACAAAGTGACCGGTGGCACCGTCAACGGCACCGGCAGTTTCGTCATGAAAGCCGAACGCGTCGGCAGCGACACGTTGCTCGGGCAGATCGTGAACATGGTGGCCGAAGCCCAGCGCAGCCGCGCGCCCATTCAAGGTCTCGCCGATAAGGTTGCGGCCATCTTCGTGCCGGTAGTGCTGGCAGTTTCAGTGATCACCTTCGCTGTCTGGATGTGGCTAGGACCGGAGCCAATGCTCGCGCACGCCTTCGTCAACGCAGTCGCGGTGCTCATCATCGCCTGCCCGTGCGCGCTGGGTCTAGCGACCCCGATGTCCATCATGGTCGGTATTGGACGCGGCGCTCAAGAAGGTGTCCTTATGAAAGGCGCCGAGGCACTCGAACGGTTGGAAAAAGTCACCACGCTGGTCATGGACAAAACGGGCACTCTCACCGAGGGCAAGCCCAAACTCGTGGATATCCTGCCCACCGGCGGTCTCGACGCGAAAGAGTTTCTCCATCTCGCTGCCTCATTGGAGCAGAACAGCGAACACCCGCTCGCCGCCGCGATTGTGCAGGGTGCCAAAGAACAGAGTCTCAACCTTGAGGCAGTGAAAGAATTTCGTTCGATAACAGCGAGTGGTGTGGTCGGCAACGTCTCCGGTCGTGCGGTGATGATCGGCAAACTGGATTTCTTGCGTAATCAAAAGATTACGGGTCTGGAGCCGCTCGAAGCGTCCGCGATGAAACTTCAAGAATGCGGCAAGACCGCCATGTTCGTCGCCATGGATGGAAAGCCTGCGGGGATTCTCGCCGTCGCCGACCCGATAAAATCCACCACCGCCGAAGCCATCAAAGAACTTCACGCGCTCGGTTTGAAACTAATCATGCTCACCGGCGACAACCGCCGCACTGCGGACGCAGTGGCGAAGCAACTCGGTTTTGATACGGTGGAAGCAGAGATCGAACCTGTCGGGAAAGTCGCCTATGTTAAAAAGCTCCACACGGAAGGCAAACATGTGGCGATGGCCGGCGACGGCATCAACGACGCACCCGCCCTCAGCGAAGCGGAAGTCGGCATCGCCATGGGGACTGGCACCGACGTTGCCATGCAAAGCGCGGGCATTACACTTGTCAGAGGCGACCTCCGCGGCATCGCCAAGGCTATCCGGCTCAGTCGCGCCACCATGCGGAACATCCGACAGAACCTGTTCTTCGCCTTTCTCTACAATGCGTTGGGTATTCCGGTGGCGGCGGGGGTACTTTACCCATTCTTCGGCTGGCTGCTCAGCCCGATCATTGCCGGTGCCGCGATGAGCTTGAGTTCCGTCTCGGTCATCTGTAACGCCCTGCGGCTGCGGAAAGTGAAACTTTGATTTGTTCGAAATATGAAAACACAAACACACATACTCACTCCTGAACTGCTCCACAAGATGGATGCCTACTGGCGGGCCGCGAACTATCTCTCGGTCGGCCAGATATATCTCTACGACAATCCTCTGCTTAAGCAGCCGCTAAAACTATCGCACGTCAAGCCGCTGGTGGTCGGACACTGGGGCACGACACCAGGCCAGAACTTCATTTATGTGCATTTGAACCGGGTCATCAAGAAATATGATCTGGACATGTTCTACATCGCCGGTCCCGGTCACGGCGGTCCGGCATTGGTGGGCAATACTTACCTCGAAGGCACCTACAGTGAGATTTATCCCAACATCAGTCAGGACGAAGCCGGGTTGAAAAAGTTGTTCAAGCAATTCTCGTTCCCAGGCGGGATTTCCAGCCATGTTGCGCCGACGACGCCGGGATCGATTCACGAAGGTGGCGAGTTGGGCTATTCCCTGAGCCATGCCTTCGGAGCCGCGTTCGACAATCCCGATCTGATAATCGCTTGCGTCGTCGGAGACGGTGAAGCCGAAACGGGCCCCTTGGCGACCGCCTGGCAGTCCAACAAGTTGCTCGACCCAATTACCGACGGAGCCGTGCTGCCGATCCTTCACCTCAACGGCTACAAGATCAGCAACCCGACCGTCCTGGCCCGCATCGAGCATGAGGAATTGGAGCAATTTTTCCGTGGCTGCGGCTGGACGCCTTACTTCGTGGAGGGGGATGAGCCGAAAAAGATGCATGAACTCATGGCCGCCACCCTGGAGACGGCTGTCGAGGACATCCGTCGAATCCAAAAGACCGCTCGCAGCAAGAACGACACCACTCGGCCGCGCTGGCCAATGATCGTCCTCAAGTCACCCAAGGGTTGGACGGGACCGAAAGTTGTCGGTGGTCTGCAAGTTGAGGGCACCTTCCGAGCGCACCAGGTACCGCTCCTGGTGGATTCCCAGCATCCCGGTCATGTCAAGCAGCTTGAAAAATGGATGAAAAGCTACAAGGCCGAGGAGCTGTTCGATGAAAATGGCCGGCTCATGCCAGAACTGGCCGAGCTGGCGCCGAAGGGCGACCGGCGGATGGGCGCCAATCCGCACGCCAACGGTGGCATTCTGCTGCGCGACCTGCGGATGCCGGATTTTCATATCCACGCGGTGAAAGTGCCTTCGCCCGGCGCTGTGGACGGCCAGGACACGCTCGTGCTTGGCAAGTTCCTGCGTGACGTGGCTAAGCTGAATCAGGAGCAGCGCAATTTCCGTGTCTTCGGTCCCGATGAGACACTCTCGAATCTTCTGGGCGCGGTCTTTGAAGTCACCGACCGTCAGTGGGACGCCCGCGAGGTAAAGAATGATGAGTTTCTCGCGCCCGCCGGCCGCGTGCTGGACTCGATGCTCAGCGAGCACCAGTGCGAGGGGTGGTTGGAAGGCTATCTGCTGACCGGGCGTCACGGGCTATTCAACAGCTATGAAGCCTTCATTCGCATCGTGGACTCGATGTTCAGTCAGCACGCCAAGTGGCTAAAGGTCACGTTGGAACTGCCCTGGCGCCGTAAGATCGCGTCGCTAAACTATCTGCTCGCCTCCCACGTCTGGCAGCAGGATCATAACGGCTTCACGCACCAGGATCCCGGTTTTCTCGACCACGTTATCAACAAGAAGGCCGACATTGTGCGCGTTTATCTGCCGCCCGACGCCAACTGCCTGCTGTCGGTCTTTGATCACTGCCTGCGCAGCCGGCATTACGTCAACGTGGTGGTGGCCGGCAAACACGCTCTCCCGCAATGGCTGACCATGGACGCCGCTATCGTCCATTGCACGGAAGGCATCGGCATCTGGCAATGGGCCAGCAACGACCAGAACGCCGAACCGGACGTGGTGATGGCCTGTTGCGGCGACACGCCCACGCTGGAGATTCTGGCCGCCGTTTCCATTCTGCGCGAGCACCTGCCCGACCTAAAAATCCGGGTGATCAATGTCGTGGATCTGATGAAGCTCCAGCCCAAAACCGAACACCCCCACGGGCTGAATGAAACGGATTACGATTCGCTTTTCACCAAAGACAAGCACATCATCTTTGGCTTTCATGGATACCCTTGGCTGGTCCACCGGCTGACTTACCGGCGGACCAACCGCAACCTCCACGTCCGGGGCTACAAGGAAGAGGGCACCATCACGACCGCCTTCGACATCAGGGTGCAGAACGACCTCGACCGGTTCCACCTGGTGCAAGACGTGGTGGATCGCCTGCCGCATTTGGGTTCCAAGGGGGCCTACCTGAAGCAGCAGATGCAGGACAAGCTCATCGAACATAGACATTACATTGAGCAGCATGGCCAGGATTTGCCGGAGATTCGGAATTGGAAGTGGGGCCAGACCGAGGCGCAGAATGCGAAACCGCTGGCGGAAAAGGCACGTGTCCCAGAACTAAAGTTGCGGCGGACCAGAGGGAGTAAAAATGGAAGACATAATAGCATGACACGAGCAAAAGGAGCTTAAAATGCCAATTCAACTCAAAGAAGAAAACGGCGGGAAGACGCTCGTTGTGCACGTCAACGAGAAACTGGTCAAATCAGATTACGAGCACTTTGTACCCGAGTTCGAGCGACTCGTCCGGCAGCACGGAAAGTTGGACGTGCTTTTCGATGTAACCGGCCTCCACGGTTGGGAAGTCGGCGCGGCGTGGGAGGACTTCAAGTTCGCTTTCAAACACTTTGCCGATATCGAGCGACTCGCCATGGTCGGGGAAAAGAAGTGGCAGCAAGGCATGGCGACATTCTGCAAGCCGTTCACGAAAGCGACGGTCCGATACTTCGATCACACTGACATGGCCGGGGCGCGAATGTGGCTGGACCAATCCGTAGCGACAGGACACACAATAGGAGGACGACACATGCTTAAACACCAACTGCTTTTGCCCGAAGGGATACTCATCCTCGAACCCGACGCGCCGCTCGAAGCGGCCGACTTCGATGGCCTGGTTCGCGAGATCGATCCGTATATCGCCGAACATGGAAAACTATCGGGCTTGATGATTCACGCCAAAGCATTTCCCGGCTGGGCTAACCTCGAAGCGTTTCTCGCTCATATGCAATTCATCAAAAGCCATCACCAGAAGATTGTCCGACTGGCGATGGTCACCGACAGCAAACTTCTGGAGGAATTGCCCAAGATCGCCGCCCATCTTGTGCATGTGCAGGTCAAACACTTTTCGGAATCGCAGCACGGGGACGCGCTGCGCTGGCTTGAAACGAGAACTCCAGTCAGTCCCTAGTCGGCAACTGGAAATAAGGTAACGCAAAATGAATGCACAAAAGCTGATCGATACTGCGGAGGCACTGGTCGCAGACGACAAAGGGCTGCTGGCGATGGATGAGAGTAATCCCACCTGCAACCAACGCTTGGCGAAGCTGGACATCCCGCAAACGGTGGAAGCCAGGCGCGCGTATAGAGAGTTGATTGTGACCACGCCCGGTCTCGGGAAGTGCATCAGTGGTGCGATTCTTTACGATGAAACGATTAGACAGCAGAAGAAGGACGGCACTCCGTTTCTCAAAGTCCTAACCGATGCGGGAATTATTCCCGGCATCAAAGTCGATACTGGTGCCAAGGACATGGCTGTTCATCCCGGAGAGAGAATAACCGAGGGCCTGGACGGATTGCGCGGCCGCCTCAAGGAATATGTTCAAATGGGTGCCCGTTTTGCTAAGTGGCGCGGGGTGATTGCCGTGGGCGATGGCATTCCCAGCCGGGGTTGCATCGAGGCCAACGCGCACGCGTTGGCCCGCTATGCCACATTGTGTCAAGAAGTCGGACTGGTTCCCGTCGTCGAACCAGAGGTGCTCATGGAAGGCGGGCATACCTTGGAGCGGTGCGGCGAAGTAACGGAAGACGTACTGCGAACTGTTTTTAACCAGCTTAATTCGACTTTGTAAGGATAAAAGCTTCCATTTCGGACGCAGTTGTCGTCATTATGACACCGCAATGACAACCCAAGAGAGCATCTTCTAAACCCAAGAGTAACAATGAAACCCAACAGAGCGCG
>Ga0265314_10005812_pt1 | contig 11048 bp, 8 predicted proteins | sample 4126metaG_FD_203106 | JGI IMG/M metagenome (GOLD analysis project Ga0265314, IMG submission 203106) | Rhizosphere microbial communities from Carex aquatilis grown in University of Washington, Seatle, WA, United States - 4-1-26 metaG | ecosystem: Host-associated > Plants > Roots > Rhizosphere >... | reverse complement strand
CCCGCGATGCGTTCCGTCGGGCATAGCCCGACTTCACTTACGCGATCCACGAAAGAACCCTGGGAGGGTTCTTTCTATCTCCCGCGATGCGTTCCGTCGGGCATAGCCCGACTTCACTTACGCGATCCACGAAAGAACCCTGGGAGGGTTCTTTCTATCTCCCGCGATGCGTTCCGTCGGGCATAGCCCGACTTCACTTACGCGATCCACGAAAGAACCCTGGGAGGGTTCTTTCTATCTCCCGCGATGCGTTCCGTCGGGCATAGCCCGACTTCACTTACGCGATCCACGAAAGAACCCTGGGAGGGTTCTTTCTATCTCCCGCGATGCGTTCCGTCGGGCATAGCCCGACTTCACTTACGCGATCACTCTTCACAGTTCGCCCTTGACGCGACGGATGTCGGCGCCGATGCCGCGCAGCTTGCGCTCCAGGTGGTCGTAGCCGCGGTCGAGGTGATAGACGCGTAGTACCTCGGTGGTTCCCTCGGCGACCAGTCCCGCTAGCACCAGACAAGCCGAGGCGCGCAAGTCGGTGGCCATGACCTTGGCGCCCTTCAGCTTGACCGGACCCCGCACCACGGCGATGTGCCCGTCGATCACGATATCCGCGCCCATGCGCATCAGCTCGGGCACGTGCATGAAGCGATTCTCGAAGATGTTTTCCGAGAGCACCGACTGCCCCTTGGCCCGCGACATCAGAACCATGAACTGCGCCTGCATATCGGTGGGGAAACCGGGATGCGGCCGCGTGGCGATGTCGGTGGGCTTAAAGTCGCCGCGCCCGACCACGCGCACGCCGCCCTCCTCGATGCTGACCTCGACGCCGGCCGCGCGCAACTTGGCGATGACGGCATCCAGGTGTTCGGGCATACAGTCGCGAATCAGAACGTTGCCGCGGGTGATGGCGGCGGCGACCATCAAGGTGCCAGCCTCGATACGATCGGGAATGATGGCGTGGTCGATGGGGTGCAGTTCGTCCACGCCTTCGATGGTGATGAGCGACGTGCCAGCGCCGCGGATGTGCGCGCCCATTTTGTTGAGCACGCGCGCCAGCTCTTCCACCTCGGGTTCGCAGGCCGCGTTTTCCAGCGTGCTGCTGCCCTTGGCCAGCGCCGCGGCCATCATGAGATTCTCGGTACCGGTGACCGTCACCACGTCGAACACGATGGTGGCGCCGCGCAGCCGGCGAGCCCGGGCCGTGACCAGCCCGTGCTCCAGTTCGATGCGCGCGCCCATGGCGGCCAGCCCTTTGAGGTGCTGGTCGATGGGCCGTGCGCCAATGGCGCATCCGCCGGGCAACGACACGCAGGCACGACCATAGCGGCTGACGAGCGGCCCGAGCACGAGCGCCGAGGCGCGCATGGTCTTGACCAGTTCGTAGGGCGCTTCGAAGTGGTTCACATGCGTGCTGTCGACGACGGTGGTTCCGTCACCCTTGACCTTGGCGCCAAGCTGGCCAAGCAGCTTGCGCATGGTCACGATGTCGCCAAGACCGGGGACGTTGCGGTAAGTCGACTGCCCACTGGCAAGCAGCGACGAGGCAAGGATGGGCAGCGCGGCGTTCTTCGCGCCCGAAACGCACACCTCGCCGTGCAGTCGTTTACCGCCCTTGATGACGATTTTGTACATAGGTTGCTGAGAACACAGAAGCCGTAAACGAAAACGCGGAGGCGGGAACGGAAAGGGGGTTGGACCCTAAGTCCGCCCCTTCTGCGCTCTCAACGCTCTCCGCGTTCTCTCCGGCCCTAGGCTGCGGGAGCGGCGCCTTCGGCGGCGCCCTTCTTGTGTTCGGCGCACACGCCGCCAGCGACGGCGGGCTTGCGGCAGCCTTCCTTGCTGCAGGTATTGTAGCGCTGCTTTTTGCCAATCTTGCCGCGCCGCCAGTTCATGTAGTGCTTACGGCAGTAGCCTTTGGCCCGCACGGGCTGCTTGCACTTCTCAACGCAGCACTTTTCGCCGGCCTCGGCGGCGGGCTTGGTCTTGGCGGGCTTGGTCTGGGCGGTCGCTTTGTCATCGGCCATGGGTTCAGAATCCTTTCGATTGCGGGTCACTGGCTCGGGCACCCGAGAATGGATAGCTCGGGCGCCAGAGTCAAGATGAACGTCACCCGCATGGGCTGCGCCACTGGTACTCGCCGCGCTGGCGGCCAGCCGCTGTCGCCGCCGTAGCGAGCATTGAAGTCCAGGGCCTGCCGCCGACCGCTTGCGTGCGTCTATTCTGCGCCCACGGCATTCTGGGGTTAGGCGACGACCCGCGCGTCTGTCTACGCCGGCATCCCCATGGCGGCGCGGAGGGCGGCGAATTCCTCGGTACGGTGGCCCTTCTCGTCACGCACGACGAGCGGAGGATCGACCCGCAAAGGCTCAGCCGCCTCGGCACGTCGCATGGCGAAGACGCACAAGAGCGGCTCTTTCCCCGTGCGCGGAACGATTTCGCGCCAGCGCACGAGACGCAGGCCCGCCGCGAGCGCCGCCGGCTCTACGCGCTCGCGCTGGTTCCAAGCTTCGCACGCCACGAACGGAGCGCCGGGCGCCAGTCGAGGCGCGGCGGCGGCGCAGTACGCTTCGATCCCACCCCGGTGCTCGAACCGGCAGGGCGCGCGCTGAACGCGATCCGACTCGGGACCAGCGCCGACCGGAAAATAGGGCGGCGTGCCCGTGACGAGATCGAACGTTGACTCCATGGCTCCAGGCTCGCGAAAATCGCGCACCTGGATCTCGGCACGCGCGGTAACGCCGTTCCAAGCGAGAGAGCGTTTGGCCAGGCCAGCGGATACCTCTTGCGCCTCGACGCCCACGAAACGCGCGGCCGGAAATCGCCAGGCCAGAAACAGCAGCACGCTGCCAATGCCGCACCCAAGATCCAAGCAATGCGCGGGCGGATTGCCTGCGACCAAGCTCGCAGCCAGGTAAGCGGTCAGAAGATCGTCAAGTGATGTGCGGTGCCCGTCGAGCCGCTGCAGAAGCCGCCAGTTGCCGGCAAGCCAGCAAAGATCTTCATCCGTGCTGGGCCACAGATCCGCCAATTCCTCGGGCGGCTGGGGCGGCGGCCCGAGGGCAACCCACCCGGCCGGCCGGCGCGCCGCACGCAGCACGCCGCCACGCGGAGAGGTTTGATCGAAGGGACTCGGTGCAAGTGAGACGGGCACGGCCCGGAGATAGTATCAGAGCAGGGTGGCTGCTAGCCGCCGGCTTCGTCCATGTGGTAGCCGGCCTCGCCGTGGTCGAGGATGTCGAGGCCCTGCTCCTCGTTGTCGGCATCGGGCCGCAAACCAAGGACTGCCTTGAGCGCATAGGCCAGAATCCCGGTGCCAAGCAGCGCCATGGCGATGGTCAAGCCCATGGCCTTGAGCTGTTCAATCCAAAGCGTCTTACCGACAATCTGGCCGAGGTTGGTGGCGAGATTGCCGTTGGCCTCGGTGGTCGCAAGGAACCCGGTCAACAGAGCGCCTAGCGTACCGCCCACGCCGTGCACGCCGAAGGTGTCGAGGGCGTCGTCGTACTTGAAAATCTGCTTTAGCTTGGTACACGCGAAATAGGGAACGGTACCGGCGAGAACACCGATGATCACGGCACCCGTGGGCGTGACGAAGCCGGCTGCGGGCGTGATGACGACCAGCCCGGCGACGACGCCTGAGCAGAACCCAAGCACGGTGGGCTTGCCGCGCGTGCTCCATTCGATGAGTGGCCACACCGAACCGGCGATCGCAGCCGCCAGCGTGGTGGCCAAGAAGGCGCCGGCCGCGATGCCGTCGGCCGCCACCGCGCTGCCAGCATTGAAACCATACCAGCCCACCCACAACATGCCGGTTCCGACCGCCGTCAGCACCATGCTGTGAGGCATGAACGGTCGCCGGCCAAAGCCCTTGCGCGGCCCGAGGATAAGCGCAAGAAGAAGCGCCGACCATCCTGAGGACATGTGCACCACCGTGCCACCCGCAAAATCGATGGCCTTGATGCCGGCCTTGGCATTGGCAAGTCCGTTCATCATGCCATCCGATCCCCACACCATGTGCGCCAGCGGAAAGTAGACGAGCAACATCCAACCGAGAATGAAGGCCATCACGGCCGAATACTTCATGCGCTCGGCAATGGCGCCCACGATAAGTGCGGGCGTGATGATGGCGAACATCATCTGGTACATGGCGAACACGGAGTGCGAGACCCAAGGGCCGTAGTCCGCGTTGGGCGCCGACGTCACGCCCTTGAGAAAGGCGTATTTCATCGACCCAAGGATGGAGGAGCCGCTCGCCGATCCGCTGCTGGCGAACACGGCGCTGTAGCCGAAGGCCCACCACAAGATCGTCACTAGACCCGCGCACCCGAAACACTGGGCGACGACGGACAGGATGTTCTTACGCCGAACCAGGCCGCCGTAGAAAAGCGCGAGGCCGGGCAGGGTCATGAAGAGCACCAGAGCGGACGACGTCATCATCCAAGCGTTGTGTCCCGGACCAGGCGCGATCAGCGTCTTGGGCGGAGTGTTGTTGATGTAGGCCTCGAGATCGGCCACTCGCGCCGCGAGATCGAGCACCGACGGTGAAACGGCCGCGCCGGCAGTTGCAACGGCTGCGGCGGCTGGCGCCGCCGTGGGTGCGGCAGGCTCGTCGGCGAACGCCCTTCCTTCGCCAAGCAGTCCGAACATAAGTGCGGTAGCGAGCACCGTGACCAGAGTCGCGTGGATACGCGGCCGGCTTTGCCGGCTGCGAACCATCGCGGGAAGGGAGGGAAACCCTCCCAGGGTTTCCGTGTCAGCGATTTGCCTTACCTGCATACGAACGGTCCTTTCTTCTACAAAAGACGCCAATTGGATCCTTGGCAAAGTAAAGATCCTCTGAGGATGTAGCAAGGTGTTCCCCTGCCCTTCTTCGAGATTTTGCCCGCACGAAACTGGATCTATTTGCGAAAGCAACTGGAAAGAAACCTGATGGAAACAGTAACTGTGGAACGGCAGTCTGGCCGAGCAATGCTAGATCCATGACCATGACCGTTCGCGAACAGCTTGAAGCCGATGAAGAAAAGATCCTTTCGCCGCACGCCCAGAAAAGCAGCGCCAGCCTTGGCCGCAAGCGCCCCGAACCGCTCGACGAGGTTCGGCCGATTTTTCAGCACGACCGCGACCGCATCCTGCATTCCAAATCCTTCCGCCGCCTGGCGGGCAAGACCCAGGTTTTTCTGGCGCCTCATGGCGACCACTACCGGACCCGGCTCACCCACACGCTGGAGGTGTCGCAGATCGCACGCACGATCACCCGGGCGCTACGCCTCAACGAATCGCTGACCGAGGCCATCGTGATGGGCCACGACCTTGGCCACACGCCGTTCGGACACGCCGGCGAGCGCGTCCTGGCCAAGCTCATTCCCGGCGGCTTCCACCACGGCCGACAATCCATTCGCGTCGTCGACGTGCTGGAACGCGACGGCCAAGGTCTCAACCTGACCGCCGAGGTGCGCGACGGAATCCTGCGCCACTCGAAAGGCAAAGGAAAAGTCCTGGCCAGCGAAACCGAACACGAAGCCTCGACTCTCGAAGGACAAATCGCGCGGGTGGCCGACATCGCGGCCTACGTTAACCATGACCTCGACGACGCCATTCGCGGCCAGGTCATCACAGCGTCTGAAGTTCCCGACGACATTCTCAAGATCCTCGGCAGGAACCACAGCGAACGCATCAGTCGCCTGGTCAGCGACGTGGTTTCCGCCTCGCGCCTCGACGAAAAGCACCACATCGAGATGAGCACTGAGGTGCTCGATGCACTCATGGCTCTGCGCGATTTCCTGTACGTCAAGGTCTACGAGAGCCCGGAGATTCACGCCGAATTCGAGCGCGCCCAGCGCGTGGTGCGCGAGTTGTGGGAATACTTCAACGCCCACGGCGACGAATTCCGCGCTAAGCACTGGCCCAAGGGTCTGCCCGAAAGCGAAGAGCTGCCGCGCGCGGTGGCCGACTTCATCACCGGCATGACCGATCGCTACGCCATGCGGACTTACGAAGAGTGCTATTTGCCTAGGCGCTGGATCGTGCTGTGATGACTCGTGCAGACTGAAACAGCCGGCACACCACCCCACGGAAGGGTTGTGTACCGGCTGCGAGGTCGGCACGAAGAGAGGTCGGTCAGGGCGATGTCAGGGTCGCCGCGTACTTGCTCTGGATGTAGCTAATAATCGTGGTGCCATCCGGATCTGTGAGATCGGCAGTGGTCCACGGGCCGTTTGCGTTGGTGGCGGTCTTGAAGATGGAAGACGTCTCCCCATTGGTCTCGACCGCCCAATTCGTACAACCGATATCGTTCGCGTCGAGGAAGGTCCACCATTTCTGCAATTCCGTCGCATTGAAGGTGCCGTTCCCGTTCGCCGAACAGCCACCGTATTCGGTCACGAAGATGGCGAGGCCCGCGTTCAGGGTCGTGGTAATCGCCTTCTGGAAACCGGCGAGAGGATGGCTGTTGGCATAGAAGTGGACCACATAGGCCAGGTTCGTGGACGTGGTGACAGGATCGGCGGCGGCCGTGTCGGGCTTCTGGTCCCATTGCGGAGTGCCAAGGAAGATGATGTTGTCAGGATCGTTGGCACGGATCGCCGCGATGACCGCTTCGTGATAGGTCTTGACGGTGGCCCAGGCAACCGTGGGTTCGTTCCAGGGCTCGTACATGATGTTGGGATTGTTGCCGTACTTGGCGGACATGCTGCCAAAGAAGCTCACCGCTGCCGCTTGTTGCGAGGTGCCGCCACCATGCCAATCGATGATTGCGTAGATGCCGTTGGCGATGGCAGCGTCGAGCACGGCCTCGAGTCGACTCAACCCCGAAGTGGCATTTTGGGGCAAAATGGGAACGCGGAGAATGGCGCAGTCGAAGTCCTTGGCCAGGTGTCCAACCGCGGAGGCATTGTAGAATTGCCTGCCTTGTTGGGACCAGTCGTACATCGACATCCCGTGCAGCGTGACCGGATTGCCGTTCTGATCGACGATCTTGTTCCCGACGACTTTGAGCTGGCCGTGCACGCCGACAGGCGTCCCCGTGGGCGCAGGGCCCGAGCCCCCGCCTCCCGTCGTGCCACCAGAGGACGACGAAGTGCCTCCCGCGCCCGTCGTTCCGCCAGTCGCTGGCTTGCCGCCCGCGCCTGCAGCGCCATCGGTCGTCGTGGTACCGCCCGCGCCTGCGGCACCGTCGCGTGCCGTCGTGCCACCAGCTCCGGTCGTGCCACCAGCGCCGGTCGCGCCGCCCGCACCCGTCTTCCCGCCAGCGCCCGTCGCGCCACCTGCGGTTGTAGCGCCGCCCGCGCCGGCATCTTTACCACTCGCACCGCCCGCGCCCGTCGCGCCACCCAAATTGGTTGCTCCGCCGGACGCATTCACGCCACCGGAGCCGCCACCGCCCACCGAGCTGGCCCCGCCCGCGCCTCCTCCGACCGTGCCACCGGCACCGGGTGCGCCCCCGGTTTCCGCCGCGCCGCCAGCCGCTGGCGAGCCGCCACTGTCCGACGTGCCGCCCGTATTTCCGCCATGCACGCCCTGGGCGTTGTCCGTCGAACATGCGCCAAGAGCGAGCCCCAAGATCGAGGGAAGCATCCAGCGTACCATCGTGTTTTGTCCGTTCATCATGACTTCTCCCTGTGGCTGTCACTAGAAATGCAACTTGAAGGACAATGTGGGAGAGTCGGTCGGAGCTTCTATGTCGCGCCCAAGGTTGCGACACCTGCGATAGCCGGCTGAAACTGACGAAGAACACCCGCCGCGTTACGCTTCGTCGATCTGGGCTCAACTTACCGGCACGGGGCTCCGATACTGATAGAGGCGAGATGCTGTCTGCGCCGTCGCCCACCTTGACATCGAAAGCCCAACCATCGCGAGTGGTTGGGCGTTACGTCATGTACGACGAGATCGCATCGGGTGGTATGGCCAGCGTTCATTTCGGGCGGCTGCGCGGCGACGTCGGCTTCTCGCGCACCGTCGCGATCAAGTCGCTGCACGCCCACTTCGCGCGCGACACCGAGTTCATTTCCATGTTCCTCGACGAGGCCCGGCTGGTGTCGCGCATCCAACACCCCAATGTCGCGGCACCGCTCGATGTGGTCCTGCTCAAGGAAAGCGAAGAGCTGTTCTTGGTCATGGAGTACATCCACGGCGAAACCCTCGCCCGCCTGCTCAAGGGTGCGTTCGCCATGAACATCTCCGTGCCAGCGGCGATCAGCGCGAGCATCATGAGTGGCGCCCTTCACGGCCTGCACGGCGCGCACGAAGCCATGGACGAACTCGGCTCTCCGCTCAACATCGTTCATCGCGACGTATCGCCACACAACATTATGGTGGGGGTCGACGGCGTTCCGCGCGTGCTCGACTTCGGCGTTGCCAAGGCCGTTTCCCGCAGCCAATCGACCCGGCAGGGACAGCTCAAGGGCAAGGTTTCCTACATGGCGCCCGAGCAGATGGGCGCGGGCCCCATCGATCGTCGCGCGGATATCTTCGCCGCGGGGATCGTCTTCTGGGAGGCGCTGACGCTGAGACGCCTTTTTGAAGCGGACGATCCGACCGGCGCCATCGCCAAGGTTCTGATGGCCCCCATCGAGCCCCCCAGCGCCATCAACCCCAGCATTTCGCCGGCCATGGACCGCGTGGCCCTGAAAGCCCTCCAGCGCGATGTCAACCTGCGTTTTCAGACCGCCCGCGATTTCGCAGAAGCTATTGAAGAAGCCATCGCGGTTTCCACGCCACGCAAGGTGGGCGAATGGGTCGTGTACCTGGGCGGCGAAGGGCTGGTGAAGGCCTCCGAGAGGCTGTCCGCCATCGAGAGTTCGTCGGTCGATGCGAATCCATCGAGCGATACCCTCGAGGGACAACCGTCTCAGCGCACGCCGAGCCAGCCGCCGCCGATCCGAAAACGGCCGGGAACTTACAGCGACATCGACGCCATAAACACGAGACTTCTCAGCGATCCGAACGGCGATGCGGGCTCGACTCGCAGCCAAACCTCGATCATGTCGCCCGCCAGTCTCTTGTTGCGGTGGTTGCACCGGGCGCGAAAGCGCTGGCCCGTGATGACGGGTGCGGCCCTGCTGGTGGCGACCGTCGCTGTCGTGGTCGTAGTGGGCATCGTCGGCCTATTCCACCGAACCGAGGTGAAGGCCGCCGACAAGAACGACCTCAGGCAGCCCACCAACCCAGTCGTCGAAGTGACCACCCTGCCCAAGCGCGAAGACCTGTCCCCGCCCGACCCAGCGGCGGCACCAGGCGAATTCAACCAACACGCGCCTGCGATCCCACGTCGCGCGGCCAAGACCACAAACACCCAACTGTCGCCCGCCCGTAAGCTGAGCAAGAACAAGGACTGCAACCCGCCCTTCTATCTCGACGACAAGGGCATCCGACGGGTGAAGCCCCAATGCCTTTGAGATCCGTGATGCCAGGGGAGATCCTAGAATGAAACTCTTTTCGATGCTGATGGTGGCTTGGGTCGGCAGTTCTTGGATGGGGATGGCTAGGGCGGATGAGCAGCCGCTATCCTGCGCCCAAGCCTACGAGCGTGCGCAGGAAGAGAAAGCGACCGGACAACTCAAGGCCGCGATCGAGCACCTGAAAACTTGCATCGATCCGGGCTGTGCCCAGTTCATCCGCGAAGACTGCGTGCGCTGGATGGATCAATCCGAGAGCGCTCTACCCACCGTCGTGTTCTCGGTGCGCGAAAACGGAGAAGACGTGACCGAGGTGGAGATCCAATGCGACGACAAGCCGCTCACGGGGAAGCTCGACGGCAAGGCAATCCCGGTCGATCCCGGTCTTCGCGACTTCTCCTTCACTGTCCCGGGGCTTGCACCCATGTCCCGCCAAGTGCTCGTTCGCGAGGGCGAGCGCAATCGCATCATCAACGTAGAATTCAGCCGACCGGGGGTTGGGGCGCTGTCGCCAATCGAGAATGCCACGACCACGCTCCCGGCCGATTCCGACCCGCGACCCAAGAACCGCGTCCTGCCCTATGCCCTTGCCGGCGTGGGTGCCCTGGGTGTCGCTGGATTTACCGTGTTCGCCCTGCTCGGTCATAGCCAGCAGAGCGATCTGGAACGTACCTGTTCTCCCTTTTGTCAGTCGAGCCAGGTGGACAGCGTGAAAACCAAGTATCGGCTCGCGGACGCGTCCCTCGGAGTGGGCCTCATCTCGCTCGGTGTGGCGACCTACATCTTCATAAAGAACCACGGCGCGAGCGCGACGGATCCGGCCCCGGCAACCTCGGTCAGCTTCATTCCTCGATCCTCGGGCGAGGGAGGCGTGCTTCAGCTCTCGACCTCGTACTGAGCCGTGGGAAACAGAAACCACTCATGATGCCGGCATCAAGCGCTCCGCGAACCACTTGGCCCATCTTCGCGTTGTTGGCGGGCTTGGTTTGCGTTCTGGGTGCTTGCAGTCTGAGATCACTCGACTACCTAAGAAACGGTCACCGGCAGGATGGTGCCACGAGGGACGACTCTGGCACGGAAGCGGCGATTCCAAGCAGCCCCGACGCAGTGATCGTCGATGTCACGCAATCGGAGTCCTCGGCGGACGGTGGCTCTGGCGGAAGCAACTGGGATGGAGGACCGCTGGACGTTCCCGGCGCTGGCGGAACCGCTGGCTCGGGCGGCATTCAGGCCCTCATCGACGCCGCCGGAGGCGCAGTTGGCTCGGACGGCAGGCTGGATCTCGACGGAACCGTGGACAAAGAGGGATTCATCAGCTCGGGGGGCAGCACCACCGCGGGAGGATCCGTGAGCTCGGGCGGCATCATGAACAGCGGCGGTACCACCGACGTCAATAGTGGAACCCTCAGGGACAGCGGCACGAATCAAGACCTGCCGGCCAGCACGGGCGGCATCGCCGGTTCAGGCGGCATTGGCAGCACCGGTGGCACGGTCGGAACCGGCGGCATGATCGGAACCGGCGGTACAGTCGGAACCGGCGGCACCGTCGGAACTGGTGGCACCGTCGGGACCGGCGGCACGGTCGGGACCGGTGGCATCTTCGGAACTGGCGGAGCAGGCTCTGGCGGAACGACGGGCTGCGGAACCGCCAAATCCACC
>Ga0265314_10005810_pt1 | contig 11052 bp, 11 predicted proteins | sample 4126metaG_FD_203106 | JGI IMG/M metagenome (GOLD analysis project Ga0265314, IMG submission 203106) | Rhizosphere microbial communities from Carex aquatilis grown in University of Washington, Seatle, WA, United States - 4-1-26 metaG | ecosystem: Host-associated > Plants > Roots > Rhizosphere >... | reverse complement strand
CAACCGGCCGTCGAGGAGCTGGCCGCGTCCCAATCCGTTGCCGAAAATGCCGGCGGTAGCCGCGGCCGGTTTGATCGAACCGACCGCGTGGTACGGATTCACGGAGAACGGCTGCATCGCATTCATGTGCGAGTAGCCAAACACAAACGTGACCGGCTTCCAAGGCGTAAAGCCCGCCTCAGTCTTCGCCATCTTCATATTGGTCCAGTACGTGAGCCCTCTTTCCGGAGTTAGACCATAGCCGTAGAATTCGCTCCAGAAGGGACCCTCGCCGCTGGTTGAGTTGTTGGGCCAGCGCGAGAACACGGGATCGAAGTCGCCAACCGTCTTGCTCTTCGGATCCTGGCCCGACAAAGCCCAGAATCCAGCAATAACGTAAGGACTGAATTTCGTTTTGAATTTCTTCTTGGCGTAGCCATAGCCACCCCATGCGCGGATGTCGAAATTGGCCGCGGAAGCAGTCATGCTGTCTTCGGTGCCTATTTCATAGGCAAACTCGCCGGTGATGCTGAATCCGGAGAGTTGGGGCGGGCGATGAACAAAGCGGCCGCCAATCACCGTGTAGTGACGATCCGGCAGATACAGGTAATTGGTGTTAAGGCGGATGTCCTCGTAGTCCTTCTTGAAAAAGGTGTAGGCGTCGAAATCCGTGTTCTTGAAGTCACGGTTAGTGTAATAGGCGCCCAGAGCTGCTTCGTCCCACTCGTTCAGCTGCCTCCCAGATTGCGCAAGCGACGCGACCGCCCCTTTGATGGAGCCCTGATTGGACGGGTTTGAGGCATCGATGATGGGTTGACGGTTGGCGACCGCAAAGAAATCGTACTTCGGGTCGTAAATGCCGATCAACTCGATCTTAGACCTGTTAGCGGTATAGGCGAGATCGAAGGCGTTGAAGTAAACGTCCCGCGATGTATCCAGAGCGCTGCCGTCGCCAAAGATAAATCCTTCCCCTTTGAAGATGTCGAAACGGCCTGCCTGCAGTGACACATCAGAAAGGCCAGGAAATTTCTTGACTCTCAGGTACGCCTGGTCAATCCACATCTCGCCGGCCATGAACGGCGACGCTTGCACCGAGCCCGTCGGAGACTTTGGGTACGAGGGATCGGCTGTGTTCTTGGTCCCTTCCCAGGCAAGACGGCTATAAACTTCGAGATAGCTATTGATGTTAATGTCCGCGTATGGGCGGGTGCGAAATAACAGGGACCGCTTGGTATCGAGTTTGGCACTATTGAAATCTGAATTGTTAATACCCTGCCAACGGAACCGTTCTTCGATTCCGTAAGTGACACCAGGGACTTCCGCCCCAGCCGGGGTAGCAGTTGGTTTGGCTGCCGGTACTATAGCTGAATTCGCTGCCGTCGCAGAATCCACCATCGTGGTGTCCGGACCGGCTTCGACAACATTCGTTCCGGCAGCTAGTCGGGGCGTAATCGCAAGCGTCAGGGCCAAGACCATCAGCGCCGGGGCGCTCCACTTTGGTATCTTCATCGTCTCTCCTTCGGGGTGGGAGGCAGCACCTCGCCAGCCCATAGCTCATCGGTTCCAGTGGATATGGAACTACCTTCGCTATCGGCCATGGGGTCGCCCACTTTAGTGTTGGAGAGGTTTATTAGAGAGTTCTAATGAACGTTTCGGGGTGATTCGAGGCACACTTAGTAGGCCGTCTTACTAAGTTACGGCACACAGGTTTTAGCAAGTTAAGGCAGGGTAATCAGATTCTTGTGTTACATCGCCTCGCTGCGTGGCTTTGTTGTAATGAGTCTACTGGAATTGCTGAGTAGAGCGCTGTTGCTCTATTTGATCTTGTTATAGTATCGCGTGATACGATGGCCAACTTGATGATCTAGTAACAGTTACTTAGACCGCTCCCACGGCACGTGGCGATACTTATAAACACCGGCGGCTGTACGCCTGCAAAACAGTTGTCGAAACCCAAGAGTTCTCGTGACCCATGCGCATGCGCGATAAGCCGCGCGCGTCCCAGAGCGTTTCGCGGTTTGCATTGAGCCCCCTCAGCGTAGAGTCTTTCGGCTTTGCTCCGCAACCTTGCGCGACAATCTCTTCTGCACGAAGCCCGGCGGCGAAAGGCATCGTATTTTCGGTTTCTATTCTGAATCTGCTACCATTTCCGCGGCATCTCAACTCCAATCGCTATGCATTGGTGGGCAACAATTGGCGGCATTGTCCTGATCTTCGTCATCCTGATGGATGCGTTTGAGACGGTCGTCCTCCCGCGGCGCATCAAGCGGAGCTTCCGCATCACCAACTGGTTCTATCGGAATACTTGGCGTTTCTGGACTCGGGTGGGGCGCCGTATCAAATCCGTCAACCGGCGCGAAGGTTTCCTGGCTTACTTTGGCCCCCTATCGCTGATCCCCCTGATGGGTTTCTGGGCGGTTGGCCTGATTTTTGGTTTCGCTTGCGTGCAGTACGGACTGGGCGAACATCTGTCGCTGGGTAGTGAAAAGATTACGTTTGGGAAAGTCCTCTACCTGAGCGGCGAAACTTTCTTCACGCTCGGCTATGGGGACATCACGCCCAACAACGCCGCCGCCCGCGCGCTCGCCGTGATGGAAGCGGGTATGGGCTTCGCGTTTCTTGGGGTCGTAATCGGATACCTGCCGGTGGTCTACAATTCGTTTGCCGCGCGCGAAATCGAAATCTCGCTGCTGGATGCCCGCGCCGGATCCCCGCCCAGCGCCGCCGAGTTTCTGAGCCGGCTAGGTTGCTGCCCAGAACAAACCGTGCTCGACGAAATTTTCCGCGACTGGGAGCGCTGGTGCGCCGACCTCCTGTCCAGCCACATCTCCTACCCCGTACTGGTCTACTTCCGCTCGCAGCACAGTAATCAGTCGTGGTTAAGCGCCGTCACGGTGATGCTCGATGTCACGTCGGTGATTATGACCGGAGTGGACGGCATCCACCCCGACCAGGCGAAGCTGACCTTCGCCATGGCCCGGCACGCCGTCGTGGATCTGGCCCAGGGAGTCAATGCGCAATACAGTCCCCACGATGCCGACCGGCTTACTGCCGCGGATCTTTCCCGACTCCGGACCGAACTCGCCCAAGGTAAAGTCGCTCTGTCTGGCGGCGCGGACCCGCCCGAACGGCTGGCGAAACTACGAATGCTCTACGAACCCTATGTTCAAGCGCTCAGCCGCCGATTGCTTATGACGCTGCCGCCCTGGGTTCCGACGGAGCGCAAGAAAGATAACTGGAAGAGCAGCCCGTGGGACAGCCTCATCCAGGCGCGGGCGCTGGAGCATCCGGGACGGGCGGGGGACGACCACTTCTGATCGGGCCGATCTGGTGTACTGTCCCACAAATTCGCCCAATAAATCTGTCATCCCGACCGAAGCGAAGCGCAGTGGAGGGACCTTGTGCTTTCATCCGCTGGTATTTTTGGTCGGGCCGTTTCAATATGCCACTTATATTTCCGAGACCCTACACTGGCCCTTGCTCGCTACTTCCGCTGAATCGATTCCAAATACTTAGTCATGTTTTCCAGCCGCACATTGCCCAAGTCCTGATCAAATTCAATCTCGTGGAAAACCGGTCCCCAAACCGGCATCGCCTTGGAGCCATGCGCGGCGAGCAGGTCGTCTCCGCCAAACACAATGATCGTGCGCACGTGAAGGGCGGGAAATACGCCGTCATGGCGCTGTGAAAGTCGGCTCAGATCGGGGACTTCTCTCTTCAGCACCTTGGACACGGGGCCATTGCCTCGACCATCAAGTCCATGACAAGCAGCGCAAGAATTTCGAAAAACTGTGGCCCCGTCCACCGGACGAACGGAAGGCTGTTGGCCTCTGCTTTGCGCGAATGGCGAGATGACCAGTGAAGTCAATAAGAGCGACAGCATCGGCACGCGTCGCTGCACGGGGGCCTCCGACGAAGAAGTGCTTGGAAAAGGCGAGACGATCATACACTACGCCGCCTCGAGGGTCGGTGAGCGGAGTAACGGAGCCGTGTGATGTCAGCGGAGCGGGGCTGTCCGGAGGGATCGTGCCATCTGTCATGCAACGTTGTTAGTGAAATCGGGACGTTACGTCAGTGAGTGAGGAATCGAGGGCTATTTACGAGACTTTGGAGGCAAGGGAAAGGTCTTCACCAAAATGCCGTTATCGACCTCCGATTGAGACACAGAATTCGCCTTGGCAAGATGAATCGTGTTAAGGAGGACCTGTTTCTTGGTAGCAAAAGACACTCCCAGCAACAATCCGTCAGGATCTTCAGCGGCCTGCCAGATATTGCCTTCAATCGTCTGGGTCTTCGCCGTTCGGTATTCGCCTTGAAACTCGTGTCCACCTTTAAAGTAAAACGCCACGATCCTGTAGCCTGCTCGTGAACCGTGAGTGCTGCGGCAAATGGGGATTGATGAATGGTATATCTTCTTCCCGTCGAGCAGCACTTCAAATCCCAAGACCCTTTTGTCACCGCAAGTCTGAAACCAGCGCCACTCGGCTCCGTCCTTTGCGATCTGTTTCGATATGCTTTGGCCTGCCGCAGCGGCACTAACAGTCGCCAATATCAAGGCCACGAATAATCGCGTCATTGTGTTTGCACACCTACACTTTACGCTCGGTCATCTGAAGATTCCACTGTCACTTGACGCAATCAGGGACTGCACTACCTGCGGATTGCTGGCGGAATGCCGATGGCCCGATCACCCGATGACCCGATGCTTCTCTCCTTCTGCTAACATTCCTCCTTCATGAAACACGTGGGCGAAAACGTGGTGCGCATTGAGGCGGAGGCTTTGCGGGCGCTGGCGGATCGGCTTGCTGGGCCCATGTCTGCGGCCTTCAACCGGGCGCTGGATCTGATGTTCAGTTGCCAGGGCCGAGTGGTAGTGACTGGGATGGGGAAAAGCGGGCTGATCGCTCGCAAGATTGCAGCTACTCTGAGTTCAACAGGGTCGCCGGCGCTCTATCTGCATCCAGTCGAAGCTCTGCACGGCGATCTCGGGATGATCGTACGCGGCGATGTGGTGCTGGCGCTTTCGGCGAGCGGCGAAACGGAAGAGATCCTGCAGTTGATGGCTACGATCAAGCGTCTGCAGGTGCCGCTGATCAGTATGACTTGCGACGACATTGTGGAACTTCACGCGGACAACAGTGTTCGCTCCACACGGGTTTCTACACTGGCGTCTTCAGCCGACGTGGCATTGGACTGCTCAATTTCTCAGGAAGCTTGTTCGTTGGGGCTAGCTCCGACGGCTTCCACGACCACCATGTTGGCTCTGGGCGATGCCTTGGCGGTGGCGCTTTCGGAAAAACGCGGGTTCAAGGAAGAGGATTTCGCCAACCTCCATCCCGGCGGAAAGCTGGGCAAACGACTGGCGCGAGTCGAATCCTTGATGCACTTGGGCGACGCGGTTCCGCGGGTAACGGCGCAAACTAAGATGCCGGACGTGATTTACGAAATGTCGCGCAAGAAGTTGGGAATGACCGCCGTGGTCGAGGGCGACCGGCTATTGGGAGTGATCAGCGATGGTGATCTGCGGCGGCTATTGGGGCAACGCGGCAAGGATGCGCTCGACTTGACGGCCGAGGATTGCATGACGCGAACTCCGAAGACCATCGGAGGGCGCGAGTTCGCGGCCACCGCGCTGGCGCGCATGGAAGAGATGAAGATCACGTCGCTGGTCGTTGTGGACGAAGTCTCGGAGAACGATCGGCGGGTACGGGGAATCGTGCACCTGCACGATCTGTGGGGAACGGAAATGGTGTAACGACTGTTAGGCTCCCACTCTACCGTGACACTTTTACCTTGGGCGCATGAAACGCGTCCGGAAAAGTAAAGGTGACCAGCGCTCCTTCGCGTACATTGCCGACCAGCGCGGGACGAAAGCAGGCGATGCAAGTGCCTCCGGCGTGGCGAACGCTGGGATAGACAACTCCAGCCGAACCCTGATCGAGCAGGCGATGGGCGAGTTGCTGGGACGCACGATAGCTGTCGGGCTGCAGACATTTCTCACGAGCGGCAGCATCCCGTGCATCCTCGGTGCGCAGATGGTCACTGCGCAGATCGTCGCTCCGAAGATCGTCACTGCGAAGATCGTGGAACTCGGCGCGAAAATCGGCCAGGTACTCCCGGTAGGCGACCGTCTCTTCTTCGCGCCAATTTACCTCGCGCAATCCCTCGCCGTAGTGGAAGGCAACTTCTGTTTGCGCGGTTTTGAGGGAAAAACCGGCGTACCAGGCACCACGATCGTCGAAGCTAAAGCGACTGCCTCCCGGGCGCGCGTGAGTAAAAGAGGCATTAATAATGTGATAGTGGGGCACGGCAAAAACCAGTTCGTGGACCGTGATTCCCGGAAGGAGATTGGCCTCGCCAGCCAAGCGAGTGTTGGTGGCATCGTCGAGTTGGAAGAGATGCTCCATTTGCGCGGGTGGAAGTCCCAGACGCGACAGAACACTCTCGCCCTCCTCGTAATGACGATTGGGGATGAGGCGGTGGGTATCATTCTGCGAAATGTGCGCAGTGGGGGGGAACGAGTTGGCACGGGCGCGACTTTTGGCGCTCACTTCTTCGCTCCCTATAGCCCGCCGCGGCGCGCGTCGAGCAATTGACGAACGCGCAGCATCGAGGGTACTCCGCCCTTCAACATATAGGCCATCGGCGTCTGACCGCCGAAAATAGGATTTGTGTTCGGCAACTGCACCCAGGCATCGGCCAGCTTGGTTCCGTAGAGGATGTTGAGGGCCTTGAAGATGCCCACGAGCAGAGAGACGCGAGTGAGTTTGTCCTGGTCGAGAACTTTGTCCAGAACCTTCGCGTCCGACAGCTTAATGGCGCTGCGTTTGAGCTGATAGAAGGAGCCGTTCGAGACACCGCCAAGTAAGCCGCGAGCGTCTTCGTCGCGCAGCTTCCAGTGCGATGACAGACGAAAAAAGCCGCGGATCGCGACCGGGCTCAGTTTCTCCTGCAGCGCCCGGCTAGAAAGGTCCGCAGGCTCGTCCCAGGCGACGCCGTGCAGGTGAACCACCCCGGAAGTACCGAGAGCGATATCTCCAAACATGACCATATTATTATACAGAATTGGAGTTAGTGCAAGACGAACACGCTCTCCAACGCACCGGTTAGCGGAACGCGCTTCTTACGTTCACGACGATACCTAACACAACTGCCCCGATCCCTATATACGAGAGGAAAGTCACCCCGAGCCGACATGCGTGCGGCCACAAGCTGACCGGTTGACCTGTTGCCAGCATCGTCAAGCAGGCCAGTTCGACTGCCCCTCCGAACAGGACTGCACCAATGGACATCAAGGCCAGAGCAGCCTTGTCGGTTTTTCCGAGACTCTTGGACCGGAGCTTCTTTGCCAGACCGTAAGCTATCGATACATCAATCGCAAAAGTTGCGATTGCCACGATCGTTAAGAAAGCTCGTCCTGTCAGACTTGGTTCTGAGTTGAGATAAATGGCGTTTTCTATGGCCATGCGCTAACACTGTTTGTCAGACCACGTCGTCTTCTGCCTTGCTCGGCTTAAGGCCTAGATAGGGCACCGCTCCCGTATATCGGCTTCACAACGGAAGCATGGGGTCTTTCTGTACGCGCTCAGTGGCAAAAGCGCTGCAATTTCGGCGGCGGTGGGGTGGGAAACTCGTCAAACTCTCCCTCCCATCCGGAGCATCCGCGAGCGGTGACGGCTCGGATCACGACTTGTTCCAGATCGCGCGCTTTCGCTCTCGCTTGTTCGGTCTGATCAGACGTGAGTTGGCCCCCACTGTTGAGTTCGCCAAGGTCCGCGTTTGCGGCTGCGTAACCGGCGTCGGCGGCAATCACGTACCAGACGTAGGCCGTGAAGCGGTCCTGCGCAATGCCGCGGCCATCTTTCAGCGTCTTGGCATAGAAGTATTGCGCTTGGGGAAGCCCCTGATCAGCGGCAATCTTATAGAGCGCCGGAGCCTTGGTGTAATCCCGATCCGCCATCAGGCGGCCCAGGTAGTAGGCACCGTAAGCGTTGTTCTGACCGGCCGACAGCTTGAGCCATTTCTGGGCGGCGTCGAGATCACGCGGCACCGCAACACCGGCGAAGTACAGCCGTCCGGCGAGCCATCCCGCAAGCGGATCGCCTTGTTGCGCCGCCTTGCGATACAGGTCGACGGCCTGAGCCGGATCGCGCGCCAGAACGGTTCCGGTTTCATAATAGTAGGCCAGCGCGATCTGGGCCGGTCCGTAGCCCAGTTCGGACGATCGCCGAAAATAGTCGACACCCTGGGAAAGATTTTGAGACGGGCCAACGCCCGTAATGGCGTCCATCCCGCGCTCATACAGAGCTTCCGGCGAAGTGCTCTGCGCCAAGGCAATCGTGCTCCACAGCACGAGGATTAAGAACAGAATGGTTTGTCGCATGGGCGAATTTCCGTAAGAGGTATTGCAACAAGTATAGGAAATACCTGGCTCAGTGTAGAGTTACGAAAGTTCCACGGAAGTGTTTCAATACCCCATGTAGAAAGCGCAGGTGGAGCAAGTGGCCATTTCAGAAACGCCGCATCTGGCCTCGCGAGTAGCGTTCTACGCGGTCATCGTGTGTTGGTGGGTCTTTGGCCTCACGTTCTGGCTGCGGAAGAATCCACCCCGCGCCCGCGAGGCCAAGCGCGATCGCACTTCCCTCTTAGGCTTGTTGCTGCAAGGCGCAGGCTATCTCTGCGTCTGGTCCTTTCCCTTGCAGCAGAGACGTTTTTCGCCGGTCCTCTCCGGGTCGCCAGGCATGGAATGGGTAATGGCTGCGCTGACTGTGATTACGGCCGTCGCTTCGGTGTGGCTCGTCAACTCCGCCGCGCGCCGTTTGGGAAAACAATGGGCTCTGGCCGCGCGCCTGGTAGAGGATCACACCCTGATTCAGGACGGCCCCTATCGCTTTGTGCGGAACCCCATCTACACCGGCATGTTTGGAATGCTCGTGGCTACCGGATTGGCTGCGGGCCGATGGATCCCGCTGTTGATTGCGATCGTGTTGTTTATTCCCGGAACCTACATCCGCATTCGGAGTGAAGAGCGGCTGCTGCGGCAGGCGTTTGGGCCGGAGTTTGACGCTTACGTCCGCAAGGTGCCGGCGCTGATCCCGGGAATCTACTGACAGCCGGTCTCCTTATCTCATCACATCCAATCGTGATGCCTGCCGCAGACAAGCGCGGCCCATGCGGAGTAGCTTTGGCCCGAGGTTCACAGTCCTTCTTTTTGCAAGTGTAAGCCGGCCCCGCAAGACTCAAATCAAGTCAACTCGAAACGTTTCGGATCCCCAACTAGTCCCGCACACCTCACAAAGTTCTGGGGCCTGGAGGACCAAAGCTGAACCAAAGCGGACGAATCACACGGCCACAAGTAATGGCGAGGAGGAAATATGAAAGCTACGAAATGTACGCTTCTTGGCCGCGCGAAGACATTTTGTCCCAGCGCAGCTCTGTTATCCGCACTGCTGGTCCTGATCCTCGCGTCCTCGACCACAGCTGCCCAAACGCAAGTCTTCGTACCGGGAAATGCTTCGGGGTTTTTCGGCAACACCGCGGACATTCCCATACCGTTCGTTCCTGCTATCACGGTTAGCGGACCGGGGTGGATTACCGTCACGTATGTTAACGGCACGGTGACCGACTGCTGCGGCGTAAACACTGGCCCGAACGGCGTGCCATGGACATGGGCCAATAACCAGTCACAGGCGCCCCTTCAAGAGAGGTCCGGCTTCGTGGTCAAGAAAATAACGAAGCTTAATGCCCTGATCGGTGTTTTCGTTCCCCAATCGAGGGTCCAAAAAAAGGGTTTCAGCGCGCTCGATGGCACCAAGGGCGTGACGCGGGTTGGCATTATGCCCGATGGATTGTTCTTTATCGGCACGGGCAAAACCTTCTGGGTGGGTCAGGCGGGAACGCTTTTCCTAGGCATCAACGACTGTTGGGTCAGCGACAATGGCGGCGGCTTCACCGTCACGGTCACCGGACCTTGATGCAAGTTCATTCATCCTGTCCGGCTGCTCACTATTGTCAACTGAAGCAACGCGAGCACGACGCCCTCTCGCTGAAAATCGGCTTGCCGCGTCTCGATATGCGGCAAGCCCCTCTCTGCAGCGGCAGAACTTACTATGGGTAGCGCTCCCGCATGAAATCGCCAATCGCCGTGTATGCCGCCGTCAGTGTCTTTTCGTCGGGCAGGAACACGATGCGGAAGTGCTTCGTCCCGGGTCGCTGGCCGAAGCCAGAGCCGTGCACGACCGTCACATACTTCTGCCGAATCAGTTCGGTTACGAAGACGTCGTCCCCTTCTGGAATGTCGATGCTGGGATAGGCGTAGAAGGCTCCGCGCGGCTCGACACAGCTTACGCGCGGAGTTTCCGCACACCACTTCATGGTCAGATCGCGGCGGCCTCGTAGCTTGCGCTTCACTTCAACGAGGTGATCCTGCGGGCCTTCGAGCGCGGGCTTGATGGCATACTGCTCAGGATGATTAGCGCAGAGGCGCGACCGCAACAACTTGTTCACGCCTTCGAGATACGGCTTTATGACAGCCGCTTCGCCGCTGGCAACGCCCCATCCGATGCGCCATCCGGGCGCAAGGTAATTCTTAGACAGTCCGCCGAAAGTAATCACGGGCACATCAGGCGCGACGGCCGCCATGGCGACGTGGGGATCATCATCGGTTCCCCCGTCGATGATGAGTTTGTCGTAAATCTCGTCCGCAAAGACGACGAGGTTGTGGCAGCGCGCGAGTTCCGCAATCTGCTCGAGCCTCTTACGCGTACAGAGCGAGCCCGTCGGATTATTGGGATTGATCAAGACGATCCCGCGAGTCCGCGGCGTGATCTTTTTTTCGATGTCGTCGAGATCGGGTTGCCAGCCATCCTCTTCGTTCAGGTAGTAAGTGTTCAGCCCGATCTCAAGCTTCGCCAGAACTGCGGAATAGAGCGGGTAGTCGGGGCAGGGCGTGAGCAGGTTGTCGCCCGGATTGAGCAGCGCAGTCAGGCAGACGTCCACTGTTTCGCTGACGCCTGAGGTGACGAAAACATCCTGAATGTTGGTAATGCCCTTGCGGGCGGCCTCGCCGCGAAT
>Ga0265314_10005807_pt1 | contig 11056 bp, 10 predicted proteins | sample 4126metaG_FD_203106 | JGI IMG/M metagenome (GOLD analysis project Ga0265314, IMG submission 203106) | Rhizosphere microbial communities from Carex aquatilis grown in University of Washington, Seatle, WA, United States - 4-1-26 metaG | ecosystem: Host-associated > Plants > Roots > Rhizosphere >... | reverse complement strand
GAGCCGCTGCGCGCCTTCACCTATGCGTCGAACTCGATGACGCTCGGCGAACTCCGCCAGCTCGCGACGTACGACGCCCTCGGCTTCACCGAGGACGACTACTGGAACCTCATCCGCGCCAAGACGGCGTCGCTCCTGGGCGCCGCCTGCGAGATGGGCGCCCTCGCCGGCGCGCCGCGCTGGCGCGAGCCGATGCGCACCTACGGCGAGAGCGTCGGCATGGCGTTCCAGATCGCCGACGACCTGCTCGACTACACCGAGGCCGAGACGGTCACGGGCAAGCCGAGCGGCAACGACCTGAAGGAGCACAAAGTCACGCTCCCGCTCATCGCGGCGCTGCCGCTGATGACGGCGGCGCAGCGGGCCCGCGTCGAGACGCTCTTCGCGAACCCGACGCCCGACGATCAGGAGATCGCCGACGTGGTCGCCATCGTCACCGAGTGCGGCGGGCTCGAGTTCGCGCGCCGAAAGGGTGAGGAATACGCGGTGCGCGCCGAGGGGTGCCTGGCCGAGATCCCGGAGTCGGAAGCCCGCCAGTCGCTGCTCGACGCGATCAGCTACGTCATCGACCGGCGGTCGTAACCATGGCCCCAAAGGGATCGTCCAAGCATCGACCGGGGTTTCATGCCATAGTACTGGCCGTCGGCTTCGTGGCCGGCGGCTTGATGCAGGCCGCGGCGCGGCAATGGCTGCCGAGCGGGGCGGTGAAGGAGTTCCTGACGACGTCGGTCACGCCGTCGATCGGCCAGTTGCAGTTGGATCTGGTTATCTTGAAGTTCGGGCTGGGACCCATCGCGCTCGACGTCTCGCTGCTGAGCCTCGTCGGGGTCCTCGTGGCCTATCTGATCGCGCGTTCGCTGTTCTAGGAGGCGGTTATGTTCGGCATGGGTGTGCAGGAGATGATGCTGCTGCTCTTGGTGGTGCTGCTCCTTTTCGGGGCGAAGCGCATTCCGGAGATCGCCGGCTCGTTCGGCAAGGGCATCAAGGAGTTCAAGAAGAACATGAACGACGTGCAGCGCGAGATCCAGGAACCGTCGTCGACGACGCGCGCGGAACTCCCGCGTGAGACCACGCCGGCGGCGCGCGAGGAGTCCACGCCCGCGGTGGAGCCGAAGCGGCTGATGTAGCACCGCGTAACTCCGCGCCCGCTGGTGCCCCGCCGGTTCGCGGGGCGCGGCAGGCGCTGGCCGCGTGCCACAGGGGAACGATCGCTTGGCGTAGCGGTCGTTCCCCTGTGCGCTCCCGGTCGTGGCGCCCACGCGACGACCCGCACGTCGGGTGCGCCGCCGGCCGGAGCTCCCGCCGACGGTGGGCTCAGGCCGGCGGCGGGTACTCGGGGTACAGGCTCGCCATGCACGTCGGGCAGATCGCGTGGCTGAAGTTGGCGTCGGAATGGTCGCGCAGGTACACCTCCACGCGGTGCCAGTATCCGGCGTCGTCGCGGATGTTCTTGCACGAGGCACAGATCGGCAGCAGCCCGCCGAGCGTCCTCACCTGCCGCAGCGCCGTCGTCAGCTGTTCGACGGCGGCGCGCAGTTCCGCGGTACGTTCCTCGACGAGCTGCTCCAGCGCATCGCGATGCGCCTGGAGTTCCAGCTGCGCGACCTTGAGCGCCGTCACGTCCTCGGAGAGGAGCACCGCGCCGATCACTTCGCCATCGCGCCGGATCGGCACGCCACGCAGGTGCACGTAGGCCGCGGAGTCCCCGCTCGTGACGGGGAGGAGCACTTCGCGTTCGTCGATGACGTGACCGTCCAGCAGTCGTTGCACGAGATCCACGCGCCCCGCCCGCACGAACGTGCGCCGCGTGAGGATGCTCTGGCCGACGTAATCCTCTTTCCGCGTTCGCCCGCGCCCGAGCTGCGCGACGTGGTGCGGATTGACGTCGACGATCTGACCGTCGCGGTCGAGCACGATGATCGACGCCGGGACGGCCTCGAAGATGCACCGGTATCGTTCCGCGGCGTCTTGCAGCACCGCAACGTCGTCGAGCGCAGCCATGGGCGCACCGTATCGGGTGGTCTGGGTCGTCCGCGATGCGGACCTTCCGTGAACGTAGTGGCGTCGATGCCGGCGGCACAGTCGCCACGTGACGTGTGTGGCCTTCTTTTCGGTTACGGCATCCTGCGGCGCCCCTCGCGAGGGAGCGCGCGGGGCTCAGCCCACGCGCTCTCGGACGAGCACCTTGAGCCCCTGCCAGTCGAACGGCTTCTCGACGCGATGGTTGGGCACTTTGTCGAGGAAGGTCCGGGCGTTCGTGGTGAAGGCGCCGGCGGTCATGAAGACGATCCGGTCCGCCACCGAGCGGTCGAAGTCGCACACCATCTCGTAGAACTCCGGCCCGGTGATCTGCGGCATCATGAGATCGCAGAGGATCACGTCGAAGTCGGCGCCGGCGCGCAACAGCTCCATCGCGCGGCGCGCGTCGCCCGTGGTCGTGACCCGATGTTCGTCGGAGAGCATCCGCTGCAGCGCCTGCGTGACGGCGGCGTCATCGTCGATGACCAGCACGCGACCTGCGCGCGCCGCCGGTTGCTGGCCCCGGTCGACCCGGGGCGCGTCGGGGACGCCGTCGCGGCATCCCGGCAGCAGGATGTGAAAACGCGTGCCTGCCCCCACCGTGCTCTCGAACCAGATGCGGCCGTTGAACGAGGTGATGATCCGCTTGCTGATGGCCAGGCCCAGGCCCGTCCCCTCGCCGATGGCCTTCGTGGTGAAGAACATCGAGAACAGGCGGTCTCGCACCGCGGGCGGGATGCCGCACCCGGTGTCCGCCACCGTGATGAGCGCGTTGCCGCTCGCGTCGGCCCCGGTCGTGATGCGTATCTCGTGGTGCTCGACATCGCCTTCCGGAATCGCCTGCGTGGCGTTGACGAGCAGATTCAGGATGACCTGACCGAGTCGCGCATCGTTGGCCATGACCGGCGGCGGGTTGCCGAAGTCCATCACCAGGCGCGCCCGGTGGCGGGTCTCGTTCCAGGCCATGCGCGCCGTGGTCTCGATCACACGGTGCACGTCCACCGGGCACTTCGCGTCGTCTTCGGTACGCGAGAACATCTTGAGGTCGCGCACGATCTGGCGCACGCGATCGGCTGCCTCACGCGCATCCCTGAGTTCCTCGATGGTCTCGTTGCTGACCCCGGTGTACGTGCCCGGCTCGGTCAGGTCGTGCAGCACGAGATCGAGGTTGCCGATGACGGCGGTCAGCGGGTTGTTGATCTCATGGGCCACGCCGGCCGCCAGCGTGCCGATCGACGCCATCCGGTCGGCGAGCGCGAGCTGCGCCTCCATGTTGCGCTGGTCGGTGATGTCGCGCAGGGAGGCCAGGACGGCGTGCTCGCGTCGCCATTCGATGCGCACCACGCGGAGTTCACAGACGCGCTCGGCCCCGCGCCGCAGGATGGTCACTTCCGACGGCTTGTCATCCTCGACGGAGAACCCGAGCAGCTCGCCGACGAATTCCTCCCGTTTCCGGTCGAAGAGCGTGAGCGCCGCGCGGTTGACGTAGCGCACTTCACCGGTATCGCCGATGACGAGGATCGCGTCCGGCGTCGTGGACAGCACGCGCTCCAGTTCGCGATGGGCCTCGGTGGCGCGCGCGCGTCCGACGACATGCTGCAGCGCGCGCGAGAAGAGCTGCGTGCGCGACTCGTCCTTGCCGATGACTTCGTCCGCGCCGAGGAGCAGCGCATCGCGCCGCAGTCGCTCGGTGACGGCCCCGGACATGACAACGACGGAGGCACTCCCGGCCGCCTCCTTCACGCGGAGCACGGTTTCGACGCCGACGCCATCCGGCAGGTGCACGTCGAGCAGGAGCGCGTCGACCGGCCCATCGGCGAGGATGGCGGTCGCGGCCTGGAGGGTCGTCGCCACGCGCACGTCGAATGCGGTCGTGGGCGCCTCGACGAGCAGTTCGCGCAGGAGCTCGGCATCGCCGGAATTGTCGTCGACGATCAGGACGCGGAGCGGGAGCGCGCTCACCTCGGCCGTCCGCGGGCGTCGCGCGTAGCCGAAGGTCGCGCCGTGGCCTGCGACGGCGCCCCTCCGCGCGGACGCCGGCGCTGCCGCCGCTCGTCCGGATGACGCATCGGAGTGGGCATGGTCAGCGCGTCGCGCGATCGCCGTTCGTCGCGGCAGTCCCGTCGTCGCGGAACATCTCGCCGAGCCGGCTGCGCTCGTCGTCGAACGTGTAGGTGGGTGTGCCGGTGAGGATGCCGTGCACCCCGCGGAACGGCGCGAGCACGTGCAAGCCCCGGTTGTCGATGAAGTACTCCCGGATGCCCTTGTCGTGGAACGTGCCGCGCATCTTCAGCACCGTCAGGCCGCGGCGCATCTCCCCGTGCAGCTCGACGTACCGCAGCAGGATGATCGTATCCGTGATCGTGGAGATGTGGGTCTCGGTGATCGATTCGCCGCCGGTGAGCAACGACGTCGTATTGGTGAACAGGCCCGTGATCTCGAGGTGCTTGATCGTGCTCGTCATCGCGATCACGAACTCCCGGAACGACTTGGGCGTGGAGACCCGCTCGAACGCCGACATGCTGTCGATCGCCACGCGCGAGGGTTCGAACGCCAGGATGTCGCGCTTCATCTGCAGCAGGTGATCCTCGAGGCCCATGACCTCCGGATAGCGGCAGATGATGCGCAGCAGGCCGTCGCGCTCCGCCTGCTCGAAATCGACGCCCCACGACGCCGCGTTCCGTGTGAGCTGCTCGCGACTCTCCTCGGCGCCGAAGAGCAGCACGCGCTCGCCCGCCTCGATCGCCGCCTTCACGTAGTGGGCGACCATGAGCGTCTTGCCGGTGCCCGTCGCGCCGCTGACGAGGATGATCGAGTCGCGATACATGCCACCGTCGCACATGCGGTCGAGTTCGGCGACGCCCGACGAGACGCGCACGGCCGACGACTTCTGCTTGAGCTCGATCGCCGAGAGCGGGATGATGGTGACGCCGTCTTCGGAATCGATGGTGAAGGGATACTCGCCCTTGTGGTGGGTCGCCCCGCGGAACTTGAGGATCTCCACGGTGCGACGGCGCTTCTCGTTCTCGAGCCGGTTGCGCAGCAGGATGACGTTGTCCGCGACGAACTCCTCGACGCCCCAGCGGCCGACGCCGCCCTCTTCGTCGGTGCGTTCCATCGTCACCAGGGTCGTGACGCCGATGGCCCGCAGGCCCGCCGCCATGCGGTGCAGTTCCCGGCGGATGATGTTCGCATCGGTGAGCTGCGGAAAGAGCGCGCCGATGGCGTCGAGGATCACGCGCTGCGCTCCGACCGATCGGATGCCGTTCTCGATCCGCGCGAGCAGCGCCGAGAGATCGTACGACCCGGAGTACACGACCTCCGCTCCCGGGTCCGGCGTGGCGTCGACGACGGCGATCTTGTGCTCGTCGAGCAGCCCCTCGAGATCCCAGCCGAACGACCGGACGTTCTGCATCAGGTCGGCCGGCGACTCCTCGAATGTGACGAAGACGCCGTTCTCGCCGTATTCGCGCACGCCGGCCAGCAGGAACTGCAGGGCCATCACCGTCTTGCCGCTGCCGGCGGTGCCGGAGAGCAGGGTGCTGCGCCCCCGCGGGATGCCGCCGTTCGCGATCAGGTCGAAGCCGGCGATGCCGGTCGCGAGCTTGTCGAGTTCGTGCGCCTCATGCAGGGACATGGCTGCTCTCCTTTGGCGACAACTCGAGATCGAGGCCGAGCAGCACTTTCTCGCGATCGCTCAGATCGCCGATGATCTTCCGCACGGGAACCGGAAGGCGCTTCACCAGGGTCGGGGTCGCGAGGATCTTCTCGTGCTCGGCGAGGACGGGATTCTCGAGCACGTCGATGACCTCCACCTCGTAGGCGCCGGCGAGGTCCACTTCGCAGATGCTCCGCAGGTTGGCGAGCGCGCGTTGCGACTGGGACGTGCGTCCCGTGATGTAGAGGCGGAGCTTGAACGTGGTCATGGCGAACTCCCTCAGCCTAGGCGCCGTCGGTGCCCGACGCGGTAATAGTCGACGAGCAGTCCCATCATCTCCAGAGCGAGAAGCCGTGACTCGAACACCAGCGTCCGAGCGTGTGGGGTGCCGTTGCCTGCGGTCGCACGCTGCAGCGCCGCGAGATGCGCATCCAGCAGGTCGCGAGGCCCTCCGTTCGCATCACCGATCGCGGTGATGACCCGCTCCATGGCCGGACGCGCGATCTCCAGACGTTCCGCCGGCTGATTGAGATAGGGCTCCAGCAACTGCGCATACTCCCGCACGACGTCGTCGAAGGCCGCCGGACTCTGGTGCGAGATCGCGCCGGAGCCGGCGAGGGCCGCCGTGACCGTGGTGCGCTGGGTCGCGGACGAGAGCCCGCGATAGCGGTCGAGCGTCTCCTGCAGATCGCGCAGCTGTCCTTCGCGCGTCCGGGAGATCGCGTACCCGAGCGCGCGCTTGAGGTCCTGCGCGCGCACGGCATTCTTCGCGAGGTAGTCCTGCGCGCCCGCCTCGATGCAGGAGAGCGCGAGCCGCTCGTCGTCCGTCCCGGTGAGCACGACGATCGGGATCTGGCGCCGGTACTCGCGGATCACGCGCACGCCGTCGATGCCGGAGGAGTCCCGCAGCTCGAGGTCGAGCACGACCACGTCGAGCGAGCGGGTGCGCAGCATCTCGACCGCCTCGCCGAGCGTCTCGACGTGCAGCAGGCGGTAGCGATCGACCGGCGACTCGGACAACAGTTCCGTGAAGAGGGTGGCGTCGCCCGGATTGTCCTCCACCAACAGGAGGACCGCATCTCCGGGCGACGTGGCGCTCACGGCTGCGCCTGCCGCGTACCGCGGGGTCCGTCGCAATCGACCGTCGTTGCCAGGCGGCGTGAGCTGTCGGCGTACCCGACGTCTTGGTTGCGGCGACCGTCGATGCAGATGACGTCGTGTCCGGTTACTGCGCTCCGTCGCGCTTCCATACGTTGCTCGCGAATCAAGCGTTCGCTCCGTGCTCGTGGTGCACTGCGTCAGAGGTGAGGCCCGCGAGATATCCCGCAAAGGTTAGGCGCCCGTCGGGAATCGTCAGTCGGTGTTTGTCTGGTAACCACGTGGGTAGTCGCCCGACACCACACGGCTAGTTGTGTCGAGGTCCGTCGCGCGAGTGGAACCGCGCGATGCCGCGCGGCGCGCCGCGCGCGCGCGGGCGACCGACGTGACCGCCGTGACCGACACGCGATACGCGTCGTGCGCGAGGGTGCTAGGTTAGTCGCGTATGTTCCGGACCACCTGACACGCATTCTCGGGAGCGCGCGATCACAGTCGTAGAGTCCTACCGGGCGATCGTCGAGGCGGCGCCGTATGCCATGCTCTTGCTCGACGCCGACGGAACCATCGTGGTGGCGAACCGCGCCGTCGCGGCGATGTTCGGCTACGCCGCCGACGAGCTCGGGCAGCGCTCGATCACGACGCTCCTCGCGAGTGGCGACGACGGAGCGCATCCTGCTCACGGTGCTGCGCCCGATGCGATCTCCGCCTTGCGCGTCATGCGTGCCGGGCCCCACGAGCGGGTCGGCGTGCGGAAGGACGGCGCGACGATCCCGGTCGAGTGCGTGCTCACGCCGGTGCAGATGGACGGCGGCGCGATGGCGATGGCGGCCATCGTCGACATCAGCGCGCGGAAGGGGGCGGAGATCCGGTTCCGCCGCGTGGTCGAGGCCGCGCCCGTCGCGATGTTGCTCGTGAGCCCCGACGCGCACATCGCACTCGCGAACGCCGCGGCGGAGCACCTGCTCGGCTATGCGCTCGGCGCGTTGACCGGTCGCCCGGTCGCCGATTTGATCCCGGACGACCTGCGCGCTCGGCACCGCGCCCACATGGATGCGTTCGTCTCGGCGCAGGGCGCGCGCGCCATGGGATCGGGGCGCGAGTTTCCGTGCGTCTGTCACGACGGTCGGCAACTGACGGTCGACATCGGCCTCTCGCAGATCGAGATGCCGGAAGGGATCTTCACGCTCGCGACGCTCACCGACCTCGCGGAGCGAAAGCGCGCCGAGTCGGTGCAGGCGGAGTTGGCCGCCATCGTCCGCGGGTCGGCCGATGCCATCATCGGCGCCGGGCGTGACGGCCGCGTGTCGAGCTGGAACGACGGCGCGAGTCGCATCTTCGGGTACGATGCGGCCGAGATGCTGGGAAAGGCGTTCACCACGCTCGTCCCCGAGCGCACGCGGACGGAGACCGAGTGGCGCCTGGACGCCGTGCTCCGCGGCGAGGTCGTGGCGAATGTGGAGACCGTGCACCGCCGGCGCGACGGCAGCGAGGTCGCCGTGAGTCTTACCAAGTCGCCGATCTGTGCGGCCGACGGGACGATCGTCGGCGTCTCGACGATCGCTCGCGACATCAGCGCCCAGCGGCAACGAGAGGCCGAGCTGGTGCGCAGTCACACCGAGCTCGAGCAGTTCGCCGCGGTCGCCTCGCACGACCTGCAGGAGCCGCTGCGGATGGTGGCCAGCTATACGGCGCTGCTGGCTGAGCGGTATAAAGGGCAACTCGACGAGCGGGCCGACCGCTACATCAAGCACGCCGTCGACGGCGCGATGCGGATGCAGTCGCTCATCAACTCGCTGCTCGAACTCGCGCGCGTGCGCACCCACGCCCGGCGCGCCGAACGAGTGCGCGTCGGGGAGGCGGTGGATGCGGCGATCCGGAACCTCGAGCGCGCCGTGGTCGAGTCCGGCGCGACGTTCACGCGGAGCGAGTTGCCGACCGTCTGGGCCGATCCCGTCCAGCTCGTCCAGCTCTTCCAGAATCTCTTCGCGAACGGCCTCCGCTACCGCGGCGCATCGACGCCGCGGCTCTCGGTCAGCGCCTCGGCCGTCGACGGCGCCCACGTCTTCGCGGTGCGCGACAACGGGATCGGCTTCGAGATGCAGTTCGCCGAACGGATCTTCGCGCCGTTCCAGCGACTGCATGCGCGCGGAACGTACGAAGGGAGCGGCATCGGGCTCTCGATCTGCCGACGCATCGTTGAGCGGCACGGCGGTCGCATCTGGGCCGAATCCGCGCCCGGCGAGGGCAGCACGTTTTGTTTTAGCTGGCCCTTCGCGTCGATGACGGACGCGGCGGGTGCACCCCTATCGGAGGTTGGATGATCCAGCCGATCAACGTCCTGCTCGTCGAAGACAACCCGGCCGACGCCGAACTGCTCGCCGAGGTCATGGGGCGCGACAAGCTGCACATCGCGCTCCACGTCGAGGCCGACGGCATCGCCGCGTTGCAGTACCTGCGGACGGCGGGCGCGGGCCGCGATCATGCCCGTCCCGATCTGATCATCCTCGATCTGAACCTCCCGCTGAAAGACGGCCGGGAGCTCCTCCACGACATCAAGACCGATCCCGCGTTGCGGCTGATTCCGGTGGTGGTCCTGACGTCGTCCGAAGCCGAATCCGACGTCGCGAAGACCTACGACCTCGGCGCCAGTGCCTACGTCGCGAAGCCTCTCGATTTTGCGGGCTTCGCGCGCGTGGTGAAGTCGCTCGAGGAGTTCTGGTTCACGGTGGTGCGGCTGCCGCCGAAGTGAAGGCGGTGCGTCGGGCGCCGCGCGCTCAGGCGCAGTTCCGCTCGACGGGACGCCGGTAGACCTCGTACTGGTTCGGCCCCCGACGTTTGGCCGAGTACATCGCGGTGTCAGCGGCTGCGAGCAGTGCGCGGCCGTCGCTTTCCGTCTCGGTCAGGAAAGCGATCCCGATGCTCGCCATGATCGGCAGCTGCGTGTCGGCGAGCACGATCGGCGCGGCGAACTCCGCGCGCACGCGCTCCACGACGGCGGTCACCGACGGTGTGCCGTGCACATCGTCGAGGAGCACGCCGAACTCGTCGCCGCCGAGGCGCGCGACGACGTCGCTCGGACGGATGCAGCGCGTCATGCGCGCCGCCACCTCGGCGAGGAACCGGTCGCCCGCGTCGTGGCCGTAGGTGTCGTTCACGGCCTTGAACGCGTCGATGTCCACGAAGAGCAGCGCGAGTTGCGACTGCCGCCGCCGCGCCCGCGAGATGGCGAGCGCGACGTGATCGAGGAACGCCGTCCGGTTCGCCACGCCGGTGAGCGCGTCGGTCCGCGCCAGGCGCGCGAGGCGCTGCTCCGCGCGTTTGCGTTCCCGCGCCCGGCCCACGGCGCGCCGCAGGAGGTCGCTGCTGACCTGACCCTTCACGAGGTAATCGTGCACGCCCATCTCGATCGCCTGCAGTGCCAGTTGCTCGTCGGCCTGGCCGCTGAGCACGATCACCGCGGCGTCCGGCGCCGCGCGGCTCAGGCGGCGGACACAGTCGAGGCCAGCGGCGTCGGGCAGGGAGAGGTCGGTCAGCACGACGTCCACGCGCTCGCGCGAGAGCAGGTCGAGGGCGTCGGTGAGGCGCGCCACGTGCTCGAGGCGATAGGTGCCCGCCTCCGAGAGGTACTCGCACGCGAGGTCGACATCGCCTTCGTTGTCCTCGACGAACAGCACGACGGGCGGCCGTCCCGCGTCGGACGCGATGTCGTGGGCGGCCGACGCGAGCGCCTCGCGCACGACAGCGACCACCTCCTGCGCGTGCCACGGCTTCTGGATGACCGACCGGACGGCCCGCAGATGCGTGCAGCCCGCCACGAGATCCAAGTCCGTCGCTCCCGTGACGAGCACGAAGCGCATCCCGCTGTGCTGCGGTGCGAGATGGTCGACGAGCGCGAGCCCCCCCATCTCCGGCATCCGCACGTCCGTGACGACGAGCGCGAACTGCTGCGCCGCGGCGAGCGCGATCGCTTCGTGCGCGGACGTCGCGCTCACGACGTCGAAGCCGCTCGACGAGAGCACGTGCGCGAGCGCGCGGGCGACCGCCGGTTCGTCGTCGACGACCAGGACTTTGGGTGGCACAAGCGTGTAGAACACGGCGGGTGGTGCCCTCGTGTTGCGACAGGGAACCGGAGCGTCTTTCTCGGATTCTCGACTGCGCCCCGCGCAAACTTGAGGCGGGGGCGCGGCGTCGCGCCCCCGGACTTTCGCGACGGTCGGCGGCCGCCCGCTACGGCAGAGCGGCGTCCCCGACAGCGCGTGTAGCCGCTGCGTGGACGCCGCT
>Ga0265314_10005806_pt1 | contig 11056 bp, 11 predicted proteins | sample 4126metaG_FD_203106 | JGI IMG/M metagenome (GOLD analysis project Ga0265314, IMG submission 203106) | Rhizosphere microbial communities from Carex aquatilis grown in University of Washington, Seatle, WA, United States - 4-1-26 metaG | ecosystem: Host-associated > Plants > Roots > Rhizosphere >... | reverse complement strand
GCCGGGCCCGCGCCCGAGCGGACGTGCGTGACGCCGTCGCGCAGGAGCTTCGCCGCCTCGTGCGGATCGCAGCCGTCGCCGTCGCGCACGAGCAGGTTGCCGAAGCTCGCGAGATTGCTCGCGATGTTCGCGCCCGGCGTCTGCATGTCGCCGCTCACCGAGATGCCGAGCCCGTTGTCCTCGATGTAGAAGAGCATCGGGAGCTTGAGCGTCGTGGCGATCGTGAGCGCCGACCAGAAGCCGTTGGTCGCCACCGAACCGTCGCCGCCGAGCGCGACGGCGAGACTCCCGGCGTAGCTCGCGTCGCCCAGCGCGTCGCGGTGATACGTGATGGCGTGCGCCCAGCCCGCGGCGGGCGTGTACTGCGAGCCCACGTCGCCCGACATCGGGAGCACGACGGCGCCGTCGCGGTTCGGCAGGTTGCAGACGACGCCGATGTCGCGCCCGTCGCTGAAGCCCCCGGCCCGGCCGAGGGGGCTCCCCAGCGCATCCTCGATCGTGAGGCCGAGCGAGAGGAGCAGGGGACGCGACCGGTAGTAGGCGCCGGCGGCGTCGTGCGGCCCGTCGAGGAGCGACCCGAGGATCACCTGCGCCACGTCGTGTCCGCGCGCCGAGAACTGATAGAGCACGACGTGCTCCTTCGGCACCGACGACCGGTTCTTGTTCGTCGCCTCCTCGAGGTCGTCGCAGGCGCGCGAGACGAGCACGTGGTACGCGATGCGGCGCCAGTCGAAGCCGGGGAGCGGTTTCGTCCGCGCGCGGGGGGAGGTCGTCGAAGCCATCCCCAAATCTGTTCGCGCGCGGGGGTTAAGGGGAGATGCTACGCGCGGGCCACGCGCAGCACTTCGTCGAGCGTCGTGATGCCGTCGCGCACCTTGCGGAGGGCGTCATCCTGCAGCGAGCGCATCCCCTTGGCGATGGCCATCTCGCGCAGTTCCTCGCTGCCGCGTCGACGCTGCACCTCGAGCCGGAGGTCGTTGTCCATCACGAGGAGTTCGTGCACGCCGGTGCGGCCGCGATAGCCGGTGCCGCGGCAGGCGTCGCAGCCGACGCCGGCCCAGGCCTTCGTCACGCCGGCCGCCTTCAGGTCGAGATGGCGCACGGCGCGCGCGCTGGGTTCCACCTCGCGGCGGCAGTGCGTGCAGATGCACCGCACGAGCCGCTGCGCGAGCACCGCGTCGACCGTGCTCGCCACGAGATACGCGGCGACGTCGAGATCGAGCAGCCGCGTGAGCGCGCTCGGGGCGTCGTTCGTGTGCAGCGTACTGAGCACGAGATGCCCCGTGAGCGCCGCCTGCGTCGCGATCTGCGCGGTGTCGGGGTCGCGGATCTCGCCGACGAGGATGATGTCCGGATCCTGGCGGAGCAGGGCACGGAGCGCGCTGGCGAACGTCACTCCGACCTTCTCGTGCACCGGCACCTGCGGCACGCCGGCCAGTTCGTATTCGACCGGGTCTTCGACGGTGAGGATCTTCTCCTTGCCCGTGCGGATCTGCTCCACGGCGGCGTACAGCGTCGTCGTCTTGCCTGAACCCGTGGGCCCGGTGCAGAGCACGATGCCGTTGGGCCGCGTGATCACTTCGCTGAACAGCTGCAGCGTGTCGGGCGACATCCCCAGCTCGAGGAGCGACACGCGTCCGCGCTCCTTGTCGAGCAGACGGAGCACGACGCTCTCCCCCCGCAGCGTCGGCACGGTGCTCACGCGCACGTCCACCTGCCGGTTCTGCAGGCGCAGGCGGATGCGCCCGTCCTGCGGCAGGCGGCGCTCGGCGATGTCGAGTTCCGCCATGATCTTGATGCGGCTCACGATCGCCGCCGTGAGGTGCGGCGGCGGCGAGGGCGCGTCCTGCAGCACCCCGTCGATGCGATAGCGCACGCGGAGGCCCTCGGCGTAGCCCTCGAGATGCACGTCGGAGGCGCGGGCGTCGAGCGCCTCGATGAGCAGGAGGTTCACGAGGCGCACCACCGGCGCTTCGTTCGCGAGGTGGAGCAGGTCGTCGAGCGGGATCTCGTCGGCGTTCGCACCGCGCGCGTCGCCGGCGCCGAGCCCCGCGATGAGGCCGAGTGCCGTGACGGCGTCGGGCGCGTAGAGCCGGCGGATGGCGCTTCGCACATCGTGCTCGCCGAACCGTTCCAGTCGCACGGGAAGGCCGAACACGAGGCGGAGGTCGTCGAGTGCCGCCACGGCGACGTCGCTCTTCCACGACGCGGCGACGAGCGCGCCGTCGTCGATGCGCAACGGCAGGAGCGCCTGCTGCTCCAGCCAGTCGGCGGTGAGCGACTCCGTGAGCCGCTCGATGCCGAGCAGTTCGGACGACGTCCCCTCCTCGACGAGGGACACGGGCGTGCCGCCGGCCGGCGCCGGCATCAGCGCCCGCCCTCCGGGCGCTTCGCGGCCGAATCGGGCTTCGGCTTGGGCGCCTCGGGGCGCTTCCTGATGGGGTCGCCCACCTGGATCGTGTCGCCCTTGGGCACGATGCGCGGCTGCACGTTCGTCTCCTCGAGCATCGGGCTCTGCATCTTCGTCGCTTCGCGGAGCTTGTCGATGTCCTCATCGCTCGACACGACGTGCGGCGTGAGGAAGAGGTAGAGCTCGTTCGCCGTCACCGACTTCTGCGTGTTGCCGAACAGCCAGCCGCCGATGAACGGGATGCGGCTCAGCAGCGGCACGCCGCTCACCGTCGTGTTCGTGGTGTTGTCGGTGAGGCCGCCGATGACCGTCGTCTGCCCGTCGCGGATGAAGACCTGCGTCGACGCCTGCCGCTGGCTGATGATCGGCGCGTTGAACTGCACGTCGGTGGTCGCGTTGTCGTCGGTCTGGCTCACCGTGAGGTTCACGTAGCCGTCGGGGTTGATGGTCGGCGTGATCGTGAGCGTCGTCCCCACCGACTGGTACTGGATCGTCTGCACGAGCCCCGTGCCCACGATCGCCGCCGACTGCGACACCTGCACGAACGGCACGTTCTGCCCGACGTTGAGGATCGCCTGCTTGTTGTTCTGCGCGATGATCAGCGGGAGCGAGAGCACCTTCACGTCGCCGCGCGTCTGCAGCGCGTTGAGCGCCACGTTGTAGTTCACCGACCCCTTGCCGCCGGTGAGGAGACCGACGATGTCGCTCGCGCTCGCCTTCGACGGGAACGAGATCGTGGTGTCGGTCGCGCCGGTGTTCGAGTTCTTGCGCGTCTCGCGTCCGGAGATGCCGAGGCTCAGGTCGTGCGTCCGCTGCACCTGCGCGATCGTGACCTCGATGAGCACCTGCAGTGGCCGCAGGTCGACCGACGCGAGCACCTGCTGCAGCAACGCCCAGTCGGCGTCGGTGGAGCGCACGATGAGCGAGTTCGTCGCTTCTTCGGCGACGATGCGGATCTGCGCCGAGGTGTTGGTGAGTCCCGCGCCGCCGAACGCCTGCTGCAGCGCCTGCGCGATGCCCCCCTGCGCCGCCGGCGGGTTGTTGAACACCGTCACGCCGCCGGCCGCGTTGTTCCCGCCGCGTCCGCCCCCCTGACCACCGCCGACGCCACCCGGGTTGCCGCCCCGGCCGCCGTTGCCGGCGGCGCCGGGCACGCCCACCACGCCGTTGCCGAACACCGTCACCGGCTGCGTCACCGCGGTGCCCGTTCCCCCCGTGGCACCCAGGAGATTCATCAACACGGGCGCGAGTTGCGTCGCGCTCGCGTGCTTCAGCCGGTAGGTGTACAACTTGAGCACCGTCGCCTGTTGCGCGGCCTGCTGTTGCTGCTGCGGCGAGGCCTGCCGCTGTCCCTCGATGCGGATGAGCGATGGACTCTCCGTCATCTTGAGGCCGTTCACCTCCGCGACGCCGCGCAGCACGTCGAGCGCCTGCGCCTTCGTCACCTGCTGTCCCATGCGGAGCGTGACCTTCACCGCCGGCAGGTTGGCGAACGTGACGTTGAGTCCGCCGGCCTCGGCGATCGCCGAGAGGACGACGCGCAGGTCCTGTTCCTGGAAGTCGAGCACGAAGCCGTCGGGCGTCTTGCGCACGAGCGACGTGTCGAGCTTCTTCGCCTGGCTCGCGGTGTCGGGCGCGGTCACGCCACGGCGGCCGCCACGCTGCGCCGCGAGTGGGTGCGAAGCCGCGGCGAAGGCCACGAGCAGGAGTGCGATCGGGAGTCTCATTCGGGTCACTCTCATGGCTTGGACTCGCTCACCTGGAGCGGCGATCCGGACGACGTCCGGAAGGTGACACGCCCGCGCGCGATCGCGGACACGGTATACGCGGCGATCTTGTCGCCGACGTGGAGGATCACGGGATTGCCACCGCCGAGTTGCACGGTGGCGAAGCTGCGCGCCGCGTCGGCGACCGCGGTGCCGAGCACCACGGGCACGATCGGCGCCTCGGCGGGGGCGTCGGGCTCTTCGCCGGGCGCGCGATACCGTTGCGCCGGCGCGGCGCGGTCAGGAGCGAAGGGATCGCGCTCGACGGCGTCATTGACGTCCCGCGTGGGCGTGGCGCGTGCCGACGCGAGGCCGTCTGCATTCGCGAACGTGCTCGCCGGCGCCGCCGGCATGGGCGCGCCGCGCAGGGCGCCGGAGAGCGTCCAGACCACGAGCGCGACGGCGAACCCGACCGTCGCGAGCGCGGCGCGGCCCGTCGGGCTGTGCCACCAACGGCCGCCGTTCACGGCGCCCCCGGCGCGCCGGAGCGCGCGACGGTGCGCGCGACGGTCGCCGCCGCCGGCGTCTGCTCGGGAATCGCGTAGCCGATGATCGACGCGGCGATGGCGAGCGTCTCCACGCCGGGTTGGTCGGAGCGGCCCGGTTGTACCGACAGTTCGAGGCGCTGCACGCGCACGAACTTGTCGCCGTGCTCGAGCGCGGTGAGGAAGGTCAGCACGCCGCGGAGGTCCGATTCGCCGCGCACGTCCACGTGCAGTACGCGCACGCCCCCTTCGGCGGCCGTCGCCGGGCGCGTCGAGGCGTTCTGGAGCCAGACGTGACTCGCGCGCGCGACGTCGCCGAGCCAGGTCGCGACTTCGGCGCTCGCCATCACGTCGTCGCGGCCGCCGAAGAGGCGCGGCGTCATCGCCCGCATCGCGGAATCGGCCACGTGCTGCAGCTGCGGATGGCGCACGGCCGCGTCGACGGCGGCGCGCTCGCGCGCGAGCGCGCTCTGTTCCACCGCCAGTTGCTCGCGCACCGCGGCGAGCGAAGCGCGGTACGGCTTCACGACGAACACGAAGAGCAGGGCGGGGATCACGACCGCCGCGCCCAGCGTGAGCGCGCGACGGTCCGCCGCCGAGAGTGGCGCGCGGCTCATGGCGTCCCCTTCGGCGTCGCCGGCGCTGCCGGCGTTGCCGGTTTCATCACGGGCATCGGCGTCACGCCGGCGACCGACGCCGCGATGGTGAATCGCTCCTTCGCCGCGCCGCCGTTCGGCGCCTCGCGGCGCACCGGTGCCGCCGCGCGCACCGCGGTGAGGCCGGGCACGCGCACGAGCGAGTCGAACGCCCGCGATGCACGCTCGGCGACGCCATCGACGACGAGCGAATCGTCCCGCGCGCGCCACGCCGTGAGATACGCCTGATCGTCGAGGCGTTCCGCCACGTCGCCGATGAGTGCCGCCCAGTGCGGCGCCGTGCGCTCCGCCGCCGCGAGGGCGTTGAGCTGCTGGTAGGCCGACTCCACCGTGCTGCGTCCCACGAGCGTCGTCGCGAGACGTGGTCGCAGCGCCGCGCGCTCCGCCCGCACCGCGTCGAGCTGGCGGTGCGCTCCCCACAGTTCCACCGCCGCCGACACCACGAGCAGCGCCGCCGCGGCCGCGAACAGTCGGCCGATCATGCGCCGGTCGGCGGCCCGGGCCGAGGCGATCGACTCCTCGCTCTCGATGCGAGGCATGGCACCGGAACCCGCGAAGCTCGCGGCAAGCGCGGCGGGATCGTCGAAGCGGTCGCGCAACGTGCCGAGCGGTACGGCGACCCGCCGTCCCGCGGCGGAGAGCGCCGCGACCAGTGCGTCGCGCGGCGCGCCCGCGCCGATCGCGAGAGTCAGCGACGATGCGCCGCCGCCGAGCGCCTCCAGCACCAAGGCGGCATCCTCCGCGCCGGCGCGGAAGCGCCGCAGGCTCGTGATCTGCCCCTGCGCGAGCCCGCAGACGAGCGTGCGGTCGTCATCGCAGACGATGAGGTGCGACGGCGCTTTCTGTCCCGCGCCCATCGCCGCCGCGGCACCGGCGCCCCACGCGCCCTCCGCCGGCACGATCGCGCGAACGCGCCAGCCCGCCTCGCGCGCCGCCGACTGGAGCGTCGCGACGAGCCGTTGCGCCGTCGCCGCGGCGATCACGAGACTTGTGCCGCCGACGCGTCGCGCGCCCACCACCTGCGCGCCGCGCGCCCCCACGAAATAGCGGCCGGCATTGCGCGCGAGGAGCAGCCGCACGTCGTCGTCGCGCATCGGCGGCAGTTCGAGCGCCCGCACTTCCGCGAGTGGCGGCAGGAGCGCGACGTCGAGCGTGCCGCCGGCCGTCCCGGTCGCGCCCGCGAGTTCGCGCAGCGCGTCCGTGAGCGACGGCCATCGCGCCGCATCGAGTTCCGGCGGGTCGATCGTGAAACGCCGCGCGGCGGCGCCACGTTCGCCGGCGGCCACGAGCTCCGTCGTCGAGAGCGCCACGCCCAGCGTGAGCGGTACTGCGGATGCGCGAGTCGCGGTCACCACTGTTGCCAGGAAAGAGAGACGCCGCCGTTAGCGCGCGACAGCACCGCGAGCAGCCGCGTGGGCTGCGCGTCGGCGCTCGTGCGCGCGAGGATCGTGAACTCGAAATCGTTCGACTGCACCGCGGCGCGCGCCGAGAGCGCCGCCGTCACCGCGGCGTTGCGCGCGGCCTGCGCCGGGTTCGCGGGGCGGCCGCGCTGGGCCGCGCCCATCACCTCCGCCACGGAGATGATGCGCTGCCCCTGCGACCGCAGGCTGAGGATCGTCGCGAGGATGTCGTCGGTCATGCCCGGCAACACGCGCAGCACCGGAGCGGGCGCCGTGTTGAGGTTCACCACGCCGCTCCCGCGCGTCGTCAGGTACGGCGCGACCGCCGCGTACACGGCCGGCGTCACGCCCTGCACGTTGAGCAGGTCGGCGATGTCGCGGAACGGTCCGTTCGCCGGCAGCGCGAGCGCGCCCGCTTTGATGTAGTCGTCGCGCTCGCCGCCGTGCACCCGCGCGATGTCGTCGGCGTCGGTCCAGTCCATGATGTGCTGCGCGAGCGCGTCGCTCAGCACGTAGTCGCGCAGCACGAAGCCGAAGAAGGTCTTCAGCTCGTCCTCGCTCAGACTGTTGATGTTGAGCTTCGCGCCCAGGTCGGCGGCGCGCACGTCGACGGGCATGCTGTCCACCGCATACGTGCCGGAGTACAGCGAGTCGATGCCGAGCAGCGGGTCCGACGCCCGCAGCACGGCGGTGTTGCCGCGCCCCGTCGGCACCGAGCGCAACGCGTACTCGAGTTTCGCCTCGACCAGCTTCAGCGCCCCCGACGCGAGCGCGCGCTGCACGCCGCGATCCGCGGCCCCCACGCCGAGCGTCCGCCGCTCGCGCGCGTCGAGGCTGAATTGCAGCGCCACCACGGCGATCGCCACGACGAGCCAGAGCGCCGTGATCATCGCCACCCCGCGCCGCGCCTTCACCGGCCCACCAGCAGCGTGCCCATCGGGAAGATCATCGGCACTTCGAGGATGCCCGGGACGCGCGTGTTGTCGTACCCGTGCAGCGAGAGGCGCAGCGCGATCGGCGTGATCGCCGCCGCCTGCGATGACGCGATCCACTGGTTCGTCCGCTGGTCGAGGAACTCCACCGTCAGCGCGCCGATCGAGCGCTCCAGCTCGATGCGCTGCAGGGGCAGGGAGGTGCTCGCCTGGAACTCCAGCGTCAGTCCCGACTCCGGCGTGTTGTCGTCCGCGTCGATGAACAGCCGCATCCGCACGCTCGGCGCGTCGGCGGGATTCGGCGCCGTCGTCGTGAACGTCAGTTCGTCGCCGCTCGAGACCGCCGCGCTCACCGCCGCCGTGCCGGACGCGGTGGTGGCCGACCGCCCGCCCGCGACCGTCGGCGTCGTGACCGTCGTGGCGCGCCCACCGCCACGCGGCACGCCTCCCGTCTGGATCTGCACCGTGCCCGCGAGCAGCCACGTGCGCACCTGATCGCGCAGCGCGGCCGCGCGTTCGGTGTCCGACGTCGACGCGACGATCACCCGCCGGTGGTCGATGATCGACCCGAACGTCGCCACCCCCATCGCGGCCATCAGTCCCGTGAGCGCGAGCGCCACGATCAGTTCCATCAGCGTCATGCCGCGGCGCGCGGTCATCGGCCCGTCGTGGCGAGCGGCGGACGCCGGTACACGTACGAGCGGAGCACGTAGCGGCCGTCTTTCCAGTCCACCGTCACGCGCACGTCGTACACGCCGGCCTGTTCGGCGAGCGGCGTGGCGGTGGTCAGCCAGCTGTACCGCTGGAGCGGCGCATCGAAGGTCCCCTTGGCGACGGAGTCCGGCAGGTTCGTGAGCTGCTGCGTGTTCATCAGCGCCAGGAAATCGAGTCGCGACGTCGCGAGCACCTCGGCCTCGATCGCCCGCTGCGCGCGCTCGGCGGTGCGCATCTCCGCGCCCACCGCGCCGAGGGCCGCCGCCGCCGTCACGCCGACGATCGCCACCGCGGCGACCGCCTCGAACAGCGAGATGCCGCGCCTAACGCGTCGCCGCATACGCCACACCGCTCCAGCGGTCCACGCCCACCAGCGCCGACGCGCCGGCGCCGCGCACGAGCACCGTGTCGCCCATCGCCGCGCCCGTGGGCTGAAAGACGTACACGAGGCGCGGCGCGCTCGTCGTCAGCGCGTCCTGGGCGCCGAGCGCGAGCGTCCCCTCGCCGAGCGTGCCGCTCCCGCCCACCCCCGTCGTGTCGGCGCGATAGTGCCCCGAGGCCGGATCGAGCCGGAGCGTCACCGTCTCGTTGCGCTCGAGCGCGATCTTGCGCGCGTCGCAGAGCAGCTTGAGGAGGCCGTCGGCGGTGCCCGCCGGCTTCTGCTGGCCGAGGCGCGAGAGCGCCGGCGCCACGAGCGCGGCGCTCACCGCGAGGATCGCCAGCACGATCCCCATCTCCAGCAGCGTGAACCCGCGGCGCGAGCGGCTCATTTGAACGAGTTCGCGTTGATGCCGTAGATCGCCTGCAGCAACGAGAGCGCCACGAACGCCACCACCGCGCCGAACATCACGATCATCGCCGGTTCCGCCAGCGTCGCGAGCCGTTGCGTGGCGCGCTCCGTGCGCTCCTCGAAGATCTCCGCGGCCTTCATGAGGAACGTGCGCAGCTGCCCCGCATCCTCGCCCACGCCGATGAGCTGCGAGAGGAGCGGCGGGTAGATCGCGCTCTCCGCCACCGAGGCGCGCAACGAGACGCCCTCGCGCACGCGCGTCCGGATGCGCTCGGCGTCGTCGCGCGCTACCGGGTCGCCGATCGACTCGATCGTGTCGTCGAGCGCGGCGAGGAGCGGCGCGCCCCCGGTGAGGAGCACGCCGAGGAGCCGCGCGAAACGCGCCGCGAGCGCGAACTGCCGCAGCGAGCGCACCAACGGGAGCACGAGCAGCGCGCGCGAGAGCGTCCGCCGCCCCTCCGGCGTGCCGCGCATCCAGGCGCCGACGGCGACGAGCGCGAGCGGCACGATCACGAGCAACGGCCAGAACCGGTGCAGCCCCGTCGAGAGCGAGAGGAGCAGCCGCGTCGACGCCGGTAGCTTCGCGCCGCTCCCCGCGAGCAGCGTCACGAAGCGCGGGAGCACGAAGAAGAGCAGCACCGCGACGGCGACCGTGCCGGCGCAGGCCAGCAACAACGGGTAGATCGACGCCGAGAGCACGCGGCCGCGCAGCGCTTCGTCCCGCTCGAGCTGGTCGGCCAGCCGGGCGAACGAGTTGTCGAGGTCGCCGCTCCGTTCGCCGGCACGCACCAGCCCCACGTAGAGCGGCGAGAAGAGCTGCGGATGCGCGGCGAGCGCCACCGAGAGCGTGTCGCCGCGTTCCACCTGCGCGCGCACGTTCAGCACCGCCTCGCGCACCTCGCCGCTCGTCACGCCGCTCGCCGCCTGCAGCGCCTGCGCGAGCGGCATCCCCACCGGGAGGAGCGCCGCGAGCGCGCGCGTCACCTCGAGCACCTCGCGGCGGCGCCCGAAGGCGAACAGCTTGCCGCCCCCGGCGGCCGCGTCCGATTCGGCGACCTCGAGCACGAGCAGGCCGCGCGACTCGAGCGTGCGCGAGAGCGCGCCGGAACTCGCGGCGTCCTCGAGTCCGCGCAACCGCCGGCCGGCGTCGTCGACGGCCCGATAGGCGAAAGTGGGCATGGCGCGCCTGGCCGGGCCGGCCCTACTTCCAGCTCAGGATGTCTGCGTTCTCGCCGTCACCGCCGGGGGCACCGTCCGCCCCGAACGAGATCAGGTCGTAGCCCGTCGGGTTCTGCTCGCCGGGAAATACATAGATGTACGCCCGTCCCCACGGATCGACCGGCACCGCCTTCCGGAGATACGGCGCCCGCCAGTTGGCGGGCGGGTCGATCGTCGGACGCTCCCACAGCGCGTTCAGCCCCTGCTGCGTGGTCGGGTAGCTCCCGTTGTCGAGCCGGTAGGCGTCGAGCGCCGCGCCCAGCATCTCGATCTGGCTCCGCGCCGTCGCGCTCTTGGCGGCCCCGACGTTCTGGAAGATGTTCGGAGCGACCAGCGTCGCGAGGATCGCGATCACCACGATCACGACGAGGATCTCGATCAGGGTGAAGCCCGCGGGACGGCGGACCGTGGGGCGGACCGGGCGCGATCGAAGCATGGGCGGGGGGAAAGGGTGGAATCGGACGGGCGCGGCGTGGCGCCCGATGCGTGGCCTGCTCGTGCGGACGAACGGCGTCGTTCTCCCTGCATTCGTAAGACACTTGAGGAGCCTACAGCGTTCGCTCCCGATCCGCATCCCGTGTTCCTGCCGGCGGTCCCCGCCCGCGGCCATCGCCGGCCGCCGGTCTTGCACTATGTTTGATGGCGGTTTGATCGCGCACCGCCCCGACCCACGAGGCCCGTTTTG
>Ga0265314_10005802_pt1 | contig 11069 bp, 11 predicted proteins | sample 4126metaG_FD_203106 | JGI IMG/M metagenome (GOLD analysis project Ga0265314, IMG submission 203106) | Rhizosphere microbial communities from Carex aquatilis grown in University of Washington, Seatle, WA, United States - 4-1-26 metaG | ecosystem: Host-associated > Plants > Roots > Rhizosphere >... | reverse complement strand
CCCATGCGCCAGATTTTCTCCCAGGTGGTATCCTTGAGCACCGGCAGTACCACCGTGATGGTGCTTTCGGTAAAGAGCTGCTGGCTGCCCAGCACCACCATTAAAAATCCGACGCAGTAGCCGAAACTCGACACCAGCGGCCGCCACGGCGCGTCGGGCAGATGGGCTTGCAGGATGGCCTGCGCCAGCAGCGAAAAGCTGATCGAGAGGCCGGCGGCAACGCCCGACCACCACAAAGAGGTGGCCGGCCGCGCCATCTCGTCCTCGCCGAGGCGGCGCACCACCTCATAAATTACCGGCGTGCGCGGCGCCGACATCTCCTCGACGTCGTGGATTTCATCCTTGCTGATGCCCTTGGTTATGTCCTTGGCGCGTCGTTTGTTTTTGCTGGTAGCCGTCATGGTCCGGTCCCGATCGGAATAGGTGGCAACGTCCCGGCCCGGGCGTGAGTTCCAGCCGCGGAACCGCACCCTCTTGACAGGCAACCAAAAGGTTGCATATAGAGTTTATGACTGAAGGCATGGATGCGGTGTTCAAAGCGCTGGCGGACGAAAGCCGGAGGGATCTGCTGGACCGGCTGCGCGCCGATAACGGCCAGACCTTGGGCCAGCTCTGCGCGGCCTTGCCGGCGATGACCCGGCAGGCGGTCAGCAAGCACCTCGGCATCCTGGAAGAGGCGAACCTGGTCGCGACGGTCAAGCGCGGCCGGGAAAAGCTGCACTACCTCAATCCGGTGCCGATCCATGAGATCGGCGAGCGTTGGATCGGGAAATTCGAGCGAGGGCGGCTTCAAGCGTTGAGCGATATGAAAAAAGCACTCGAACAGGAGAACAGTGATGAGTAAGCCAACATTCGTCTACGTCACTTACATTCGTTCGTCGGCGGAAAAGGTCTGGGACGCGCTGACCCTGCCGGAATTCACCGCCAAGACCTGGTTCGGCGCGCGCCATGAGACCGAATGGAAGGCCGGCGCCGCGTGGCGTCTGATCTTGGCGGACGGCCGTCTCGCCGACTCGGGCGAAATCGTGGAGATCGACCGGCCGCGCCGCCTGGTTCTCAAATGGCGCAACGAATGGAAGCCTGAAATCAAGGAAGAGGGCTGGTCGCGCTGCACCATCGAGATCGCGTCCGAAGCGGACGGCGCGGTGAAGCTCACGGTCACACACGAGGCGAATGGACCGAAGTTGATCGAGGCCGTTTCCGGCGGCTGGCCGCGCATCTTGTCGAACGTCAAATCGTTGTTGGAAACCGGCGAACTTGTCCTCAAGGAAAAAGTGTCATGAGCAAACCCAGCTTCGTCTACGTCACCTATATCGCCTCGACGCCTGAAAAAGTATTCAAGGCGCTGACCGATACCGAGGCCACCGCGAAATTCTGGTTCGGCAATGCGGTTACGTCCGACTGGAAGGTCGGTTCGCCGGTCGCGTTTCATCGCGAAGGCAAGCTGATCTTGAGCGGCAAGGTGATCGAGAATGACGCGCCGCGGCGTCTCTCCTACACGTTCACGCCGCATCACGGGCCGCACGACGGCTCCGACACCTCACGCGTGGTGATGGACCTTGAGCAGCAGAAAAATCAGGTCAAGCTCACCGTCACGCATGACGACTTCGCGCCGGGCAGTACGGTCTTCGCCAGCATCAGCAATGGCTGGCCGCTGGTGTTGTCGAATCTCAAGAGCTATCTCGAAACCGGGACGACGCCGCTTTATGCGCCCTGGTACGAGGAAAATGCCGGGCAAAAGACGGAAAAAGTCGTGTCATGACCACGTTCAAGCCGAACACGGTCTATGTCACCTACATCGCCTCCACACCCGAAAAGGTGTGGCAGGCGCTGACCGATGCCGAATTCACCAGGCAATATTTCGGCGGGCAGACCGTCGAGGTCGAGCCGAAAGCCGGCGGCCGCTTCGTGATGCGTTTGCCCGACGGCAGCGTGAATGTCCAAGGTCGGGTCGTCGAATGGTCGCCGCCGCACCGGCTGTCCTGCACCTGGGGCTTTCCGCAAGTGCCTAAACTGCCGGAATGTCTGGTGACCTACGACATCGAGGCGGTTGGCGGCGCGGTGAAACTGACCATGACCGAGGGGCATAGCTGGGACATCCCCGAGGCGCTGCTATCGGGCGGCCGGTCCGGCTGGCCGGCGATCCTGTCCAGCCTCAAGAGCCTGCTGGAAACCGGACAGCCTCTCGCGATCAAGATGGCGCCGCCCAAAGAAATGCTTGAGGCGCTTAAGGCACTGAGAAAAGAGGGAAATTAAAGTCTTAACCGGACATATGATTTCACGGGTTGCGCTAGGGGTTTGTCAACCGGTTGGGGTCTATACCCCGCTACTCTAGTGGTCTTCGGAGTATCGATGGACACGCGTAACGGCGTACCCCCTGCGGCGCGCGATGCCCCGGACATGAACCCGGTCGCGGTGACGCGCTGGACCGCGCAACTCGCCGACCCACAATGCGAGCGCGACTATCGTCTGCACCGGCTCGACGAGGATCGCCGCCGCGCCATGCTGCTGATGAGCCTGGTCTCGGCCGCCGGCGCCCTTAATTTCCTGATCGAGGTTAACGATTACATCGGCGGCGGCAACGATCTGCCGTCGCTCGGCCTGTCATTTCTGGCGATCTGGATCCCGCTCGGCATCTTGCTGCTGGTCCGGCGCATTGCGGTGCCGCTGTCGCTCGAACTGACGATGACGGCGAGCGGCATGATCGGCACCGCCATGCGGCTCACTTTGCTGAGCCTGCATCCGTCTTTGACCGTGATGTGGACCACCATGATGGTCGGCATCGTGCTGTTGATCTATCTCTATCTGCCGATCCGTCTGGCCGTGTCGGTCGGGCTGGCCGCCGTGTTTTCCGTTGTGGCGCCGCTGTGGTGGATCTGGGCGCAAGGGCCGCTGCTGACGACGGACCTGCTTTTGCGCGGGCTTGTGTGGCTGGCCTTGGCCAATGCGCTCGGCTTTATCGCCGCCAACTCGCTGCAACGCAGTCTGCGCGTGCAGTTCGCGCAAAGCCTGCTGCTGCAACGGCTGTTGTCGACCGATGCCATGACCGGCATCGCCAACCGGCGGCGCTTCGACGACGTGTTGGCACTGGAATGGCGCCGCTGCGGCCGCGCCGGCGCGCCGCTGTCGCTGCTCATGATCGATGTCGATCACTTCAAGGCCTATAACGACCATTCCGGCCACGTGGCGGGCGACGAGTGCCTGCGCCAGGTAGCCAAGCTGCTCGGCGAGGCGGTCAAGCGGCCGGGCGATCTCGTGGCGCGCTATGGTGGCGAGGAATTTGCCTGCTTGCTGCCTGAAATCGGCGCCGCCGGCGCGCGGGCGGTGGCCGACAAGCTCATCAACGCCGTACGCCAGGCCAATATGCCGCACCCGTGCTCGCCTTTGTCCGGGTGGCTGACCATCAGCATCGGCGTGGCGACCGCGGGCGGCTTGCGCGGCGAGCCGCTGGCCCTGGTCGCTTTCGCCGACAAGCTGCTTTATGCCGCGAAAGCGGCCGGCCGCGACCAGGTGATGGCGGGCCATCTCGGCGAAAAGCCGGTGAAGGCCGCCGCCTAGCGCAAATCCTAACGCAGACTGGCGTTGACCTTGTCGAGTGCGGCCTGGCCGGGGCAAAGGTCCTTGGCGTCCAGCACGTTGAGCGGCATATCGACCGTGTGCAGGTGCGCGTGCAGGTCGGACGGCTCTTTATCCATGTACAGAACGCCGGTGACGATCTGGCCCTTGGCGACGTGGTGTTGCAGGAAGCCCTGCGCCGCAGTGCGGTCGTGGACGTCGTAGTCGGCTTGCAGCTTGCGCAGCGCCAGCTTCGAGCCGTCGTGCTGTTCCACGATCTCGACCGTGCCGGGTTCGTATTGCACTTCGATCGGCATGCGCGACGAGATAAAATCGAGCCGGTTCACCGCCTCGTTATGCTCGCGCACGAAGTCGAAGCTCTTGGTCGAGCCGGCGTGGTTGTTGAACGCCACGCACGGTGAGATGACGTCGATGAAGGCCGCGCCGTTATGCGCGATGGCGGCGCGGATGATCGGCACCAGTTGCTGCTTGTCGCCGGAGAAGGAGCGGGCGACGAAGCTGGCGCCGAGCTGCAGCGCCATGGCGGCGAGGTCGATCGAATTGTCGGTGTTGATGACGCCGCGCTTGGACTTCGAGCCGCGGTCGGCGGTGGCCGAGAACTGGCCCTTGGTCAGGCCGTAGACGCCGTTGTTCTCGACGATATAGGTCATGTTGACGCCGCGGCGCAGCGCATGCGCGAACTGGCCGAAACCGATCGAGGCTGAATCGCCGTCGCCGGACACGCCGAGATAGATCAGGTCGCGGTTGGCCAAGTTGGCGCCGGCCAGCACCGACGGCATGCGGCCGTGCACCGAATTGAAGCCGTGCGAATTGCCGAGGAAATAGGTCGGCGTCTTCGACGAGCAGCCGATGCCGGAAATCTTCGCCACGCGATGCGGCTCGATCGACAGTTCGAAGCAGGCCTGGATGATCGAGGCCGTGATCGAGTCGTGGCCGCAGCCGGCGCACAACGTCGACACCGAGCCTTCATAGTCGCGGTGGGTATAGCCGAGGTCGTTCCTCGGCAGATCCGGATGCTGGAATTTCGGCTTGGCGAGATAGGTCATGAATTCACCTTCAGCGGCTTGACCTTGAGCGCTTCGAGATGGTCGCCGATGGCTTTGGCGATGAAGCGCGCGGTGATCGGCGTGCCGTCATAATGCAGGATCGGCACCAAACGGACCGGGTCGATGCCGCATTCGTTGACGATCAGCGAACGCATCTGCGCGTCGCGGTTCTGCTCGACCACGAAGACGAAATCATGGTCGGCGACGAAGCTGTTGACGGACGAATGGAACGGGAAGCCGCGCAGCCGCATGCGGTCGAGCGCATGGCCGCGCGCCTCGATCATGTGGATGGCTTCGTCCATCGGCGGTGAGGTCGAGCCGAAATAGATCACGCCGTATTTGGTGGGCTTGCTGGCATTGGCGATCAGCGGCCGCGGCACCAGGTCCTTGGCGGTGTCGAACTTGCGCACCAGGCGCTGCATGTTGTCGACATAAGGCCCGGCTTCCTCGGTGTAGCGCGCGTAGCGGTCGCGCGACGTACCGCGGGTGAAGAACGAGCCCTTGGTCGGATGGGTGCCCGGATAGGTGCGGTAGGGGATGCCGTCACCGTCGACGTCGAGATAGCGGCCGAATTCCTTGCCGGCTTCGAGGTCCTCGGCGGTCATCACCTTGCCGCGGTCATAGATCTGCGCGTCGTCCCAGGCGAAAGGCTGCGCCAGATGATGGTTCATGCCGATGTCGAGGTCGAGCATGACGAAAATGGTGGTCTGCAGCCGGTCGGCGAGGTCGAAGGCCTGCGCGCCGAACTCGAAGGCCTCGGTCGGCCCTTCCGGGAACAGCATGACGTGCTTGGTGTCGCCATGCGAGGCATAGGCGCAGGAAATGATGTCGCATTGCTGCGTGCGGGTCGGCATGCCGGTCGAAGGCCCGGCGCGCTGGACGTCGAAGATCACCGCTGGAATTTCCGCGAAATACGACAGCCCGATGAATTCCTGCATCAGCGAAATGCCGGGACCCGAGGTCGCGGTGAAGGCGCGGGCGCCGTTCCAGCCGGCGCCGATGACGATGCCGATCGAGGCCAGTTCGTCCTCGGCCTGGACGATGGCGTATTTCGCCTTCTGCGTTTCCGGATCGACGCGGAATTTGGCGCAATGCTTGGTGAAGGCATCGGCGAGCGAGGAGGAGGGCGTGATCGGATACCAGGCGCAGACCGTGGCGCCGCCATAGACCGCGCCGAGCGCGGCGGCGTTGTTGCCCTCGATAAAGATGCGGTTGCCGACCTTGTCGGTCTTCTTCAGCCGCAGGCCGAGCGGACATTCCAGATTGAGCAGCGCGTAGTCGCGGCCGATGTGCAGGGCTTTGATATTAGGGGCAATGAGCTTGTCCTTGCCCTTGTACTGCTCGCCGATGAGCTGCTCGACGACGCTCACGTCCATCTCCAGCAGCGCGCAAAGCGCGCCGATATAGATGATGTTCTTGAACAACTGGCGCTGGCGCGGATCGGTATATTCGCGATTGCAGATGGCGGTGAGCGGAACGCCCACGACTGAAATATCCTGGCGGAATTTCGACGCCGGCAGCGGCTTGGTGGAATCGTAGAACAAATAGCCGCCGGGCTCGATCGAAGCGATGTCCTTGTCGAAAGTCTGCGGGTTCATCGCCACCATCAGGTCGGTGCCGCCGCGGGCCCCGAGGTGGCCGGCTTCCGAGACGCGCACTTCGTACCAGGTCGGCAGGCCCTGAATGTTGGACGGAAAGATGTTGCGCGGGCCGACAGGGATGCCCATGCGCATGACCGCGCGCGCGAACATTTCGTTGGCGGAGGCTGAACCCGAGCCGTTGACGTTGGCGAAGCGGACGACGAAGTCGTTTACGCGGCTGATCGGCGTGGCGGTCGACATGAATTCCCTGCGTAGGTCATATCCAGCATGAATTTCTGCATGTCCCAGGCGCCGGTTGGACAGCGCTCGGCGCACAGGCTGCAGTGGAGGCAGACGTCCTCGTCCTTGACCATGACGCGGCCGGTCTTGAGCCCGTCCTGGACATACAAATCCTGAGTGAGGTTGGGGGCCGGCGCGGTCAGCCGCGTGCGCAGCTCGGCTTCCTCGCCGTTCTGCGTGAAGGTGATGCAGTCCATCGGGCAGATGTCGACGCAGGCGTCGCACTCGATGCACAGCTGCGCCGAGAACACCGTCTCGACGTCGCAGTTGAGGCACCGTCCGGCTTCCTTGACGGCGAGCTGGATGTCGAAGCCGAGTTCGACCTCCGCCTTGATGTCCTTGAGCGCGACCACCTTGTCGCGATGCGGCACCTTGTAGCGCTTATCGAGCTCGATCTCGTTGTCGTAGGACCATTCGTGGATGCCCATCTTCTGGCTCATTACCTGGACGGCCGGTTGAGGGCGGTCGGCGAGGTCTTCGCCGTTGAGCAGCTTGTCGATCGACACCGCCGCCTCGTGGCCGTGCGCCACCGCCCAGATGATATTCTTGGGGCCGAAGGCGGCGTCGCCGCCGAAGAAGACTTTCGGATGGGTCGAGCGGAAGGTGATCTTGTCGACCTTCGGCATATGCCATTCGTCGAATTCGATGCCGCAGTCTTTTTCGATCCAGGGGAAGGCGTTTTCCTGGCCGACGGCCACCAGCACGTCGTCGCAGGGGAAGTGCACGTCCGGCTCGCCGGCGTTGACCAGCTTGCGGCGGCCCTTGGCGTCGTACTCGGCCTTCACCTTCTCGAAGGTGATGCCGGTGAGCTTGCCGTTGTCGTGGATGAAGGCTTTCGGCACCAGGAAGTTATGGATCGGGATACCTTCGTGCTGGGCGTCTTCCTTTTCCCAGGGCGACGCCTTCATCTCGTCGAAGCCGGAGCGCACCACGACGTTGACCTCTTCGCCGCCAAGACGGCGTGCCGAGCGGCAGCAGTCCATCGCGGTGTTGCCGCCGCCGAGCACGACGACGCGGCGGCCGATCTTCGAGATATGTCCGAAGGACACGCTCGACAGCCAATCGATGCCGATGTGGATATTGGCGGCCGCTTCCTTGCGGCCCGGAATGTCGAGATCGCGGCCGCGCGGCGCGCCGGAGCCGACGAAGATCGCGTCCCAGCCTTCGGCGAGCAGCGCCTTCATGCTGTCGACGCGTTGGCCGGCGCGGAAGTCGACGCCGAGATTGAGGATATAGCCGGTCTCCTCGTCGATGACGCTGTCGGGCAGGCGGAATTTCGGAATTTGCGTGCGGATCATGCCGCCGGCTTTGGCGTCGCCATCAAACACGGTGACCTGATAGCCGAGCGGGGCGAGATCGCGCGCCACCGTCAACGACGCCGGTCCGCCGCCGACCAGCGCAACGCGCTTGCCGTTCTTGTGCGTGGCCGCCTTCGGCAGCCGCGCCGTGATGTCATCTTTGTAATCGGCGGCGACGCGCTTCAAGCGGCAGATCGCGACCGGCTCGTCCTCGACGCGCACGCGGCGGCAGGCCGGCTCGCAAGGGCGGTCGCAGGTGCGGCCGAGAATTCCCGGAAACACGTTCGACTTCCAATTGATCATGTAGGCGTCGGAGTAGCGTCCCGCCGCGATCAGCCGGATATATTCGGGTACGGGTGTGTGGGCGGGGCAGGCATATTGGCAATCCACGACCTTGTGAAAGTATTCGGGATTGGAAATGTCGGTGTTCTTCATTGCTTCCTCGAACGCGCCCGCTTTATGCACACATGACTGACACGGGGTCGCGCTACAGCCATTGTCGATTGCGATGAACGGCTGCTTTGACTTGACGTCCTGCCTAATCGTTACGGCTCGATTCCGGAGCCTGATAATATGGCTTAGAACGCGTCAAAGCTACTTATCCTTCCGGCCATCAACCGCTGGTCAGGCCTTGATTTTTCGCTCCCTGAAAGCGGCATCAACATGACATTCGGTGTGCACTGCCGTATGCGATATGCGACAGATCAAATTATCGCGGTTATTAAGCAGCCGCCCCCCGGTTCCACGTTATTGCAACGCACAAAAACGGCTGGCTGATGCGCGACATTTTTACCGAGATTTATGAAAACCAGCCGCTCGACCCGATGGTGTCGGCCCGCCAGGGCGCGCGCGCCTCGTTGCGCAAGCGATTTTACAAACAGGCCTCGGTCGGCGATGCCGCGGGCGAGGGCGGCTTTTGCGTTTTGCTCGACGGCAAGCCGGTGAAAACCCCGGTGCGGCGCGCGCTGGCGGCGCCGGTTCGCGCGCTGGCCGAAGCCATCGCGCGAGAATGGGACGCACAACAAGATGTGATCGATCCGGCGGCCATGCCGCTGACGCGGCTTGCCAATGCCGCGATCGATGCGGTGGCCGACCACGCCGCCGCTGTGACCGACGAGGTGGCGAGATACCTCGGCTCCGATCTCTTGTGCTACCGCGCCGACGCGCCGCCCGGCCTGGTCGCGCGCCAGGCGGAGCATTGGGATCCGGTCATCGCCTGGGCGCGTGACGCGCTCGGCGCGCGCTTCGTGCTGATCGAAGGCATCGTCTTTGCCGCGCAGCCGGACGAAGCGATTGTCGCGGCGCGCGCGGCGATCCCGAGCGACATCTGGCGGCTCGCCGCGGTGGCCTCGATCACGACGCTGACGGGGTCGGCGCTGCTGGCGCTGGCGCTGGCGCGGGGCGCGGTCGACGCGGACGCCGCCTGGGCCGCGGCGCATGTCGACGAAGATTTCCAGATGTCGTCTTGGGGGCGTGACGACCAGGCGCTCGAGCGCCGCGCTTTCCGCCGCGCCGATTTCGACGCCGCGGTGGCCGTGCTACGTCTCGCCGCCTGAGCCGCGGCCGATGCGGCCGAGATGCGTGAAGCCGAACCCCGCCGCGTATTTCAAACCATAACCGAGCATGCGGTCGAAGCCGATATGCGCGATCCAGATCAGGCTGAGCGGCACGACGAAGGAAACCGGCCACAGCATGCCGGCCGCCGCCAGCAACAGCGGGACGATCAGCGTGTGCGCGATGTTGTAGATGACGGCGCCGGCGCGCGGTCCGGCAAGGTAGCCGGCAAAGCTCACGTCCGGCGCCAGAAACAGGATCGCGAAAGTCCACCACGACGAGCCGGCCTTGTCGTACAGCACTGCCGCGACCAGCAAGATCGCGGCGCCCTCGGCGCGCAGCACAAGGCGCGGAACGCCGGCGACGCCGGTGGCCGCGCGCGCGTCCGGCGTTTCGGGGACTGACATTGGAGTCTCCTGTTCAGGTCAGGCGTTCGGCGCGCCCGCAACGGGCTCGGCCGCCAGCGCCTTCTCCAGCTCCGCCGCGCGGTCGTGGCTGACGCGCGCCTCGTCGTTGCGCTTCATGGCGATCAGCGTCAGGGCGCGCGCCTTGTGCGCGGCGACCATCGCCGGATTGAGCTTGATGGCCTGGTCGAGCGAAGCCAGCGCGTCGTCGAGCCGGGCGAGCGCCATCAACGCGACGCCGAGTCCGGCATGTGCCTCGGCGACGGCGGGGGCCAGCGCGATGGCGCGGCCGTAGCTTTCGATGGCGTCGTCGAAACGTCCGAGCTCGTGCAGCAAGGTGCCGCGGTTGAGCCAGTCGGCCCCGGAATTGGCATTGAGCGCCAGCGCGCGGTCGAAGCTCTTGAGCGCCTCGTCGGGCATGCCGGCGTCGGCCAGCACCGCGGCGCGGTTGCCATGGGCGGCGGCGAAATTCGGGTCGAGCGCGATGGCCTGGTCGTAGGCTTTGAGCGCCTCCAGCGGCTGGCGGAGCCGGTCATAGGCCTGGCCCATGAGGTTAAGCACCCGGGCCTGCGGCTTGCCGACTGCGACGGCGCGCTTGGCCAGGTCGATGCCCTGCTGGTACTGGCCGTCTTCGCAGGCGACCACGGCGACGTAATACAAGGCGTCGGTATTGGTCGGATCCGCCTGCAGCACGTCGACATAGCGCTGCATGGCCAGGTCGAACTGGCCCTGGCGGTGGTGAAACAGGCCCTGTTGCAGCAGGGTGGCGGCGTCGGTTTTGGGCTCGGTCATGCGGCGTTCTAATCAGGCTTTCGGCCCGGTGCCAAGCCGCCTGGTGAAAACGGCTCCTGGTATGGCTTTTGCACCGCAATGCAGCAATGATAGGCGAGACGGGACGGGGACCAGGGCGCGACCATGAAGCACATTCTCGACAGGCTGGAAGAGCGGCGCGACGAGGCCCGCCTCGGCGGCGGCGAAAAGCGCATCGAGGCCCAGCACAAGCGCGGCAAGCTGACCGCCCGCGAACGCATCGAACTGCTGCTCGACAAAGGCTCGTTCGAGGAATTCGACATGTTCGTCGAGCACCGCTCCAACGACTTCGGCATGGAGAAGACCAAGATCCCCGGCGACGGCGTCGTCACCGGCTGGGGCACGGTCAACGGCCGCGTCGTCTATCTGTTCTCGAAAGACTTCACCGTGTTCGGCGGCTCGCTGTCGGAGGCGCACGCGCAGAAGATCATCAAGGTGCAGGACATGGCGATGAAGGCGCGCTGTCCCGTCATCGGCCTGTTCGACGCCGGCGGCGCGCGC
>Ga0265314_10005800_pt1 | contig 11071 bp, 9 predicted proteins | sample 4126metaG_FD_203106 | JGI IMG/M metagenome (GOLD analysis project Ga0265314, IMG submission 203106) | Rhizosphere microbial communities from Carex aquatilis grown in University of Washington, Seatle, WA, United States - 4-1-26 metaG | ecosystem: Host-associated > Plants > Roots > Rhizosphere >... | reverse complement strand
TGAGCAATTGCGCTTCCTTGAAATAGTTGCCGAGCAATTGCAAGCCCACCGGCATGCCGCCTTCGCCGAATCCACAGGGAATGCTCATGCCGGGCAGGCCCGCGAGCGAACCGGGCAATGTATAGAAGTCGGCAAGGTAATCGGCAAGCGGGTCCTTCGAATGGTCGCCCAGATGCCACGCAACCGTCGGCGCCACAGGCCCGACCATCACGTCGCAGCTCTTGAACGCGTTCTGGAAATCGTCCGCGATCATGCGGCGCACCTTCTGCGCCTGCAGGTAGTACGCGTCGTAGTAGCCGTGCGACAGCACATACGTGCCGATCATGATGCGGCGCTTGACTTCGTCGCCGAATCCTTCGGCGCGCGTCTTCTTGTACATGTCGAGAAGGTCGACGTACTTCGCGGCGCGATGGCCGAACTTCACGCCGTCGAAGCGCGACAGGTTCGACGACGCTTCGGCCGGCGCGATGATGTAGTACACCGGGATGCCAAGCTGCGCGCGCGGCACCGACACTTCGACAACCTTCGCGCCGAGCTTCGTGAATTCGGCCAACGCGCTGTCGATCGCGCTGCGCACGTCTGCCGCGAGGCCTTCGCCAAAAAATTCTTTCGGCACGCCGATGCGCAGGCCTTCGATCGAGTTGTTCAATGACTTCGTGAAGTCCTCGGCCGGCATGTCGAGCGATGTCGAATCGCGATCGAGGTCGGGCCCGCACATTTCAGAGAGCAGCAGCGCGCAGTCTTCGGCGGTGCGCGCGATCGGCCCGGCCTGGTCGAGCGACGACGCAAACGCGATCATCCCGTAGCGCGATGCGCGGCCGTATGTCGGCTTGATGCCCGTGACACCGCAGAACGACGCGGGCTGGCGAATCGAGCCGCCTGTGTCCGTGCCTGTCGTGGCCGGCGCCATGCGCGCCGCGACAAGCGCCGCGCTCGCGCCTGACGAGCCGCCCGGCACGCGCAGTGGGTCCCACGGATTCTTCGCGGGCTTGTAGGCGGAGTTTTCGTTGGACGAGCCCATGGCGAACTCGTCGCAGTTGAGCTTGCCGAGCGTGACGCAACCTGCACTTGCGAGCTTCGCGACCACCGTGGCATCGAAAGGCGAGCGATAACCTTCGAGCATCTTCGAGCCGGCGGTGCTTGCGAAATCCTTCGTAACGAAAATATCTTTGTGTGCGATCGGCACGCCGAGCAAAGGTGCAGCATCGCCCGATGCGATGCGCTTGTCGGCAGCGTCGGCGTGCGCGAGCGTGACCGACGCATCGCGCGCAAGGAAAGCGCCGAGCGTGTCGTTGCCGATGCGATCGATGTACTGCTGCGCAAGCTCGCGCGCCGAGATGTCCTTGCGCCGCAATGCCGCAGCGGTGCCCGCGACGGTCCAGTCGAAGGGCGAACTCATTCGATCACCTTCGGCACGAGGAACAGGCCGTCTTCCACCGAGGGCGCGCTTCGCTGGTTGGCTTCGCGCTGGTTGGGCTCGGTCACCACGTCGTCGCGCAGTCGCAGTTGCACGTCTTGCACTGCGGCGACGGGATGCGCGAGCGGCTCGACGCCTTTTGTATCGACGGCGCTCATTTGTTCGACGATGTCGAAGAAGCCGTTCAGTTGGACGAGCATGCGTTCGGCTTCGTCGGGCCGGAGTTCAAGGCGCGCCAGATGCGCGATGCGAGCGATGTCCTGGGCGGTGAGCGCCATATGTGCAACCGGAAAAAATCGGGCCCTGAAAGGGCCGTCTCTCATTGGGGATCGGGTATTATCCCGCCTTTGCAGATTCACAAGAACGGTGACAAGCGCCGCGGCAACGTTTCCGGCGGCGCGCGCGAGAGGATTTCCTGATGTTCGGAGCTTTCCGTCGGTACTTTTCGACCGACCTCGCCATCGACCTGGGCACGGCGAACACCCTGATCTACGTTCGAGACAAGGGCATCGTGCTCGACGAACCGTCGGTGGTCGCGATTCGCCACGAAGGCGGCCCGCAGGGCAAGAAAACCATCCAGGCCGTGGGCCGCGAAGCCAAAGCCATGCTCGGCAAGGTGCCGGGCAACATCGAGGCGATCCGCCCGATGAAAGACGGCGTCATCGCCGACTTCACCGTCACCGAGCAGATGCTCAAGCAGTTCATCAAGATGGTCCATCCCCGGTCCATGATGAGGCCCAGCCCCCGAATCATCATCTGCGTGCCCTGCGGCTCGACGCAGGTGGAACGCCGCGCCATCCGCGAATCGGCCCTCGGTGCGGGCGCCAGCGAGGTTTACCTGATCGAGGAGCCGATGGCTGCCGCGATCGGTGCCGGGCTCCCAGTGAGCGAAGCATCCGGCTCGATGGTGGTGGACATCGGCGGCGGCACGACCGAAGTGGGCGTGATTTCGCTCGGCGGCATGGTCTACAAGGGCAGCGTGCGCGTGGGCGGCGACAAGTTCGACGAAGCCATCATCAGCTACATCCGCCGCAATTACGGCATGCTGATCGGTGAGCCCACGGCCGAATCGATCAAGAAAACCATCGGCTCGGCCTTCCCCGGCAGCGAGGTCAAGGAGATCGAGGTCAAGGGCCGCAACCTCTCCGAAGGCGTGCCGCGCTCGTTCACGATCTCGTCGAATGAAATCCTCGAAGCCCTGACCGACCCGCTCAACAACATCGTCTCCGCGGTGAAGAACGCGCTGGAATCCACTCCGCCCGAGCTGGGCGCCGACATCGCCGAGCGCGGGATGATGCTCACCGGCGGCGGCGCCTTGCTGCGCGACCTCGACCGCCTCCTCGCAGAAGAAACCGGCCTGCCCGTCCTCGTCGCCGAAGACCCGCTGACCTGCGTCGTGCGCGGCTGCGGCATCGCGCTGGAGCGCATGGAGCGCCTCGGCTCGATCTTCACGAGCGAGTAAGCAGCGCCGACAATAGGCGAATGCCTCTCGGCACCCTAGACCGGAACCCGCCGCCCTTCTTCAAACAGGGGCCGTCCGCGCTGTCCAAGCTGATGGTGTTCTCGGCCATCGCGCTGTTCCTGATGGTGGCGGACACGCGCTTTCGGCTTTCGCAGCCGCTCCGCGCAAGCGTGGCCACGGTGCTCTATCCCTTGCAGTGGCTCGCGCTGCGGCCCATTTTGGCGATGCGTTACGCGGGCGACTACTTCGAATCGCTCAAGTCCGCGCAGGTCAATGAAGAGCTGTCGCGCGTGAAGCTTGCACAGCAGTCGCAGCGCGCCAACCAAGTCGAACAGCTCTTGCTCGAGAACAGGCGCCTGCGCGACCTGCTCGCGCTGCGCGAACGCGTCGATGCGACAGCGCAGGCGGCCGAGGTTCTCTACGACGCAGCCGACCCTTTCACTCGCAAGGTGATCATCGACAAGGGCTTCGCGCAAGGCATCGAAGCCGGCTCGCCAGTGATCGACGAATCGGGCGTGCTGGGGCAAGTCACGCGCGTGATGCCGCTTGTCTCCGAGGTCACGCTCATCACCGACCGCGAACACGCGATCCCCGTGCTCAACACACGCACGGGCGCGCGTAGCGTGGCTTACGGCGACCCGGCTTCGGCGATCGGGCAGATGGAGCTGCGCTTCATGGCCGGCAATGCCGATGTGCAGCCCGGCGATCTGCTGGCCACTAGCGGCGTCGACGGTGTGTACCCGCCAGGCTTGCCCGTCGCGAAAGTGGTGAAGGTCGATCGAAAGAGCGATGCGGGCTTCGCGCGAATCAGCTGCACCCCGCAGGCGCTTGTCGATGGCGCGCGTCACGTGATGGTGCTCAGCAGCGGCAGCGCGCAGCAAGGGCCGCCGCGTCCCGCACCTGCAGATGTGCCGCCACCCGCAACGAAAGCGCGCGCGAAAGCCGCGCCCGCATCGGCACCGGCTTCCGCAGCAGCATCGGCCGCCTCGACGGGCGCGAAAGACAAAGGGGTCGCGCCATGATCATGCGCCCCGGCCAACAGTTGCTGCTGCCCGCAAGCCCGATGTTCATCTGGGGCTCGCTGCTTGCGACGCTGATCCTCAACATGCTGCCGCTCGGCCGCACGCCGTGGATGCCCGACTTCCTCGCGCTCGTGCTTGTGTTCTGGGCCGTGCATCAACCGCTGCGCGTGGGCATCGGCGCGGCATTCATCTTCGGCCTCGCGATGGACGTTCACCAGGCCTCGCTGCTGGGCCAGCACGCTCTTGCATACACCGCGCTGTCGTACTTCGCGATCACGATCCATCGCCGCCTGCTGTGGTTCACCGTGCCGTCGCAGGCGTTGCAGGTGTTCCCGCTGTTCGCGGCGGCGCACGCGATCGCGATCGCGATTCGCATGGTCGCGGGCGGCGCGTTCCCCGGCTGGGACATCCTCTTCGCGCCCGTCCTCGAAGCAATGCTGTGGCCGGTGGCGAGCGTGTTGCTGCTCGCGCCGCAACGCCGCGCGCCCGATCCCGACGTGAACCGGCCGCTTTGATCCATGATCAAACTTCCATGACCGAGCTCAGAAACGTCGAAGCCGATCTCTCGAAGTTCCGCCTGCGCGTGTTCGCGGCGAGCCTCATGGTGGTCGTGTGCTTCGTGCTGCTCGGTGTGCGCCTTGCGTACCTGCAGGTTTGGCGGCATGCGGAGCTGCTGGAGGCCGCGGAGAACAATCGCACGGCCATCGTGCCCATCGTGCCGAACCGCGGCTTGATCCTCGATCGCAACGGCATCGTGCTCGCGACGAACTATTCGGCGTACACGCTGGAGATCCAGCCGCAGCGCGTGACGGCGCCGCTCGACAAGGTGATCGACGATCTGTCGAAGGTCATCGACATCCAGCTGCGCGACAAGCGCCGCTTCAAGAAGTTGCTTGAGGAAAAGAGCGTCGAGTCGCTGCCGATCCGCACCAAGCTCACCGACGAGGAAGTCGCGAAGTTCGCGGCGAACAGCTGGAAATTCCCCGGCGTCGAAATCAAGGCGCGCCTGTTCCGCAGCTATCCGTGGGGCGAACTCGCGAGCCATCTGATCGGCTATATCGGCCGCGTCAACCAGGCCGAGAAGTCGCAGATGGACGATTGGTCCGAAGCGCAGCAGGCCAACTACCGCGGCACCGACTACATCGGCAAGCTCGGCATCGAGCAAAGCTACGAAGAGCAGCTGCATGGCACCACCGGAGTCGAGCATGTCGAGACCTCCGCCGGCGGCCGCGCGATCCGCAAGCTGCGCAGCCATCCCGCCACGCCCGGCAACAGCGTGACGCTGTCGGTCGACATCAAGATGCAGCGCCTCGTCGAAGACTTGTACGGCGACAGGCGCGGCGCGTTTGTCGCGCTCGATCCGAAGACCGGTGAGGTGCTCGCTTTCGTAAGCAAGCCGACGTTCGACCCGAACCTGTTCGTCGACGGCATCGACTCCGACAACTGGTCGCAGCTGAACGAATCGCCCGACAAGCCGCTGCTCAATCGCGCGCTGCGCGGCACGTATCCGCCGGGCTCGACCTACAAGCCGTACATGGCGCTCGCGGCGCTCGAGACCGGCAAGCGCCGGCCCGAACAGGTGTACTTCGACCCCGGCTTCTTCTGGTTCGGCGGCCACAAGTTCCGCGACGACAAGGAAGGCGGCCACGGCTCGGTGGACATGTACAAGTCGATCGTGCAGTCGTGCGACACGTACTACTACATCCTCGCCAATGATCTGGGCGTGGACACGATCTACGAACAGATGCACAAGTTCGGCTTCGGCGAAATCACGGGCATCGACATCCAGGGCGAATCGAAGGGCCTGCTGCCTTCGACGGCATGGAAGCGCGCCGCGAACGTGCGCAACCCCGCCAACCAGAAATGGTTCGCGGGAGAGACGATCTCGCTGGGCATCGGCCAGGGCTACAACAGCTTCACCATCCTGCAGATGGCGTCGGCGCTGGGCGCTCTCGTCAACGACGGTGTGAGGATGAAGCCGCATCTCGTGCAGGAGGTCGTCGACGTGATGACGCACAAGCAGGTGATGTCGGCCGCGCAGCAAACACCCGGCGAACGCATCGCGAAGCCCGAGAACATCGCGATCATCCGCAAGGCGCTCGTGGGTGTGAACATCGAAGGCACATCGGCTGCGGCATTCAAAGGCGCGGGCTACACGAGCGGCGGCAAGACGGGCACTGCGCAAGTCGTGACGATCGCGCAGGACAAAAAGTACAAGGCGTCGGAAGTGGAAGAGCGCCATCGCGACCACGCGCTTTTCATCGCATACGCACCGGCCGACGACCCAAAGATCGCGATCGCGATGGTTGTCGAGAACGTGGGCTTCGGCGCGCAGAACGCCGCACCGATCGCACGCCGCGCGATGGACTACTACCTCATGGGGCAATATCCAAGCGAGGAAGACATCGATGCCGTACGCAAGGGGCTGGCAACCGCGCCCATCGGCAAGCCGCGGCCCGCTGCGGAGTTTGCGTGGCCGCCCGGCAATGGCACGACAGCGCCGGCAACCGGCGTTGCCGCATCGGCGGCGGCCTCACCGTAACAGCCAGCTTCCCACTTCGTTCGGCATGCGGCGCACGTGGCCCGGCATGTGCCCGTCGGGAAAGCCCACGTGCCCGCCATCGCGCGGTTGCCATAGCGTGACGTGCGTTCCGACTTCGCTTTCGCGCGGCAAGCTCGCGGCGGGAACGAAGGGATCGTTGCGCGCATTGAGCACGAGCGCCGGGATGCGGATGCGATGCAAATGCGGCTTCGCGGATGCACGTGCGTAGTAGTCGTCGGCGTTTGAGAAGCCGTGCAGCGGCGCGGTGAAGATGTCGTCGAATTCGTAGAGGTCGCGCGCGGCCGCGAGCTTGTCCGCATCGAAGAGGCCCGGGTGCTGCTTCAACTTTTGCATTGCCTTGGGCTTCATCGTGCGCAAGAACATCGTCGTGTAGACGGCGCGGTTGAATCCGCGCCCGATTGCAACCGACCCCGCCGCCAGATCGAGCGGCGAACACACCGAAGCAACAGCGCTCACGAGCTTCGATGCGCTGTCGCCGGCTTCAGCCGCCCATCGCATCAGCGCATTGCCGCCAAGCGACACGCCCACCGCGACGATGCGGCCCGCGTGTTGTTCGCGAAAGCGCGCGAGCACCCAGCCGATCTCTTCATGGTCGCCCGAGTGATACGCGCGCGGTGCGCGATTGAGCTCACCGCTGCATCCGCGAAAGTGTGCAACAGCGAAGGCCGCCGAGTGTTCGGCGCAGAAATCCGCGAATGCTTCGGAGTAGTGGCTGCGCGATGATCCTTCAAGCCCGTGGAAGAGAACGACCAGCGTGTTGCCTTGTGTGTTCGTCTTCGCGGGCCCAGTGAGCCAGTCGATATCGACGAAGTCGGCGTCGGGCGTGTCCCATCTTTCGCGGCGATATTGCGGATGCGCGCCGAAGAAGCGCTTCGAATACAGCGCGGGCCAGATCGTCTGGAGATTGCCTCCGGGCAGCCACCACGGCGCACGATAGTCGTCGCAAAGGTCGGGCACGTTCAGTGGAGCATCTGCTGCGTGGGGCCGGAGACTTCCTGCACCTCGGTGCTCGAGCCCGGGCTTGCGTGATGCGCCACCATGCGCCAGCCCTGCGGCGTCTTGTGATAGACGTTGGTTGCGATCACCCACGCGGTCAGCGGGCCATTGGGGCCGAGCACTTCGACCTTCTCGACCACGTGATGCACGGCGCTGGCCACGCCCATCGTCTTGCGGCATTGCTGCGGCCACGCGCGGACGGCGCCATTGGCGAACATCGCTTCGAACGTGGCGCGGATCGCGGCCGGGCCCACCACACGCGGGCCGCCGGGATGAACGCAGGCGATTTCGTCTTCATCGGCCCAGCAGGCCATGAGCTTTTCGATGTCGCCGTGCTGGAGCGCGTCGTAGAAGGCGGCTTCGACGTCGTCGGCATTGCCTTCGAGGTTCGCGGCCTGCAGCTTGTTTTTTCTGGGCATGATGGCTTCGGGCAAATTGTGCCACCCAGATGCCCGCGTCCGGCGAGCCGAAGCCCTATTCGCGAATTACTCGCGCACTTCGCCGCTGGGCGTGAGCAGCGCAATGCTCACGAAGCTGCCGCCGTGGTGAAAGCCCGGCTTGAAGTTGACGACGTAGCCGCCTGCGTCGTAGCGGCCCATTCCATCGAGCGCGTGGTAGAGCGAAGCGCGCGTCACGTCGCGACCCGAGCGCTTGATGCCTTCGACCAGCACCTTCGCGGCGATGCACGATTCGAGCGCGGTCACCGACATCGGGTCTTTCTGTCCCGAGGCCGTCCACGCGTCGTTGCATTCCTTCACCACGGGGACCGATTGCGAGCGCGGCGTGGGCACGTCGATCGCGACCGACACGCCCGTCGCGTCGGAGCCCAGCGCCTTCGCCAGCTGACTCGCGCCTGCGAACGACAGGCTCGTGGTCATGTACTGCTTGCCCTGGCCCTTCAGCTGCTTGATCAGTTGCACCGCAGGCGCATACGACGTCGTCAGCAAAAGCACGTTCGGGTTGGAATCGACCACCTGCTTGACCTGGTCGGGCGCGATGTCGGCATTGCGCTTGATGGCGACCGACACCGGCGTGCTGCCGAATTTCTTCAGCGCTTCGGCAACTGTCTGGTAGTTTTCCTTGCCCACGGTGTCGTCGTAGTGCAGCACCGTCACGCGCGTATTGCCGAGGTTGCCCCAGAAGTTCACGATCTTGCCGATCTCGTCGGCGTAGGTGGAACGCACGGTCCACACAAACTCGTTCTGCTTGCGGATGGTGTCGGCGCCGGTGAAGGGCGCGAAGAACGGAACCTTCTTTTCCGCGACCACCGGCATCGCGGGAACGCTCAGCGTGGACGACGCGTAGCCGAAAAGCGCGACGACGTTGTCTTCGTTCACGAGCTTCTTCGTGTTCTCTTCGGACAGCTTGGTCTGGTTCTTGTCGTCGAGCGACACGAGCTTGATCTTGCCTTGCGGCAGGCCGCCGGCATCGTTGACCTTCTTGAAGTATGCGAGCGCGCCGTTGCGAATGTCGTTGCCGAGTTCAGCATTGCTGCCGGACAGCGGGGCCGACTGGCCGATGACGATATCGGCGGCAAAAGCCGGGAATGCCGTCGCAAGCAACAGCATGGACGCGAGTCCGGAACGCATGAGATGTCTCCCGTCGTACTTCGACGATGTGTGTCTGTAGAGCATACGTGACCGCTCGGTTGGCATGCCAACCGCATACACTTTGTTTCCCTATGATGATAGCCAAAGATCAGCCCGGCAACTCCGTGGCCTCGCTGGAGCGCGCGATCGTGGCCGCAGTCGCACCGCCGCATGTCGGCGAGATCGCAGGATGGATCGCCGCATTCGACAACGGCACTGTGAGCCGCGCGAAAAGCGCTGCGCCGCTGTCGCACGATGTCGCGGATGCAAATGCGGTCGAAGCGATCCGCGCCGAGTACAGCATGCGCGGCCTCGCATCGATGTTCCGCGTGCCGCAACTCGCGGTGTTCGCCGATGTCGAAGACCGGATCGCGCAAGCCGGGCTTCGCGCCGAGCAGCCGACGGATGTGCAGGTGGCTCGTGCGGGCGACGTTGCGCAGGTAGCCCCTCACGATGACGTGCGCGTGGATGCGCAACCGGACGATGCGTGGGCCGCCGTCTTTCTCGGCGAAGGGTTCGACCCGGTGGACGGCGCAAGCCGCGTGCGCACCCTCACGCGCGCGCCGGGTTCGCTCTTCGCAAGCATCCGCGAAGGCGATCGCGTTGTCGCCGCGGGTGTGCTTGCTTTCGGCCACGGATGGGCGAGCGTGCACGGGATGCGCACGGCCCTTGCGCATCGCGGGCGGCGCCTCGCTACGCGCGTGCTCGCCGCGCTTGCGCAAGCCGCGCTCGATCGCCAGCACGACAAGCTCATGCTGCAAGTCGAACGCGACAACGAGCCCGCGCAGAAACTCTATTCGCGCTGCGGCTTCGAGCCCGCGTGGACGTACATGTATTGGCGCGAGCCCCGATGAGGGCGAAATGACTTCATTGCGTAGTGCACTCGGGACTTGCGCCTACAGGAAGAAAACTTCGTACCGATTGCACAGTGGGTCATCAATCTGATATGTTGCGGTGCAGCATTAAAGGATTGGCTATGGCGATTTCCACTGACGAGTTGGCAAAGGCGACGACGCTGACGCGAGCGGGCCGCCTGATGGAGGCCACTCGCTCGATCCTTGCAGCCCTTGGCGCGCGCCCTGCCGCAATGGATGTGAAGCGCGATCCTCAGCCGCACGATTGGCGCGACGTTGACGAAGCGCCTGTGGCCGCCGCATTCGAAGAGCCGAGCGTTCGCGATGCGCCGGCCGAAGTGCAATTGCCGTTGCTTCCTGCCCCGGCGAAAGCGCGCACGCTCGACAGTTCGTTCACGTTGTCCAACTTCCGCTTCGACAACAACACCTATCGCTATCGTCTCTTCTTGCCCGCGCGGGCGGAGGGCGAGCCGCCGCTGCCGGTGATCGTCATGCTGCACGGCTGCAAACAGAACTCGGAAGACTTCGCACTCGGCACGTCGATGAATGCGCTTGCCGAGCGCGACCAGGTGATCGTTGTTTATCCCGAGCAGCTTCGCAAGGCGAACAGCATGGGATGCTGGAACTGGTTCGAGCCCGGCCATCAACAACGCGGCGCAGGCGAGGCCGCGATGATCGCGGCGCTTGTGAGCGATGTCGCGAAGCGGCATGGCGGCGACCCTTCGAGAATCTACGTTGCCGGCCTTTCGGCAGGCGGTGCGATGGCCGCGAACCTGGGTTCGCTCTACCCCGATGTCTTCGCCGCCGTGGGCATTCATTCCGGGTTGCCGGCGGGTGCAGCCGACAGCGTCACGTCCGCATTCGGAGCGATGCGCAGGGGCGTCGGCCACGAACGCCCGCAAGGTGCGGTCCCGACGATCGTCTTCCATGGTTCGAACGACAAGACTGTCGCGGCACGCAACGGCGACGTGATCGCATCGGGCCAGTTGGCGGCGTGGTCGGCAAGCGGAATTGCGTTGGTCGCATCAGAGCAGAGCATTGACGGCGCGCGCACCGCGACGCGAACGACTTGGGCCGATGCACAGGGCAGCCCCAAGCTCGAGCTATGGCGCGTCGACGGTGGCCCGCATGCATGGTCCGGCGGCGATTCAACCGGCTCCTTCACGGA
>Ga0265314_10005799_pt1 | contig 11072 bp, 10 predicted proteins | sample 4126metaG_FD_203106 | JGI IMG/M metagenome (GOLD analysis project Ga0265314, IMG submission 203106) | Rhizosphere microbial communities from Carex aquatilis grown in University of Washington, Seatle, WA, United States - 4-1-26 metaG | ecosystem: Host-associated > Plants > Roots > Rhizosphere >... | reverse complement strand
AGAGCTAACAGCCAAGAGACCCAAGCGATGAGCGAAAGCACTCCTCACTTCCCGATCTACATGGACTACGGCGCCACAACGCCGGTGGACGAGCGCGTTGTCGACGCGATGATCCCGTGGTTGCGCGAACACTTCGGCAACCCGGCATCGCGCAGCCACGCATGGGGCTGGGAAGCCGAAGCAGCCGTCGAAAAAGCGCGCCAGCAAGTGGCCGACCTCATCAACGCCGACCCGCGCGAAATCGTGTGGACGTCGGGTGCGACGGAGTCGGACAACCTTGCGATCAAGGGCGCCGGACATTTCTACGCGAGCCGCGGCAAGCATCTCATCACCGTGAAGACCGAGCACAAGGCCGTGCTCGACACGATGCGCGAGATGGAGCGCCAGGGCTTTGAAGTGACTTACCTCGATGTCGAGGAAGACGGCCTGCTCGATTTCGACAAGCTCAAGGCCGCGATCCGGCCGGACACGACCCTCATCTCGGTCATGTACGTCAACAACGAGATCGGCGTGGTGCAGGACATCCCCGCGATCGGCGCGCTGTGCCGCGAAAAGGGAATCATCTTCCACGTCGATGCCGCACAGGCCACGGGCAAAGTCGAGATCGACGTGAAGAAAACGCCGATCGACCTGATGTCGCTCGCATCGCACAAGACCTATGGCCCGAAGGGCATCGGTGCGCTCTATGTGTGCCGCAAGCCGCGTGTGCGCATCGAGCCGCAAATGCACGGTGGCGGCCACGAGCGCGGCATGCGCTCGGGCACATTGCCCGCGCACCAGATCGTCGGCATGGGTGAAGCTTTCCGCATCGCGAAGGCCGAAATGGCCCAGGACGCGGAGAAGGCGCATCGGCTGCAAAAGCGCCTGCTGGATGGCCTCAAGGACATCGAACAGGTGTTCATCAACGGCACCATGCAACCCGGCCGCCGCGTGCCGCACAACCTGAACATCAGCTTCAATTTCGTCGAAGGCGAATCGCTCATCATGGGCATCAAGGGCGTGGCGGTGTCGTCGGGTTCGGCCTGCACGTCGGCGTCGCTCGAGCCGAGCTACGTGCTGCGCGCATTGGGCCGCAGCGACGAGCTTGCGCACTCCAGCCTGCGCATGACCATCGGCCGCTTCACGACCGAAGACGAAGTCGATTACGCAGTGAAGTCGATCCGGGAAACCGTCGCGCGTCTGCGCGACTTGTCGCCGCTCTGGGAGATGTACCTGGACGGCGTTGACATCAGCACGATCCAATGGACCGCGCATTGAATTAAAGGACAACACCATGGCTTACTCCGAAAAAGTTGTCGATCATTACGAGAACCCGCGCAATGTCGGGACGTTCGACAAGGGCGACGACAACGTCGGCACCGGCATGGTCGGCGCACCGGCCTGCGGCGATGTGATGAAGCTGCAGATCCGCGTGAACCCGTCCACCGGCGTCATCGAAGACGCGCGCTTCAAGACCTACGGCTGCGGCTCGGCGATCGCGTCCAGCTCGCTCGTGACCGAATGGGTGAAGGGCAAGACGCTCGACGAAGCCGCATCGCTCAAGAACAGCCAGATCGCCGAGGAGCTGGCGCTGCCGCCGGTGAAGATTCACTGCTCGATCCTCGCCGAAGATGCGATCAAGGCGGCGGTGGCCGACTACAAGAAGAAGCACACGAATTGATGGCGATCACCCTGACCGAAGCGGCGGCACGCCACGTCACGAAGTACCTGTCCAAGCGCGGCAAGGGTATCGGCGTGCGCCTGGGCGTGAGGACCACGGGTTGCTCGGGCCTTGCGTACAAGCTCGAGTACGTGGACGCGTCGGCGCCGGAAGACCTCGTGTTCGAGCAGCATGGTGTCAAGGTGCTGATCGACCCCAAGAGCCTTGCCTACATCGACGGCACGCAGCTCGACTTCGTGCGCGAAGGGCTGAACGAAGGCTTCAAGTTCAACAACCCCAACGAGCGCGACCGCTGCGGCTGCGGCGAATCCTTCCGGGTGTGAACCTCTCAGCGAACGATTTCGAATTGTTCGGCGTGCCGGAGCAGTTCGCGCAGGACCTCGCGCAAATCGACGCAAGGTGGAAAGACCTGCAGCGCGAAGCGCATCCCGACCGCTTCGCCGCACAAGGCACGGCCGCGCAGCGCATCGCGATGCAATGGTCGGTGCGGATCAACGAAGCGTACAAGCGCCTGAAAGATCCGCTCAAGCGAGCGGCCTACCTGTGCGAACTGCGCAGCGCGCCCATCGATGCCGAAAACAACACCGCGATGCCCGCTGAATTCCTCGTCGAACAGCTGGAATGGCGCGAAGCGCTTGAAGAGGCACGTACGGCCGCCGATGTCGAAAGCCTCGAATCCCAACTCATGAAGTCGCGCAGCGAAGCGCTGCAGCGCATTGGCAGCCTGCTCGATGATCAGCAAGACGCGAAGGCCGCAGCCCAGCAGGTGAGAGCCCTCATGTTCATCGAGCGTTTCGCGGACGACGTCGATGAACGTGCGGAGCAACTGGGACAATAAGCGAATGGCACTGCTGCAGATTTCCGAGCCGGGGCAATCGCCCGATCCGCACACGCGCCGCATCGCGGTAGGCATCGACTTGGGCACGACGCATTCGCTCGTCGCGTCGGTGCGCAGCGGCGTGGCCGAATGCCTGCCCGACGCCGAAGGGCGCGTGTTGCTTCCATCGGCTGTACGTTATCTCGAAGGCGGCGGGCGAAAAATCGGCTACGACGCGCTCGAATCGCAGTCGGACGATGCCGAAAACACCATCGTCTCCGTCAAACGCTTCATGGGCCGGGGCCTGGCCGACATCGCGAATCGCGACAAGCTGCCCTACCGCTTCATCGACAAGCCGGGCATGGTCACATTGCAAACGCGCGAAGGCGAAAAATCGCCGGTCGAAGTGAGCGCCGAGATCCTCGCGACGCTTCGCTATCGCGCCGAAGACACATTCAACGACGACCTGCACGGCGCGGTGATCACCGTGCCTGCATATTTCGACGACGCGCAGCGGCAAGCAACCAAGGATGCCGCAAAGCTCGCGGGCCTGAACGTGCTGCGCCTGATCAACGAACCGACGGCCGCTGCGATCGCATACGGCCTCGACAATGCTTCGGAGGGAATCTACGCTGTGTATGACCTCGGCGGCGGCACGTTCGACATCTCCATCTTGCGGTTGTCCAAAGGCGTTTTTGAAGTGATCGCGACGGGTGGTGACTCCGCGCTCGGCGGCGACGACTACGACCGTGCGCTGGCCGACGTTGTCCTGCGCAAGGCGCAAGCCGAAGCGACGACGGCGCGCGACAAATCCGCGGTGAAGGTTGCGGCACGCGTCGCGAAAGAACAGCTGTCGAGCGATGAACACGCAGCAGTGCGCGGCACGATCGCAGGCCGCGAGATCGACGTGCCCGTTACTCGCGCGGAGTTCGACGCAGCGACGAAGGACCTTACCGCCCGCACGATGACCGCCGTGCGCAAGGCGCTGCGCGATGCGAAGCTTGCGAAAGACGAAGTCAAGGGCGTCGTGCTCGTCGGCGGCTCCACACGAATGCCGCAGGTGCGCAATGCCGTTGCAGAGTTCTTCGGCAGCGAGCCGCTCACCAATCTCAATCCCGATGAAGTCGTCGCGCTGGGCGCCGCCATTCAAGCCAACCAGCTCGCGGGCAACAACGCGCACGGCGACCTGCTGCTGCTCGACGTGATTCCGCTGTCGCTCGGTATCGAGACGATGGGCGGCCTTGTCGAGCGCATCATCCCGCGCAACGAGACGATCCCCACCGCGAAGGCGCAGGACTTCACGACGTACAAGGACGGTCAGACCGCGATGGCGATTCACGTTGTGCAAGGCGAGCGCGACCTGGTGCAGGATTGCCGCAGCCTCGCGCGCTTCGAGTTGCGCGGCATTCCGCCGATGGCAGCGGGTGCGGCGCGAATCCGCGTCACGTTCACCGTCGATGCGGATGGCCTGCTGTCCGTCAACGCGAAGGAACAGGCGAGCGGTGTCGAAGCACGCATCGACGTGAAGCCGTCCTATGGTTTGTCGGACGACGAAATCGCACGCATGCTGAAGGAAAGCTTCACGACGGCCGAGGCCGACATTCAGGCGAGGGCGCTGGCCGAAGCGAAGGTTGAAGCCGAACGCATGCTGCTTGCAACACAAAGCGCGCTCAACGCCGATGGCCGCCTGCTCGATGCCGATGAGCGCTCGCACATTGATGCGCTGATGGAGTCGCTGCGTGCCATCACCGCGAATTCCATCGACGCCGCCGCGATCGACGCTGCGACCGAATCGCTGGCAAAAGGCACCGAGGCCTTCGCTGCGCGGCGCATGAACGAGAGCATCCACAAGGCGCTCACGGGCCGCAACGTCGAGACGCTCTGACATGACGCTCATCAAGGTCCTGCCGCACCCTGAATACTGTCCGCAAGGCGCGGAAGTGCAGGTCGTGCCCGGCACGTCGATCTGCGAAGCACTGCTGGACAACAACATCCCGATCGAACACGCATGCGACATGAGCTGCGCATGCACGACATGTCACGTGATCGTGCGCAAAGGGTTCAAGTCGCTGAACGAGATGGACGAGAACGAAGAAGATCTTCTCGACCGCGCATGGGGTCTCGAGCCCGATTCGCGCCTTTCGTGCCAGGCTATCGTCGCGCAGCAGGACCTGGTGGTCGAAATCCCGAAGTACTCGATCAACCACGCCAAAGAAAAGCACTAGCGCATCAGGCGATCGAGAACCCGCCGTCCACCGGGATCGCCGTGCCCGTCACGAAGTCCGACGCGCTGCTCGCGAGGAACACCGCAAGCCCCGCCAGATCCGCGGGCTCGCCCCATCGGCCCGCAGGCGTTCGCGCCAGCACGCGCTCGTACAAGCCCGCGACCTGTTCGCGCGCACCTTGCGTGAGTTCGGTGTCGATCCATCCCGGCAGCACCGCATTGCATTGGATGTTGTCCGCGGCCCAGGCCGTGGCAAGCGAACGTGTGAGCTGCACGATGCCGCCTTTGCTCGCACCATAAGCCGACGCATACGGCGCACCGAACAGCGACATCATCGAGCCGATGTTGATCACCTTGCCGCCTTCGCGCTTGAGCATCGGATAGGCGGCTTTGCTGCACATGAAGGCGCTGGTGAGGTTGGTGTCCATCACGTAGCGCCATTCGTGAAGCTCGAGTTCCTGCGGGCGCTTGCGCACGGTGGTGCCGGCGTTGTTCACGAGGATGTCCAGGCGCGCATGGCGCGTCGACGTTTCGTCGATGAGCCGCTGCACTTCGCCTTCGTCCGTCACGTCGGCTTCGATCGCGTCGGCCTTGCAACCTTCCTTGCGCAATTCGTGCGCTGACTCGCGCGACTTGTCTGCATTGCGTCCCGCGATCACGACGAGTGCGCCTGCCTTCGCAAGCCCGCGCGCCATGCCGAGGCCAATGCCGCCGTTGCCGCCGGTGATCACCGCCACTTTTCCGTTGAGATTGAACATCGCGTCTCCTTCGCAGTGCGTGGGCTCAAGCATAGAGCAGGGAACTTCTGGGGCGCGCGTGTTACGCATTGAGCATGCAACCCACATCAAGCCTACGTTTTCACCTGCCGGCCGAGCCCGGCGCGCCATCCACATCGCTGCCGGTCGACGGGCCTGCGTTGGCATTCATGCCAAGCCCCTCGTTGAAACCGGGGGGGGCTTTTGCGCCTGGGAGTCTTCACGGGCGGTTTGCTTGGATTTGCCGATGCCGCGCAATTCAACGTGTCGCATCTGAGGAACGCTGTCGCCCTGATCGGCGGCAAGGTCCACACGTGTTTTTTCTCCGAGCTCAGGCGGGAAGAGGGGAGCTTTCCCGTATTCACAGGCTATGTGGAAGGATTGGCGGAGGGGCGCGCGGGCCAGTCGATGAATGTCTATGTCGAAGCGTATCTTCGCGACCGGGCGCAGGAAGCTTTCTACGAAGACCCGTTCAATGGGAACACTCTGGACTCGCAGCTGGAGTCCGTCAGCAAAACCATCGCGTTGTTCCCTCGCGATGAAAGTGCCGAGACTCACGAGCACATCGAGCGATTTTTTCAGCGCGCAGCGGGCGCGCCCATGCAATTCAAGCTCGCCAATCGATTCAATCCGGTCAAAGGCGGAATGTCTCGACCCATCGAAGATTCGCAAGCCTCGATCGTCATGGGAAACATCGCACATGTGTTGGGGCAGCTGAATGCGAAACAACCGAACACGATCACCCTGTCGTTCCTGTTCCTGGACGAACAGGGCCGGCGCGAGCTCAAGCCGATTCCCCTCGACAGGGACCTTCAGGTTCCACCGCGCACGCCCGCCCAGCAGCAGGACATGTTCGACGGGCTGGCGCGGTCGCGCAAGCGGCGGCCGACGATGCTGGTCATGCCCGGCAACGTCTTTCGAAATCTAGCGGAGGATGCTGAAGGGCTCGCTGCGGACGCACGGGCAGTACGCGAGGCCGCGATCAAAAAGGACTTCATCGAAATCTTCACCACCCGATGCGAGTCGCCATGGGCGGTGTTTGAAATCCGTGTGGCGCCCGATGAATGGGCCATCATGATGGTGCCCGCCAAAAGGAAATTTCTCGACGTGTTGTTGCCGCAGGCGCAGGCGAATCCGCGTGACTTCAGGGTTCACGTCGCAAGCATCGAAGGCGAGACGGCGAAAGAGGCCTGTCCCGCATAATCGAGCCGATGCGCCAGATCGTCCTTGACACCGAAACCACCGGCCTTTCCGCCGACGCCGGCGACCGCATCATCGAGATCGGCTGCGTCGAACTTGTCGGCCGCAAACTCACCGGCAACAACAAGCACTTCTACGTGAACCCCGAGCGCGACAGCCACGAAGACGCGCTCAAGGTTCACGGCATCAGCAACGAATTCCTGCGCGACAAGCCGAAGTTCGCGCAGCTCGCGGCGGAACTGGTGGAGTACTGGCAGGGCGCCGAGATCATCATCCACAACGCGGCGTTCGACGTGTCGTTCCTCGACAAGGAGCTGGGCCTCGCCGGCCACAAGCGCTTCCGCGACTACGTGGATCAAGTGACCGACACACTCGCGATGGCCAAGGAGATGTGGCCCGGCAAGCGCAACAGCCTCGACGCGCTGTGCGACAGGCTCGGTGTCGACAACTCCGGCCGCACGCTGCACGGCGCGTTGCTCGATGCCGAACTGCTCGCCGACGTGTACATCAACATGACGCGCGGCCAGGACGCGCTCTTGATCGACGTGGGCGCGACGCAGGCGATTGCAGGCATTGCAACGCGCGTGGACTTGCGCCAATTCACGCTGCCCGTGCTCGGCGCGAATGACCAGGAATCCGCCGCGCACGAAGAAGTGTTGACGCAGTTGGACAAGGCCAGCGGCGGCAAAACGCTGTGGAGGCCTATGGCATAATCGCGGGCTTTCGTGAACGCCGAATTTCGCGAAGGGGAAGGGCGATTAGCTCAGCGGTAGAGCACTGCATTCACACTGCAGGGGTCACATGTTCGATCCATGTATCGCCCACCAGGACAAAGATTGAAGCCGGCCTTGCGCCGGCTTTGCCGTTTCTGATCAGCCCCAGTGCTGCGACCATTGCCCTAGCGCATTGGCATTGCTTGCGCACACCGCGCGAAATTCGGCGCTGATCCGGCTGTCCCTCGCGGCCTCTCGCCAGAATTCGATAGCGGCTTGCAGCACTTTGGACCATCGCTCCTGCCCGTCGCGCGGCGGCATCGGCAGATCGTGGACGGCGAACTCCGGATCGGGCACATCGCCGCCGCGCAGCGGGCCATAGCGCATCGGCAACATGTCGTAGGCGGGAGCCAGGTCGAACGTTGCGCCTTTCGGGCGAAAGCTCAGGTTGCCGGTGTGCATGTCGGAGTTCGCGATGAAGCGCCCGAACCACCAAAGCTCCTCGACACGGTCGCGCACGCCGGGCTCGAAGAACGGCGCGCCGGCCGTTGAGCGCAACACGGCGGGCCAGGGCTGCGGGCCCGCACCAACGAGCGCCGCTTCGATCGCCGACAACGACACAAGGGCGCTCCTGCCTTCTTCTGCGTGTCTGTCGAATCGCTCGCTCTCGAGGAAAGTGCGCCCTTCGGCTTCGATGATTCGCGTGCGCGCGGCAAAGTGGCCGTCCATCGCCGAGATCGCCTGCGCGGCAAGATGCTCGCAGACGAGCAGGTCGGCCCATCGCCGCGCCGCGCCTGTGCGATCCCCGGCGGAGAACTTGACGATCACATGCGGCGTCGACGCGGACGCGAGCGATCGCGCGGCCGTGAACTTGGGGAACTCCCCGCCCGCACTCGAACCCGCGCCAGCCTGCTTGAGCGCGGACTGTGCGCGCTGCACGTATTCGCGTTTGAGGGCTCGCGCGGATATTGCGTCGAGCTGGGTTCGCGTGCGCGTCCACAGTTGCATCGCCTTCTCGCCGATGATCAGGTTGCCGGGCGTGTCCGAGCCGATGTTCGCGAGAAACCAGAGCGCATCGTCGTCGCTCCAGTGGTCCGGCTCCGCGGAAACATTCAACGCCGGGCCGACGGCCTGCGCAACGATTCGCCCCAGGTAGCCTTGCGGGCGCATGTCGTGGAAGGGATAGGGCAGGCCCTCCCACCAGCCGCCCTGCCTGCTTTCTTGCGGCCACACGAGCGGATCGAGCAGCGCATGGCAGCCGCCCGGCTGGATCAGCTCCACGTCCGCGCTGCGTGTGGCGCGACCCTTTGCATCGATCGCGAAGGTTTCGATCGTCGAGAGTGTTCCGCGCACCTGTCGGCGCAGTGCGTGTTTGCGCCGTCGTGTTTCGCCGGCGGAGATGAGGTCGGCCTGGAGCTCATGAAGAATGCGCTTGGCGGTGGCCGCGCTCACGTGTGCGGCGGCTTCCAGCTCGCGATTGCTCATCGGGCCGCGCTGGAGCGCGGCCCGCAGGGTTTGTCGCAACTGGATGTCTGGTGTACGCATAATGAGCTAAATGTTGATCTTAATTATCGTATCGATTTCGTGGAAATTCAAGGGATAAATAACTGGAATGTTCCGAAGAATATCCATAATAATGAGCTTAAATCAGAGCCAAAATATTCCAGCCCGGTCGGGTGCCTCGCCCCGATGTGCTCTTCGAGTGTTTCCCGCAAGCCTCGCGTCCGCGCCACAATGCTCCGCATGGAGATCATGGAGACCCTGCAGACATGGCTGCGCGTCGTCCCCGGCACGACGCCGCTGGTGCTCGACTCCCCGCACAGCGGCACCACGTATCCCGCTGACTTCGCGCACGCGTGCGACATGGGCGAGCTGCGGCAAGCCGAAGACACGCATGTCGAAAAGCTCTACGACTTCGCGCCGTCGCTCGGCATTGCGTGGATCGAAGCGCTGTTTCCGCGCAGCTACCTCGACCCGAATCGCAACATCACCGAGATCGACGCGGAGATGTTCGAAGACGCTTGGACCGGCGAAGTCGTGACCGAGCCCAAGGCGCGCGCGAAGGTGCGGCTCGGCAAGGGATTGATCTGGCGCGTGACCGACAACGGCGTGCCGATTTATTCGCGCAAACTGCGCGCGGCCGAAGTGCAATCGCGCATCGATCTTGCGTGGACGCCGTATCACGCTGCGGTGAAAGCCGCGATCGACGATGCACACGCGCGCCACGGCTATAGCATCCACATCAATTGCCATTCGATGCCCGCGATCTCGGGAAAATATTCGACCGACTTTCCTGGCCTGGTGCATGCGGACTTCGTGATCGGCGATCGCGACGGCACAACGGCCGACCCGGCGCTGTCGAAGAAGGTCTGCGAGCATCTCGAAGGCCTGGGCTACAACGTGTCGTACAACCATCCGTACAAAGGCGTGGAACTGGTGCGGCGCTATGGCGACCCGGCGCACAACCGGCACAGCATCCAGATCGAGATCAATCGCAAGCTCTACATGGACGAGGGCACGCTGCAGCTCACGCCCGCCGCCGACAAGTTGAAAGCGTCGCTGCGTTCATTGCTGCAAATGCTGCTCGCCATCGATCCGCGCAAGCGTTGATGGAGAAGATCGGTGCGCTCGTCATCGGCGCGGGCGTCGTGGGGTTGGCCGTTGCGCGCGCGCTGGCGCAAGCAGGGCACGAAACGATCGTCGCCGAGGCGGAGACCGCCATCGGCCAGGGCGTGAGCTCGCGCAACAGCGAAGTGATTCACGCGGGCCTGTACTACGCGCCCGGGTCGCTCAAGGCAAAGCTGTGCGTGCGCGGCAAGGAGATGCTCTATGCGCTGTGCGCAAGCCACGGCGTGCCGCATCGCAACTGCGGGAAGTTCGTTGTCGCGCAGGACGATCGCGAAGTTGCTGCGCTTGACGGCATCGCGGCGAGGGCTGCGGCGAACGGCGTGCCCGTCGAACGATTGACCGCTGCGCAAGCGAAGGCGATGGAGCCCGCGCTGCAATGCGTGGCAGCACTATCGTCGCCGACGACGGGCATTGTCGACAGTCATTCGCTCATGCTGGCGTTGCAAGGCGACCTTGAACGCGCCGGCGGGTTCGTCGCACTCGGCTCGCCTGTCGAATCCGCTGTGCTCGGGCCGCACGTCTTGCGCATGGCCGACGGGTCCGAGCTGCAGGCATCCATCATCGTGAACTGCGCGTCGCTGGGGGCATGCGCGCTCGCACGCCGCTTCGAAGGGTTGGCCGCCGCGACGATCCCCCGCGAGTATTTCGCCAAGGGCAACTACTACAGCCTCGCGGGCAAGTCACCGTTCTCGCGCCTGGTGTACCCGGCGCCGGCGGATGCGTGGCTCGGTGTGCATCTCACGCTCGATCTTGGAGGGCAAGCCAAGTTCGGCCCTGACCTTGAATGGCTCGACGTGCACACGCCGCGCGACATCGACTACTCAGTTGATCCGCGCCGCGCCGACGGTTTCTACGCGGAGGCGCGCCGATATTGGCCCGCGCTGCCCGACGGCGCACTGCAACCGAGCTACAGCGGCGTGCGCCCGAAGATCCACGGCCCGCGTGAGCCTGCGCCCGATTTCCGCATCGACGGCCCGCAGCATCATGGTGTGCGCGGCCTTGTCAATCTCTTCGGCATAGAATCACCTGGCCTCACGAGCTCACTGGCGATTGCCGAACATGTCCTCGCGCTCCT
>Ga0265314_10005797_pt1 | contig 11079 bp, 8 predicted proteins | sample 4126metaG_FD_203106 | JGI IMG/M metagenome (GOLD analysis project Ga0265314, IMG submission 203106) | Rhizosphere microbial communities from Carex aquatilis grown in University of Washington, Seatle, WA, United States - 4-1-26 metaG | ecosystem: Host-associated > Plants > Roots > Rhizosphere >... | reverse complement strand
CTTCACGGCGGGCACCTACTACACGCTGCTGCACGTCGGCAACGCGAGAGCGGGCGCCGCAGTGAAAGAAAAGCTGTGGATCATCGCCGACGCGCTGCCGACGCAGAGCACGGCTACGGTGCAGTATCGCATCATCAACGCCGCCCCGGTTCAGGGCGCGGTGGACGTGTATGCCAATGCGACCGGTGTCACGACCGGCACGCCCGCGGCGGCGGCCCTTGGCTTCGGCAGCGCTTCGGCGTACCTGTCGCAGGCTCCGGGCGCGATCATCATGAAGATGACCGCTCCCGGCACGCAGAACGCGGTCGGATCAGCGGCCACCGTTCAGGCAGGCACGGCGGGCACCACGGCGGCCGATCCGATCTATGGTTCGGGCATCGGCGGTTCGATCTTTACGGCGGTCATCTTCGACGCGACGCCTGTGAACTCACAGCAGACGAAGTCGGCGACTCCGGGCATTGCGTTCTTCCCGGACATGCAGCCGCCGCGCACGACCAGCCCGTAACGCACCTGTCTTTGGGGTGAATACAGTGCTGTCACATGTGAGGCCGCCGGCGGTCAGTCCGCCCGGCGGCCTCACGTGCGTCCGCCAGCAACTTCGTCCGCTGTTCGCGGCGGTGACACTGGCCATCTTCGGACTGCCGGCGCGCGAGCTCTCCGCACAATTCATTCGCGGCACGATCCGCGCCCAGGGAAGCGAAGGGATCGTTCAGGGAGCGAGCATCACGGTGCTCGACTCGCTCAACAAGCAGGTGGTGGCGGTTCTCAGCGATGAGCGCGGGCACTTCGTGCTGCCGCTCTCCGGCGGGCTCCCGTTCAAAGTGACCGTGAAGAAGATTGGGTGGCAGCCGTCTTCCACCGATCTCATCCACGCGACCGCGACAGACACGCTCGACATGGACCTCATGGTGCCCATGGACGGCGTAGCGCTGCCGGGCGTGGAGGTCGACGCCGTGAAGGCGTCGACGTTCAACCAGCGCAGCTACGCCGAGGCGAAGCGCAACGGCTGGAAGATGTACGAGCCGGCGGAAATCGAGGCGCATCGCAATGAGTTCTCGAACTTCGAGAACATGATGCGCGCGCTGTCGGTGACGGGCGTGAAGATGCCGGCCCGCAGCAACGACTGTTACGTGAATATCCGAAACGGACGCTGCCTGACGTTCGTAGTGGATGGGCAGGCGGTGGGCACCATGTGGCTCGTGAACCCCGTCGACGTTTACTTCATCTGCATCCTTCAGGCGAGTGAGTCATCCGTGCAGTTCGGTGATAAAGCACCGTGGGGCGCCATCTACATCATCACGCGCATGCGCGGGGACAAGCCGAATCCCTAAGCTGATGCGGCGCCGGCTGTCCGCGTTCGCGCGGAGCTTCATCCTCATGGCGGCTCTCACATTTCCGGCGGCGCTCTCTGCGCAGGCAAAGCCGGTGGGGCCGCCGATTCCCGCTCCGCGCGGGATGGTCAATGACTTCGCGAATGTGATTCCCGCCGAACAGGCCGCGCGCATCGACGCGCTCGCGACAGACGTGCGCGCGAAATCCGGCGGTGAAATCGCGATCGTGACGCTCCCGGATCTCGGCGGGCGCGACGTGGCGGAAATCGCGCTTCGGATCGGGCGTGAGTGGAAAGTCGGCGCGAACACGAAAATCGGCGACGCGACGCGCAACGCCGGCGTCATCATTCTCGTGGTCCCGAAAGAAACGAGCGCGGACGGCAACGGACACGTTCGCATCGAAAACGGGCAGGGAAGTGAAGGCTTCCTGACGGACGGTCAGACGGGCGACATCGTCCGAGAAGCACTGCCGCTGATGCAACGGAAGGATTACGGCGACGCGATCGAGCTGATGACACAGCGGGTCGCGCAGCATTTCGCGTCGAGCTTCAATTTCTCGCTGGATTCGGCGGCGGCTCCGGCGCAGACGCCGTATAGGGCGCGGCGCTCGCGCCCGAGCGGTTCGTTCCCGCCGCAGCTGCTATTCATAGTCTTTGTGCTGCTCGTGATGATCCTTTCGCGCGGGCGGGGGAGCGGCTGTCTGTGGCTGGCGCTGTCGGGAGGCCGCGGCGGCGGCGGCTGGAGCGGCGGCGGCGGTGGGTTCGGGAGCGGTGGCGGAGGAGGATTCGGCGGTTTCGGCGGGGGAGGAGGTTTCTCTGGCGGCGGCTCAAGCGGGAGCTGGTAATCCATGGCGAAGATGAAGCTCGATGACCTCGTGACGCAGCTGCGCGCCGCTTATGGCGATGCGCTCAGTGCCGTAGTGCTGTATGGATCTGCGGCCGGCGGCGAGCACCACGACAAACGATCCGACATGAACGTTCTCGTCGTCGCGAAAACGCTGACGGTGAGCTCGATGCGCGCGGCGGGCGCCGTCGCGCGAGCGTGGGGCGAGGCCGGTCATCCGCCTCCGCTGACGCTGACCGAAGCGGAATGGCGTTCCAGTGTGGATGTGTTCGCGATCGAACACGCCGACATATTGCAGCGCCACAAAATTCTGTACTCCGCGCCGCCGTTCGATCTCAAGTACGGGGTGACAGTGTCGCCCCGTGACCTCAGGCTGCAGCTCGAGTACGAAGCGCTCGGCATGTTGCTGCGCCTGCGCGGACGCGTGCTCACATCGGACCACGACGCCGCGCAGCGCCTCGAGACGCTGGTTTCGGGGACGAGCCAGGTGCTCGTGCTGTTCCGCGCCATTCTGCGGCTCCGCGACGAAGTGCCGCCGGCCGAGAACGAGGAGCTGTGCCGGAAGGCGGCCGCCGCCGCGAAATTCGACGCGGCGCCGTTCATCGCCGTGTTGGGGCATTGGCGCGGCGGGAAGACGGTGGACGCGGGGAGCCTGGACGCGGTGCTCGAGGGCTATCACACTGGGCTGGAACAGGTTGTGGCGTATCTGGACGCGCTGCCGGCGGGCGCCTGAGCGCCGCACCCACCCCGCATGAATCCTGCGCCGCGGGAATTCCGTTGTATAAATTGAGGGGCAGGCCAACTGTACCGGAGCGATACATGAAACTGAGATCAGTGCTGATCCTCGCGTTGCCCATGCTCGCGGGCGCGTGCGGCTACAACAATATCCAATCGATGGACGAGCGCGCCGCTTCCGCGCAGAAGCAGATCTCCGTGCAGCTGCAGCGCCGCGCCGATCTCGTGCCGAATCTCGTGAGCACGGTCAAGGGATATGCGGCGCAGGAGGCCGAGGTGTTCGAGACGGTCGCGAAGGCGCGCGCAGGGCTGGCCGGCGCGGTCACCGGCGGCAACGTGACGGAGATGGCCAACGCGAACCAGAATCTCACGGGCGCGCTGGGCCGGTTGCTCGCGATTTCGGAGAATTATCCGCAGCTGAAGAGCGACCAGGCGTTCATGCGGCTGCAGGACGAGCTGACCGGAACGGAGAACCGGATCGCAGTGGCGAGAACGGACTACAACTCGGCCGTGCAGGATTACAATGCGTACATCCGGAAATTCCCTGCGGTCATGACGGCGAAAGTCACGGGAGCGAAGCCGCGGGATTATTTCGACGTGACGAATCCGGGAGCGCGGGAAGTTCCGACGGTGGATTTCAGCAAGAAGCCGTAGGAAAAGCTCAGAGTTAACAGCGCATAGCTAAGAGCTCACAGCTTCGATTTGTCGAGGCTGTGAGCTCTTTGGCATTGAAACGGCTAGCTGTGGCACGGCCAAGCTGTGTGCGGCCAGCTGTGAGCTGGAAGCTTAGAGCAATTTCATTTCCTAAAAGCTCACCTTTTCCGGCAGGACGTACTTCAGCGGGTCCACCGCCTTGCCGTTCACATGCACTTCATAGTGCAGGTGCGGGCCGGTGGCGAGACCGGTATTTCCGACGGTCGCAATCAACTGCCCGCGCGTGACCTGCTGCCCGATATGCACGACGATCCGCGAGCAGTGCGCGAAGCGCGTCACGATCCCGTTGCCGTGATCGATCTGGAACGAGTTGCCGTACCCCGGCTCGTTCGTGACGGAGATGACGCGACCCGATGCGGGCGCGATGATCGGCGCGCCCATCGGCGCCGAGAGGTCGATCCCTTCATGCGCGCGGTTCTCGTGCAGGATCGGGTGGAATCGGCTCTGCGAGAACTGACTGGAGAGCCAGCCGGGCGTCGGAAGAATCGACGGCGTGCTCGCGAGACGCTCGAAGTTTTTCGTGAGGGTGTCGCTCACAGCGCGAAAGCTCTGCGAGAGCTCGCTCGCGCGGCGTATCATGACGTCGATGTCGGCGTGATTCGCGAAGCCGAGCCGGCCGGCGAACGGTTTGGGGAGGCCGGTCGAGGCGGCCGAGGCGAGTTTCACGCTCTGCACGTTGGGCGCGTCTGTCGCGACGACGGCGCTGTCCGAGGCGGCCGGCCCCTGCGCCGTCGAGACGCCGTCCGTTGCCAGCCCGGCGAGCAGCCGGATTTGTTGGTCGCGCTCGCCGAGCGACGCGAGCGTATCGCTGAGCGTGGCGAGGCGGGTCTGGATCTGGCCCATCTGCGCCTGGAGCCGTTCGTTCTGCGCGGCGAGGATTCTCGCGCCCGGTGTGGCGAAGGGCGCGAACAGCACGGCCGTTGCGCTCACCACGAGCAGTCCGGCCGTGGCTGCGCCACCGATGAGCGCGCGACGCATCCGCGGCCCGATCACGATGGTGCGGGCTGCGTCCGTCCCCGGAGGGACGATCACGATGGTCCAGTGCTTGGGTGCCATGCCTATTAACTGTGGGGGGCGCCCGTGCGTTCCGTCAACACACTCAACCGGCCTTCGGGGGTTGCTCGGGCCTCGGGAAAAGCCCGTCACCTTTGCTCACACGCCATCCGCTGGCGCTCAGCGCCTCGACGTCGGCGAACCGTGTGGCGGCGGCTGTGCCCGGCGCTCCAAGCTGGCTCCAGAGCGCCTCGGCCTTGCCGGGCATGAACGGCGCGAGGTAGGCCGCCTGACGCGCGAGCGAGCGCGACAGCGCGGCGAGCGTCTCCGCGAGTTTCGCGCGGTTCGCCGGATCTTTCGCGAGCACCCACGGCTGCGTCTGCTGGATGTGCAGATTGGCGCGTTCGGTCAGGCGCGCGATGCAGGCGAGGGCTTCGTGGCAGAGATAGCCCCGTGACCCATCCATCGCGGCGCGCGCGGCGGCGAGATCTGCGGAGTCGAACGCGTCGATATCGATGCGGGCGTTCGAGTCGGGGACAACGCCGTCGAAATATTTCTCGATCATCGCGATGACGCGGCTCGCGAGGTTGCCGAATCCGTTCGCGAGTTCCGACGTGTACACGGCGTCGAAGCGTTCGAGCGAGAAGGTGCCGTCGCCGTCGAAGGGGATCTCGCGAAGCAGGAAATAACGGAACGCGTCGGACCCGAAGCGCCCGATCGTTTCGTCGAGGTCGATCTTCACGCCGGCGCTCTTGGAAAAGCGCTCGCCGCCGAACGAAATGAATCCGTGCGCCCACACGCGCTCGGGCAGCGGCAGCTCCGCCGACTGCAGCATGGCGGGCCAGATCACGCAATGGAGCCGCGTGATGTCCTTGCCGACGACGTGCAGCTGCGCGGGCCAGCGTTCCTTCCACTGCTTGCCGGGGTATCCGGTGGCGGTCAGATAGTTCGGAAGCGCGTCGAACCAGACCCACGTCCCCTGCTGCTCGCCGCTTGCGCTCGCGATCGGGAAGGGGATCGCCCACGCGAGTTTCGATCGCGTGATGGAGATGTCTTCGAGCCCCTGCGCTAGGAGGCCGAGAATTTCATTGCGCCGCGTTTCGGGCTGGATGAATTCGGGCCGGTCCTGCAGCAGGCGCTCGAGAAATGGCTGGTATTTCGTGAGCCGGAAGAACCAGTTGCGCTCCTGCGTCCACTGCAGCTCGCGCGTGGGATGGAGCACGCACTTGCCGTCGACGATTTCGTCGTCGCGCTTGAAGAGTTCGCAGCCGACGCAATACCACCCCTCGTACGTCTTCTCGTAGAAATCATCCGGCGACGAATCGTGAATGCGCTTGATGAGCGCCCGCACGCCGCTCTTGTGCGCCGCGTCCGTCGTGCGGATGAACTGGTCGTACGAGATCGCGAGGCGGTCCCACGTGCTCTGGAATCGCGCCGCTACGCCGTCGACGAACGCCTGCGGATCAACGCCCTGCGCGGCGGCGGTCTGCGCGACTTTCTGCCCGTGCTCGTCCATCCCGATGAGAAAATGCACGGGACGGCCGAGCTGCCGGTGAAAGCGCGCGATGGCGTCGGCGCCGATCTTCTCGAGCGCGTGGCCGAAGTGCGGATCGCCGTTGGCGTAGTCAATCGCGGTCGTGATGTAAAACGGATCCGTCACGTCAGCTCCCCGATGTCGGTGCGGGCGGCGGCGGCGGTGACGGCGGCGCGCCCGGCGCTCCGCCGGGCGTTCCACTTCCGCCGGGCTGGCCGCCCTCGCGGCCTCTGCGGCCACCGCGGCGTCCACGACGGCGGCGACGGCGGCCGCCTTCGGCGTTCTGCTCTTCGCGCGGTTCGCTTGGCGGCTGTTGCTTCTGCTGTTGTTGTTGCTGTGGCGGCTGCGGGCGCGGCGGCGGCGCCTGCTGCCCGCGCTGCTGTTGTGGGCGCGGTTGCTGCGGTGGCTGCGATGGCTGCGATGGCTGCGGTATTTGGGGTGGCTGCTGCGGCCGCGCTGCGCGCTTCTCCTCCGGCTTCCGGCCTCCGGCTTCGGGCATGCGCGGCCGGTCGCTTGCCCGTTCGACGGCGCCCGGATACGTCCGCGTCTGCGCGTCGCGCGGAGGCTCGACGACCGCGAACTCGCTCGTCATTTCCTCGTCGAAATCGGAGTCGTCATCCCCCGACGCGAGATCGGATGCCGATGTCACCGGCTCGCCGCCGAGTTCGCGGTTGAGCTGTGCGAGCGGCACGATGCGGTACTCGCCTGTCGGGCCGCGCAGTGTGACCTGCTCGCGGAAAATATCGTTCGAGACGATTTTCTCCTCGCCCGCGGTCGTCGTCACGATCTTTCCTTCTTTCGGAAAACGCTTGCGCTGCTGCACATAGAACTCGTGCTCGTAGCGCAGGCAGCACATGAGGCGCCCGCACGAGCCGGAGATCTGCGACGGGTTCAGCGTGGAGAGCCGCTGGTCTTTCGCGACGCTCGACTTCACCGGCCTGAGTTCGGGGAGCCAGCTCGCGCTGCAGAACTGCCGGGCGCAGCGGCCGATCCCGTCGAGACGTTTGGCCTCGTCGCGGACGCCGATGTGCCACATCTGCACGCGAGTGCCGAACAGCCCCTCGAGCTGGCGAACGAGCTGGCGGAAATCGACCCGCTTCTCGGCCGTGAAATAGATCGTGAGTTTCTTGCGGTCCCACTGCCATTCGGTGTCGGAGACTTTCATCTCCAATCCCTGCGCGCGGGTTTTCTCGATTGCGCGGCGGCGCACGTTCTCTTCGTCGGCGCGGAGCTGCGCGCCCTTTGTGATGTCGTCGGCGCTCGCGGCGCGCAACGCGGGCCGAACCGGATCGGCCTGCGCTTTTCCGTGCGCGGTGCCCGTTCGGCGAATCGCCGCGAGCTCGCCGGTGGCGTTCACCACGCCGAGATCCTCGCCGCGGTCGGCGTCGACGATCACGTGCGTCTTGAGCGCGGGCGGTTCGGGGAAGGCCCACGTGAAGAACTCGCGGCGGTTCCCCTTGAACGTGACCTCGATGAGGTGCGCCGGATCGCCTGGTCCGGTCATTCCTCGAACTGTCCCATGCGCAAATACTTCTCGCGGCGGCGGCGCACGAGCTTGTCGGGCTTGAGCCGGCGGAGTTCGTCGAGGTTGCGCAGCAGCGCCTCGCCGACGCCCTTCGCGGTCGTCTCCTGATCGGCGTGCGCGCCGCCGGGCGGCTCCGGAATTATTTCGTCGATGATGCGCAGTTCGAGCAGATCCTGTGCGGTGATCTTCAGCGCGCTCGCCGCCTTCTCGCGCATCTCAGGGCTCTTGCCGTCCTTCCAGAGGATCGCGGCGCACCCCTCGACGGTGATCACGCTGTACACGGCGTTCTGCAGCATCAGCACGCGATCTGCCACGCCCAGCGCGAGCGCGCCGCCCGATCCGCCTTCGCCGATCACGGTCGCGATGATCGGCACGGTCAGCTGGCTCATCTCGAGCAGGTTTCGCGCGATCGCTTCGCTCTGGCCGCGCTCTTCGGCGCCGAGTCCCGCCCACGCGCCCGGTGTGTCGATGCACGTCACCACGGGCACGTGGAATTTCTCGGCGAGCTTCATGAGGCGCAGCGCTTTGCGATACCCCTCGGGATGCGGCATCCCGAAGTTGCGATGAAGATTCTCTTTCGTGTCGCGGCCGCGCTGCTGGCCGATCACCATGATCGTCTCGCCGTCGATGCGCGCCCAGCCGCCGACGATAGCGGGATCGTCGCGATACGCGCGGTCGCCGTGGAGTTCGATCCAGTCGGTGAATGCGAGGCGGATGTAGTCGAGGGTGAACGGGCGGCGCGGACTGCGCGCGACTTGCACGCGCTGAATCGGCGTGAGGTTCGCGTAGATCGACTGGCGCAGGTCGCCAAGCTTTTTCTCGAGCGGCGCGATCTCGGCGTCGACGCTGATCTCGCGCTCCGCAGCCATTTTGCGGAGCTCTTCGATCTGCTTCTCGACTTCGACGAGCGGCTTTTCGAATTCCAGTGCGGATGTACCCATGTGTTCCCTCAGCCCCCCCGCACGAGGTGGACGCGTTCGGTGCCGAGCAGCGCGCGCAGTTCGAGCAGCGCGGCGGACGCCGGCGACAGTTTCAGTGAGGCGGATCGCAGGCGCGCGCGCGAGCCATCCATCCCGTTCCACGACACTTCGAGCGGCGCGGATCCCGGATGCGCGTCGACGATCGCGCGCACGTCGCGCATCACGAGTTCGGGGAGTGCCACGGCCTCGGACAGATCGAGCGAGACCGAGATCTGCCCCTGCGTACGCAACTCGGCGAGCCGCGTGATGGACTCCACGATGAACGTCGCGGAGTCCGTGCCCTGATCGCGCTTGGAGTAGCCGCCCTTGATCAGCACCGGAACGTCGGCCTGCACACGGTCGTGAATCGCGGCCCATGCCTCCGGGAAGACGAGCACCTCGCCCGAGCCGGAGAAATCTTCGACGGTCAGCCGCGCGAACTCGTTGCCGCTCTTCTTCGAGACTTGCTTCTTGATCGCCGTGACGACGACGGCGAGCGACGATGACTGTTCGCTCCACGTGCCGAGCTTTGCGACGGAGAGCGTCGCGAGCAGCTCGCATTCGGCGCGGAACGGCTCGAGCGGGTGGCCCGAGATGTAGAAGCCGATCGTCTCTTTCTCTTTCGTAAGGCGCTCGTGCTCGGTCATCGGCGGGACGTTCGGCAGCGACGGCTGCATGGCGTCGACGGACGTCTTGGGCCCCGCATCACCGAACAGCGAGCCCTGGCCCGTGGCGGCTTCGTCCTGCAGCAGCGATGCATGCTGGATCGCGCCATCGAGGGCGGCGGCGAACTGGGCGCGGTGTCCGCCGAGGCTGTCGAGCGCGCCGGCGTAGAGCAGGGCTTCGAAGACGCGCTTGTTGCAGGTGCGGAGGTCGACGCGCTCGGCGAAGTCGTAGAGGGAGGTGAAAGGGCCCGAAGCGCGGACGCCGGAAGCCGGAGCAGCCGCGTCGGAACTCTTCCGGCTTCCGGCGTCCGGCTTCCGTGCTCCGATAATCGAATCAATCGCCCCATGCCCCACATTCCGCACCGCGCCAAGACCAAAGCGAATGCGCTTGTCGTCGAGCACGGTGAACTTGTAGCCGCTCTCGTTCACGTCGGGCGGGAGGATCTCGAGGCCCAAGTCGCGGGCTTCGTTGATGTATTTCACCACGGCGTCGGTATCGCCGATGCACGCGGAGAGCAGTGCCGCCATGAATTCGGCGGGGAAGTGTGTCTTGAGATACGCGGTGTGATACGACAGCACCGAGTATGCGACCGAGTGCGACTTGTTGAAGCCGTAGCGGCCGAACGTTTCGATCTGGCCGGCGAGATCGTTGATGATGGTCTTGTCGTAGCCCTTCTCGAGGGCCTTCTCGACGAACTTGCCGATCTCCTTCTTGATGAGCTCGGCGTCTTTCTTGCCCACTGCCTTGCGGAGCACGTCCGCTTCGGCCAGTGAGATTCCCGCGAGCCTTTGCGCGATGCGCATCACCTGTTCCTGATAGGTGATGACGCCGTATGTCGACGAGAGAATTTCCTCGAGCTCCGGCAGCGCGTAACTGACGGCTTCTTCGCCGCGCTTGCGCCGGATGTAGACCTTGTGCATGCCGGCGTCGAGCGGGCCGGGACGCATGAGCGCGCTGCTCGCGACCAAGTCGTCGAAGCGGTCGGCGCGCATCGAGCGCACGAGATCGGTCGCGAGCGGCGATTCGAACTGGAACACGCCGGCGGTGCGGCCGGCGCGCAGCGCGCGAAAGGTGGCTTCGTCGTCGAGCGGGAGCGTCTCCAGATCCGGCACTTCACGGCCGCGCGCCTTGATCGTCGCGAGCGCGTCGTGGATGATCGTGAGCGTCGTGAGGCCGAGGAAGTCCATCTTGAGCATCCCGGCCTTCTCGAGCGCGTTCATGTCGTACTGCGTGACGACGACGCGTTCGTCGTTGTCCTTGCCCGAGCCCTTGGAGTCCTGCGTGCAGATGGGGACGTAGTTGTCGAGCGGACCGGGCGCGATCACGATTCCCGCTGCGTGAATGCCCGCGTGGCGCGACAAACCTTCGAGCGAGATCGCGAAGTCGAGCAGCTGCTGATGGCGCTCGTCGCCCTCATAGAGCTTGCGCACTTCCGGAACTTTCTCGATCGCTTCCTTCACGGTGAGCGAGAAGTTCGGCTGGTTTGGAATCAGCTTTGCGATCGCGTCGGTTTCGGCCGGCGTGAACCCGAGGACGCGGCCGATGTCCTTGATGGCGGCGCGCGACTTGAGCGTTCCGAAGGTGATGATCTGGCCGACGCATTCGCGCCCGTACTTCTCGCGGACATACTCGATGACTTCGCCGCGGCGCTCTTCGCAAAAGTCCACGTCGATGTCGGGCATCGACACGCGCTCGGGATTCAGGAAGCGCTCGAACAGCAGGTCGAACTTGAGCGGGCAGACGTCGGTGATGCGCAGCGCGTACGCGACGAGCGAGCCG
>Ga0265314_10005795_pt1 | contig 11081 bp, 7 predicted proteins | sample 4126metaG_FD_203106 | JGI IMG/M metagenome (GOLD analysis project Ga0265314, IMG submission 203106) | Rhizosphere microbial communities from Carex aquatilis grown in University of Washington, Seatle, WA, United States - 4-1-26 metaG | ecosystem: Host-associated > Plants > Roots > Rhizosphere >... | reverse complement strand
AGCGAGACCGTTCTCAATAATATTCATCTCACCCATCAGGACGCCGAGGTTTCCGGCACCGCCGCCTATACCCCGGCGACGCACGCGTTCCGCTTGGACCTGACCGGAAAGAACTTTGACATCGCGCGCATTCGCGAGATCCATTTGGACCCGTTGCCGATGACGGGTCGAGCCGACTTTACGCTGCAAGGCTCCGGCACGATTGAAAGTCCAGTCATCAACGCCAAGGTTCAGGTGCGCGACCTTACGCTCGACCGGGAACTCGCCGGCGGGCTCGATCTGGAAGCGACCACCAAAGACGGCGAACTGCATGTCACCGGACGTTCCGAATTTCCGCATGGCAACCTCGCCGTTGAAGGCAGCGTCGTGATGCACGGGGACTATCCCGCGAACATTACAGCGCGGACGGATCACCTCGATCTCGATGCCTTGTGGCGTGCTTATCTGGGCCAGCAGCTGACCGGCCACTCCTCGGTCAGCGGCATGATCACCATGGAGGGGCCGCTGCGTTATCCGCGCCAGTGGAAGCTGAAGGGAACCGCCACCGATCTTGCCATCGAACTGGAATACGCCAAGTTGCACAACCAGGGTCCGGTGAGTTTCACGTATGCTGATCAGATTGCCCACATCGATCCCGCGCACTTCGTGGGGGAGGGAACCGACGTCACCGGACACGGGTCGATTCATTTCGCAGGAGCACGGGAACTCGATCTGGCTGCCGACGGCCAAATTGACCTCAAACTGCTGGGCAGCGTGGTGCCGGATCTCTCCGTTTCCGGTCTGTCGACGATCCACATGACTTTAGGGGGCACGCTGAGCGAGCCGGTCCCGCAAGGCAGCGTCAAGATCAAGGATGGAACTGCCAACTATGCGGGATTGCCCAGCGGACTGAGCGACATGAACGGCTCGCTCACCTTCACGCGGGATCGCGCTCATATCGACCAACTGACGGCCCGCACCGGCGGCGGCACCCTCGACCTGAAAGGTGACGCGACCAACTACAACGGCCAACTCAATTTCAACCTTACTGCCGTGGGGAAAGAGGTGCGCCTGCGGTATCCCCCGGGCGTGAGCTCGACGGCGACGGCGGAACTGCACTGGGTCGGGAACCGCTCCGCTTCGCTGGTTTCCGGGGACATCCTGGTCACGAAACTGGCGGTGACGCCCGGTTTTGACTTCGGTTCATACCTGGAGCGCAGTCGCGCGTCGGCTGCGATCACGCCGGCCAATTCGCCGTTATACAACGTGAAGCTTGACGTCTCTGTGCGTACCGCCCCCGAACTGCAGATGAAGACCGCAATGGCGCGGCTCTCCGGAGATGCAGATTTGCGCCTGCACGGGTCGGTGGCGCGCCCGAGCGTTCTCGGCCGCGCGGACATTCTGGAAGGCGACGCAACCTTCAACGGAATCAAGTTCCGCCTGGAGCGTGGCGATATCACATTTGCCAATCCGGTGGCGATTGAACCTCAGGTCAACCTGCAGGCCACGACCCACGTGCGCAACTACGATCTCGACATCACCGTTACGGGCACGCCCGATCGCCTGAATGTGAACTATCGCTCGGAGCCGCCGCTGCCCAAGTCGGACATCATCGCCTTGCTGGCTCTGGGCCGCACCAGCGAGGAGTCGGAGCAATTGCAGCAGCAGTCGGGCCAGGGAGGTTTCACCGATCAGGCCACCAATCTCATCATCAGCCAGGCCATCAACTCTACTGTGAGCAGCCGCATGCAGAAACTCTTCGGGGTCAGCCGGATCAAGATCGATCCTCAGGGCCTGACCACCGAAACGAATCCCACGGCGCGAGGCCCGCAAGTCACCATCGAGCAGCAGTTCGCCAATAACATTACTCTCACCTACAGCACTAATGTTTCGCAGAGTTCGCAGCAGATTATTCAGGGCGAATATTACGTCAACCGCAATGTTTCGATTGTGGGCACGCGCGATCAAAACGGCGTGGTCAGTTTCGATGTCCGCATTCGGCGCCGCAAGAAATAGAATTACTCTCGCGGGGAACAGATTCCCGAATCTCTGAATGGACTTCTCCGACAATAGTTCTTTGTTCGCCAGCTTGCGCGCACACATGGTCGACGCCCAACTGCGCGCACGCGGCGTGACAGATGAGCGGGTGCTCGACGCGATGGCGCGAGTGCCGCGCCACGAGTTCGCGCCAATACCATATCGCAATCAGGCCTATGACGATCATCCGCTGCCCATCGGGGAAGGCCAAACGATCTCCCAGCCATACATCGTTGCGCTCATGCTGGAAGCGCTGGCGCTTTCGCCCGCCGACAGGGTTCTCGAAGTTGGTACCGGGTCGGGCTACCTGACAGCGTTGCTCGCCGAACTGGTGGCGCAGGTGTTCTCGGTGGAGCGTCACGCCGCGCTGGCGGGCGCGGCGCGGGATTTGCTGGTGCGCCTCGGATACACGAACGTCAAGGTAATTGTGGGCGATGGTACCCAGGGATTTGCGGAGGCTGCGCCTTACGATGCAATCATCGTTTCGGCCGCGGCCGCAGAGGTGCCCGTCGCGCTACTCGCCCAGTTAGCCGAGGGCGGGCGAATGATTCTACCGGTGGGTACAGCGGATTCTCAGCAACTGCAGTTGATCCGCATAGAAGGCGGACAGCCGCGAATCGCGTTGCGCGAACTGTGCCGGTTTGTGCCGCTGGTTTCGGACACTCATCAGGGTCGAGTTCAGTAGGGTCGCGAAATAAGTATGCCCTGTCATCCTGATCTGAGCTGTCATCCTTCGCTTCGCTCAGGATGACAAGGCATCGCACGCAATCGAGTTGAGACCCCAGGTCCTGCATTACAATCGACTCCGTGCCCGTCCTGCACAACCTGCGCGTCACGCTGGAGATGATCAAGTGGGAGCACTCCATCTTCGCCCTCCCGTTTGCGCTTTGCGGGGCCATGCTTGCGGCTGGAGGATTTCCTTCGCTGCGCCAACTCGTGTGGATCATCGTAGCCATGGTCGCGGCTCGTTCAGCGGCGATGGCGTTTAACCGCTGGGCTGACGCTTCCATCGATGCCGCCAATCCGCGGACCAGCACTCGCGCCTTGCCCGCCGGGCATCTCTCGCCTGCGTTTGTCGCGACGTTCGTGGTCGTGTCTAGCGCGATCTTCATTCTTGCTGCGAGTCAACTGAACCGCCTCGCGCTGATGCTGTCTCCGGTGGCTCTGGCGGTGCTGCTGCTTTACTCGTATACGAAGCGGGTGACGCGCTGGTCGCATCTGGTGCTGGGATTCGCGCTCGGTATCGCACCTTCGGCAGCATGGATCGCGGTGCGGGGCTCGCTCGATCCTCGCATCCTGCTGCTCACCGCCGCGGTGACCTTCTGGGTGGGCGGCTTCGACGTTCTCTATGCCTGCCAGGATTTCGAATTCGATCGCCAGAGCGGGCTGCACTCGATTCCGCGATACGTCGGCATCCCTGCTGCGCTGTGGATCGCGCGCGGCTTTCATCTCGTGATGGTCGGGCTGCTCGTCGCTCTGCTGATCGTCTTCGGCATGGGGAAGATCGCGGCCGTTGGTGTTGTGGCAGTGATACTTCTCCTGCTCTACGAGCATTCTCTCGTCCGGCCCAATGACCTGTCGAAGCTCAACGCCGCCTTCTTCACCATGAATGGCGTCATTTCGGTGCTGTTCTTCGTCTTCGTCGCGAGCGACTTGCTGCTGAGGAAATGATCCCGTGAATACGGCACTCTCACATCTATAAGGATCTCGCGCGTAGATAGTCCGCGGTCCCACGCGAGACCTCACCCAGCTGAGCTGCGCGAGTTCGGGATGACGCCACCTCGCTTACTACATCTGTGCCGGCCGTGCCATAATCACTAGCGCCAAAATTTGGAGGCCTCATGCTTCGGAGTATTGTCCGCACTGGCTGCGTCCCGTTCCTGCTCGCCGCGCTTGTTTGCGCTCAGCAGTCCGCCTCCGCGCCAGCCCCCGCTCCCGGCAGTTCGGCCGACTTGGTGCAGCAAGGCCAGAAACTCAGCCGCGACGGCAAGCTGGATGACGCGCTCGCCCTGTACAGTAAGGCACTCGACAAATCCCCGGATCTGTACGAGGCACATCTGGCCATGGGAGCGGCGCTCGATCTCAAAGGCGACTACACCGAGGCGCACGAGCATTTCACCAAAGCCATTGCAGGTGCACCGGCGGATTCCAACGGGCAGGCATTGCGCGCGATGGCAGTGTCCTATGCGTTCGAGGGCAACACCTTCAAGGCTGCGGAATTCGAAATGCAGGTCTTCAATGCGCGCCTAGCGAAGAGCGACTCCGTCGGCGCGGCCGAGATTTGCAACGAACTAGCGCGCATCTACCTCGACGCGAATGATCCCGACCACGCCTACAAGTGGTACAAGATGGGATACAACACCGTCATCCACAAGCCTGACCTGACGGACGCTGACAAGCATCTCTGGATGTTCCGCTGGGAGAGTGCTCAGGCGCGTATTGCCGCCCGCCGCGGCAACGCCGACGACGCCAAGCAACATGTGGCTGCCGCCAAGACCGCGCTCGATAATGCGAACAATCCCGAGCAGATGAAGTTCTATCCCTACCTCACCGGCTACGTTGCGTTCTACACCGGCGAAGCCCGGACTGCGATCGAGGAATTGCAGAAAGCCGACCAGCATGACCCCATGGTTCTGGCCCTGCTCGGTGAAGCTTACGAGAAATCTGAAAATAAGGCTCAAGCCAAGGCCTACTACCAAAAGGTTCTCGAGGTGAATATCCACAATCCCACGAACGCGTACGCACGTCCGCTGGCCAAGAAAAAGTTGAGCGGCGGCGCTTAAACTGCGATCAGGCTGCACGTGATCCGTTGTCCATCCAATGGCGAAGGATTACTCTTGTAACCGCCGCTGCGGCAAACCGTGTTGCCCCGGTTTCCGCTGCCCCCTAAACTCTTGAGTGCGAGCTATTTGTTGGACAGGCTCGCAACCAATCGTGCGCAATAACACAGATCCTTCGAAGTCCGGCACCATCGACCGCAAGGTCGCGATCAAGCTCGGCTTGACGGCGCTGCTCTACGGAGTGATCCTCGCGCTTGCGCTCAATCGGGATTTCTACTCCGATTCGATGACCTCCGCGTTCTTGTCTCTCGCGCTGGCCAGCGCTTTCATTGTGCTGGTGATGATCCGGCGCTCTTGGTTCGATTTGATTTGGGTCCTGACCGGCAGCCTGTTCCTCGCCGTGCTCGACTTTCGGGTAATGGAGTTTCATCCCGTATTCATGGCCGGTTTTTCGTTCGTAGGAATGGCTGCGCTGGCGGTACTGGGCACGCACACGATCTGGGCCGAAGGGGACGATCGCAAACTTCTCCTTTATGGCTTTCTGCCGTCGATTCTTTTTGTAGCTTCGGAATACATGGCGAGCACGCTGCTCGACATCACCGAGAAGCTCCATCCCAAGACGTTCGATCTCTTTCTTTACTCGTTTGATTGCAGTCTGCGCGTACAGTTCAGTTTCCTGATGGGGCAGCTGTTCTGGACGTGGCTGTGGGTGCGCTTTGTTTGCCTCGTCATCTATATCGCGCTGCCATTGCCCTTGGCTCTGGTCTACGCTGCCCAGTTGCGGCAAAAGAGAGAAAAAGCTTTTGCAGTCATGCTGGCGTTCCTGGTCACGGGGCCGGTGGGCGTTCTGTTCTACAACATGCTGCCGGCGTGCGGGCCCGTGCACGTCTTTGGAGCCGCCTTTCCATTCCATCCGCCGTCCATTGCGGACGTGATGCACATGAACGTTGTGCCCGTCCTGCTCAAGGGCGCGCGCAATGCCATTCCATCGCTGCATATGGCTTGGGTGTTGCTTGTATGGTGGAACTCTCGTGGGCTGGCGCGCTGGGTGCGCGCGATTGCTATGGTGTTCGTGGTTCTCACGGTGATGGCCACCCTGGGCACGGGGGAACACTACTTCATCGATCTCGTCGTGGCGTTTCCGTTCTCTCTGATGGTGCAGGCCTTGTGCTCGTACTCGCTGCCATTTCGCAGCGGCGCGCGGCGAGATGCGTTTCTATTTGGTACGTTTGTGACTTTGATCTGGCTGGCACTGCTCAGCTTTACCAGCGGCATCTTCTGGAGTTCGCCGGTGGTGCCCTGGGCGATGGTTGCCGCTACCGTCGCGCCTTCGATTATTTTGTGGAACCGCCTCATGCGCGCCGGGGATCACGAAAAAGATCAGGAACAGCCAGTCCGTTCCCACGGCGCCGCCGCGGGCGCGACACCGTAATGCTCTGGGAATTTGCCAGTCTTTAAAGGCGGAACCCGGGAGGCGGAACCGGAGAGACGAGTGGAAGCCCCTCCGGACCCATGCAACGCCACTTCTATTGAGTCACCTTTAGAAGCAGCATCGTGCCGCTTTCAACCTTCACGTTGTTCTTCTCCGAACTCAGCACTGAGCCTTGAGTCGCATTCTGTCCGGCTTCCAACTTCAGATTCGAAATCCCAACGACACCCTGCGTGTTTCCGTTGATGGGCGGGCGCGCGTTGCCTTGCTGCTGAGTGTCGGCGCCAGTGGTTGGCACGGAGTTCGTCGCAGCGCTCGATGGCTGTGTTCGCCCCGCACTTTCCATTGAGCCGCTCCGACCTCCACCCATCGGGGACGTAGCTGCGCCACCGCCGCCTGCGGGCGCGCCGGGATCAGCGCCGCCAGCATTCGCATTGTTCGTGGGAGGCGCGATGATTGCCTGGATCGACATCGGCAAATTCACGTCTCCACTCTTCAAGACCGCATGGTCAAAGGCAATGCCCACCTGAGACTCTTTCTGTTCTTTGCCGCGGGCCTGCGCTTCCGTCACGTGTCCCACAACTTTTGTGTCCTTGGGCAAGACGACCTCGCCACTGTTGGACTTTAGATCCATCGTGACTATGGCCACGACTTCGTCACCCGGCTTGGCCTTCCTGGCATCGATGGTTTTCGTCAACTGCACCGGGATCACGCTTCCTGGAGCGATTCTCGCAGTTCCTGCCGCCGGTGCCTGACTTGCGTCAGGCGGCGCCGAGGCTGGAGCCTGCGGGGCGGGCGGAGTTGCTTGCGGCTGCGGTTGACTCTGGGGTTGTGTCGGCGCCTGCTGCGTTTGGGGAGTGCTCGGATCGGTTGAGCCCGGGGGTGTGCTTTGTGCCAGTGCCGACCCGTTCGCGAATGTTGCCATAAGTGCTGCAGCGACAAGAATTCTGTTCATCGACGGTCTCCTTCGTGGGTAGCGCTCCCGCAAGGTAGATGCATTTTGTGTCCAAAAGGTAGGCGACAATCGTCGACAGCGCCAACCGATAGGGCCGCGACGGCATCCAAGTGCAATGCCAATCCGACTCGTCCACCTTGTCCTGCTCAGTTCGATCCTGGCCACGTGCGCGGCCTGTGCTCCGAATCAATCTCCGGACCAACTCCGCGAGAAAACCGCCGAAGCCACTGCCAGTCTCAAACGCGATACGAAGGCTGTCGCCGAAGGCGTGAAGGAGGGACTCAGCAACAAAAGATCGGTGGATTTGAACAAAGCGTCCAAAGACGATCTGTCTTCCTTGCCGGGCATCAGTTCCCAAAAGGCAGACCGGATTATCGCCGAGCGCCCCTACGCCAGCGCCCATCAGTTGGTGACGCGCCATGTGTTGTCGGAGGCTGAGTACAGCCAGATTCAGGACCGGGTTGTCGTCGATCACTAGATCCTGCAGGGTTAGGTTTCCTTCGTGAACCTTCGTGCCCTTCGTGGTTAGGGCCGTTCGTCGGGAATGGCAGTCCGCATCGTCCTTGCGATATCATCAAGAGGATGTCTGCCAAGCGCCCAAACCACACTTTCCAGACGCACGCTTTTCAAACCGACGACCGGCGGCTTGAGCCGATCCATGCCAAAGTCCTCGCCGGAACGCGGCTCGATGCCGATGAGGCCCTCGCCCTCTACCGCACCGGCGACATTCTCGCCGTGGGCTGGATGGCGAACCTGGTGCGCGAGCGCATGCATGGCGACAAGACATACTTCAACGTCAACCGCCACATCAATCCGACGAATGTCTGCGTAGCGGCCTGCCGCCTGTGCGCCTTTGGACGCAAGAAGGACACGCCCGGCGCCTATACCATGGCGCTCGAAGAGGCATTCGAGACCGCGGCTTCGGGATACACCGAGGCGGTGACGGAATTCCACATCGTCGGCGGCCTGCATCCCGACCTGCCGTTTCAATATTTCCTCGATCTGTGTTCAGGCCTGAAGCAGCGCTTTCCACAGGTCCATCTCAAGGCGTTTACCATGGTCGAGGTCGCCTATCTATCGAGGCGGGCGAAGCTCACGATCCGCGAGACGCTGGAGCAACTGAAAGCTGCGGGCGTGGACTCGCTTCCCGGCGGCGGCGCCGAGATTTTTGCCGACCGCGTGCGCCACATTATCTGCGACCACAAGATCGACGGCAGCGAGTGGCTCGAGACCGCCAAACTGGCGCACCAGATCGGACTCAAGTCGAACGCCACCATGCTCTACGGCCACGTCGAGAACGACGAAGACCGCGTCGACCATCTGATGAAGCTGCGGGCGCTGCAGGACGAGACCGGCGGCTTCCAGACATTCATTCCGCTAGCGTTCCATCCCGACAACACGCCGCTGCAGCACCTGCCGAAGACCACGGGGATGCTCGACATCAAGCAGATTGCCGTCAGCCGTCTTGTGCTCGATAACTTCCCGCACATCAAATCGTATTGGCAGATGATGACCGCGAAGATCGCGCAGATTTCTCTGCGCTTTGGCGCCGACGACATGGATGGCACGGTGATCGAAGAAAAAATTTACCACGATGCCGGCGCGACCACTCCCCAGGGCATGCGCCGCGAAGAGCTGGAGCGCCTGATCCGCGCCGCCGGCCGCCAGCCCATCGAGCGCGATACCCTCTACCGGCCCGTCACGCGCACGGAAACGTCGGTCACGGTCGCGGTATAAATCTCTTCACGGCTGACCCGCTGCTTGAACGCAGCTCATCACGCCTGCAGAGTCTGCCAGCTTGTAGCAATTTAGTTGTGCCACAGTGGCCTTGAGTTTTCGATCAATGGCTTTCTGCGCCGCCAGGAACTTCACCGTGTTTTCGTCAAGATCGCGTAGTTCCACCGCTGCATCGCCTTCCTTGAAAATATCGTAGACCGAATCGACCACGGAAGACGTGGCTTTTAGAGCCACGACATGGCATCCCGCAAGCCCTGCGGCATGTTCCAGATAGTCGGTGATCGGCTTGTCGTCCAATCCCATCTCGATTGTCTTGCGCACGCCATCGAGAGTGGTCTCCAAGTCTCCGTTCGATTTCTCAATGACCTCTCGTGTATTTTTCGCGGCCTCGATCTCGCTCATGCGATCCTTGTAGCGTTTGATCTGGGTAACCGAGTTTTCCAGCCATATTTTCGTTCGATCCAGTTGCTCTTTCTTCTCATTGAACGAACCGAGGGTGCTGGCGTCTTTGGCAGCGGACGCCTCTTTGTAGACGTCTTCAATCTGACCGGGAATTCGCGCAGCGTCCCGTTCGAACTTGCCCACCACGCCGCCTTGTGCCAGAGGCGCGCAATTGTCCCAGCCGGTGGTTAGCAGATCCATGAGCATGTTGAGCCCACGCTCTTCGGCATCGCCCACGGCTTCATTCACGTCTTTGGCGGCGTCGGCGCGGGCCTCTCCGCGCTTCCTCTCGTCCTCCGTAAGCCGCCGCAAGGACTCCTGCAGGCCTTCCAGTCGGGCGCGCAGTTGTGTTTGCGTGGGTATCGTCTTGAACACGGTGGGCGCAGGAGTCAGAGCAACAGGAGTCGCGGCCACGGGCGGAACGGCCGGCGCGCTGTTCCGATCGGGAGTCTTCAAGTTCGCTACGACGGTCGGCTTGTTCGTGCCCCTCAGGTCAACCACAGAGGCACTGGCGGATGGCGGCGCCAGGGCAGCCAGAGTTCCAGCCGCATTCGAACGGCTGATCGAAAGATTGGCATTCGCCCCGTCAAAGATTTTGCGGGCTGCCTCGGCCGCGTCCTCGTCGGATTTAGCTGCACCCAGCATCTGGTTGAATGCCTGCTGTTGAGCCGAAGTGGCATTTGCCGTATCGAGCTTGCTGCGCGCCATTTCGATCACGCTCTTGTCGGCATCGGAGCGCGACTGCGCCTCGTTGTACGCTTGCTGCGTGGTCTTGGCCGTGTCTGCGGCCTGGTCGTAATCCTGCACGGTTGCCTGGAAAGCCTGTACCTTCGGATCGTCCGAAGGTCCGCTCAGCGCGGGATTCCGCTGCGCTGCGTCGAGCGCGGTGTCCTGCGCCAGCACCTGCTCCTGGCCGGACAGATTGTTCGCCGCCTGCGCCAGTTGCGCCGCCTGTTCCGGCTTCACCGCATCCAGATAAATTCCCGGCAATCCGGGGATGCCCGGACCGGTCGTACCCGTGCCCGGCCCGGAAACAAGATTGGGATTTCCCGCCGCCGCTGTCTCCGGAGCCGTTGAACCGTCGGATCCCGCAAGCCCGCCAACGTAAATGCCCGGCAGACCCTTTAGCCCGTAGCTGGTCGGCGTGCTCTGGCTCAGCTTGAGTGTGAGTGAGTCGGGACCGGTCGAGTTCATGTTCTTCAGTTCCAGGCCTGCGTTCGTGTTCATCGCTTTCAGCGAAAGACCAAAAGGCAGGCCTTCCAGCTTTAATTCGCGGTTCAGGCGAGCGAACATGGCATCAATGCGCTGCTGCTCGGCGATGCGCCGCTGCTCTTCCTGCCGGCGCCTCTGTTCGGCCAACTGCTGGTCCATGATCTGCCGCTGCCGCTGTGCCTCCGCCTGGTTGTCGAATACCGTCTGCAAAAATGAGTTCGTAAAGCTGGACATGAACTGGCCGACCACAGGGTTCTTGATGTTCGAGACCATCATGTTCGCACCCAGGCTGACCATGTTCTGTTGCAAATTGTGGCCGATCGCCACTTTGGGCCCGTCCGTCGCAGGGCCATTGCCGGAAGTGCAAGTACACGGAGTCGAGCCGCCGCCGATTACCTGCTTGCGGATCGCTTCACACTTGTTCCAGTTCATGTCTGGCCCCGACTCGCTCAGTGTGCGGGCATTTCCGCCCATCATCTGAGTGCATGCCGCGCTGCCGCGGCAGTCGTAG
>Ga0265314_10005793_pt1 | contig 11083 bp, 9 predicted proteins | sample 4126metaG_FD_203106 | JGI IMG/M metagenome (GOLD analysis project Ga0265314, IMG submission 203106) | Rhizosphere microbial communities from Carex aquatilis grown in University of Washington, Seatle, WA, United States - 4-1-26 metaG | ecosystem: Host-associated > Plants > Roots > Rhizosphere >... | reverse complement strand
TCGAAAACATCTACAAAGCCTTCGGCTCCACGCACGTCCTGAACGGCTTCACTCTCCAGGTCGACGAGGGTGAAACCATGGTGATCATCGGCTACTCCGGCACCGGCAAGAGCGTCGCGATCAAGCACATCGTCGGACTGCTCGAGCCCGACAAAGGCACCGTGTTCGTCGACGGCCTCGAAGTCCCGAAACTCACCCGCCGCGAACTCTACGCACTCCGGTCGCACATCGGTTACGTCTTTCAATTCTCGGCGTTGTTCGACTCGCTCACGGTGAACGAAAACGTCTCGATGGGGCTCACCAAGGCCGGCACGTACACGCCCAAAGAAATCGCCGTGCGCGTGCAGGAAGCGCTGGAACTCGTCGACCTTCCCGCCGCAGGCAACACCCTTCCTATAGAACTGTCCGGCGGCATGCGGAAACGCGTCGGCATCGCGCGCGCGATCGCGCATCGCCCGAAGTACATCTTGTACGATGAGCCGACGACCGGGCTCGATCCCGTCACCGCCGCGGTGATCGACGAGCTCATGGTGCGCATGCAAAAACAGCTCGGCGTCACCAGCATCGTCATCACGCACGACATGCGCAGCGCCTATTTCGTCGGCACGCGCATCGCGATGCTCTTCGAGGGAAAAGTACGCCAGGTGGGAACGGTGGACGAAATCAAGAACTCCGCTGATCCCGTCGTCCGCCAATTCATCGAGGGACGCGCGACGCTCCACACCGGCGCCGGCGTGTGACCGCGGGGAAAAAGCGCCACGCCCGAGGACGAAATCGCAAGCCGCGTGATGAAACGTCGGCGGGCGGTGTGGTGTTTCGTCGCGAGGGTGCGTCCGCCGAGCCGGTGTATCTCCTCATCCGCGACAGCTACCAGAATTGGGGATTTCCGAAGGGCCATCTCGAGGAAGGCGAGCCGCCCGACGCCGCGGCGCTCCGCGAAGTCACGGAGGAAACGGGACTTGCAAAGCTCTTGATCCGTGCGCCCGTTGAAACCATCGACTGGCATTTTCGCTTCCGCGGCCGGCTCATCCACAAAGTCTGCCACTTCTATTTGATGGAGTCGGCCGACAGCGCCACCAAGCCGCAGCGCGCAGAAGGCATCACCGCCTGCAAATGGGCCCGCTACGATGACGCGGTGAAACTGGTCTCGTACGACAATGCACGGACCGTGCTCGCCCACGCGCACGCAATCGTATTGAAGAGTTCTCCCCCCTCAGCGCCCCTCACATCCCCCTCACCGTTCGCGCTTCACCAGGCGGTGAAATGACGGCCCGCACGGTGATGTTCCCCCTCGGGCCCCACATCCTCGCCCTCGCCTCGCGCGACCGGGCGCGCGACCTGCTCAAGCGCGCCTTCCCGCGCCGCCGCGGCAAGCTTGCGCTTGCGCGAACGGTCGCCGAGTTCTCGAACACGTTCAAGAAATCGCTCGTCGACGCGGTGATCGTCGATGTGGCGCATCCGACTGAGGAGACGTGGAAAGCCGCCGCCCTCGCTCGCGATTACCCCAGCGTGCCGTTCTTCGCGCTCGGCCCCATGCGCGTTGCCGACACGGCCGCGCTCGCGCGGTGCGTTGACGGCGAGTTCGCCGACGTCCTCGTGGAGGGGATGGACGACAGCGCCGTCCGCGACTTGGTGATGCCGCAGACATTCACTTCACGTTTCGCCTTCGCGCTGCAAGACGCGCACGTCGCCCTCGGGCTCGACAACCGTCTCCAGGAGCGCGCCTGGCGCGCCATCGTCGCCCAGGGCGGCCGCACGGTGCGCACCGAAATGATCGCCGCGCAGCTGCACGTGACCCGCGAGCACCTGAGCCGAAGCTTCGCCGCGGCGGGCTCACCGAATTTGAAGCGAATTATCGATCTCGTGAGACTCATCGCCGCCGCGGAGCTTGCGAAGAATCCGGGATACGATGTGAGCGAGGTGGCGGAGGTTCTCGAGTTCGCCAGCCCGTCACACCTCACGAGCACCGCGGTTCGGATTGTCGGCACCCGTTCAGCGTCCCTCGCCCGCCTGAGGACTGGCGATCTGATCGAACGCTTCCAGCAAGGCCGCGGAAGAAGCCGCGCGGTGTAGTCGGTTTTGTTCTTGGTTTTGACCGCGTAGAAACCTTAGTCAACCGACCAACAAAAAACGGTTTAACTCGTTTTTGACGTCGTTCGCCGCAATAATTTCTAACAGCGGGGAGTTGCAAGTTCTGAGAGCTTGTGATATTTTTCACAAGCTAGCCAATACACACGCCCCACTACACTAAAAATGGCATCCCAAAGCTCCCTCCGCCCCGGCGAGATCAAGGACATCCTCCTTCGAGAAATCGAAGCCGCAGATCTCTCCTCCCTCGATGTCGAGGAAGTTGGGACGGTACTCGAAGTGAAAGACGGCGTCGCCCGCATCTACGGCCTCCAAAAGGCCATGGCCGGCGAAATGCTCGAAGTCACCTCCTCCGAGACCGGCGAGAAAATCACCGCGCTCGCGCTGAACCTCGAAGAAGACAACATCGGCGCCGTCATCCTCGGCGATTATCTGCGCCTGAAAGAGGGCGACGAAGTCCGCCGCACCGCGCGCGTGCTCGAAGTCCCGGTTGGACCGGAACTGATTGGTCGAGTGGTCGATTCACTCGGGCGTCCAATAGACGGCAACGGCCCGATCAACGCGCACAACACGCGCAAAGTCGAGAGCGAAGCGCCCGGCATCATCGTGCGCTCGCCCGTGAAAGAGCCGCTCCAGACGGGCATCAAGGCCATCGACTCGATGATCCCGATCGGGCGTGGACAGCGCGAACTCATCATCGGCGACCGCGGCACCGGCAAGACGGCGATCGCGATCGACACGATCATCAACCAGAAGGGAACCGGCGTCATCTGCGTCTACGTCGGCATCGGCCAGAAGGCGTCGACGGTCGCGAGCGTCGTCGAGAAACTGAAATCCGCCGGCGCGATGGAGTACACCATCGTCGTCTGCGCTTCGGCGTCCGACCCGGCGCCGATGCAGTACATCGCGCCGTATACGGGCGCGGCGATGGCCGAGTTCTTCATGTATAACGAAGGGAAGGCGACACTCTGCGTGTACGACGACTTGTCGAAGCAGGCAGCCGCGTACCGTCAGCTCTCGCTCGTGCTCCGCCGCCCGCCGGGCCGCGAAGCATTCCCGGGTGACGTGTTCTATCTCCACTCGCGCCTCCTCGAGCGCGCGGCGAAGCTCTCCGAAGATCCGTCGGTGGTGGACGGCAAGACGATCCTGAAGCCGGGCGGTTCGATGACGGCGCTGCCGATCATCGAGACGCAGGCCGGCGACGTCTCGGCGTACATCCCGACGAACGTCATTTCGATCACCGACGGACAGATCTTCCTCGAAGCCGACCTCTTTTACTCGGGCGTTCGCCCCGCAGTGAACGTCGGTATTTCGGTTTCGCGCGTCGGTGGATCGGCGCAGACGAAGGCCATGAAGGGCGTCGCCGGCCGTCTTCGCCTCGACCTCGCGCAGTATCGCGAACTCGAGGCATTCTCGGCGTTCGCGTCGGACCTCGACGCGGCAACCAAGCGTCAGCTCGAGCGCGGCGCCCGCACGGTGGAAGCGCTGAAGCAGGGGCAGTACATGCCGATGGCGATGGAGGAGCAGGTCATGATCCTCTACGCCGTGACGAACGGATTCATCGACGACGTCGACACGGACAAGGTGCGCGCGTGGGAGAAGGGATTCCACGAGTACATGAAGGCGCAGTTCCCGCAGGTCGCGGCGAGCATCAAGAGCGAAAAGAAAATTTCCGACGCAACCGAAGCCGAGCTGAAGCGCGGCATCGAGCAGTACAAGAAGAGCGTCGCCTAACAGATGGCCAAGGGCAGCGAACTCAAGGGACGCATCAAGTCCGTCGAGAATACGCGCAAGATCACGCGTACTCTCGAAATGATTGCGACGTCGAAAATGAAACGCGCGCAGGACCGCGTGATCGCGGCGCGTCCGTACGCGCGCGCGCTGGCCGACGTGATTTCGAGCCTGTACAGCAAGGATCTCGAGGGCGATTTCCCGCTGCTGCGCCAGCCGAAGACGTTCAAGAAAGCGGCGGTGCTTCTGCTCACGTCCAACCGCGGCATGGCCGGCGGGTTCAACGCGAATCTTCTCAAGGAAGCGCGTTCGCTGATCAAGCGGCTCGAGGGTGAAGGCACGGCCGTCGATCTGCACGTGAACGGCAAGAAGGGGATCGGCTATTTCCGCTACGTCGGCCGCACGATGGCCACATCGCGCATCGATATCGGCGACAAGCCGAGCGCCACGGATGCCGCGTCGCTCGTGGACGCGCTGATGACGCAGTTCGCGAAGGGCGAGATCGACGCGCTCTATGTCGTGTGCGCCTCGTACAAGTCTGCGCTGTCGTCGCCGCCGGTGAGCGACCGCGTGCTGCCGGTCACGCCGCCTTCGAAGTCCGCGGGCGGTCAGAAAGACTTTCTGCTCTTCCCGGATGCGGGCTCGATTTTGAGCGAGTTGCTGCCGGCCTACGTGCGCAATGCGGTGTACAAGGCGCTCGTCGAAACCGTGGCGGCCGAGCAGGCGGCGCGCCGCACGGCGATGAAGGCCGCGACGGACAATGCTGGTGAGATGCTCAACCTGTTGCGCCGCACTTACAACCGGGCGCGCCAGGCGAATATCACGCAGGAGATTGCGGAGATCGTGGGTGGAGCTGCGGCACTCGAGTAGGGAAAGTGTACGACGAGTTGACGGTCTTCTGTTGGTCGGTTGCCCACGGTAATCGGCCACGCATTCAGCGGACCAACGAGATATCCGGGCTGATTACCTTAGTTAACCGACCAACAGAAAACAGAGAACTCGTTTAATGACCACTGCAACCGCAACCAACGTCGGTAAGATCGTCCAGGTGATCGGTCCCGTCCTCGACGTGGAATTCCAGTCCGAACACCTTCCAGAGATCTATAACGCGCTGGAAATCCGCGGCAAAACGGATTCCGGTGCTGACATCCGCGTCATCGTCGAGGTACAGCAGCACATCGGCCGCAATCAGGTCCGCACCGTCGCCATGAGCTCCACCGACGGCGTCGTGCGCGGCATGGACGCGATCGACACGGGTTCCGCGATCACGGTTCCGGTTGGTGCCGCGGCGCTCGGACGAATCCTCAACGTGCTCGGTGAGCCGGTGGACAACGGCGCGGAAATTCCCGCGAGCGCGGAGCGCTGGCCGATCCATCGCAAGCGCCCGGACTTCGTGAACCTCGAGCCGAAGACGGAAGTTTTCGAAACGGGAATCAAGGTCATCGACCTCATCGCCCCGTTCGTGAAGGGCGGAAAGGTCGGTCTCTTCGGCGGCGCCGGTGTCGGCAAGACGGTCGTCATCATGGAGCTCATCAACAACGTGCAGAAGGGTCACGGCGGAAAGTCCGTGTTCTGCGGCGTGGGTGAGCGCACGCGCGAAGGAAACGATCTCTATCTCGAAATGAAGGAATCCGGCGTGCTCGCGTCGACCGCGCTGATCTATGGTCAGATGAACGAGCCGCCGGGCGCGCGCCTGCGCGTCGGGCTCTCGGGGCTGACGGTCGCCGAATATTTCCGCGACAAGGAAAACGCGGACGTGCTGGTCTTCATCGACAACATCTTCCGCTTCACGCAGGCGGGTTCGGAAGTCTCGGCACTGCTCGGGCGCATGCCCAGCGCCGTTGGATATCAGCCCACCCTGGCGACAGAGATGGGCGACCTGCAGGAGCGCATCACCTCGACGCGCAACGGCTCGATCACCTCGGTGCAGGCGATTTACGTGCCCGCCGACGACATCACGGACCCGGCGCCGGCGACGGCATTCGCGCATTTGGACGCGACCGTCGTGCTCTCGCGCGCAATCACCGAGCTCGGCATTTATCCCGCCGTCGATCCGCTCGCGTCTGCTTCGCGCATTCTCGATCCGCAGTTCCTCGGCGCCCGTCACTACGCGGCCGCCACGGCGACGCAGCGCATTCTGCAGCGCTACAAGGAACTCCAGGACATCATCGCGATTCTCGGCATGGACGAGCTTTCGGAAGACGACAAGAAAATCGTCGGACGCGCGCGCCGCATTCAGCGCTTCATGTCGCAGCCGTTCGCCGTCGCCGAACAGTTCACGGGTATCCCGGGCAAGTATGTGAAGCTCGAGGAAACCATTTCGAGCTTCGAGCGCCTCGTGGCCGGTGAGTTCGATCACCTGCCCGAGCAGGCGTTCTTCATGGCCGGCGGAATCGACGACGTCGTCGAGAACGCGAAGAAATTCCAGAGCTGAGCGGAGCCATCATGCTGCACGTATCGGTCATCTCTCCGGAAGCGATGCTGTTCGAGGGTGACGCACAGTCGGTCGTCGCGACGGCATTTGACGGAGAGGTTGGGATTCTCACGGGGCACGCGCCGATGGTCACGTTGCTTGGTACCGGCACGGTTCGCGTGGGTGATGGGCCGGCATTCACGGTTTCTGGTGGGTTTTTGCAGGTGGTCGACAACCAGGTGCGAGTCGTAACCGAGAAGGCGACGAAGATTTGATTCTGGATAGTGTCCGACGAGTGAACTGTTAACCACTAACCGTTGGTCGGTTAACCAAGGTGTGAAAATCAGTCCTGGCCACGACCCGCCTCGAAGCGGCTCGATGCCAGGACTGATTTTTTAATTTTGGTTAACCGACCAACGGTTAGTGGTTAACAGTTCACTAGTCGGACACGGTGCTAGCCGCGTAACACAGCGCCGCCGCGCGTGTCTCTCCCTATGACCCACACGCAAGCTGAGTCGTCCTTGCACTGAACCTTCCTCTCGACGATCAAATAAAAATGCGCGCACTGACCCTGACCGCTCTTACTCTCGTCTCCGCCGCTTCTCTCGCCGCGCAGTCCTACAATTACCCGTCTCTGCAAACCCCAAGAATCGTCGACCGCGAATACAATTTTGCCGCGGCGTCCGCGGGCAACGCGGGAACCTCGCTCCTTTTCCAGTGGCGCGAAGGAATGAACGAAGACTGGCAATTCTCCCTCGACGGCGGGCTTGCATCGCCGAAAGGCGGCAGCAATACGCGCCTCCTGCTCGGCGGGGCGCTCGCGTGGCAGTGGAAACGCGCGAATGCCGATCTGCCGTTCGACATCGCCGCGACCGGCGGCGCGGGATTTTCGTCGGGAAGCAAGCTCAACGTCGTGCGCATTCCCTTCGGCGTCGTGGCCGGCCATACGTTCAAGCTCGACAACGGAAACGAGCTCACGCCGTTCGTGCATCCACGCCTCTCGCTCGATTTCTGCTCGGTATCGTCGTACCAAGTGAATCTCAACGGCGGTGGAACTGCGTTCGTTCCGTCGTGTGCGAGCAGTTCCAAGCTCGACGTAGACGTCGATGTCGGCGTGAACTATGAAATCACGCCGCAGGTCGCGCTCCGTCTCGCCGGCATGCTCGGCGGAACCTCGTACCTCGGATCGACCAACGCGATCGGTTTCTCCGTTGCGTGGACACCCAAGGGTTTGAAAAAGTTCTGAGCGTGGCGAGCTAGCGCGCCGACGGGATCAGCGTCTCGACGAGCGCGGCCGAGCGCCCGGCCGCACCAAGTCCGCCGCGCACCAGCGCGAGTGCGCGGCCGCCCGTCTCACTCCGGGCCGCGGGATCGGCCAGGAGTGCGAGCAGTCGCGCGGCCATCTCGCCTGCGGCGCCGACGCTGAATCCGCCGCCGCGCTCGAGCAGCAGCGCGGCGTCGCGGCTCGCTCCGTGTCGCGGACCGAACAGCACCGGCACGCCGAACGCGGCGGGCTCGATCACCGAGTGGAGTCCGGCCGAGTGAAACCCGCCGCCGACGTACGCGACCTGTGCGAGGGAATACAGATCGCCGAGCACGCCGACGCGATCCACGAGCACCACGCCCGCGTCCGCTGACGCGGGATCGCTTAGCTTCGCGCACCGCATGCCCGCGTCCGCCGCCCACGCGGCGATGGGTTCGAGGTGCGACGGCGTCGGTTCGTGCGGCGCGATGACGAGCCGTGCCTCCGGCATGCGATTCGTCACGGAGCGCCAAGCCTCGAGGAGCGGCGACTCGTCAGACGGCCATGTCGACCCCGCCACGAGCGTGGGCCGGTTGCTGCGGAGCGGCGTGAGCAGCGCGGATTGCGCAGCCGCGGCCTGCGCACGCGCGAACGCCTCGTCGTATCGCGCATCGCCGGTGACGCTGATGCGGTCGGCGCGCACCCCGAGCTGGGTCAGCCGTGCCGCGTCGTCAGCGGAGATCGCGCCGACCGCGTCGAGGGCGGCGTACGCGTCGCGCAGCAGGAGCGCGCCGATTCCGGAACGTCGCGCCGATCCCGCGGCGAGCGTCGCGGAAATGAGCCCAAGCGCGATGCCGCTCGCCGACGCGCGCTCCGTGAGAACAGGCCAAACGTCGAGCTTGCTGTAGACGAGCGCGGTCGGCTGCAGCGCGCCGATCGCCGCGGCGGCGTCGCCCGCTGTGTCGAACGGCAGATAGTCGCAGAAGTCGGCGCCCATCCGCCGCGCGAACGGCTCCGCGCTCGGCGAGAAGAACGTGTACGCGATCTGCACGTCGGGCCGGTGCGCGCGCAGCTGCGCGACGACGGGGCGCGCTTGCAGTCCCTCACCGACGGAGGGCGCGTGCAGCCACACGAGGGCCCGGCTCGGGTCGCGCCCGCTCGCGCCCCACGCCGCGTAGCGCTCGCGTATTCCGCGGCGCGCGCGCAGCGAGGACAAGATCTTTCCCTCTCCCGCGGGGGAGCCGGCCGCTGCGGCGCGCGCTGCAGCGCCGGCCGCTGCGTACGGAATGCGCAGGAGGAGATGCATGCGCGGCGCCGCGGGAACGGTTGCGTTACTTGCCCTTGCTCGCCGCGACGACGGAGTCGATCACGCGGCGGAAATCCTTGGAGGGAAGCGCACCGACCATCGTCGCGTTGCCGATGTAGAACGTGGGCGTTCCGCCGACGCCGGCTTTCTGGAACCGCGCCTGGTCCGCGGCGATGAGCGGCTCGACGTGCTTGCCATCCTCACACGACTTGAGCTTCGCCGCGTCGGCTCCCGACGCGAGCGCGAGCGAGTCGAGATAGGGGCGCGGATCTTTCAATGCTTTCCATGCGTTCTGCGTGTCGAAAATCCGGTCGTGCACCGGCCAGAACTTTCCCTGCGTCGCGGCGCACATGGCAGTGACGGACGCGGGGAGCGAGTTCGCGTGGAGCGGAAAGTTGATGAACGCGATCCGGATCTTTCCGGTCTCGACGTAGTCCCTCTCGATCATCCGGAACGTCGAGTCATGCCATACTTTGCAGAACGGGCACTGGAAGTCGCTGACCATCACGAACCAGACGGGCGCCGAGTCGCTGCCGCGAATTCTTCCGCGGTCGGCGGCGTCGGTGAGCGAGTCGCGCGTGGGCGCCGCTGTCGTCTGCGCGGCTGCGCTCACGGCGGCGCTGACCGCGGCGGCTTGCGCGGGGGCCGTGTCCTTTGATGCCGCGTCGCCCTTCGAGCAGGCCAGCGCCGCGACGGCGCCGGCCAAGGAGAGCAGAAAATATCGATGCATGGAGGAGTGCGGAGCGGGGAAGTGAGCAGGCATTCTTATGATAACGTAGCTCGGCCCGAACGCGAGGCTCTGGACGATCAAACGCGTGAAATGTCCCACGTTTGGCGACGCTTTCGGTGTGCGGACGTTGATACGTGGCTAGGGGTTGCGCGATTGCGTCCCATGTGGGAGAATAGTGCGTGAACAAATTGTGACACGGAGCACCATCCCTGGGTAATGATCAACAGGGAGCGGATTCTGGTCACGGTTCCGTTTCTTGTTATCCGCTGGACTTGTGCTCGCTAGGTAGTCCCCACCCCTTCACCATATCAGTTGAGGGAAGCATGCCACAGAGTACTCGGTTGCGTAGGTGGCTGACCGTCGTACTGGCTATCGTCGGAGTTCCGGCGATGGTGTTCGCGCAGGGCGCAACGATCACCGGTAAGATCACGGACGACAATCAGGTGCCGCTCGTCGGTGCCAACGTGACGATCGACGCGCTCAACATTTCCATTGGCTCGAACACGGCCGGCACGTACACGATCACCATTCCTGGCGCTCGCGTTAGCGGCCAGTCCGTTGTGATGCGTGTGCGTACGCCCGGCTATACGCCGCAGACGCGCACGATCACCATCACGGCCGGCGCGTCGACGCAGAACTTTGCGCTGGCGCCCGACATCAACAAGCTGAGCCAGGTCGTCATCACCGGTGTGACGCAGGGAACGGAGCAGAAGAAGCTGCCGTTCGTCGTCGCCCAGGTGAGCTCGGCTGACATGCCGGTTCCGAACTCGAACCCGCTTTCCGAGCTCCAGGGCAAGGTGACCGGCGCGAACATCGTGTCCGCTTCGGGTCGCCCGGGTTCGACGCCCGCGATCGTGCTCCGTGGCCCGCAGTCGATCAACGCAACGGGCCGCGACCAGTCGCCGATGTTCATCGTCGACGGAGTCGAGCAGACGCCCGGCGCTTCACTTCAGGATATCAACCCGGACGACATCGATAACATCGAAGTCGTGAAGGGTGCAGCCGCTGCGTCGCTCTACGGATCGCGCGCCGGTTACGGCGTGATCTCGGTCACGACCAAGAGCGGCAAGGCCTCTGGCGAAGGCGTGCGTTTCACGACGCGTGCTGAATTCGGCGCCAGCGACATCGAGCGCAAGTTCCCGCTCGTGCAGAACACCATGATGATGGAAGACCCGACGAATACCCGGTTCTGCATCGCAGTCTCGGGCCAGCCGTCGTGCACGCGCACGGTCGACATCTACGCGGAAACGCTGCGCATCAACGAGGGCGGCAGCACCTTCGCGCTCTCGCCGGCGTCTTTTATCAACGACTTCGGCATTACGAACAAGGCCAAGGCGTGGGCGTGGCGTGGTCTGTACCAAGTCAACCAGTGGCCGGTGACGTACGACAACATGGCGGAGAGCGTGACCAACGGTCCGTGGAGCACGATCAACGTTGACATGACGGGCAAGTTCGGAAAGGCGAACTTCTTCACGTCGATCGGCACCACGCGTCAGGAAGGTTCGATCCGCTATCTCGACGGCTATCGCCGCAACTCGATCCGCCTGAACGTCGACAACACGCTCGGCGGCA
>Ga0265314_10005790_pt1 | contig 11085 bp, 9 predicted proteins | sample 4126metaG_FD_203106 | JGI IMG/M metagenome (GOLD analysis project Ga0265314, IMG submission 203106) | Rhizosphere microbial communities from Carex aquatilis grown in University of Washington, Seatle, WA, United States - 4-1-26 metaG | ecosystem: Host-associated > Plants > Roots > Rhizosphere >... | reverse complement strand
GCCCGCCTTGCGCACTTCCCACAGCGCCTTCTGGGCCGCGGGCTCCGGCATCTCGACGACGCTGCCGGGCAGCCCCAGATCGCCCATCAGCTGCACCAGATCCTTCAGCCGTGCGAGCTGCGTCTGACGATCATCGCCTGAGAATTCCACCAGCAGGATCGCCGCCGGCTCACCGATCAGCGCGCGCCGGATCGCAGGCGCGAACTCGGGGTTGGCGAGACTCAGCTCGATCATGATGCGATCGACCAGCTCGATCGCAGTGGGCCCGAGCGCGACGAGGTGCTGGGCCGCGCTCATGGCAGCGTGGAAGCTCGGAAAATTGACGACGCCGAGCACGCTGGAGCGCGGCAGGGGCACGAGCCGCAACGTCAGCGACCTGGTGAAGGCCAGCGTACCCTCGGCGCCGATGAGCAGATGCGCGAGATTGACGCTGCCGTCGCTGGTGTAGGGACGCACGCTCTGGGGATGGAAGATATCGAGGTTGTAGCCCGCAACGCGACGCAGCACCTTTGGCCAGCGCGCCTCGATCTCGCCCGCGTGGCGCTGCGCCAGCTCGCGCACGAATGCAGCGATGCGCTGCTCGCGCGGCCTGAGCGTCGGCAGCGGACCGAACTCGACCGAGGTCCCATCGGACAGCCACGCCGCGGCGCCGAGCACGTTGTGCACCATGTTGCCGTAGGCGATCGAGCGTGAGCCACAGGAGTTGTTGCCGGCCATGCCGCCGAGCGTGGCCTGCGCGCCAGTCGAGACGTCGACCGGGAACCATAGCCCGTGTGCTCGCAGCTGCGCGTTGAGGTGATCGAGCACGATTCCCGGCTCCACCGTCGCGGTACGGCGCTCCAGATCGATGCCGAGCAGCCGCCGGAAGTGCGTCGAGGTATCGATCACCAGCGCACTGCCGGTGGTCTGGCCGCACTGACTGGTGCCAGCACCGCGCGCGAGGACCGGCACCTTCAGTTCGCGCGCGATGTCGATCGCCGTCGCGATGTCCTGTTCCTGCCTGGGCACCATCACGCCGACTGGCATGACCTGGTAAATCGACGCATCGGTGGCGTAGCGTGCGCGCGACGCGTCGTCGAACATCACCTCGGCCTGCGTCTCGCGCCGCAGCCTGGCCGCGAGGTCCGCGCTCATCCGGGCATGGCGGGTGCGGCGCGCAGCTGTTCCAGCACCGCATCGCGCTTGGCCTGCAGGTGCGCGACCAGGATGCCGCGCAGCGCAGCGGCGTCGCGTGCCTCGAGTGCCAGGATCATCCGCTCGTGCTCGCTGACCGCACGCTGCCACTTGGCCTCGTTCTGGTTGGTCTGGAAGCGCAGCGACTGCACGCGCGCGTTGGTCTCGCGATAGATCTTCGTGAGTACCGGATTGCGCGCTGCCTGATTGATCGCGGCGTGGATCAGTGCATTGATGCGGTAGTAACCGGGCAGGTCCCGGCGCGCGAAACACGCCAGCATCTCGTAGTGCAACGCCCGAATCTCGGCGATCTCCGGTTCGGTCGCACGTCCGGCGGCCAGCTCACCGGACAGGCCTTCGAGCTGGGCGAGCACTTCGAAGGCATGGCGGATGTCATCCTCATCGAGCTGCACCGCCACGGCGCCGCGATGCGGCAGCAGATCGATGAGCCCTTCCGCCGCGAGCAGCTTGATGGCTTCGCGCAGCGGGGTACGCGACACGCCGAGCCGCTCGCACAGCTCACGCTCATTGAGCTTCGCGCCCGGTGCGATACGCCCCTCGACCAGCATCGAGCGCAAGCGCGCGACCACCTGGTCATGCAGGGTATGGCGGGTGATGGGTATCACTTCGGCCATGCGAGCTCCATGGACGATCGATGCATTAATGCAGTTATTGCTTTCACCGTATTTATGGAATCATAAAGTTACAAATTAATAGTGCCATTTATTGCATTTTGAATGCAGTTTTGCAAGACTTAAGGAAGGCTCATTCCGACTCAATGCAACGAGGCCAGCGCATGCTCGATCTCGATTTCCATCCCAGCGGTCGGCATTTCCTGCAGATACCCGGACCGAGCCCGGTCCCGGACCGGATCCTGCGCGCGATGTCGCTGCCGACGATCGATCATCGCGGACCGGAGTTTGGCCGACTTGGCCTCAAGGTCCTTAGCGGGATGCAGTCCATCTTCCAGACGGGCCATCCGGTGGTGATCTACCCGGCCTCCGGTACTGGAGCCTGGGAAGCGGCGCTCGCCAATACGATGAGCCCCGGGGACCACCTGCTGATGTATGAAACCGGCCAGTTCGCCTCGCTGTGGGCCAGGATGGCGACGCGCATGGGACTTTCGGTCGAACTGCTGAGCTGGAGCGGGGAGGACGAGCTCCTGCCGCAGGCGCCCGGCTGGCGACGTGGGGTGCACGCCGGGCTGATCGAACAGCGGCTGAAGGCCGACACCGCGCACCAGATCAAGGCGGTCTGTGTCGTGCACAACGAGACCTCCACCGGCGCGACCTCCGACATCGCTGCGGTGCGAGCGGCCATCGACGCGGTCCGGCACCCGGCGCTGCTGCTGGTCGATACGATCTCCGGCCTCGCGAGCGCCGACTACCGGCATGACGACTGGCGCGTCGACGTATCGGTCGGCGGCTCGCAGAAGGGCCTGATGCTGCCGCCCGGGATCAGCTTCAACGCGCTGTCCCCGCGCGCGCTCGAGGCTTCGAAGCAGGCGCGCCTGCCGCGCTCGTTCTGGGCCTGGGACGAGATGCTGGCGATGAACCGCGATGGCTACTTCCCCTATACGCCGAACACCAACCTGCTCTATGGCCTGTCGGAGTCCCTGGACATACTGCTCGGCGAAGGGCTGGAGCAGGTGTTCGCGCGCCACCAGCGCTGGGGCGCCGGCGTGCGCGCGGCGGTCAGCGCATGGGGCCTGCCGATCCAGTGCGTCGAGCCCCCCGCCTGCTCCCCGGTGCTGACCGGCGTCATCGTGCCGCCGGGCATCGATGCCGACGAACTGCGACGCGTCATCTATGAGCGGTTTGACCTGTCCCTCGGGACCGGACTGGGCAAGGTCAAGGGCCGCATGTTTCGCATCGGTCACCTCGGCGACAGTAACGACCTGACGCTGCTCGCGACGCTGGCCGGCTGCGAAATGGGCCTGCGACTGGCGGGGGTACCACTCGCCGGCAGCGGCGTGCAGGCCGCGATGGACCACTTCGCAAAGCATCGCGCCGGTGCTGCCTTGAGCCGCGCGGCTTGATGCCGCACCGGAGCCTGCACTGATGGCGATGCCGCGACTGCGCCCGAGCCAGCTCGTGCTGGCGCTCCTGGGCCTGATGTACTTCATCACCTACCTCGATCGCGTCAACGTAAGTACCGCCGCTGCAGGCTTCGGCAAGGAGTTCAACCTCAGCAAGACCGAGATCGGTCTGGTGTTCTCCGCCTTTGCTTACCCCTATCTGGTGTTCCAGATGGTCGGCGGGGCGATCAGCGACCGCTTTGGGGCCCGACGGACGCTGATTGGCTGCGGTCTGCTCTGGACCGGCGCGACGGTGCTGACGGGGCTGGCCGGTGGCCTGACCTCATTGCTGGTCGCGCGCTTGCTGCTCGGCCTCGGTGAGGGCGGCACCTTCCCCGCCGCGACCACGGCGATGTCCCGCTGGGTGCCGACGGACCGTCGCGGCTATGCGCAGGGCGTCACCCATGCGGCAGCGCGCATCGGCAATGCTGTCGCGCCAGGAGCTATCGTTCTGGTGATGAGCGCCTATGGCTGGCGCGCAGCGTTCTACGCCTGTGCGGCGCTCAGCTTTGCGTGGGTCGTCCTGTGGGCCTGGTGCTTCACCGAGCACCCGCGGGATCACGCGCGCATCACCCCCGCGGAACTCGCGTTGCTGCCGTCAGCGATCGCGCGGCCGCCCCGCGTGCCGTGGCGGGCGCTATTCACCCGCATGGCTCCCGTTACGGTGGTGTATTTCTGCTACGGCTGGACCCTGTGGTTATTCTTGAGCTGGATACCGCAGTACTTCCTGCACAGCCAGCACCTCGAACTGGCCCGCTCCGCGCTGTTCTCCTCGAGCGTGTTCTTCGCAGGAGTGCTCGGCGATACCCTCGGCGGGCTCATCACCGACCGGCTGCTCAAGCGAACCGGCAGCCTCCAGCGCGCCCGCAGCCTGATGGTCTCGGTATGCATGCTGCTGGCGCTGCTGGCGCTGATCCCGCTGATGCTCACGCACAGCCTTGGGGTGTCGGTCTGCTCCCTGTCGGCGGGCTTCTTCTTCGCCGAGCTCACCATCGGCCCGATGTGGGCAATCCCGATGGACATCGCACCGCGCCACTGCGGTGCGGCGAGCGGCATGATGAATACCGGCTCAGCCCTCGCCGCGATCATCAGTCCGGTCGTGTCCGGATACCTGATCGACCGCACCGGCAACTGGCAGCTGCCGTTCCTCGGCAGCATGCTGCTGATGGGTGCCGGCATGCTGCTTGCGTTCCGGATGCGACCCGATCAGGGTTTCGAGGGCTGAGAGCATAGCCATGCACCGGGCCCCCGTTCTCTTCATTTCGCACGGCGCACCGACCTTCGCGCTCGAGCCGGGCCTGCTGGGCGCGCGACTGCAGGCTATCGGCGCGCAGCTGTCCGGAATCCGGGCCGTGCTGGCCGTCTCGGCGCACTGGCAGACGCGCGACCTGCGGGTGATGACGAGCGCTGCGCCCGCAACGCTGTACGATTTCCGGGGCTTCCCGGACGCGCTGTATCACCTGACCTATCCGGCTCCGGGCGCACCCGAACTGGCGGCGCAGGCGGCACGATTGCTGGTACAGGGCGGCTACGCCGTGAGCTTCGATAGCCAACGCGGGCTGGACCATGGCGTCTGGGTGCCACTGCGATTCCTGCTTCCGCACGCGGACGTGCCGGTGTTCCAGGTCTCGATGCCCTACGATCTTGATCCGCCGGGCGCGCTGCGGCTCGGGCGCACCCTCGCGCCACTGCGCGCGGAGGGCATCCTGATCGTCGGTTCCGGCAGCCTCACGCACAACCTGTCCGAATTCCGCCCCGGCACCACGACCGCGGCGCCGTATGCGCGCGCGTTTTCCGACTGGATCCGGCAGCGCGTCCGCGATCACGATGGCGCTGCCCTCGAGCACTATCGCCGGACGGCGCCGGAAGCCGAGCGCGCGCACCCTACCGACGAGCATTTCCTGCCGCTGCTGATTGCCCAGGGAGCGAGCGCAGCGGACGATGCGGTCGATGTGCTCGAAGGCGGCATCGAGCACGGCATGCTCTCGATGGACTCATTCGCGTGGGGACTGGCGCCGCGCGCTACCAGCGGGGCCTGAGCATGCCTGCTGCGCGGGAGTCTGGCGCCGACGATCCGTTGTACGGTGCGATAGAAGCCGGCGGCACCAAGTTCATCTGCGCCATCGGCACGGGGCACGGCGCGATTCTCGAGGACACACGCATCGATACGCGCGACCCGGACGGCACGCTGCGCGAGGTCTTGCGCTACTTCGATGCCGCGCAATCGCGCTCCCGGCCGATCCGCGCGTTCGGGCTCGCCGCGTTCGGCCCGATCGAGCTGCGCCGCGATGCGCCGCGCTACGGTTTCATCACCTCCACGCCGAAGCCCGGCTGGCGCGATACCGATCTGCTCGGCACGCTGACCCGTGCACTCGGGCGGCCGATCGGCTTCGATACGGACGTGAACGCCGCGGCGCTGGCCGAATTGCGCTGGGGCGCGGGCGCCGGACTGAACAGCGTCATCTACGTGACAGTGGGCACCGGCATCGGCGGCGGCGTGATCCATCACGGCCTGCCGGTGCATGGGCTGTTGCATCCGGAGATCGGGCATGTCCCGGTGCGGCGGCATCCGGCCGATGCGGCCTTTCCAGGCGTGTGTCCTTACCATCGCGACTGTCTCGAAGGGATGGCCAGCGGTCCGGCGATCCTCGCACGCACCGGACGGCAGCTGGCGCAGAGCGCAGTGACCGATCCAATCTGGGACATCGAGGCCGATTACCTCGGACAGCTCGCCGCGCAGCTGGTGCTGATGCACTCTCCGCAGCGCATCCTGCTCGGCGGTGGGGTCATGGAGCAGCAGCGCCTGTTCCCTGCAGTGCGAGCACGCATGCTGCACTGGCTGCAGGACTATCTGCGGCTCGATGAGCTGCATGACTCCGCCTTTCTCGTCCCGCCGGGCCTCGGCCCCGCGGCCGGCATCTGCGGGGCACTCGCGCTGGCGATTGATGCGGACGTCGGGGCGGCCGTCGCGGCGGCCGGCTGAGGCGCTGATCACTCGAACAGCGCGGCGATCGAGGCGGTCGTGGGCCTCACGACGACGCCCTTCTCGGTGATCAGCGCGCTGACCAGCTCGGCAGGCGTCACGTCGAAGGCCGGGTTGCGCACCGCGACGTCCGCGGGCGCCCAGCGCTGCTCGCCGAAGCCGCGTACCTCGGCTGCGGCGCGCTCCTCTATCGGAATCTCCCGGCCGCTCGCGAGCTGCAGGTCGATGGTGGACAGCGGGGCGGCCACGTAGAACGGTATGCCGTGGCGATGCGCGAGCACCGCGACCATGTAGGTTCCGATCTTGTTCGCGAAATCGCCATTGGCCGCGACCCGATCCGCGCCGACGATGACCGCATCCACCTGGCCCTGCTGCATCAGGTGACCGGCCATGTTGTCAGTGATCAGCGTGACCGGTATGCGCTCCTGCTGCATCTCCCAGACGGTCAGGCGCGCACCCTGCAGGAATGGGCGGGTCTCATCGGCGATCACCTCGATGCGTTTGCCGGCCTCGACCGCCGAACGGATGACGCCGAGCGCGGTCCCGTGGCCGGCGGTCGCGAGCGCTCCGGCGTTGCAATGGGTCAGCACGCGGGCATGGTGCGGCAGCAGCGCGGCACCCAGGGCCCCCAAGGTGCGGTTGGCCTCGATGTCGGCGGCGAGCATTGCATGCGCTGCCTGCAGCAGCGCGTCGGCAATCCGCGGCGGCGAGGTGTCCGGCATCGAGGCCAGCACCGATCGCATCCGTTGCAGCGCCCAGAACAGATTGACCGCGGTGGGCCGGCTGCGCGCCAGCACGCGAAAGGCTTCGTCCATGCCGGCGGCGAACGCCCCGGCCTCGCGCTGCTGCAGGCGCTGCGCCTCGACCGCTATGCCGTAGGCTGCCGCGCAGCCGATCGCCGGCGCGCCGCGCACGACCATGTCGTGGATCGCCTCGGCTACACCCTGCGCCGAATCGAAGCCGAGCATGTCGAAGCGCGCCGGCAGCACCCGCTGGTCGATCATCTCGATCTGGCAGGTTGCCTGGTTCCAGCGCAGCGTCTCGACGCGCATCGTTCAGCGACGCAGCACGCGGCCGGCGACCGCATCGAGGATCTGGATCATCGCCGGATCGCGCGCCTCGGGAGCCGTGATCAGCGCGTACTCGAGCGCACGCTGACAACCATGTGGGCACGGCGCTGCGTCAGTCTGCACCGCGTTCGGCGCTGCGGCCTTTACCAGGGCGCGCGCGGTGGCGGCATTCGCGTGCACGGTCTTCACGACCATGTCGACCGTGACCGCGTCGTGACCGGGATGCCAGCAGTCGTAGTCGGTCACCATCGCGATGCTCGCGTAGCACAGCTCCGCTTCCCGTGCGAGCTTGGCCTCCGGCATGTTGGTCATCCCGATCACATCGCAGTGCCAGGAACGATACAGCGCCGACTCGGCCATGCTCGAGAACTGCGGCCCTTCCATCGCGAGGTAGGTACCGCCGCGCACGTGCGGGATTGCCGCGCTCCGCGCGGCCGTCTCGATCGCAGCTGCGAGCCGGGCGCACACCGGCCGCGCCATCGACACGTGGGCTACCAGTCCGGTGCCGAAGAAGCTCCCCTCGCGCGCGAACGTACGGTCGATGAACTGGTCGACGATCACGAACATGCCCGGCGGCAGCTCCTCCTTCAGCGAGCCGACCGCGCTCACCGAAATGACCTGCGTGACTCCGACCCGCTTGAGTGCATCGATATTGGCCCGGAAATTGATCTTCGACGGCGGAAGCTGGTGGCCTCGTCCGTGGCGCGGCAGGAATACCAGCGGCTGGCCCTCGAGCTCGCCGAACAGCAGTTCGTCGGACGGTGCGCCGAACGGCGAGTCGACCTTCACCCAGCGCGTATGGCGCAGGCCGTCGATGTTGTACACGCCACTGCCGCCGATCATTGCCAGCATCCGCTTCCTCCCGCGCTCAGATCACGCGCTCGTTGCCGCCATCGACGGGCAGCTGCGCCCCGGTGGTCTTCGCGAACAGCGAACCACACATCTCAGCCGCAAGTTCTGCCACGTCGCGGCTGTGCACTTCGACCTTCAGCACGTTGTTGCACCGGTATTCGGCGACCGAGAGACCATAGTGCCGCGCGCGCGCCGCGAGCACCTCCTCGCTCCACAACCCGGTATCGAACACCGCATTAGGATGCAGCGTGTTCACGCGGATGTGATCCGCGCCCCACTCGAGCGCCGCCACGCGCGCGAGCTGCGTCAGCGCGGCCTTCGATGCGGAGTAGGCGCCGGCCCCCGGACCCGGCGCCGGGACGTTCTTCGATCCGATCACGACGACGCGCCCGCCGCGAGGTGCGACTTTGAGCAGCGCATGGGCCTCGCGCAGCAGCGACAGGTTCGCATCGAGGTTCACCTGCATGACGCGCCGCCATTCCTCATCCGCCAGCACTGCGAGCGGCCGGCCGGCGGGGAACACCCCGGCATTGAGCAGCAGCATGTCGAGCCCGCCGAAGGTGCGGACGCCCGCCTCCAGCGCCAGCCCGATCGCCGCCCCGTCGCGAACGTCGCAGCGCAGAGCCAGCACGTCCGCTCGCGCGAACAGCGTGCTGATGTCGGGATTCACATCCAGCGCGATCACCGCGGCGCCGCGCTGGAGCAGCGACTCGACGCAGGCCTTGCCGATCCCGGAGGCGGCGCCGGTTACCAGGGCCACCTCGCCGGCGAACGGGCGCGGCGCGCCCGCCTTGCGCAGCTTGGCCTGCTCTAGATCCCAGTACTCGACGTCGAACAGCTGTGCCTCCGGCAGCGCGCGATATCCCCCGAGCGCATTCGCGTCGAGGATGACCCGGATCGTGCGGCGATAGATGTCCCGGGCGATCGCCGCTTCGCGCACCGTGCGGGCAGCGCAGCCGAGCCCGAAGCCCGGATCGAGCAGCACCCGCGGCGCCGGATCGAGCATGGTGGCGGGCGGCCGCGTGCGCGCGACGTGGCGCGCGAAATACTCGCGGTAGCGCTCGGCATAGGCCGCAACGTCGCGGCCGAGCATCGGAACGCGCTTGGTGCGGATCACATGATCCGGGGTCACGGGCCCCTGCTGCGAGAGCGCGACCACATCTGCACGCTGCGCAAACGCGATTGCCTCGGGGTCGGCGTGCGTCGCCAGGATCATGGGCGAGCCCGCGCAGCGCGACAGCTCCAGCCGCAGCTGCGCGAGCTCCTGGCGGCTGACCGGGCCGGCACTTGCCGGTGCAGGCGCGCGCGCCTCCGGCGCCGACGGTGTGCGGTGACGCCCCAGGTAGTCCTCGGCACGCGCGACCAGCGCGATCATGCGCTCATAGGATTCGCGCGCGGTATCGCCGAACGAAAAGATGCCGTGGTTCAGCAGCACCATCCCCACGGTGCGGGCATGCGCCTGGCGCGGGAATTCGCGTGCACACAGGCGCGCCAGTTCGAACCCCGGCATCACATAGGGAATCACTACTACGTCATCCCCGTAGATTTCCCGTACGCGGCGTTCGCCGTCGACCGTGTTGGTCACTGCAAGCACGGCGTCGGCGTGCGTGTGGTCGACGTACCGATACGGCAGCAGCGCGTGCAGGATCGCTTCAACCGAGGGTGCGGGGGCGCCGGCGCGCAGCAGATGGGTGGCCAGTTCGCTGACCATCTGCGGATCGGACAGGGACTCGAGGCGGGCGAGCCGCTGCAGGTGATCCAGCCGCACCGGCGCAAATCCGGCCTCCGTGATCGTCGCCAGATCGGAGCCGCTGCCCTTGACATACAGTACGTCGATCGCGTCCCCGAGCACGTTGGTCTCGCGCAGCTTTACCGAGGTGTTGCCGCCCCCATGCAGCACCAGCGCCGGATCGCGGCCGAGCAGCTGCGAGCTGTAGACACGCAGGGCCAATTCGCCCGCATGGCGCGCCGCCTCGACATCGTTCCAGAGCCCCTTCAACACTCCCCCTTCCGGCCGCCCCACAGCGCCGGTCCGATCCTTACCGGCGGCTGATCCATAATGCCGGATGGACGGCGCGCAGACCATCCGGTCAAGCGGAACTCGCGCGGGCAATTGTCTGCGCCGCCGGCCCGCTTACGTTAGCCGCAGTGGATCTGCATCGTCCCGCTGCCTTAGGAGAGATACATGAGACTTGTGCGGGCGCTGTCTTGCGCGTTGGTCACCGTCCTCGCGGCGGGCGCCGCGGGCGGCCAGGAGCGGCTTGGACCGGTTGCCCCGGAGGCCTATACGCCCGAACAGCAGCAGGTCGTGGCGCAGATCGCGATGGGGCCCCGAACCGAGATGTTCTCCCCGCTGCTGCCGATGCTGCGCAGCCCTGAGCTCGGCCTCGCGGCTGAGCGCTTCGGCGAGTACGTGTATTACAAGACCGCCTTCGACAAACGCATCTATGAACTGGCCGTGCTGCTGCTGGCCCGGCAGACGACCCAGCAGTACGAATGGCGGGTCCATTACCCGCTGGCCATCAAGGCGGGCATCAAGCCTGCGGACGCGGACGCGATTGCGGCCGGGCAACATCCGGCTCATCTGGCCGCGGACGAGGCAATTGCCTATGATTTCATCGTCGAACTGTACGAGCGGAACGCGGTCGCCGACGCCACCTACTCGAAATTCGCAGGCGCGTTCGGAGAGCGCGGCGTCGTGGACCTGATAGGGCTGCTGGGCTACTACAATACGATCGCACTGATGATGAACGTGAATCGCACTCCCCTCAATCCCGGCACCACGCCGCTGCTGGCGCCGTTGGCGCATCCGCTGCCGTGAGCGGCGCATCCGCTGCCCTGAGCGTGGAGCTGTCCTGAACATGCGTGCGCAGATCCTGCAACTCGGCAGTTTCCTGCCAGCGCTCGAACACGAGCTGCAGCAGCGGTTC
>Ga0265314_10005787_pt1 | contig 11089 bp, 14 predicted proteins | sample 4126metaG_FD_203106 | JGI IMG/M metagenome (GOLD analysis project Ga0265314, IMG submission 203106) | Rhizosphere microbial communities from Carex aquatilis grown in University of Washington, Seatle, WA, United States - 4-1-26 metaG | ecosystem: Host-associated > Plants > Roots > Rhizosphere >... | reverse complement strand
GTGGTCGCGGGCGTCTGTGCTTCCGTCTTGGTGACATCCATGATCGGTTCCCTCTCTGGCGGTGTGGGCGGCTCCAGGGCCGCCAGCCTTGATTTTATCACCGCCAAAAGAGGGAAGGGCGCGCCCTTAGGTGGGGCCGAAGCTCTGCACCAGACTGCCGGCCATCAGGTACCAGCCATCGACCAGGACGAAGAAGATCAGCTTGAACGGCATCGAAATGCTGGCCGGCGGCAGCATCATCATGCCCATGCTCATCAGCACCGAGGCGATGACCATGTCGATGATGATGAACGGCAGGAAGATCAGGAACCCCATCTCGAAGGCGCGGCGCATCTCCGAGATCATGAAGGCCGGGACCAGCGCCTTGAGCGGCGCGTCCTCGGGCTTGGCGATTTCCGGCGAGCGCGACAGGTCGAGGAACAGCTTCAGATCCTGGTCGCGCACCTGCCGCGCCATGAACACCGCCAGCGGCTTGGTCGTGCGGTCGAAGGCCTGGACCTCGTCGATCTTGTTGTCCATGTAGGGGTGGATGCCCTGGTCGTAGGAGGCCTCGAAGGTCGGCGCCATGACGAAGGCGGTGAGGAACATCGCCAGGCTGACGATGACCGTGTTGGGTGGGCTGGTCTGGGTGCCCAGGGCATGGCGCAGGAAGCCCAGCACCACGACGATGCGGGTGAACGATGTCACCATCATCAGGATCGACGGCGCCACGCTGAGGACCGTCATCAGCAGAACCAACTGGACGATGCGCCCGGTGGTCGAGGCGCCTTCGCCCAGGTCGAGATTGAGCTGCTGGGCCAGGGCCGGCGTGGCGGCGGCGAGGCCGATTCCCAGCAGTGTCAGGAACAGACGAGGTCTCACGGGTGGTTGTCCTCTGCGATGGCGCCGGCGATATCGGCGATACCCCGTTCGACGATGATATCCGAGCCGCCGCCGATCAGCAGCAAATGTTCGACGCCGTCACGGCGCACCAGGACCAGCCGGCGGCGGTTGTCCACCGGGATCGCCTCGATCACGGCCAAGCGCCGCTTGCGGCGCCGTGGCCCGCGCGCGCCGCCGCCATAGCCGAAATGCTTGGCCGCCCAGGCGGCGGCGGTGATCAGCGCCAGCACGAAAATCAGCGCCAGCACGGTGCGCAGGTAGATGTCCCAGTCCATGCCGCCGCTTAACTCCCGGTGTCGTCGAACTGGCCCAGTTGCTCCTGCAACTCCTGGCCCAGGCGGTCGAGTTTGTCGATCAGCGCGGTCATGTCGTCGAGCAATTCGCGCCCCTTCTCGGCCGGCATCGCCTCGACGGCATCGACCACCACGCGCACGCGGTCCTCGATGGCCGACAAATCGACCAGCGTGCCGCTGGCCAAAAGGCGCCGCGCGGTCAGCACCAGCGAGGCCACCTTGGACAGTTCCTCGCGCGCCTGGATGGGGGCCTCGGTCATGCTTGGCCTCGCGGGGTGGGGGGCGGCACGGGAACCTCGCGGTTGTTGGCGCGATAGACATAGGCCAGGATTTCGGCGACCGCCATGAACGCCTCCAAGGGTATCACGCTGTCCACCTCGACGGCGGCCAGGACTTGCGCCAGATCGGCGTCCTCGCGCACCTTGACGCCTTTTTCGAAGGCCAGCCGCAGAATTTCCTCGGCGACGCGGCCGCGTCCCGAGGCGACGACCTTGGGGGCGTCGTTGTCGAACTGAGGATCGTAAGCGAGGGCGACCGCGATCGGCCGTTTGGCCTTGGCGGGACGCGCGCTCTCGTCATCTTTCGCCACGGGATGTTGGCCCTCATCGGATGGAAACGCCAGTGTGCGCCCCACCGCTTAAAAAACGCTTAACCTTATTCAGGCCGCGTGGCGGGAGAACCGGCGATTCACCCTTTCTTAAGCGGCGCGGGGTATCCTGTCCAATGGAGCCAAGCGGGTTTCGGAAAGGGCGTTCGCATGTTTGAGGATCTCACGCTGCTGGCGATGGCGAAAAAGCAGATGGACTATCTGACGCGGCGTCAGGAGGTTCTGGCCGAAAACGTCGCCAACGCCAACACCCCGAACTTCAAGACCAAGGATCTGGCTCCGCTCAGTTTCAAGGACGTCATGCAGCCGCCGCCCGAGACCGTGCGGGCGGCCGTGACCAATCCCATGCACATCTCGCCCGAGGTTCAGCCGACCACCTTCGAGACGGTGACGGTCAAGCGCCCCGAGGAAACCAAGCCCAACGGCAACGAGGTCGGTTTGGAAGACCAGATGCAGAAGATCGGCGACGTGACCAACAGCTACACCCTGGCGATCAATATTTTCCAAAAGAACATCGCCTTGCTCAAGACCGCCATCGGCAAGGGCGCGTAAGCGGGGGAATGATCCATGGACGAGCTGAACAAGGCATCGCAAATCGCCGTGTCAGGGCTCAAGGCGCAAGCCGAGCGTCTGCGCGTGGTTTCGGAAAACATGGCCAACGCCGATTCGCTGCCGACCTCGCCCGACGCGCAGCCCTATCGCCGCAAGGTGGTGACGTTCCGCAGCGTGCTCGACAAGGAAAGCGGCGCCAATCTGGTGAAGGTCAACAAGGTCGATGTGGATCGCAGCGAGTTCCAAAAGAAGTTCGATCCCAAACATCCGGCCGCCGACCGCGACGGCTATGTGCTGGCCCCCAACGTCAATCCGCTGATCGAGGCGATGGACATGCGCGAGGCCCAAAAATCCTACGAGGCCAATCTCAACGTGGTCACTGTCTCCAAGGCCATGTTGTCGAAGACCGTCGATATGCTGCGCTAGCGTTGGGCGTGCCGCCCCGCTAGGATACCCGTTCAACCTTTCTTTTTCCTGGACATACCGCCATGGCCACCACCAGCATCTCCGACGCCATTGCCGCCTATGCCAACGTCGCCAAATCGGCGAGCGGCAAGGGCGGCGCCTCCGACGAGATCAAGACGGAGGGCAGCGATTTCGCTTCGATGGTGCAGGAAGGCATCAAGTCCGTCGTCGATACGGGCAAGAAGAGCGAAGAGGTGTCCAAGGCCGCCATCAGCGGCAAGGCCGATGTGCGCGATGTGGTCGCCGCCGTCAACAATGCCGAACTGACCCTGCAAACCGTGGTGGCTGTGCGCGACAAGGTGGTCGCGGCCTATAACGAAATTCTGCATATGCCGATGTGATCGGGCGCTAGGCAATGACCGAGGCCGAACTCCTTGAGGTGTCCCGCGAAGGGATGATCGTGATGCTCAAGGTAAGCGCGCCCTGCCTGCTTGCCGGCCTGGCCATCGGTCTGATCATCTCGCTGTTCCAGGCGCTGACGCAGATTCAGGAACAGACCCTGACCTTCGTGCCCAAGGTTCTGGTGATCTTCCTCACGCTGCTGCTGTTCCTGCCCTTCATGCTGCATACCCTGACCGATTACACACACTCGATCATGGATCGCGCCATCGCGGGCGGTTAGGCTCATGCTGAGTGAGCTTCTCTCCACCGATATCTTCAAGCTGCTGCTGGTGTTCTCCCGGCTGGGGATGGCATTGATGCTGATCCCGGCCATCGGCGGCACGCTGATCCCGACCCGCGTGCGGCTGCTGCTGGCGGTGGTGATTTCATTTCTGCTGTTGCCGGTGCTGGGGCCGAGATTGCCGGCGATGCCACAGGATTTGGCGCGGCTGTTCCTGATTCTGCTGGGGGAAGTCACCGTCGGCCTGTTCTTCGGCATTCTGACCCAGGTCTTGATGTCGTCGCTTGATCTGGCCGGCAATTTCATCGGCTATTCCGCCGGTCTGACCAACGCCTTCGTTTTCGATCCGGTGTCGGAGTCGCAGTCGCAGTTGATCACCGGCTTTCTCAACACGGCGGCGATCACGCTGATCTTCGTCACCAACACCCACCATCTGATGCTGCGCGCCCTGATCGATACCTACGGCGTCTTCGCGCCGGGACAGGCTCTGCCGTTCGAGGACATGTCGACGATGCTGGTGAGCGTCGCCGGCAAAAGCTTTACCGTGGGTATTCAATTGGCGTCGCCGCTGGTGGTGTTCAGCCTGGTGTTCAACACCGGGCTGGGCATGCTGAACCGGCTGGTGCCGCAGATGCAGGTGTTCTTCGTCGGCATGCCCATCCAGATCATGGTGGGGCTGAGTATCCTGATGATTTCCCTTCCGCCGATCTTGCTCTGGTTCATGCGTCACATGATCGAGGGTATCGGCGCCTTCATGTCGCCGGGTTGACCCGATGGCGGAAGGTGATGAGGAAAAAACCGAACAACCGACGGGCAAAAAGCTCGCCGATGAACGTAAAGAAGGCAACGTCGTCCAGTCGCAAGAGGTCAAGACGGCGGCCATGCTGCTGACCATCCTGGTGGCGGTATGGATGTTCATCCCCCTCATGATGTCGAACCTGCGGGGATTGCTGGCCGGTCTGATCGAGCATTCCTTTGAAATCCGCGTCGGCACCGAAAACGAGCTGGTGGGGCTGACCGGGGAAGTGCTGGGCCGGCTGGGACTGGCGATGGCGCCGCTGTTCGTCTTCTTCATCGTCGCCGGCGTGGCCGCCTCGGTCGGGCAGGTCGGCTGGCTGGTCAGTTGGAGCAAGCTTGCCCCCAGCCTGGAAAAGCTGAACCCGCTGGCCGGGCTCAAGCGCATTTTCTCGGTGAAGTCGGTGATCGATCTGGGCAAGAGCATCATCAAGCTGATTGTCGTCGGCACCATCCTGACGTTGCTGACCATGCCGCGGCTCAAGGAATTGGAACTGCTGCCCGGCATGGAGCTGATGCAGATTCTGACCTATCTGCACAAGGTTCTCATTCGCCTGCTGTTCTCGGTGGTGCTGATCGTGGTGGCGCTCGCCATCGCCGACTATGCCTATCAGTACTACTCGTTCATGAAAAAAATGAAAATGTCTCGCCAAGACGTCAAGGACGAGAATAAGAACTCGGAAGGCGATCCGATCGTCAAATCGCGCCTGCGGGCCTTGCGCATGCAGCGCGCCCGCCAGCGCATGATGGCGGCGGTGCCCAAGGCGGATGTGATCGTGACCAACCCGACCCATTATGCATGCGCGTTGAAATACGACGCGGAAACCATGGGGGCGCCGGTCCTTCTGGCCAAGGGCAAGGACATGGTGGCCTTGCGCATCCGTCAGGTGGCCGAGGAAAACGAGATTCCGATCGTCGAGAACCCGCCTCTGGCGCGGGCGCTCTATGCGTCGGTGGAACTGGATCATGAAGTCCCACCCGATCACTATAAGGCTGTGGCCGAGGTAATCAGCTATGTCATGCGGCTCAAAGGCAAAGGCAAATCCCGCCGGTGAGGCATTGCGCGCTCCGCTGGCCTGGCTGGCGCTGGTGGCGGTGGCGCTCCTCTGTGTCGTCGCGGTGCGCGCGAACGGCGAGGCGGGGCCGTTGTCGCCGCTGGTTCTGGGCGGCGTCGGGCTGATTTCCATCGGCGGCTTGCTGCGCCGCCTGTCGCTCCAGCACGGCGAGGTGGCGTGCGCCGAGAGGCTCGCCGCCGCCCTGGCCGGCGACCGCCGCGCCCGGCTGGTGTTCGACGCCGCCAACAGGGAGATCCTGCGCAATGATCGCGGCGCGCAGTTGTTCGGCCCGGCCGACGATCCTTGCGCTCCCTTGCGCGCCCGCGCTCCCGACGACGAGCGGGTGCTGGAGGAGTTCGAGCGTCTGGCCGCCGCCGCCCGGCATGGCGGTTCGCACCATGCCGAGGTGTCGCTGTTCGCCGCCGAGGGGGTGCGCGAATGGCTGGCCATCGCCGTCCATCCCCTGGAGGGCGGTGGGGTGATGTGGTCGGCCGAGGATGTCTCGGCGCGCCGCGCCATCGAGGAGACGCTGCGGCGCGAGCAGGAGATGCTGGCCGATTTCATCGACTTCCTGCCGGTCGGTTTCTACTGCGCCGACACCGAGGGGCGGTTCCGCTTCGTCAACCAGCGTCTGGCCGAATGGATCGGCCGCCCCGCCGACGAACTGGTCGGCATGGATCTGCGCGAGGTCCTGGGCGTCGTGCCCAACCCCGAGGAAGACCGCGCCGAGATGCGCCTCAAGGGCCGCAACGGCGACATCTTCCAGGCTTTCGTCACCCATACCGTGTTCGACGAGGGCGGCGAGACCCTGACCCGCTCGGTGGTGGTGCGCGACCTCATGCCCGAACGCCATTGGGAACGCGTGCTGAAGGCCGCCGAGCGGCGCTTCCACTGGCTGTTCGAGGATGCTCCGGTGGGCATCGTGCTGGCCGATCCCGACACCTCGGTGTCGCTGTGCAACCCCGCCTTCGCCGCCATGACCGGGCGCGAGGTCGAGGACATCGCCGGCCGTCCGGTCGCCGATTTCATCCTGGCCGAGGATCGTCCGGCGGCGCTCGAACAGTTGTCGCGCGTGCTGATGGGCACCAGCCCCGGCGCCCATCTGCCGGTGCGCCTGATCGCCGGCGGGCGCGATATGGTGGCGACGCTGTATGTCAGCCCGACGGCGGAGGACGGCGCCGTCACCGGGCTGATGCTGCATTTCATCGACACCACCGAGCAGAAGAACCTGGAAATCCAATTCGCCCAGTCGCAGAAGATGCAGGCCATGGGGCAGTTGGCCGGCGGCGTGGCGCATGACTTCAACAACCTGCTGACGGCGATGATCGGCTTTTGCGATTTGCTGCTGCAACGCCACGGGCCGGGCGACGCCTCGTTCGCCGACATCATGCAGATCAAGCAGAACGCCAACCGCGCCGCCAGCCTGGTGCGTCAGTTGCTGGCCTTCTCGCGCCGCCAGGCCTTGCAGCCGCGTCTGTTCGACGTCACCGACGCGCTGGCCGATTTGTTCAACCTGCTGCGCCGCCTGTTGGGCGAGACCGTCGAGTTGGTCATCACCCATGGCCGCGATTTGGGCATGGTGCGCGTCGATCCCGGCCAGTTCGATCAGGTCATCATCAATCTGGCGGTCAACGCGCGCGACGCCATGCCGGGCGGCGGCGCGCTGGCCATCATCACCAAGGCGGTGCAGGTCGAGCGTCCCTATCATCGCGGCGCCGACATCATGCCGCCAGGCGATTACGTGCAGATCGAGGTTTCGGACACCGGCACCGGCATTCCCGACGACTATCTGGGCCGCATCTTCGAGCCGTTCTTTTCGACCAAGGAAGTCGGCGCCGGCACCGGGCTGGGGTTGTCGACGGTTTACGGCATCGTGCGCCAGACCGACGGCTTCATCTTCGTCGATAGCCAGCCCGGATTGGGCACCACCTTCCGCATTTTCCTGCCGCGCTTCGACGCCGTGGCGGTGGGAGATAAGCCCAAGCCGGCCGTGACCGACGCCAATGCCGGCGACCTGACCGGGGTCGGCAACATCCTGATCGTCGAGGACGAGGACGCGGTGCGGCTGTTCGGCGCCCGCGCCCTGCGCAACAAAGGCTATCGGGTGGTCGAGGCGTCGTCGGGCGAGAAAGCGCTCGACGTGCTGCGCGCCGAGGACAGCATCGACGTGCTGGTCACGGATGTGGTGATGCCCGGCATGAACGGCGCGACCTTGGCGCGGCTGGTGCGCATGGAGCGGCCGAACATCCAGGTGATCCTGATGTCGGGTTATGCCGAGGACGTGGCCTTGGGCGATTTTTCGGGCGAGGACGGCATCCATTTCCTGCCCAAGCCGTTCTCTCTTAAGCAGTTGGCCGGCAAGGTCAAGGAGGTCATGGCCAATCCGCGCTAATTTGGAACGTAGCATGAACTTCGTTCTTGCGGAAAAGAACAAAGCGAGTACAGTGTTGTGGATTGCATCGCCCGTGCGACCGTGGAATAAGTGGAGACCGCAACCATGACACAGACCGCTCTCCGTCTGGTGGACAAGGATACCATGGACAAGCAGAAAGCTTTGGATGCCGCTCTCACGCAGATCGAGCGGGCCTTCGGCAAGGGCTCCATCATGCGCATGGGCCAGCGCGACGTGGTGGACATCGAATCCATCTCGACCGGGTCGCTGGGGCTCGACATCGGCCTGGGGATCGGTGGTCTGCCCTGTGGGCGTGTCGTCGAAATCTATGGGCCGGAAAGCTCGGGCAAGACCACGCTGACCCTGCATGTGATCGCCGAGGCTCAGAAAAAGGGCGGCACCTGCGCCTTCATCGACGCCGAGCACGCGCTGGACCCCACCTATGCCCGCAAGCTGGGGGTCAACCTCAACGAATTGCTGCTGTCCCAGCCCGATTGCGGCGAGCAGGCGCTGGAAATCGCCGACACCCTGGTGCGTTCGGGCGCCATTGACGTGCTGGTGGTCGACTCGGTCGCCGCCCTGGTGCCGCGCGCCGAGCTGGAAGGCGAGATGGGCGATTCCCATGTCGGCTTGCAGGCTCGCCTGATGAGCCAGGCGCTGCGCAAGCTGACGGCGACCGTCTCCAAATCGAACTGCATGGTCATCTTCATCAACCAGATTCGCATGAAGATCGGCGTGATGTTCGGCAGCCCGGAAACCACCACCGGCGGCAACGCCCTCAAGTTCTATGCCTCGGTGCGTTTGGACATCCGCCGCATCGGCGCCATCAAGGACAAGGACGAGGTGGTCGGCAACCAGACCCGCGTCAAAGTGGTCAAGAACAAGCTGGCCCCGCCGTTCAAGGTGGTCGAGTTCGACATCATGTATGGCGAAGGCATCTCCAAGACCGGCGAGTTGATCGACCTTGGCGTCAAGGCCGGTGTGGTCGAAAAGTCGGGGGCGTGGTTCTCCTACAACTCCCAGCGGGTCGGGCAGGGGCGCGAGAACGCCAAGAACTTCCTGCGCGAGAATCCCGCCATGGCCGCCGAGATCGAAGCGACCATTCGCCAGAACGCCGGCTTGCTGGCGGATGCCCTGGCCGGCGCGCCCGGCGACCAGGATGGCGCTCCGGTCGAGGAATAGTCGCCCACAGCGGCGGCGGTTCAGGCTTTTTCATCAGGGGGCGCTATTTGGCGTCCCCTTTTATGTGTGCGCATCAACCCTATACGAAAGGCGTAGAGATGGCGTTCTTATGGAACGACGATCTATCGTCTCTCACGGCAGTATCATTCATTACCAATCTGTTAATGACCACTTCTTAAAAGAATAGATGAGGTGACGCCGCTGTCAGGCTATCCCTTTGGGGTTGACCCATTGGGTCTCCCTGACAATCATCATCGAAGAACGGACGAGGTACATTGGGGTAACGGGGGCGGGAAATGACAGCGACCAAGATCACGCATCTGCTGGATGCCTTCGCCATCGGCAGCGGTTTGCTTCTCTTGGTGATGTCCGTTGCCGGGTTCGCTCCGGCCGATGCCGCCGTGCTGACCGGCGCTCTTCCCGCCGGCCCCCTGTCCCAACCGCTGTTGGGTGTCTTTGGGGCGGCGTTCACGACTTTCCCAATGACCCGCCGCATGGTCTATCGCCACTGGATCGCCACCGACAATTTGGCCGAATGTGACGATGTCGGGCAAGCCTTGTGGCGGCTGGCGATGCAACAGCGGGTGCAGATGGGGAATCTCTATCTGCTCGATCTCCCCGAGGACAGCATCCGTCGCGCGTTCGATGGCGACGAAAACGGGCAGTGGGAGTGGCTGCAACCCGCCTATGCCGATCCGGCGCTGCGCCGCCAGTTCGATCCCCGCCTGCTGTCGCGTCTTGAGGCGCTGGCTGCTGGCTGACGGCATTCCTCCCGCGCCCGTCACGGGCATCGATATCGCGGAAGGCCGAGCAATCGGCCTTCCATTTTTATGAGCGGGTTTTGCGGCTGCGAGATAAAAGATATGGCGTCTCAAAGGATTGGAGTGTTTTTCTGCCACGTCAACTATCTGTAACGAAAGTGGAATTGAAAGTTCTTTTGCGTCTCAGGCTGCGTTAAGGAATAAGTAAGGCCAGAAAAAATAACACCGCTCCAATGGGGCGAGTCCAAGAGTCCTGCCACAAGCCTGGAAAAGATGAGGATCTACCATGTTTCGGATCGTGCATTTACTCGAAGGCGTCGCCGTGCTTCTCGGGCTTGTTATTCTCGGCGCAATGTTCGTCAATCTCTCTGTCGCCGAAGCGGCGGGTCTCCCGGACATGCTGGTTTCCCAGCAAGCTCATCCGTTGGCAGCTTTCGCCGGCTTCACCCTGGCTACCCTGCCGCTGACCCGCCGCATGGGCCACCATCTGCTGTTCAGCGCCAACAACGTGGTCGAGTTCAACGAAATGACCCTGGCGGTGCGCCGTCTTGGGTTGTTGAACCGGGTGCAGGCGGTCAACGTTTATCTGGCTGATTTGCCCGACTCCAGTTGGAACAACGTCTTCGCCAGCGACAGCGAGCTGTGGGCATGGCTGGGCGAGGCCTATGAGGACGAGTCCCTGCGCAAGCAGATGCATCCCGATGTCGCGCGCCGCACGGCCCTGGCCGCGCCGCCCGCCAGCCGCGCCGCTTAAACGCCACCTCTTCACCTTTTTTAAAGCCGCATCGGCCATCCTGGGCATCAGGCGGAACCGCGTTTTCCCGCGGTTCCGCAGCCCGTTCCGCCCTTCGCCGATGGCCTTCTTGTCATCCTGCGACGCAGCGACGCATGGGGATGCCTGGACACTCCGGTTTTGGCTTGTTACAACAACTCATCGTCCGGCGTTGACGGTTCCCCGAACTTGGGCTGGGCCGTCGGCATGCTTACCGTAGAAGGCCATGCAGACAGCAAACGACATCCGCAGCACGTTCCTCGATTTCTTCGGCAAGAATGGTCACGAGGTGGTGTCCTCCAGTCCGCTGGTGCCACGCAACGACCCGACGCTGATGTTCACCAACGCCGGAATGGTGCAGTTCAAGAACGTCTTCACCGGCATGGAGACGCGCGACTACACGCGCGCCACCACCTCGCAGAAATGCGTGCGCGCCGGCGGCAAGCACAACGACCTGGACAATGTCGGCTACACCGCGCGCCATCACACTTTCTTTGAAATGCTGGGCAACTTCTCGTTCGGCGATTATTTCAAGGAAGGCGCGATCGAGCTGGCGTGGAAGCTGATCACCAAGGAATACGGCATCGACGCCGACCGCCTGCTGGTGACGGTCTATCACACCGACGACGAAGCCTTCGATTTGTGGCGCAAGATCGCCGGTCTGCCCGACCAGCGGATCATCCGCATCCCCACCGCCGACAATTTCTGGGC
>Ga0265314_10005785_pt1 | contig 11092 bp, 9 predicted proteins | sample 4126metaG_FD_203106 | JGI IMG/M metagenome (GOLD analysis project Ga0265314, IMG submission 203106) | Rhizosphere microbial communities from Carex aquatilis grown in University of Washington, Seatle, WA, United States - 4-1-26 metaG | ecosystem: Host-associated > Plants > Roots > Rhizosphere >... | reverse complement strand
TGCGAGCAGCCGGTGACCTGGCCGTGGATGCCGAAGATCGCCAGGCCGATCGGGAACCAGGCCAGCGCCGCGAGGAGGAGCCGGCCGCGCCACGACCCGGTGATGGTGGACAGCTGGAGGCCGGCGAAGCGCGCCGGCTGGACTGTCGACGACACCGGCCGGACTGTGCCGGCCGCCGGCTCGGGCCGGGGTGCCGGTGCGATGGGCCTCGCCGGCCCGGTGGAGCCGGCCGCGGCCTGAGGGGCACGCGCCGCCGAAGCGGGGTCGGCCGCCGGCCCTGGCTCGCCTGGCGCCTCCTGGGCGGGCGCCTTCGGCGCTGGCTCGGCTCGCGCCGGACCATCGGCGTCGGCCGGGTAGTTCTCGAGCGGCTCGCCTGGGCCGGTGGGCTGTTTCGTGCCGCGCCGGGCGCGGGCAAGGTATTCGGGGCCGTGCTTGCGGGGATCGGCGAATTCCTTGGGGTTGATCGTCCAGTACGTGCCACTCGCCGCCCCGTACCAGCCCGCGCCGCTCCAGCCGGGCTCGAACGGCTCGCCCTCGGTTCCGTCGTACGAGGTCGAGCCGATCGTCGCCTTCGGCCGCCCCCGGCGCGAACCACGGCTGGACCGGGGAGCGGCGCCCGTCGGCGCCCCTGCGCCCGGACCACCCGCACCGGCGGGTGAGCCCATACCCGGTCCCGGGCCCGATCCCGTGCCGCTTCCGCTGGCCGTGCCGGACGCCGGCCCGGAGCGCGGCCCCGTTCGCGTGCTCCGCTTCCGGAAGGCGTCGCGGGTCGCCCTCGCTCGCTCCGCATCGGCGCTCCACGGGCGGCTGGCGGGCGGCGGCTCCGGGGGGCGCTGAGCGCTGGTCCGCCGGGCGGGACCCGGCCCGCCGGTCGCCTTCGCGCCGGGCTGGCCGGCGGTCAGTCGCTCGTAGGCAGCCTGGATCGCGAGGAAACGCGGCAGGGCCCGCTCGCCGGCACTGTCGGGGTGGTACGCCTTGGCGAGGCGGCGGTAGGCCCGCTTGATCTCGGTGGGCGTCGCACCGGGTTCAAGCCCGAGCGTTCGATAGGGGTCGCCGGCTGGTGTCATGCATTCCTTGCGATGTCGGTTGCGTGGGCCGTACCGGCCCCGATCGGGTCAGCCGATCAGCTCGCCGACTGGCGCGAGCTCGAACTCGGCGATCGCCTCGGCCGCGATCCGCCCGTGAGGGTCGAGCGAGGGCGGCCGGTGGTAGCGAGCCAGGGCTCGCAGGGTCGCCCCTTCGAGCAGCCCCGCCTGGCGCGCCGCCTCGATCGTCGCCGCCCATGTTGCACGTTCGTAGCCACTTCCGTCTTCGATCTTGAGGGCCAGCCCGGACGACTTGCGCCGATCAGTGCCCATGATCGCCAGGCCGCGCAGGGCCTCCATGCCGCCCTTGCTCACGATCCTGCCGGGCAGCGTTTTCATCAGCGAGGTGTCGAGCCGGTCGCGGGTGCCGGCGACCATCTCGGGGTAGGCGATCATCGCGTCACGGATGCGGGTCATCGAGGAGGCGAGCCGGGCCCGCGGATCGCCAACTGGCACCGCGGCCGGGTCGGCCAGGAAGGCGTACGCCCGGGCCACCTCGGCCAGCGAGAAGGCGTACGTCTCGATCCCACAGCCATCGATCCCCCGGACGAGCCGGTCGGGCGTCGTCTTGAAAGCGCCCGCGACGGCGTCTCGGTAGGCCGCCTGGCTGGGGTGTTCGGGCTGCCAGTAATCCTCGAGCGGCCAGCCCTTCAGCCGGGCGAGCAGGATCATCGAGCTGTGCTGGCCGGAGCACATGTGCCGGATCGGGCCGGCCTTCTCGCCGTCGCGGGCCAGCCGGGCGGCGGTCAGCGCATCGAGGGGCATCCCCTCGTTGCCGCAGGCCAGGACGCCCTGGCTGATGTTCGCCCGGCGAAACACACCCTGCAGGGTCCGGACGTGGATGTCCTCGCCGGAGTGGGACGAGGCCATGATCGCCAGCTCCGCCGGTGCCAGGTCGAAGGCGTCGATCCCGCCAGCCTCGACCAGGGCCAGCAGGCCGAAGGGCTTCACGCACGAGCGGAGGGTCACCACCCGGTCCGGATTGCCGATCGAGCGGATCAGCCGGCCGGTGACGTCGACCTCGACGACGTCGCCCCGGTGGACCGATTCGACGATTCCGTTGCGGATCTGGCGGACGAGAATCGGGGCCGCGCCGTTGCGTGCGGCCGTGGTCCGCGCAGCCCCGATGCGCGCCGCCGGGCGGCCAGGAACAGTCGGACCGACAGCCGGGTCGACGGCCGGGACGGGCGCGCGGACACGGCTGCTGGACACGACCCGAGGATACCGCGCGGCGATGCTAGGATGCCAAGCGTGTCGAACCCCGAGGCGCCCGCGACGGCCTGGCCGAGCCTCCACGTTTCGAGCCACCCCGCGGTCCTCCATAAGCTGGCGATCCTGCGCAGCACGACGACCGAGCCTAAGAAGTTCCGGGAGGTCGTCCGCGAGCTGTCCTGGCTGCTGGGCTACGAGGCGCTGGCCGACATCGCCGTGCGCCCGGTCGAGATCGAGACTCCGCTCGAGGCGATGGTCGCCGGCGAGCTCGCCGACCGGATCGGCCTCGTCCCGATCCTGCGCGCCGGTCTGGGCATGGTCGATGCGATGCTCGAGCTGATGCCCACCGCCCAGGTCTGGCACCTGGGCCTCTTCCGGGACGAGCGCACGCTGCGGCCGGTCGAGTACTACAACAAGCTGCCCGACTCGGCGACCGTCGACCTGTGCCTGATCCTCGACCCGATGCTGGCCACCGGCGGCTCAGCCACGGCCGCGATCGAGGTCCTCAAGCGCTGGGGCGCTGTCCGGATCAAGCTGATCAACCTGATCGCCGCCCCCGAAGGCGTGGCCGCCGTGACCGAGGCCCATCCCGATGTCGAGATCTACTGCGCATCGCTCGATCGCGGGCTGAACGAGAAGGGCTACATCATGCCCGGCCTGGGCGACGCCGGCGACCGCCAGTTCGGGACCGGCCATTAGGCGATCCCCGCCCGCGCACCGCGCTGTGGCTAGCCGGCGAGCGTGCTCCGCGCGACATTGGCCAGTGCCGCGGTCAGGCCCGGATCCACGTTCAGCGAGGCAATCCGGTGGAACGCAACGCCTGCGTGCTCGGCCTGCTCGCGGGCACCGACGTCGACGTCGTACAGGATCTCGAGGTGGTCGGCCAGGAACTGGACCGGGACCACGATCACGGACTTCCCACCCGACGCGGCAATTGCCGGCATCAGGTCGGCGAAGTCCGGCTTCATCCACTCGCCGGGCTCGTGGCCGGCGCTCTGCCAGCAGAACTGCCAGCGATCGGCGGACAGGCCCGCCGCGCGGCCGATCGCGTCGGCGGTGTCGCGCAGCTGGGCCAGGTAGCCTGGCTCCTGCTCGGCGACCCGGCGGGGCAGGCTGTGGGCGGTCATCAGGATCGCCACGGTTTCGCGCTCGCCGGCCGGCAGCTCAGCCAGCGCCCGGGCAAGGCGCGCGGCCAGTGCCCCGGTGAAGTCCGGCTCCTCGTGCCAGGCGCCGGCGATCTCGACCCGCGGCGCGTCCGGCCCGACCTCGGCCCGGGCCGCCTCGATCGCCCGGGCATAGCCGCCCATCAGCAGCGGCGAGAACTGGGGCGAGAGGATGATCGCGGCGATCTCGCCGACTCCGCGCCCGGCCAGCTCGCGGATCCCATCGGCGATCGTGGGCGCCGAGAAGCGCATCCCGACCGTGGCCGGCCAGCCGAGCGCTGCTTCGAGCGCCGCGGCCTGGGCCCGGGTGATCTCGATCAGGGGTGAGCCGCCGATCACCTGGTAGCGCCGGGTGAATTCGTCGAGAAGCTCCTCGTCGGCCTCCCGGCCGCCCCGAATCCGGGCCAGGTACTCGCCGACATCCGCCCGATCGAGGGTCCGTGGCGAGCCGTATGTCATCAGCAACGCACCCTTGAGCCCCGCCGCCACGGCCATCAGCGCGCCTCCAGCGCGACGCCCGTCCGGGCGGTCTGCTCGTGGACGAAGTCGACCAGCCGCCGGAGCAACCCGGTATCGGTCGCTGGCAAGACACCGTGGCCCAGGTTAAAGACGTGGCCAGGTCGGCCGGCGGCCTCCGCCAGCACGGCCCGCGCACCGGCCTCGGTGGCCTCCCAACCGGCCAGCAAGCGCGCGGAATCGAGATTGCCCTGCACGCCCCGCCCTTCGCCCAGCCGGCGCCACGCCTCGCTCAGCGACTGGCGATGGTCGATCCCGATCACGTCGCCGCCGGCCTCGGCCATCAGCTCCAGGAGGGCCGAGGTGCCCGTCCCGAAGTGAATCGCCGGAACGCCTGACAGGCCATCGAAGATCCGCCGGACGTGGGGCAGCACGAACGTCGCATAGTCGGCCGGCCCAAGTCCGCCGACCCAGCTGTCGAAGAGCTGGACCACCTCGGCGCCAGCCTCGATCTGCGCCTGGAGGTAGGCCACGACCATCGTCGAGAGGCGTTCCATCAGATCGTGCCAGGCGGCCGGCTCGCGATACATGAACGCCTTGGCGATCGCGAAGTCGCGCGAGGGCCGGCCCTCGATCAGGTAGCAGGCGAGGGTGAACGGGGCGCCCGAGAAGCCGATCACGCCGGCCTCGCCGGCGAGCTCGCGCCGGACGATCCGGATTGCATCGAGGGTGAAACCGATCCCGGCCGGATCGAACGGCCGGAGGGCGGCCACGTCGGCTGCCGAGCGGATCGGCTGGTCGATGATCGGCCCTACCTCGGGCTCGATTCGCAGGCCGACACCCATCGGCTCGAGGGGCAGCATGATGTCGGCGAACAGGACCGCCGCATCGACGCCCAGCTCGCGGACGGGCATCAGGGTGACCTCGGCGCACAGCTCGGGCGTCTTGGCCAGCTCGAGGATGCCGTAGCGCTCGCGGAGCTGGCGATAGGCAGCGAAGCTGCGCCCGGCCTGGCGCATGAACCAGACCGGCGTGGCGTCGACGGGCTCCAGGCGGCAGGCCCGGACGAAGCGATCGTTCATGCCGCCCCGAGGAGCTCGAGGATCTCGTCGATCGGGCGCTGGACACCGAGCAGGATCGGCGTGTCGCTGACGGTCGAGCGCCGGCTCTCGGTCCCGCGCAGCGCGCGGACCAGGTCGCCGAAGGCCACCAGGTCGTCGGTCTCGTAGGCAACCACGAAGTCCTGCGAGTCGAGCCCGAACGAGTAGGCCAGCGCCTGGCGGATCATCGGGTACTCGTGCCCGACGTGCATGTGCTCGTTCATGACCTTCTGGCGGACCTCGCGCGAGGTCAGGTACCACTCGGTGCTCTTCGTGAACGGATAGACCACGAGGTAGCGCGAGCGCTCGCCGGCGAACAGCGACTGCTCCTGCTCGGTCGGCTTGCGGACGTACTGCGACGGGCCGATCCGGCCGATCAGCGAGTGCTCGACGGCCAGCCAGCGGCCGAGGCCCGAGCGGAGGAGGCGCGCGGCGACCAACTCCAGGGCATCCATCGCCGGTGCCATCTGCCAGAACAGGAGGTCGACACCCTCCTCCAGGCCGATCGACGAGTAGCTGATGCTGCGCACCGCGTCATCCGCCGCGGCGGCAACCGCGGCGGCGAACTCGCGGCCGTCGGCCAGCCGCTCGGCGTCGGTCCGGCGGCGCCAGGCCGGATCGAGGCGGAGGGCCAGGGCCTGGATGTAGGTCTGCTCCGACTGCGCCACCGGGTCGCTCATCGCTCGTCCCGGAGCCACGTCGCGAGGTCGGCGGCGGCGTAGGTGATCACGATGCCTGCCCCGGCCCGAACGATCGCGGTGACCGATTCGGTGATCGCCCGGCGGCCGTCCAGCCAGCCTCGTTCGGCGGCGGCCATCAGCATCGCGTACTCGCCCGAGACCTGGTAGGCGGCGATCGGCAGGTCGAAGCGGGCGTGGGCGGCGGCGATCAGGTCGAGCCCGGGCAGGGCCGGCTTGACCAGCAGGATGTCGGCACCCTCGGCAACGTCGACGTCCATCTCGTGCAGCGCTTCGCGGCCGTTGGCCGGGTCCATCTGGTAAGCACGCCGGTCGCCGAACGACGGGGCGCTGTCGGCCGCCTCCCGGAAGGGCCCGTAGAACGCCGAGGCGTGCTTCGAGGCGTAGGCCATGATCGCGGTCTCGCCGAAGCCTTCCCGATCGAGGGCCGCCCGGATCGCGCCGACCTGGCCGTCCATCATCGCGCTGGGGGCCACGATGTCGGCCCCGGCCCGAGCCTGGCTCACGGCCGTCTCGGCCAACCGCACGAGCGCGGCATCGTTGTCGACCGTGCCATCGGCGGCCAGCGGGCCGCAATGGCCGTGGTCGGTGTACTCGCACAGGCAGGTGTCGGCGATGGTGACCAGCTGGAGGTCCAGGGCCCGAATGCGCCGGAATGCATCCTGGACGATCCCGTCCTCGGTCGAGGCCTCGGTCCCCAGGGCGTCCTTGGCCTCGGGCAGCCCGAACAGGATCACGCCGCCGACGCCCAGCGTGGCCAGGCGGGCCGCCTCGTCGGCCGCGACGTCGGGCGACAGCCGAGCGACGCCGGGCATCGCGCTGATCGGCTCCCGGACGCCCTTACCGGGCCGGACGAACAGCGGTGCGACGAGCATCGCCGGATGGAGGCGCGTCTCGCGGACGAGCGAGCGCAGGGCCTGCGTACGGCGCAGGCGGCGGAGGCGCACGGGCGGCGGGGCCGCGGCCGAGGCCACGGCCGGCGCCGATCGCGGTTCCAGGTCGAGCGACATCGTCAGGCCTCCACGGGGATGGCTGCTGGTTCCGGGGCTGCGGCGAGCGCCGCGACGACGGCCGCCGCGAGCGTGTCGGGTTCAGGCGACTGGGCGATCGCTGCGACGGCGAAACCTGCCGCCCGCGCAGCGCTCGCCGTGGCCGGGCCGATGCACACGGCCGGCACCGAGCGTAGATCAATCTCGATCGCCGTGGCGAGGCGGACCAGGCCGCGGACCGTCGAGCCGCTGCTGAACACGACCGCACCGAACGAACCGGCCGCAAACGCCTCCTCGAGCTGCGTCCGGGATGCATCGGGCGCCTCGATCGTCCGATAGGCGACGACCTCCTCGACGGCCGCGCCACGCGCACGCAGGCCATCGGCGAGGCTCGTTCCGGCGAGATCGCCGCGGACCACGAGCACCGGCCCGTCGATCGGCAGCTCGGCCGCCATCCGTGCCCCGTCCGGGTCGCGCGGCGTGAACGCCGGCTCGACGCCAAGCGGCCGAAGCGCGGCGGTTGTGGAGGGTCCGATCGCGGCCCAGCGGGTAGTCGCGGGCAGTGTCGGGCCGCCGGCAATCGCCGCGCCGACAGCCCGGACGCCGTTCGCACTGGTGACGACGATCCAGCCTGCCGGGCCGACCCGGCCGAGGGCCGCTTCCAGCGCACCTCCGGCGGGCTCGAGCTCGACCGCGATCGCGGGGACCACGACAGGGCTGAGGCCCCGCGCGGCCAGCGCCGTGACGAGGGCATCTGCCTGGCCTTCTGCGCGGGTGACGAGCACCCGCCGGCTCGCCCGGCCGGCGGCGACACCCACCTCGGCTGCCAGCGCGGCTGCCAGCTCGAGGCGCGCCTCGAGCGGACCGCGACGGCGGATCGTCACGGCCGCCGAGCCGTCAACGTTGGCCCGGCCCCCGAGCAGCTCCAGCGCGTCGTTGGCGACCGTCGCGTAGGCGCCGATCGGCGAGCGGCAGCCGCCACCCGATGCCCGCAGGAACGCACGCTCGGCCTCGACCGCGAGGCGGGTGTCCCGATCGTCGATCGCCTCGACCAGCCCGGCGGTCCGATCGTCGTCGGTCCGAACCTGGACGGCGATCGCGCCCTGGCCCGGGGCAGGCGGCACGACGCCGGGCTCGAATCGCTCGGCGATCCGGGCCCCGAGGCCGAGGCGATCGAGGCCGGCACAGGCCAGCACCAGGGCATCGGTCTCGCCCTCCGCCAGCCGGCGCAGGCGGGTGTCGACGTTGCCGTGGAGGGGATGAATGCTGAGGTCCGGGCGGCGGGCGCGCACAAAGGCTGTTCGTCGCGGACTGTCGGTTCCCACCCGGGTCCCGGCCGCCAGGTCGTCGAGCCGGCGCCCCGGGGAGCCATCACGGACGACGAGGGCGTCCCGGGCGTCGGCCCGTTCGAGGTAGGCGCCGATGCGCAGCCGCGGATCCATCTCGGTCGGCACGTCCTTGGCGCTGTGGACGGCCACGTCGACCTCGCCCTCGAGCAACGCCCGCTCGATCGCGGCGACGAAGGCGCCCTCGCCCCAGGCCGTATCCGGTGCCCGGCGATCGCCGGCCGTCTCGAGGATCACGATCTGGCTGGGATGGCCGGCCCGGCGCAGACCCTCAACCACCAGGTCGGCCTGGATCCGGGCCAGGGCGCTGCCCCGCGTGCCGATCCGGATGACCTCACGACCGGCGCCAATTCCATCCTTCATCACGCAGACGGTACAGGCGATCCGCCGTTGCTGGCGGAATGGCCGCCGAGTGCCGCCCGGACCGCGGTGACGAGCTCGAAGTAGCGGGGCAGCTCGCGCGTGGCGGCGGTTCGTGGCTGGGGCAGGTCGATCTCGACGAGGGTCTCGATCCGGCCCGGCCGCGCGCTCATCACCGCAACCCTGGTCGAGAGGAAGACGGCTTCCGGGATCGAATGGGTCACGAACAGGACCGTCGTCCCGGTCCGGCCCCAGATCCCGGTCAGCTCGAGGTTCAGGCGCTCCCGGGTCATCTCGTCGAGCGCCCCGAACGGCTCGTCCATCAGCAGCAGGCGCGGATTCGGGGCGAGCGCCCGGGCAATCGCCACCCGCTGGGCCATGCCCCCCGAGAGCTGCCAGGGATGCCGCCCGCCGAAACCGTCGAGCTCGACCAGGCGGAGCAGCTCGGAGGAACGCTGCGCGCGCTCGGCGGCGGGCACGCCCATGATCTCGAGCGGCAGCTCGACGTTCCGGGCCACCGTCCGCCAGTCCATCAGGACGGGCGCCTGGAAGACCATCCCGTAGTCGCGATCGAGGCGGGCCTGGCGCGCCGGCTTGCCGTTCACCCGGATCTCGCCGCTCGTCGGCTCAACGAGGTCGGCCACGATCCGCAGGAGGGTCGACTTGCCGCAGCCCGACGGCCCGATCAGGCTGACGAAGTCGCCCGCCCCAACGAGCAGGTCGATTCCCTCCAGGGCGTCGACCTGCTCGGGCCCCGCGTCGAAGACCTTGGCGATGCCCCGCGCCGCGATGACCGGGCCGGGCCCGGCCACGCTCATCCGATCAGGCCTGGAACGCCTGGTCGGCGATGTCCAGGGCGCCGTCGATGATCGCGAAGCCCTGGGCCAGCTCGTCCTCGCTGATCGTCAGGGGCGGGTTGGTATGGATCGAGTTGTTGGAGACCATCGTGTACAGGTGGTGTGCCCGGAGGTAGCCCGCGACGGCCTTCATCTCGTCGGAGGTGGCGTTGAACGCCGTCAGCGGCACATACGGCTCGCGGCTCCGGACGAGGTCCAGGATCCCGAACAGGCCCAGGTTGCGGATCGAGCCGACGCTGGGGTGCTTGGCCTGGAGCGCCTCGTGGTGCTTGCGCATCACGGCCCCCATCCGGGTCGTGCGCTCGAGCAGGCCGTCCTCCTCGTAGACCGAGATCGTGGCCAGGGCCGCGGCCAGGCTGACCGGGTGACTGCTGTAGGTCAGGCCGCCGTAGTAGTAGTTCTTCTCGAAGTGCTCGGCGATGTCGTGGCGCATGGCCACCGCGCCGAGGGGCAGGTAGCTGCTGGTCAGGCCTTTGGCCATGGTCATCAGGTCGGGCACCGTGTCCCAATGGTCGATCGCGAACCAGCGTCCGGTTCGCCCGAAGCCGGCCATCACCTCGTCGGCGACCATCAGGATGTTGTTCCGGGTGCAGATCTCGCGGACGCCCTGGATGTAGCCGTCGGGCGGGATCAGGATCCCGTTGGTGCCCACGATCGTCTCGAGGAAGACCGCCGCAATCGTGTGAGCGCCCTCGTAGCGGATCACGTCCTCGAGGCCCTGGAGGGCCTCGGCGACCGGCCGGGGCTCCTTCTCGCCCCAGCGGTGGGTGTCGGGGTAGCGCACGACGCCGACGATGCCCGGCTCGTTCGGCCAGCGGCGGGGGTCGCCGGTGAGGGTCATCGCTCCCAGCGTCGCCCCGTGGTAGCTCCGGTAGCGGGCCAGGATCTTGTTCCGGCCGGTCACGTGGCGGGCGATCTTGATCGCGTTCTCGATCGCCTCAGCGCCGCCCAGGGTGAAGAAGACCTTGTCCATGTCGCCGGGCAGGATCTCGGCCAGCTTCTCGCCCAGGCGGGCCCGCGGCTCGGTCGCAAACGCCGGCTGGACGTACTGAAGCTTGAGCGCCTGGGCGGTGATCGCGTCGATCACCCGCCGGTCGCCGTGGCCGATGTTGACCGACATGAGCTGGCTGTTGAAGTCGAGGATCCTGGTCCCATCGGGGGTGTACAGCCAGACGCCTTCGGCGTGGTCGATCGCGATCGGATCGAGGGCGCCCTGGGTGGACCACGAGAAGAGGGTGTGCTTGCGCGAGAGCCGGACGATCTCCTCGGCGGTCATGCCGGGTGCGGTCGCGATACCCATCGGTGAACCTCGGATCGGGTGGTGGCGGGCGGAGTTGTGCTCCAACTATACCGGCCGGGCCGCGTGGCACCGGGCCCGTATGATCAGCCCGATGGAGCGGCTCTCGACTCCCCGGACCGGCGTCGCGGCACTGATCGCCTCGATCATCGTGCTGGCCGGCTGTGGCAGCGCCCCGGCCGGGCCGGTCTTCAAGGGCGATCCCTGCTCGCTGATCACGACGGGCGAGATCCAGGCCGCGATCGGAGATGCCAACGTCGCCGAAAGCCCTGAAGCAACGACCGAGAGCAGCACCAGCACGGGCTGCGCCTGGACCCTCGATTCGCCCAACAACCCGGTCGGCGACAACGTCAACCTGACAATCGTGTCGCCCGGCGGAGCGGCCGACTTCACCTCGACCCGGGCCTTCCTGCAGGCGCTCCAGGGCCCCAGCCCGAGCGTCGGTCCAGGCGACTCGCCGGACCCGTCGTCGAGCGGCTCGACCGGTGACTCACCCGATACATCGGGTGCCGGCAGCCCCGGACCGAGC
>Ga0265314_10005784_pt1 | contig 11093 bp, 11 predicted proteins | sample 4126metaG_FD_203106 | JGI IMG/M metagenome (GOLD analysis project Ga0265314, IMG submission 203106) | Rhizosphere microbial communities from Carex aquatilis grown in University of Washington, Seatle, WA, United States - 4-1-26 metaG | ecosystem: Host-associated > Plants > Roots > Rhizosphere >... | reverse complement strand
CTTCGGACGCGTGATTTCGGTGCGCGGATCCCTTGCCCGGGTCGGACTTCTGGCGACCAGCCACCACATGGCCGCCTCCGAGGTCAGGGCCACCGTCGGCCGCTTTATCAGCATCCGCTGCGCCAATTCGACCATCGTCGCGATGATCACCGAAGTGTCCTGCGAGAACCTGCCGGCCTCGGACGCCTACATTGCCATCGCTTCGGTCGACCTGCTGGGCGAGATCCTGGGACCCGCGGAGCGCCAGAAATTCCAGCGCGGCGTCACCAACTATCCAACCATTGGGGACGCCGTCGAACTGATCAGCAACGCCGAATTGCGCACGGTCTATGCGCCGAGCGGGTCGGACCAGATCAATGTCGGCACCCTGCAGCAGGACCCTTCCGTCATCGCCTATGTCGATATCGAGGAAATGCTGTCCAAGCATTTCGCGGTGCTGGGTTCCACCGGCGTCGGCAAATCGACCGGCGTGTCATTGCTTTTAAACGAAATTCTCAAGTCGCGGCCGAACCTGCGCATCTTCCTGCTCGACGTCCACAACGAATACGGCCGCTGCTTCGGCGAGCGCTCGCTGGTGCTCAATCCGCGCAACCTGAAACTGCCATTCTGGCTGTTCAATTTCGAAGAGATCGTCGACGTGCTGTTCGCCGGCCGGCCCGGCGTGCCCGAGGAACTCGATATCCTCGCCGAGGTCATTCCGATGGCCAAGGGCATCTATACCCAGTACCAGAACGCCGATCGCGTCGGCCTGAAGCGCATCGATCCCAAGTCGATCGGCTATACCGTCGACACGCCGGTGCCGTATCGGCTGGTCGACCTGATTTCGCTGATCGACGAGCGCATGGGCAAACTGGAAAACCGCTCCTCGCGCATCATCTATCACAAGCTGATCTCGCGCATCGAAACCGTGCGCAACGATCCGCGCTACACCTTCATGTTCGACAACGCCAATGTCGGCGGCGACACCATGGCGGAGGTGATCAGCCATCTGTTCCGGCTGCCCGCCAACGGCCGGCCGATGACCATCATGCAGCTGGCCGGCTTCCCCGCCGAAGTGGTCGACTCCGTGGTTTCGGTACTGTGCCGGATGGCGTTCGATTTCGGACTGTGGAGCGATGGCGTTTCGCCGCTGTTGTTCGTCTGCGAGGAGGCGCACCGCTACGCCGCCGCCGACCGCAACATCGGCTTCGGGCCGACCCGCAAGGCGGTTTCGCGCATCGCCAAGGAAGGCCGCAAATACGGCGTCTATCTCGGCCTCGTCACCCAGCGCCCGGCCGAACTCGACGCCACCATCATTTCCCAGTGCAACACGCTGTTCGCGATGCGGCTGGCCAACGACCGCGACCAGGCGCTGTTGCGCTCGGCGGTCTCGGACGCCGCGGCCAACCTGCTGTCGTTCGTACCCTCGCTCGGCACCCGCGAAGTGCTGGCGTTCGGCGAAGGCGTGGCGCTTCCGACCCGGCTGCGCTTCAAGGAAGTGCCGGTGCACCAGCTGCCGCGCAGCGAGGCCACGATCTCGACCGCGCCGTCGGTCGCCGCCGGCCACGACATGCACTTCGTCAGTGCGGTGCTCGAACGCTGGCGCGGCGCCACCTCGCATCGCGACGTGCCCAACGATCCCACCATCAACGAGCGGCCGGCCGCCCGCACCCTATCGGTGGAATCGCCGATGCTGCAGCCGTCGATGGGGCTCGACCCCGACCGGTTTTCGCTGCTGAAAAAACCGCTGCGCTGAGCTGCCGGTTCAGCTCTCGGCCACGATTCCCGCGCTTTGCGCCGACGCCGCCGTCGCCCGCTTGTTTTGACGCATTTTCTTCACGCAAACCGGGATCCACTTCGCCGCAAAACGCGATATGATGGCGAAGCCCGCATCACGCGGCGCGCCGGAATCCGCCATGACCGAAATTGCGAAACGCTTCCCGACACCCGCGATCGACCAGCTGCCCGAGGATATCCGCTCGAGGCTGCTGGCCGTGCAGGAAAAGTCGGGCTTCGTCCCGAACGTATTTCTGACGCTGGCCTATCGCCCCGACGAGTTCCGGGCGTTCTTTGCCTATCACGACGCGCTGATGGACAAGGATGGCGGACTGACCAAGGCCGAACGCGAAATGATCGTGGTGGCGACCTCGAGCGCCAACCAGTGCCAATATTGCGTGATCGCCCACGGCGCGATCCTGAGGATCCGCGCCAAGAACCCGCTGATCGCGGATCAGATCGCGGTCAACTACCGCAAGGCCGATATCACGCCGCGCCAGCGTGCCATGCTCGACTTCGCGATGAAAGTCAGCCTCGACGCCGGCAGGATATCCGAACAGGATTTTGCCGCGCTCGCCGACCATGGCTGGAGCGACGACGACGCCTGGGATATCGCCGCGATCGCGGCGTTCTTTGCGCTGTCGAACCGGATGGCAAACGTCACCGCCATGCGCCCCAACGACGAGTTTTACCTGATGGGCCGCGTGCCGAAATAGACCGACGGTCTCACGCCCGCTCAATCGTCGGTCGCCGGCCCGCACCAGCCGGGCAGGTAGATCGCGTCCTTGCTTTTGCCGAGCGCCAGCGCCTTTTCCATCGCCTTGGCGAAATCCGCATCGACACTCTTGCGCGACATCCTGCGGCGCAGGAAATCCGCCCACAGGAATTCGCTGAACGGCGTCGTGTCCTTGGCGAAGCCGCCGGCGCGCCGCAATTCGCCGGCCAGGCTGCGGAACGGGTCGTCCTTGAGCTCCGTTATCGATTTGGGGATCTCCCTGAAGTGCCGGCGTTCGCCCTTGGCGTCGTAGGGATAGACCCACCGCTTGTTGTCCATCACGTTCCAGAACGCGTCGCGTTGCACCATGGTGAGATCGCCGATCACGGTGACCAGGATATCCTTGACGCCCTCTTCGTGCAGCGAGCGCGCCAGGTGATGATGATCGACCACGTAATAGTGCTGGTCCGGACCGAGCACGACCGGGATCATGTGCTTGCCGAGAAGTTCGGCCCGCTTCTTGCTCGATTTGTGTTCGCGCCAGCGCTTGCGCTTTTCCTTGACCTCGCGCATGCCGACGGTCATCTGGGTCGGGCGCAGCGAGAGAATGGGAACGGGCTGAAGGAGCGGTTCGCGCGTGTTCGCCATGACGTGGACCCTCATTTATAACTGGCAAAAATCTGGCTAGAAACGCTGTGATTATGCCATGATGGCGCAACCGATCAAACGCCTTTCCACCGGGGAGCACGGCAAGATCTGACGATGTTCAAAAGCCAGAGCGAGCAAGCAGCGAGGCCGCGCGTAGTCCGGCTCGGCGGCCGCGAATTTGTCACCGAAGGCCTGTATCTGAGCTTCTGGGGCGACATCAGCCATCGCTGCATGACGGCCACATGGCCTTCGTTCATCGGCGGCGCGGGCCTGGTGTTCGTCGTCTTCAACGCGATCTTCGCCGTGTTCTACTGGATCGGCGATCAGCCGATCTCCAGCGTGCCCGGCGGCTCCTATATCGACTATCTCTATTTCAGCATCGAGACGCTTTCGACCGCCGGCTACGGCGACATGCATCCGCAGACGCATTACGGCCATTTCATCGCCGCGATCGAGCTGTTCACGGGTATCTTCTCGATGTCGTTGATGACGGGGCTGATCTTTGCCCGGTTCTCGCGGCCGAATGCCAGATTGCTGTTCGCCGACAACCCGGTCATTTCCGACCATGAGGGTCAGCAAACCCTGATGGTCCGTTTTGCCAATGAGCGTCACGACATCATCGCCAATGCCACCGCCAGGCTCTGGGTGTTCAAGGACACCGTCAGCAAGGAAGGCCTGCCGTTCCGCCGCTTCCACGAGCTGGCGCTGACGCGAAACGAGAGCCCGGCTTTGGCATTGAGCTGGACGCTGTTTCATATCCTCGATGAGCAAAGCCCGATCTACGGTCTTGACGCCGACGGCCTTGCGGCGGCGAAGGTTGCGTTCGTGGTCGTGGTGTCCGGATATGATATTGTTGCGGCGCAAACCGTCCATGCCCGGAAAACCTACGATCACCCGGATGTTCGCTTTGGCCACCGTTATGCGGAGATTCTCGGCACCACGGAAGATGGCCGGCTCAGAGTAGATTACGGCCAGTTCCACCAGACCATTCCGGACCAGACTCCCGTATAGGTGCATGCACATCAACATTTTCTGGGATATGCGGTGCCGGCGTGCTAATTATATCGCGGATCTCAGGGATCTCTGCGGAAGTGAAAATCCAGCGGCCCATAGCGTCGGACGGGGAGCATCAGGTGCTCCAGTTTCGACCGCGCAACCCGGCGCTCACACCGGGTTGGCGGAGGGAGCTGAACGCGCATCCACATCAGAGCGATACCGAGCGCGAGCCGAACGATCTGTCGCATTATGAGCGGCCGCGCGACGAGCCCGACGATTTTCGTCACCGGATGCTGGCAAATATCGCCGCGTTCGCATTCACCGTGGCGCTGACCGCGATCGGAATATGGCTCGCGATGAGCATCGCCGATCTGCGCAGGACCCAGGATTGCGTGTTGATGGGACGGCGCGACTGCGTGCGCATCTCGACGCCCTCCATTTAGCCGTTTTCGGGCCGGACCGGCGCCGCCCCTCAAGTGCCGCCCTGCCCCGGCAAACCGCCCCGCACAACCTTCCTTGGTGGCCGCCTCCATTGAACTCGCAGCGCGCCTCCGATATACGGGCAGTCGACTCCGGGGGGTGGATCGGGCATTACGGGGCGCAACGCCCGGCTGTCTCGCCACCGCACAAATTACCTTCAATATATCAAAGGCTTAGTGATGTCATCCACATTCGATCAGGTCGCCACGATTATCGCTGAAACCTGCGACATCCCGCGCGACACGATCACGCCGGAGAGCCACGCCATCGACGATCTGGGCATCGACAGCCTCGATTTTCTCGACATCGCGTTCGCGATCGACAAGGCGTTCGGGATCAAGCTGCCGCTGGAAAAATGGACCCAGGAAGTCAACGACGGCAAGGCCACCACCGAGCAGTATTTCGTCCTGAAAAACCTCTGCGCGCGCATTGACGAACTGGTCGCTGCCAAGAGCGCCGGCGCCTAAGCGCGCGCCATGCGTCTTGAATATTTCCAGCTGATTGACCGCATCATCGACCTCAATGTCGGCGAAGGCACGATCACGGTCGAAGCCGAGGTCCCCACGCACAACACCATCTTCGAGGGGCACTTCCCCGGCTACCCGATCATGCCCGGCGTGCTGCTGATCGAAGCCATGGCGCAGAGTGCGGGCTGGCTGCTGATCGCGCTGACGAAATTCGAACGCATGGCGTTTCTGGCCTCGGTCAAGGAAGGCAAGATGCGCAGCTTCGTCAATCCCGGCGATTTGCTGACGATCGATGCCCGGCTCGTGCATGAAGGTTCTGGCTATGCCGTCACCGAAGCCAAGATTCGGGTAAAGGGTGAGTTGAGAAGCAACGCGACGATTTCCTTCGGCGTGGTCCCGTTCCCGAATCCGGAGTTGCGCGGCCACATGGACGCGATGGCCAAGCGTATCGGCTTTCCAATGCAGGCCTGTCAGCCATGACCGACATCAAAACTTCCAAACCGGCGGCGGAGGTCTGGATCACCGGGATCGGGCTGGCCACCTCGCTTGGCGAAGGCCTGGACGCGACCTGGGACGCGCTCAAGGCGCGCCGCATCAACGTCGACGAGAAGAATTTCGCGCCTTACGTCGTGCACCCGTGGGCGCCGGTGAATTTCGACACCCAGATTCCGAAAAAAGGCGATCAGCGCCAGATGGAAGCCTGGCAGCGCATCGGCACCTATGCGGCCGGCCTGGCGCTGGACTCGGCCGGCCTCAAAGGCAACAAGGAAATTCTAGGGCGCACCGACATGATCGTTGCCGCCGGCGGCGGCGAGCGCGATCTGGCGGTCGACACCTCGATCATGCAGGCCGAAGCCAAGAGCAACTCCGCGCCCGGCTTCCTCAACGAACGCCTGATGAGCGATCTGCGGCCGACGCTGTTTCTGGCCCAGCTCTCGAACCTTTTGGCCGGCAATATCGCCATCGTTCACGGCGTCACCGGGTCGTCCCGCACCTTCATGGGCGAGGAAGGCGCCGGCGTCGACGCAGCCAAGATCGCTCTGGCGCGGATCGCGGCCGGCCAAAGCGACATCGCGTTGATCGGCGGCTCGCACAATGCCGAGCGCAAAGAAATGCTGATGCTCTACGAGTTCGACGATTTCAATCTTCGCGACAAGTTCGCGCCGGTCTGGGCCCGCGGCAACAAGCCGGGCTTCGCGCTCGGCTCGGTCGGCACTTTCCTGGTGATGGAATCCAAGGCGCATGCGCAGGCGCGCGGCGCCAAACCCTATGCGCGCCTGACCAACGTGGTGTCCGATCAAGCCCGCCGCAAAAAGCCCGGCGAGGTCACGGCATCGTTGCAGGCGCTGTGGTCGAAACTCGGCAAGCTCGACGACAAGGGCGCCATCATAACCGGGGCGACCGGAGCGGAGCCGGCGACGTCGGAAGAACTGGCATTTCTGCGCCAGCACGGGGATTTCGCGATCCGGGCCGCCGGTACCGCGTTCGGCCACAACATGGAAGCGCAATTCATCCTGGGATTGGCTCTCGCTGCGCTTTCGATCTCCCGCGGCGAACTGTTCCCCCCGAACGATCCTACCGGGCTGGAGGTTGAAATGGCCAAGCCCCCGACCCAGATTGTGGTGACCGGGGCCGGCCACTGGCGCAGCGAAGGCATGGCCCTGGTAGAGACGGTCAAGTGAGCGCGGCGCGGAATCGGCGGGGGGAATATGCCAGCAAGCCACGATAAATTCGGCAGGCCGATCGTCGTCGTCACCGGCATGGGCGTGGTAACCTCGCTCGGCGCCGGCAAGGAAGACAATTGGGCGAAACTCACCGCGGGCGAGTCCGGCATCCGGACCATCACGCGCTTTTCGACCGAGGGCCTGAAGACCTCGATCGCCGGAACGGTCGATTTCCTCAAGGTCGAGCCGTTTTCCTCGCCCGATCTGTCGCAAAAACTGGCGGAGACCGCCGCCGAAGAAGCCGTGGCGCAGGCCGCGATCGGCGCCAAGGGCGATTTTCCGGGACCGCTGTTCCTTGCGGTCGCACCTGTCGAGATCGAATGGCCGCATCGGCTGGAAGTTGGCCGCGACACCGGCACCCCGGACTACACCTATGACGATCTTCTGCGGGTCAGCGGCGGCGGCAAATATACCCGCTTCCACCGGCGCTTCCTGTTCGGTTCGGTATCGGACTATCTGGCCGATACGTTCGGCACCAAGGGTTCGCCGATTTCGCTCTCCACGGCATGCGCCTCCGGCGCCAGCGCGATCCAGCTTGGCGTCGAAGCCATCCGCCGCGGCGAAACCGACGCTGCGCTGTGCGTCGCGACCGATGGTTCGGTCAACCTCGAAAACCTGATCCGGTTCTCGCTGCTGTCGGCGCTGTCGATGCGCAACGATGCACCGCAATCGGCGTCCAAACCGTTCTCCAAGAACCGCGACGGTTTCGTCATGGCGGAGGGCGCCGGCGCGCTGGTGCTGGAAAGCTACGAGAGCGCCATCGCACGCGGCGCGAAAATCCTCGGCGTGCTGGCCGGCTGCGGCGAACTCGCCGATTCCTTTCACCGCACCCGCTCCAGCCCGGACGGCAAGCCGATCATCGGCTGCGTGCGTAATGCCTTGTCGGACGCCGGCATCGCCCCCGAGCAGATCGACTACATCAACGCGCACGGCACCGGCACGCCGGAAAACGACAAGATGGAGTATCTCGGCATCTCCTCGGTGTTCGGCGAGCAGACCGGCCGCCTGCCTGTCTCCTCCAACAAGTCGATGGTCGGCCATACGCTGTCGGCCGCCGGCGCGGTCGAGGCGATCTTCTCGCTCTTGACGCTCGAGCATCAGCGGATTCCGCCGACCATCAATTACGACGTTCCCGATCCCGCAATTCCCTTCGACGTCGTGCCCAACAAGGCGCGCGACGCCCGCGTCACCGCCGTGATGTCGAACTCGTTCGGCTTCGGCGGCCAGAACGCTTCGCTGATCCTGACGCGCGAGCCGCTCTGAGCGGCTCGATGCACCCCCTGCTCCGACGCATCGGCGCGCGCGTTCGCGAGGCGGGCAAGCGGCTCGGCGGAGCCGCGGTGGGCGCGCTGACCATCGCGATGCTGCGCACCACGCGCTATTTCGATCCGGTCAAGACCGCCAACCTGTTCGCCCGCGTCACCCGCCGGATCGGCCCGCTTTTGCCCGAGCAGCGGATCGGCCGCGCCAATCTGACGGCGGCCTTTCCGGAAAAGTCGCCCGAGGAAATCGAGGCCATCCTCACCGGCGTCTGGGACAATCTCGGCCGCATCGGCGCCGAGTTCGCCCATATCGATCACATCTGGGATTACGATCCGGCGTATCCCGAGAAAAGCCGCATCGAGATCGCGCCGCGCACGCACGAATTGTTCGCGAAGCTGAAGGACGACGGAAAGCCCGCGCTGATCTTCGCAAGCCATCTCGGCAGTTGGGAATTTCCGGCACTGGCCGGCCCCGCGCATGGGGTGGATTCGGCGGTGCTGTATCGACGGCCCAACAGTGCCGGCGCCGACCGCATCATCAACGAAATGCGCCGGGTCAACATGGGCGAATTGATTCCGGCCGGCCGCGACGCGCCGTTCCGGCTTGCCGAAGCGCTGCGAGAGGGCAAACATGTCGGCATGCTGGTCGATCAATATCTGACCGGCGGCGTCGAGGTGACGTTCTTCGGGCGCAAGACCAGGGCCAATCCGATGCTGGCGCGGCTGCGGCGGCACGTCGACTGCCCGATCCATGGCGCCCGCGTCATCCGCCTGCCCGGCAACCGCTTCCTCGCCGAAATCTCCGAAGAGGTGCAGCCGGTCCGCGACGCCGCGGGCGAGATCGATGTCCAGGGCACGACGCAGGCGATCACGTCAGTGGTCGAAGGCTGGATCCGCGAATATCCGGAGCAGTGGCTGTGGCTGCATCGGAGATGGCGGTAGCGACGGCGACAAGTCATCCTTCGAGACGCGCGACACGGCTTTTTGCGGCAACCGAGGGCGGCCGAAGGGATTTGTTACTCAGCCCTGACGGCTTCGATTGACGGGCCCGAACTGTGCGAAGACGCCTCTAATTCGCAAGGCGGGCGTTTTTGCGACCCTGGCGGAGGCTTGGTTTGGAGAAGCCCCTCGCCATGCGGCGCCGGTCGCGATCGATTCGTCGAACAGCAAGCGTTCTGCTGGAACCAACTCTGCTCCGACCCACGCGTTGCGGTCCGTGCGCGGGTAAGCGCGTGTCGCAGTTGGATCAAGGAAACTGTCGGTCAGGAGAAACAACAGAAACAATACGGGTATGGCTATCGCCAGCTCTTTCAACATACGCATGGACTTTCCTCACCTGTCGAGGATGAGGATGGCGGGTCCGGGATAATGCGGTGCTAAAGCGCGGTATGCGTCTGTTCAAACGGTTGCCGGGACTATGCTGACTTCCGAAGCATTTTAGATATTTCGGTTAACGATGCCGGCCAGCGGGGGGGTGCGCCAAATTGAGCCGCAATGTCATCCAAGTTTCCGCCTACATTTCCGGTGCATTGATTCGACTGATTCGGCTGAAGGTCTTGCTCGTCGAGGATATTGAAGATGGCATTTTTCAAGCGAGAACTCAGCCCGGTCGAGCGATTCGAGAGTACGCTCAAAAACAAGCAGGCGGCGCGCCAAAAACTGGCGGACCGGCTGAGCCTCGCCGAGACGGTCGTTGGAGAAAAACGTGCCGCGGCGGAACGGCTGGCGGTGGCCGGCGCCACCGATGCCAAGCTTGGCCGGGCAGAGACCGAGCTCCGCGCCGTCGAGGAGCGCGCCAAGGCACTGCGAGCCGAACTGGCTGATGCCGACGAGCAGATCGCCTCAACCGAGCGCACATTGGCGGACGCCAAGGCACAACGCGATCGCGACCTGATAGCCGATCAGATTGAGACGATGGCTGCGGCAATCGAGCAGGCTGCCCCGGGATTTGACGCCGGCGCCGCTGCGCTTGTGAACGCCGTTACAAAGAGCGCGACGTCGGTGCTGGAGGCGACCAGGTTCTCGACCAGCGTGGATGCGGTACGCCGGGAGGTTCTGGCGGCCACCGATTTGATCTGCTGGGAACTGCGATCCGCAGCGGTGCGCACGCGTGCCGGCAATGCGAATATCGCCGTCGGCGTGACCACCGAACCGCAGCCCGCGCCAACCCAGGAAATCGATCGGCAACTGATCTACACGCTCAATGCGCTGCTTTGGCGGGAAGCCGGGAAAGCGCGTACCGCTCCAGCTTTCGCGCTGGTCGAGTTGCCAAAAACGTTGTTGCCGGTCGCGCTGCGGCATAAGCATGTGGACCATCTAAATGCCCGGCGTGTGCAGACCCTGATGCACATTCACGGCAGCGAAGGACACCAAAGCGAGCTCCGTCCCGACGATCCGCAACTCATCGATCTCGATGCGCTTGCCACGGAGGAGGAAAGCGTTCGCGCGAGTGTCGCATGAGTGCGGCTGGCCCGTTGGCTTTGACCGTTCGTTCACCAGGTGGAGACCGAAGCACCTACCGTCCCGTCTTCACCCTGGTCCATAGCCGGTTGATGACCCGCTGGGTGGCCGGATCGCGCGCGGTGATCACGAACAGTTTCTTCAGCGTGGTATCGTCGGGATAGATGTTCCTGTCGCCCAGAATCTTCGGATCGATCAGCTTCTGGCTCGCCAGATTGCCGTTGGCATAGGACAAAAAGTCGGAATTTTTGGCGGCCACGTCCGGCCGATAGAGATAATTGATCAGCTCATAGGCTTCCGCGACGTTCTTCGCATCGGCCGGGATCGCCAGATTGTCGAAGAACATCTGCGCGCCCTCTTTCGGGATCGCGTAGCCGATCTCGACGTCGCTCTTGGCCTCCGCGGCGCGGCTGCGGGCCTGCATGATGTCGCCCGACCAGCCCACCACGAGGCAAATCTCGCCGGTGGCGAGCGCGCTCAGATATTCCGATGAATGAAATTTCCGGACATAGGGCCTGATCTTGCTGACGAGATCGGCGGCCTTTTCCAGGTCGGCTTGTTTGGTCGAATTGGGGTCGAGCCCGAG
>Ga0265314_10005782_pt1 | contig 11097 bp, 11 predicted proteins | sample 4126metaG_FD_203106 | JGI IMG/M metagenome (GOLD analysis project Ga0265314, IMG submission 203106) | Rhizosphere microbial communities from Carex aquatilis grown in University of Washington, Seatle, WA, United States - 4-1-26 metaG | ecosystem: Host-associated > Plants > Roots > Rhizosphere >... | reverse complement strand
CGCTGTCGCCCGAAGCGCCCGTTGATCCGGTCCATTGCCCGCGCCAATTCCAGCCGCTTCTCGTCCCCGCCGAACAGCGGCAGCGTCACACCCTCCGCCCGCTCCAAATCCGAAAGCGTCATCCCCACTTTCTTCATCACCCCCGCCGGCTTCTTGGCCCACACTGCCCGCATTGCCTCCAAAAGCGTCTGCGTATCCTGCCCATCCTCAATGCCGATATGCCCATCCCAGCCCGCGCCGCCGCTCCCCGCGTACCGCACATGCACGCTCATCCGCCCCGCCGCATACCCCATGTGTCGCAGCCGCGCCGCCGCCTTGTGCACCAGCCGCACCATCACCGCATACGCCCACGCCTCGTTCCGTCGCTCCGGAGCGAGCACGCTCGAATGCCCCACCGTCCACTTCCGCGCGGGCACATCCACCACCGCTTCCCCATGCAGATTCCGATACAACTCCCGCCCGCCGATCCCGCCCCACGCTCGCATCAATTGCTCCTCGCTCATCCTCCAAAGCGCTGCCATCGTATCCGCGCCGTGTGCCGCGAGCTCCACCTCCCGCTTCGCCCCCACCCCGGGCAAGTCCCGCACACCCAGCCCCAATATCTTCCCAGGCAATTCCTCCTGCTGAATCACCACCAGCCCGTCCGGCTTCTGCATGTCCGACCCCACCTTCGCCAGGAACCGATTCGGCGCAATCCCAATCGAGCACCGCACGCATGGCCCAATCCTGCGCCGCAAATCCTCCTTAATCCCCAGCGCCACACTGCGCGCCGCCCCCTCCTCCGCAAAATTCGACGGCAACCGGCACGCCATCTCATCAATCGACAATATCCGCTCAATATGCAGCCGATCCTCGATCACCTCGCATATCCGATGATGCATCTCCACATATTCTTCCGACCGCGCCGGCACAACGATCAGCCCCGGACACAGGTGCCGCGCCATCCCCACCAGCGTCCCCGTCTTCACCCCAAACGCCTTGGCCTCATAGCTCGCCGCAATGCACGCCGTCGAGTCCACGTCCATCCCCGCCACCGCCACCGGCTTCCCCCGCAGCTCCGGCCGCAAATGCTGCTCCACCGAAGCAAAGTACGAATTCATATCCACAAACACCCACCGCAACATGCCCAACCTCCCACGAGAGAAAATCCGTACATAACCCTAACGTCTTTTGAAGCCGTCGCAAGCCCGCACACAAATGTTTAGCCGCCGGCTTCAGCCGCCGCTTGCCGCGCGCTCCCTCAACTCAAAATTTGAAAATCGAAAATCGAAAATCCCCGCAACTCGGGCTATCCTCCAGCCAAATTCCCCGCCCCACACAAAGGACCCTCCCCATGGCCCTCCTCGAAGTCTCCTTCAAATCCAACGCCCTCGACCTCGCCTCCCGCATGATTCTCCTCTTCCCGGAATACGGCACCCCTCCCTTCCCCGTCTTCTACCTCCTCCACGGCCTCTCCGGCGATTGCACCTCCTGGACCCGCCGCACCTCCCTCGAACGCTACATCGGCGGCACCACTGCCGGCGCCAAAACCCCGCCCGTCCCCTTGATCGTCGCCATGCCCGAAACCGGCCGCTTCTGGTACACCAACGCCGCCTCCCATCCTCCCGGCGGCTACCTCGGCCTCTACGAAGACCACATCATCAAAGACGTCCTCCCCTTCGTCGATCGCACCTTCCCCACCATCGCCACGCGCGAAGGCCGCGCCATCGGCGGCCTCTCCATGGGCGGTTACGGCGCCGTCAAGCTCGGCCTCAAGTATCCACACCTCTTCGCCAGCGTCACCAGCCACTCGGGCGCCGTCATGACCCCGCTCCACCGCTGGACCCAGCGCCAGGAAGATGCCCGGCGCCTCGAAGCCGAATTCAAATCCATCTTCGGTGAAAACTGGAAAGGCGGCGACAACGACCCCGCCGCCCTCGCCGAAAAATGCCCCCCAACTCTCCGCCCCGCAATCCGCCTCGACTGCGGCACCGAAGACTTCCTCCTCGATCAAAACCGCGACCTCCACGCCCACCTCACCAAATTAGGCTTCCCCCACGAATACGCCGAATTCCCCGGCGAACACAACTGGACCTACTGGGACGAGCATATACAGGAGGCCATCGCCTTCCACAAAAAGGCACTTCATCTTGCAGACGCCTAGCGCTTCTACTTTTGTGCGGAGCTCGCCCGCTCGCCGGATTTGGTCCCGGAGAGATCTGGTTGCCTGTCGATCCACGCGAGAAGGCGCGCGGACTCTTGCAGAATCTCCCCCGCATGTCCGCGGGCCGTTTCGAGGTCCGGGCTTTCGAGAATCGCAGCGCTCTGGCTCATCATCCCGGTGATTGGCCTTTGGATCATCCCTTTTACGTCGGAAAGAAACTGCGGTTGGACGCCCCTCCCCTCCTCCGCCATTTGCCGTGCCCGCTGAATGTCTCGTTCCGCCTGCTTTTTGGCGCTCAGGTCCTCCAGGAGGATGAGCAGATGTTTCCGCCCCTTGAACACCGGCGCTTCGGTCGTCAGGCTGAACCACACCCGCCGCGCTTCCCCGTTGTGACCCGTGGGAATGCTGAATTCATGCTCCATCTGGCCCCGTCCGGACTCCCGCGTCCGTTTGAACAGGTCGTAGAGCGGGCATTCCGGGCACTGGGGGGTCGTGCCGCACTGTCCCTCATGATCCGCCGCATTCTGACAACGAATGATCTGTCCCATCCGCTGCCCGATCATGGCGGGCGCCGAAACTCCGAGCATCACTTCCGCGCGTTCATTTGCCCGGCACACCCGCATTTCCGGATCCAGCACAAGCATTCCAACCGGCGCCCTTTCGAAGAGGATCTGCAGCGTCTTTTCGTTGTCACGCAGCTGGGCCTGCTGCTGCGAAGCCTGTTCTGAGAGCGCGGAATGAACCTGGAAAAACCCGAACGGCGAGTTCGCCGAATTCGTGGTCTTCTCCACGCGATCCATGAGCGTTTCGACGAGCCGCTGGAGCCGGGCGTTTTCGCGGCGGAGCTTTTCCATTTCCTTGGTTGCAGATGGCTCAAGGGACATATTTCGCCTGTGCTGGGTTCCCAAGAGCAAAGCCCGTCGCCATCTGGTTGACGTGCACACCGTTAAACTGTTCGCCGTAGGTGCAAAACCCGATGAGCGGGTAGGGGGCCATAATCGTCCGGTAGCGATCCTGTTCGCCCGCGCGTTCGTTATCCAGCCGGCGCTGAAAACAGGTGAACGCGACGAGGGCCAGCATATCCCCGCCCAGACTCGCCTGAAGTTCCTTGAGTTGACCTTCAGCGGCGCTCACGAGATTCCCCAGCTCACCGACGCGCACCACCATCCCCTCCTCCACCGCGCAGAACATGTCCAGACGATCCTCATCCCAGGCCCGAATCGCCCGGGCATAGTCCCGGCCGTCCCATCGAAGCAGCAGCGGATGATGCGCCACGGTCTGGCCGTCCAAAGTCTTCTGGCCGATCGCCTCGCGGTAGACGGCAGAAGCGCTCTCCCCGTCGAGTTCGAGAATCTGCCGCTTTTCCACCGCCGCCCGCGTTACAACCATGCGCCGTTCGAGCGGCATGAAATACTGGTGCCCGAAGGTCCGGTGCGGCAGGGTCGTGTCGATGCGCGCCACGACGGCCGCATCGCTGACAAAATACTCCCCGTCAAAAACATACGTTTTCTCAAATCGCTGGCCGTCGCCGGCCGATGCGCCCACCATCGGCACGCCATTGCTCGCACCATAAAGAAGCGCCGAAACGCGCTCTTCCACGCCGCTCATGCCGTCAATCAGGAGCACCTGGAACCGGCTCCCGGGCCCGTCCGGAGGTGCGCAATCCATCGCCAGGTGCGACATCGCGGCGCGTGCGTCGGCTGTTCCAAAGCGTGAGACATGGTGAATGGGCTCGATTGCCGCGCGCAGCTGATCGGTCACCAGCGCCATCGCCACCAGGCCCGTGTCGACCAGGCCCGACTCTGCCGTCTGGTGGCCGGCGGTGGTGCAGGCGAGGATCGGGCCGTGCAGCTGTTTCCGCAATTCCGCGGCGAGCGCATCGAGATCGTAACGGGAATCCACGAAAACGCAGGTCAATGCCGGTGCACAAGTCCCTGCGCCCTCGACAATGCGGCGCACCGCGACCCGTGGATCATTCTCCCGGATGGTTTCACGGAAACATCGCGGTGACATGTCTGCTTCCTGGAAATTGCGTGATGAAGAGCCGCTTTTGTCATCGGGTGGTTCATGAGAAATATTGAGATGATTGCGCCTTCGCAGTTTCCCGGCGTGGCCCCTGGCCAGCCGGTGCGGACACTTGTCGCGAGCAGCCCTTTTTAGGGTTCGCGGAGGCGGGGCCTCAGGTCACTCCGCCCGCCGGTTCAATATGGCTGACGATATCCGCCACCCCCCGGATCTTCCCCCGTATCGCGTCCTCCAGGTCCGTCACCTGCTTGTGTGCCGCCGCCAGCGTCATCTCCGGCGGAAACTCCGCGTGGAAATGGATGTACACGTGCCCATGCAATTCCCGTATCCGCAGCGCGTGTATCTGGATTCCCATCTCATCGGCCGTCTTGTGGACCACCGTCGCGGGATCCTCCCCATCCTTGTGCATGGCCGCCGGTTCCACATGCACGAGGATCTCGCAGTTGGGAAACTTCTCCGTCACCCGCGTTTCGACATTGTCGGAAATCTCATGCCCCGCCTGCAGGCCGATCGACGGGTTCACCGTGATCGTCGCATCGACAAAGGTGCGCGCCCCGGATTGCCGCGCCCGCACCCGCGCCACCTCCCGCACCCCCGCCACCCCTTCGATCAGGTTATGAACCTGCTGTTCCACGCCTTCCGGTGCACGGTCCACCAGCACATCCGCCGACCGCCGCGCCAGCCGCAGCCCCGTCAGCGTCATGATCGCCGCCACGAATATCGCCGCAATCGGATCCGCCGCCGAAAACCGATCCCCGCCGAATTTTACAAACAGCAGCCCCACCAGCACCGCCCCCGAAGACAAAAGCTCCGTCCCAAAGTGCAGCGCGTCCCCCTCGAGCGCCTGGCTGTTGAATTTCTTCGCCGCCTTCGCCAGCGCCCGGCTCCGCGTCAGATCCACCACAATCGACACCGCCACCACCCCGATCGCCGCCAGCCATCCGCCATCCAGGACCAGCGGGTCATGATGCGACAGGTGGTGATACGCATTGATCACGATCCACACCGCCGTCGCCAGGAGCAGCATCGACTGCGCAAAGGCCGTCAGATTCTCAATCTTCCCATGCCCGTAATGATGCTCCCGATCCGCCGGCTCATCCGCCGTCTTGACCGAAAACCAGGTCGCCAGCGTCACCACAAAATCCAGCGACGAATGAATCCCCTCCGACACCAGCCCCAGCGATCCCGAAAGAATCCCGATCCCCAACTTAAAAAATGCCAGCGTCCCCCCCACAATCGCCGACGCCCGGGCCACATGTTCCTTTTCCGACATGCCGAGAATCTAGCGGCCCGCGCCCCATTTGCCAATCAACCCGACCATCCCAACCGCTATACTCCGAATCCAAATGGACGGTACTTTCGAAAAGATCCCCCAACGCTTCGTCCTCCTGCCGGGCCTCCACGGAACGGCGGACCTTTTCGATCGCTTCATCGCCGCCGCGCCGGAATCCGCTTGCCTGCGCGTGGTGACCTACCCCACCGATCGATGCCTTGGATGGAACCAACTCCACCAGCATGTCGCGTCGGAACTTGCCGGCGAGCCCCCGGTCGTCCTCATCGCCGAATCGTTCGGCGGGCCGCTCGCGCTCCGGTTTGCTGCCGATCATCCGGATGAAGTGCGGGCGGTGATTCTCTGTGCCAGCTTTGTCTCGCCGCCGGTCCCGCGACCTTTGTGTTATCTGGCAACCCCGCTGATCTGGACGTTTTTCCCCATTCCCGGTCTGGCGATCCGCGCATTTCTTTCGGGAATGCGCGCCGACGCGCGGCTTGTGACGCAGGTTCGCCAGGCGATCCGCGCGAATCCGCCGCGGGTGCTTGCCCACCGCGTTCGAATAGCCGCCGGGACCAACGCTCGCAACTCCTTGAGGAAATGCCAGAGTCCGATTCTTTACCTCGCCGCCGCGCACGACCGCCTCGTTGGCGCACGCAGCCGCCGCCGCATTGGCAGAATCCGTCCCGCCATTGAAACGCAATTCATGGAAACGCCACATTTGCTACTTCAAACCCGACCAGAAGAAGCCTGGCGACGCATCCGGCAATTCCTTGGCGAATTGCCCCCCACACAGGCTGCGCCGAATCAGAACTCCTAATGTTGTAGCGATCGCCAATGTTTCTTTTTTCGGCGCACAAACAAGGCGAGCCTCCGGTTCACCGCCGAAGGCTCGCTCTTTTTGAATCTTCGTTAAGACAAACCCGATTACCGCCGGATCGCCTTGGTCTCATCTTCCGTCAGGATCACCGCCGGAATCTCCGCCAGCCGCGTCCGTAGCGCCTTGGCATAGCGGTGCCAGCCATCGATCAGCACCGGCTTCCCATCTTCCGTTGCGACGATCACCGGAATACCCGTATCCGTCTTCTCCGCTTTGTCCCAATCGATCTTCACCGCTTCATAATACATGGCCTTGAATTGGGCCAGCGGCCGCATCTCGACCGGCCGCGGAGTGGTCTTGATCATCTCCTTGGCCTTGGCCAAATCGTAATGCTTGCCCGCGTGGACAAATTGCTCCCCTAAGCGGGAAACCCATTCTGTTTGACTCGATTCGGCCATGCCTTTTTCACCTTGTGGGAAATATCGGCTCAATCCCAGTATCTACTATAATCCAACCAATGAAAAGCGAGCAGTTTACGTGCCATCTCATCGGCACAAACCGGCCTGCAACTTGCACCCATGCTGGACACGTTTTGTTCCCTCCGCGAATAACCCCCGCTACAATGCTGCCACAAGGAGTTTTCATGGACCAGGACCGTATTGACCGTTTCAAAGCCCTCACCGAGGCCGATCCCACCAATGAGTTGGGCTTTTTTTCCCTCGGCCGGGCCTATCTCGACGCCGGCCAGCCCGCCGAGGCGGTCCGCGCCCTGCAGCGCGTGATTGCCCTAAATTCAGGATTTTCCAAGGCCTATGCGCTTTTGGGCCTCGCCCAGCGCACCACCGGTGACCTGCCGGGAGCCGTCGAAACCCTCACCCGCGGCTACCGCATCGCCCACGACAAGGGCGACCTCATGCCCCGCAACGACATGGCCCACATGCTCAAGGAAATCGGCGCCCCCGTTCCGGAAATCAAAGCCGAAGAGCTCACCCCGGATGATGCCGCCACGGGAAAAATCAAATGCTCCCGCTGTGGCCGCATCGCCCCCAAAATGCCCGAGCGCCCCTTTTCGGGCGAATTTGGCGACCAGATCCACAACTCCGTGTGCGGCCCATGCTTCCGCGAGTGGATCGGCCAGGGGACCAAGGTCATCAACGAACTCCGCCTCAACCTCACCGAAAAATCCGCCCAGGACACCTACGACCAGCACATGAAGGAGTTTCTCAATATTCCTTGAGTTAATTGAGTTAAATGGGTAATTAAGTGCTTGGGACGTTTGATTCTACATGGGGTTGCTCATACACATGCGAGCAAGCGCTGCGAAGTCCTAATTAACCCAATTACCAATTTACCCAATTACTGGTTCTCCCCGGCTTTACCATTGCCGGGTTCATTTTTTTTATCATTGCCATCGCTAATCTCCAAACAGGGGTCCATTGGATGTCAGCCCAATTTGTCACCAAGGAAGAAAAAATCCAACTCGAGGCCGATCTCAAGCGGCTCATCGATCGCCGCCCAATCATCTCCAAGGCCATCGCCGAGGCCCGCGAAAAAGGGGACCTCAAGGAGAACGCCGACTATCACGCCGCCCGCGATGAATACGCCCTCAATGAATCCCACATCAAGGGCCTCGAGGAACGCATCCGCAACGTCACCGTCGTCGACACCTCCGCGGTCCCGGATGGCATGGTCTTCCTCGGCTCGACCGTCAAACTCAAGGACCTCTCCACCGGCGACGTGGAAACCATCCGCATCGTCGGCCAGGTCGGCAAAGTGGATGTCGATTCCGAGATCATGGAAGTTTCCATTCAAAGCCCGCTCGGCGAAGCGCTCGTCCGCGCGCAGGTCGGCCAGACCGTCAACGTCAACGTCCCCCGTGGCACGCTGCATTATGAAATCGTCGAATTGCTCTAATCAGGGGAATTTTCCAGGACGCATGGACGCCTCGGGCTCCGGTATTCCGGAGCATTTGTCGATAAGATGGTGGTGGGGACCGGAATGACTGCCACGCGGGAAATTGTCGAGGCCTTCGATACCGAGCAGGAGACAGAGTCTCCCGTCGGCGAGGCCCTGCTTGCCGCCGCACCGATTGGCCCGGATGTGGACGAAGAGCAACTCGAGTATGCCGCCGCACGGCATCGCGTCCTGTTGATGCGCACTGGCGCGGTCATCGCTCTGACCTCCCTGATCGCCATCGGCGGTGCGCTGCTTCTGCACCTCCTCGCCGCCGGTGTGATTGTCATCGGCTTGCTGATTCCCTGGCATTCCCCCTCCGGCGGTTCCGGCCACGCGGCAGGCGCGGCGAATTCCGGCCCCGGCGGCGGAGCGCTGATTCTCGGCAACCCGCTTGCGGATGCCGGACCCGCGGCTGCTCCTTCTGCCGTGCTGCCGGCTAATTCGGCCCCCGTCCCCGCCGCCCTTTCCCTCCCGCCGCTCCCCGCTCCCACAGCCTCGGTCACGGTCCAGCCGCCCGCCTCACCGGAAACGCCCTTTACCGTCAGCGACCTCGGCACACTCCATATCGCCGCGCCCACGCCGGTGACTCCCGCCATCCCGGCAAACGCACTCGCCACCGCGAGCGTCGCCTCCGTCTCCGCGACGCCTTCCATCGGCCGGGCCGGCGCCGCCAATGCGACCGCCGGCTCCCCGGAAGGCGAAGCGCTCTTCAGCCTCAACGCCGGCGATGGCACCAAGACCACCGGCGCCGGCGGCCGCATCATCGGCGACCCCGGCCGCGGCACAGGCAACGGCCACGATTACGGCGACTCCGCCGCCAGCCGACACGCGAGAATCCAGCGCTGGCCTGACCCCGCCAACATCGCGCCAAAAATTGTCGAGGTTCTCAGGCAGAAGAAAAAAGGCGTCGTCCTGCAGCTTACCATCGAACCTGATGGCCGGGTCAGCGCGGTCAAGGTCGCCGAGTCCTGCGGCTACCCCGATGTGGACGAACTTATTCGGGCCGATACGTATGCCACGATGTTATGGTCTCCCGCTTTTGAACAGGGCAAGCCCATACGCTCCCAGGAAACCTACACCTACGATTTTGATCCCCACGAGTAGCCCGAGCGCCGGATGAAAAAACCGTTCCCCCGCAACGTCCGCCTCGACCGGCCAGGCTCCGCTGGGGGGGGAAAATCCGCCCGCCGCCGCGCCCTCGAACGGCTCCTTCTCTCCAATCGCATCGTCAACCGCATCCTGGCCAACTCCGCCCGCCTCGCCCTCACGGCCCTCATCGTCCCGCGCTTCATCGCGCCCTATCGCCTCGAACTCACACGCTATCCCCTCCCTCTCCCAAACCTCGCGCCGGCCCTGCGCGGCTACACAATCCTCCATCTCACCGACCTCCACATCGGCCGCACCCGCCAAAGCTACCTCGAATCCACCATCGACCGTCTCCTCGCCCTCTCGCCCGCGCCGGACATCATCCTCATCACCGGCGACCTCATCGACTACCACCCCCGCGCCCTCCCTCTCGCCAAATCCCTCCTTACCCGCCTCGCCAAAAAAGCCTCCCACATCAAGGACGGCATCATCACCATCTTCGGCAACCACGATTACCACGAATACTCTTGGCGCCACATCGGCCCAAGATCCGCCCACCGCGCCGTCCACAAACGTCTCGTAAAAATCGTCGAGGATGCCGGCATCAAAATTCTCCGCAACCAGTCCATCACCATCGAACGCCCACCCGCGAAGCTGCAAATCGTCGGCCTCGACGAACTTTGGACCGGCCTCGCCAACCCCGCCGCCGCCTTCCAAAACATCAACCCCGAACTCCCCACGCTCGTTCTCCAGCACAACCCCGACGCCATCTTCTCGCTGCTGGAATTCCCCTGGCACCACATGCTCTGCGGCCACTCTCACGGCGGACAGGCCAATTTCCCAATCCTCGGCCCCCTCTACATTCCCATGGAACACCGCCAATTCCTCAAAGGCTTTTTCCCATTCGCTCCGCATCCCGCCCATGCGGCCATCGGCCAAAACCAGCCGCGCCAGATATTCGTCTCCCGCGGCATCGGCCACTCCCACCCCATCCGACTCCGCTGCCCGCCGGAAGCGACCGTCTTTAGCCTATGCAGCATCGCACCGGCAACCGCAACAACAGTTTAGCCGGCGGCCTTGGCCGCCGATTCTCAGAACGCCTGTATAATCTCCAGCGGGCGAGAAGGCATGATCCGACGACCGTCAGAGTTTCTATATGCCGATTCCCCTTTCCTATCAATCTCTTCCCGCCCGCATTCAATTTGAAACCGATCCTGACGGCGCCCTGCACATTTCCATCCCGCCGCAAGCCTCCGGTTTGGCTGGGAGAAATAGGGCTGGCTGGGCTGCATTCCTCATTGCTCCCGTCTGCCTGATCGCGGTTGCTGCCTGCGTCTTCCACGATTTACATACCGTCGAACTCGCAACGATATCCGGTTGCCTGATCGCACTGCTCGGTATTCCGTTCTTTTGGCTCGCGGATCGCAAGTTCAAACGCCGCGTCTGGATCGACGCAACGTCCGACGAACTGACTATCCGAATCCAGCGAAATGGATTTTGTGATGCTTGTTCTTTCTCGGCGCAGCGCCTTACGGCCATCGATGTCGTTCGCGACTGGAACGACTCGGCATCACACGATGTATGGCTGCTTCGGGTACGCGGCCCGTATGAATGGGTGAGCCTGCTCAATCATCTTTCCCGAGCCGACGCCGAAGAAATCGCCAGCCGCCTGCGGGCCGTTCTGCGACTGGCCCATTCTCCCGAATAATCTGATCAATTCCATTCCAGCCCCCCTCCGTCACGCATCAAACCCACCATCAATCTTGATCCCCGCCCCGGTGATGAATGCCCCATCCG
>Ga0265314_10005781_pt1 | contig 11099 bp, 10 predicted proteins | sample 4126metaG_FD_203106 | JGI IMG/M metagenome (GOLD analysis project Ga0265314, IMG submission 203106) | Rhizosphere microbial communities from Carex aquatilis grown in University of Washington, Seatle, WA, United States - 4-1-26 metaG | ecosystem: Host-associated > Plants > Roots > Rhizosphere >... | reverse complement strand
CACGTCGAACACGACCTGGCGCGTGACCGCCTGCAGCGCCTTGTTCTCCGACTGCTTGGAGAGAATGTCGAGCGCCTGCACGAGCGGCAGGCCGGAATTGATCATTGTCGAGAATTGGCGGGTGAAGATCACGATGTCGCGCATCGAGACCGACCCGCCGGTTTTCTGTTTCGCCTTCGACTGCTCCTCGACCTTGACGACGTTCATCCGCAGCCGCCTGAGCTGCTGAACGACATCCTCGCGGTTGGCCGCGTCGATCGTCGCGGTCTTGAGTTCGCCTTTGGCGTCGCGTGCGGTATACGTAAATGTCGGCATCGCTTACTCCTCGATTAGCCTGATGCAGTTTCGGACTTCGGTCCTCGGTCTTCGGTCCAGCGTCAGCGCCGCCCCGGCGCGCCCGGCCCGGTCTTCGCACCGGTCTGTTCACGCGGCGACGTGTCGCCTTCCACCATCGTCTTGCCGATCAGACGATAGAACTCGGTCGGATCGCTGGAGACACGCAGGCACTCCTCTTCGTCCACTTCGCGCGCCATGTACAGCTGATAGAGCGCGTCGTTCATCGTCTGCATGCCGTGCTTCTTGCCCGACTGCATCGACGAATAAATCTGGTGAATTTTATCATCGCGAATCAGCGAGCGGATCGCCGGCGTCACCACCAGAATCTCGGCGGCCATGCAGCGGCCGCGGCCCGTGCGCTTGGGCAGCAGCGTCTGCGTGATGATCCCCTCGAGCACGAACGCGAGCTGCGCGCGCACCTGCGACTGCTGATGGCTCGGGAAGACGTCGATGATGCGGTTGATCGCTTCCGCGGCCGAGTTCGTGTGCAGCGTCGCGAACGCGAGGTGACCGGTCTCCGCGATGGTCAGCGCGGCCTGAATCGTCTCGAGATCGCGCATTTCGCCGATCAGCAGCACGTCGGGGTCTTCACGCAGCGCGTACTTCAGCGCGTTCGCGAAGCTTTTTGTGTCCGTGCCGACTTCGCGCTGATTGATGATGCAGCTCTGGTGCCGGTGGATGAACTCGATCGGATCTTCGACGGTGATGATGTGGCCCTTGCGCTCGCGGTTGATCTTGTCGATCATCGCGGCGAGCGTCGTCGATTTACCGGAGCCTGTGGGACCCGTCACGAGCACGAGGCCGCGGGGTTTCTCCGCCATGCGCGCGATCACCGGCGGCAGGTTGAGATCGCTGAACGTCTTGATGCTGATCGGAATCTGACGCATGACCATCGAGACGCAGCCGCGCTGCTTGAAGCAGTTGCCGCGGAAACGCGCGAGACCCTGGATGCCGAACGAGAAGTCGAGTTCGTCGTCCATTTCGAAGCGCTTCTTCTGCTGCTCCGTGAGGACCGAGTAGGCGATCTGCAGCGTGTCCTTTGGCGAGAGGACGTAGTCGCTCTTCGAATTCACGATATCGCCGTCGATGCGCATCTTCGCGCGTTCGCCGGCGGTGATGTGCAAGTCAGAGGCGTCTCGCTCGATCATTTCTTCGAGGAGAACTCTCAGGTTTACGCCGGTTGGGATGGGAGCGGTCATTAACTACCTGATGCAGGATGCAGGGGAGGAATGCGCAGTAGAGGCGAGGTCGTTCGAACAAATCAACTACATCATGCGGCGGTTTCTCGAATTACCTGCTCGAGAGTTGTGATGCCTTTGAGGACCTTGAGCCAACCGTCCATTCTAAGCGTGAGCATGCCCTCATCGATCGCGCCATCGCGGATTTCGGCGGCGCCGACGTTCATGAGGATCAGCTTTCGCATTTTCGGCGTCATGAACATGACTTCGTAGAGACCCTGACGTCCCTTCAGGCCGGTGCCGTTGCAGGCTTCACAGCCGGTGCCTTTGAAGTATGGCAGGTCACCGAACTTGGTATCGAGACTGAGATTCGTGAGGAACGGCAGCGCTTCCTTCGTCGCGCGGCCCTTCGCACCGACGAGCGCTTCCTCGGTGAATCGCAGCTCGCGAAATGTCATTCCGCGTTTCACCTTCGCGGCGTCGAATTCCAGATCGTCGGGCTCGTACTTCACTTTGCAGTTCGAACAGATGCGGCGCAGGAGGCGCTGCGCGAGCACCAGGTTCAATGCGGAGCTCACGTTGAACGGCTCGAGACCCATATCCAACAAACGGGTCACCGTCTCAGGCGCCGAGTTCGTGTGCAGCGTGCTGAGCACCATGTGGCCCGTGAGCGCGGCCTTGATGGCGATGCCGCCCGTTTCGAGATCGCGGATCTCGCCGACCATGATGATGTTCGGATCCTGTCGCAGGAACGCCTTCAGCGCCGCCGCGAACGTCATGCCGATTTCGTTGCGCACGAGCACCTGATTGACGCCGTAGAGGTTGTACTCGACGGGGTCTTCGGCGGTCATGATGTTCACGTCGATCGCGTTCACTTTCGAGAGCGCGGAGTAGAGCGTCGTCGTCTTGCCGGAACCTGTCGGGCCGGTCACGAGCACCATGCCGTACGGGTTCGAGACGGCCTCCATCAGCTCGCGCTCGGCGCGCGGCTCGATGCCGAATTTTTCGAGATCGAGCGTCAGGTTTCCCTGATCGAGAATTCGCAGCACGACTTTCTCGCCGAAGAGCGTCGGCAGTGTCGACACGCGATAGTCGACGACCTTCTTGCCCATCTTCAGCTTGATGCGGCCGTCTTGCGGGACACGGCGTTCCGCAATATTCAGCGAAGACATGATCTTGAAACGTGAGACGAGCGCCGCCTGCATTTTCTTGGGCGGCTTCATGATTTCTTCGAGCGCGCCGTCGATCCGGTAGCGCACGCGCAGCTCATGCTCGAAGCACTCGAAATGGATGTCGCTCGCGCCGCGCTTCACCGCGTCGGTGAGCAGCGCGTTGATCAGCTTCACGACCGGCGCCTCGTCCATCTGCGCGGCGAGCGCGGTGGCGTTGACTTCCTCTTCTTTCGTTTCGACGACTTCGAGGTCTTCTTCGCCGCCAAGCCCGGCGATGTCGTCGAGAAGCGCCGACATCTGCACGTCGGCGGATTCGTAGATTTTATCCAGCGCGTTGCGGAGCGTGAACTCGCCGGCGATCACCGGGAAGATGTCGTAACGCGTGATGAACTTGAGATCGTCGATGACCGCGAAGTTGGTCGGATCGGCCATCGCGACGGTCAGGGTGCGCCCGTCCCGTTTCAGCGGGAGCACGAGATTCTTCACCGCCAGATCGGCGGGGATGAGCTTCACGATTTTGGGATCGACCTCGAACTTCGAGAGGTCGACGGCCGGCATCTTGTACTGACGGGCGAGCGTCTTGGTGAGCTCGATTTCCTGGATGAACCCGAGTTTGACGAGGTTGTAGCCGACGCGGGTCCCGCTCTGGCGCTGTTCCTGCAGCGCCTTCTCCAACTGATCCTTCGTGATGAGCCCCTCGCGGACGAGGAGATCACCAATTCGCTCGCTGCTGTTGGAAGGAACCGGGGAGGCCATGTCGCGTCTGTGCTCGTCGTCGGGGTGTTTCGAGTGAAAAAAGCGGGCCCGCCACCATACTATAGAAGGGCGAACCCGATTTGGTGAAGCTGTCCGGCGGCAGGAGTGGTGTCAAGGACGCGAATCACCCCGGTCGGCGAACGCATTTTGACCGAGGCCGCCTCTCTCCCGCACTGTCTAGACGGGGGGAGCCGGAAAACGTCACGAAGCCTCCAGCGGGGCATTGACAGCGGCCGAAAACGGTCGCACTATATCGGCAGACGATATATCAGCAGACGTCACACTCTCCACCCACGGCGAGCCCGCGCATGACGAAAGGAAAGCCGACCGACCGCGACCCCGAATCCGCGCTGCCGCTCACCCCCGCCACATTTCAGATCCTGATGTCGCTGGTCGACGGCGAGCAGCATGGGTACGCGATCATGAAAGAAGTCGAAGAGCGAACGGCCGGCGCCGTGCGCCTCGGCCCGGGAACGCTCTACGGGTCGCTCAAACGGCTGCTCGAAGACGGGCTCGTGGACGAAGGCACGGAGCGCGCCGATCCCGAGCTCGGCGACGAGCGGCGCCGCTTCTACCGCATCACCAAGTTCGGGCTGTCGGTCGCGCGCGCGGAGGCGCGGCGCCTCGAGTCGGTGCTGCGCAGCGCGCGCCAGAAGAAACTCATCGGATGGAAGCCCGCATGAACGCGCCCGACCGCGTGTACGGGATATTGCTGCGCGCATATCCCGCCGAGTTCCGCGCCGCGTTCGGCGCCGAAATGACGACCGCGTTCCGCGACCGCAGGCGCGAGATGCGCGCGAAGCCCGTCCGCTTCTGGCTCAGCATGATGCTCGACGTCGCGCGGAGCGCGCCGGCGATGCGGATCGACGCGTCGGCCGGACGGCCGGCCGCACACATTCACTTCAAGGAGGGGGTGCGCACAATGAAAGCAATGGCGATTGTTGCGGTGGTCGTTGGGATATTCGAAGCGGCGAGCGCCAGCGTGGAAGCGTGGATCGGCGGCGTGGTGGGCCACGACCGCTTCTCGCTCGCAGGCGGATCGATGGGAGTCGTTGCAGGATTGTTTCTCGCGGTGGCGGCGCTCGCGGTGCTGCGGCGCCGGCCTGGATCGGAACAGCTGCTGCACCGCGCGGCTACATCATGTTTGGCCGCGTTCGCGGCGGTCTGGCTGCTGCGGCCGATGCTCTCGATCGCGTCGACCGGGCTTGGCATCATGTTTCCGATCGTGCTGTTGTTCTTTTTGCGCACCCGCCGCGGCGACGGACTCGTGTCGGCCTGACAGCAGCGGGCGACGCCGGAGAACGTCACGAATGGTTCGATCCGGTGCGCGAACGCCGCTGTGATACCGGGGACTCTCAGCAGCCCGCTGATCGATCCGAATGGACCGTTGTCGATCCTGTTCGTGACGATTCGGCGGGCGAGCGCGGGGCCGATGGCGGGCACGGCGGCGACGTCTTCGAGCGGGGCTCGGTCGAGGTCTATGGGAGGGGTTTGCCACTTTCCGGGGGACCGAAGCCCGAGGACCGAAGGCCGAGCACTGCGGTCCGAGGACCGACGACCGAGGTCCGAAGACCGCGTACGCGACGATGTGTCTGGGCGCAGCGCTGGAGTTCCGCGCGGGTGCTGCTCGCGCGCGGGGCGCGGGCTCAGGGTGCGCGCCGTGTCCGAACGTGGCGCGCGCGCTTTTCGCTTCGCGGGACTGACGGCGATCGCTGAATCCACCGCTTGAATCTGCCGCGCGAGGGCGGCGCGGTTTCCGGCGAGCGGCGCCGGATCCTGAGGGTGAAACTCGCGCCACCCGCGAACCGCGACGCCGAGCGCGGCGATGGAGGCGATGAAGATCAGTGCGCGGCGTTCTCCGGGTGTGGGCATAGCCGCAATGTGCGTCCCCGCATGCGCGGTCGTGTCACCGATTCAACGCGGCGGTGATCAATTTCTTGCGCGCACGCGCGGCGCGAGGTCCGATCTATCGGGCATCTCGGAATTGTCGTTGCTTCAGGTGTGCTGCGTTTGTCGTCAGTGGACAATTCGCGTTCGATCACGCGCGCCCCCGGAGTCCGATGTCAGCCCTCGACCACTTGACCAAGTCCGACACGCTTCAGATTCCCGGCATCAGCTATCACTACTTCGACGCACGGACCGACATCCACACGTCGGTGGATCCTGCGTGCATCAAGAAGACATCGGACGCGCTCGAGTTCCGGCTGACTTCCCAGGACCTTTCGCTCTCCGTTCCAGGTTTGACGCTGCTGTTCGAAGGCAGTGCCGTCGGCAACGTCGTGACGTGGAACCTCGACACAACGTTCACCAATCTGTGGTCCGGACTTGTCCAGATTCAGCGCGCCCACGGGCAGATTGTGACTACGGTGGACTCGATCACCCCGATCGTCGAGCTGGGCTGCGATAACATTATGCGTGACTTCGAGGCGACGCTCTCAACCGTCGGCGCGAACAACACGGTGACAATCGAAACATCGGCTGGGACCGCGACGGTGGCCGAGATCACAATCGTCGGAGCGCTGGCCGGACGACGGCGGATTGCGCCAACGTTCGCGTTGGAAATCGTGGCGGACCACTGGGAGACCGCCGGGTGCGGGACGCAGTTTCAGCTGACCGACTCGACCGCCAACTTTACCGCAACGATCACGAACCCGCAGCCCGGTTTTGTGTTCGATTCGTCGACCTTTCTCTGGCATGCGCCGCCACATGCGGACATTAGCAGTGACGTCACGCAAACAATACGGTGGAACTTCGGACCGGAAGCGGCAATGAAGCTGTCCGTGACGGTCTCCCATGGAGGACCGCTTGGCCAGGCGTTCAAGACCGCGAATCTCTCGTTCGCCGTCTTGACGCAGGAGGAAGCGGCGATGTGGTCGGTGCTGTGCCTGTTGCGCAACCAATTGACACCGTCGCGCGTCACCGCGGCGGTGGTCGGGGTCGGCAAGGGCATCACGGGGGGCGGCAAGCGCATCATCGATCCGCTTTGGGATCCGACACCCGACGAACTGCGGACCGGAGTCGCAGGACGGACGCGTGGATTCTCGCTGCACGAGATGCACCAGATCGGGGCCACAGCGCAAAAAATCGGGAAAGCCGCGGCGAGCGTCACCACGCACATCGAGAAACTGATTGCGCGTCGAGAGTCAGAGTTGAAGACACGGGAACAACTCTAGCCGGTGCAGGTCCAGGTACCGCACAATCAGGAATGCACGCCACCTGTCACCAGAACACGGAGCAACAGTGCGTCCTCACCTCATGGTGGTACTCGCCATCATCCTCGCCGGCTGCGCGAAACCCGACATGAATCCAAACTGGGACAAGTTCCGCGACGGCTTCATTGAAGGCGCACTCGCGGCGGATCCGGCGTTCGCGGTCTACGAAGGGCGCCACGACTTCGACGGCAAGCTTCCCGACTTCAGCGAGGCGGGTCTCGCAAAGCGGATCGCGTTTCTCAAGTCGTCGCGCGACAGCGCCGCGAAGTTCGACACGGCGTCGCTGAGTGCGGCGAACAAGATCGAGCGCGAGTACCTGATCGCGATCGCCGAGAATCATTTGTTCTGGCTCGAGACCGCGGACTATCCGCACAAGAATCCGGATTTCTACGTGAGTTACCTCGGCGCCGGCATCGGGCCCGATGTCTACCTGGTGAAGCCCTACGCGCCGCTGCCCGATCGAATGAAGGCGTACATCTCGTGGGCGAACGCGATTCCAACGGTCACCGCGCAGATCCAGGCGAACCTGCACCCGCCACTCGCCCGCCCGATGATCGACGTCGGCCGGCTGCGTTACGGCGGGTTTGCGGCGTATCTCACGAACGACGTTCCCAAAGTTTTCGCCGAGATCAAGGACACGGCGCTGATGTCTCAGTTCAAAGCCGCGAACGGTGCGGCGGCCAAGGCGTTCGCCGGCCTCGACCAATGGCTCGAAGCGCAACGCAAAACGCAGAGCGAGAACTTCCAGCTCGGCGCAAAAGGGTTTCAGGAAATGCTGCGTGCCACGGAAATGGTGGACGTTCCGCTCGACCGCCTCGAGGCGGCCGGCCGCGAGGATATGGCGAAGAACGTCGCGGCACTGAAGGACGCGTGCGCGAAGTTCGCGCCTGGCAAAACGATCCAGCAGTGCATCGCAAAGGCGTCTGCCGACAAGCCGAAGAACGGCGAGCTCGAAGAGGGACGCAGACAGCTCGACACGCTCGAAGCATTCGTGCGCGCAAAAGATCTCGTGACGATCCCGGGCACCGAGAAAGCGCTCGTGCGCGCCTCACCTCCCTTCCAGATGGGAAACGGTGCGTACATCGATCCCGCCGGACCGTACGACAAGAACATGCCGTCCGTCTATTACATCTCGCCGCCGGATCCGAAGTGGTCGAAGGCCGAGCAGGACGCGTACATCCCCGGCGTGAAGGATCTCCTGTTCACGAGCGTGCACGAGGTGTGGCCGGGCCATTTCCTTCAGTTCCTGCACTCGAATCGCGCGCCGTCGAAACTCGGCCAGCTTTTTGTCGGGTACGCGTTCGCCGAGGGATGGGCGCACTATACCGAACAGATGATGTGGGACGCGGGGCTCGGCGACGGCGATCCTGAAACGCACATCGGCCAGCTGCAAAACGCGCTGCTGCGCAACGGACGTTTTCTCTCCGCGATCGGGATGCACAGCGGGAAGATGACGCAGGCAGAGAGCGAAAAGCTGTTCACCGACGAAGCGTTTCAGGATGCGGCGACGGCGCGCCAGCAGGCTGCGCGCGGGACGTACGATCCGCCGTATCTCAACTACACGCTCGGCAAGCTGATGATCATGAAGCTGCGCGAGGACTGGACCGCGTCACGCGGCGGACGCACGGCATGGAAGGCATTCCACGATCAGTTTTTGAGTTACGGCGGTCCGCCGGTGCCGTTGGTGCGGAAGGCGATGCTGGGTGACAAGGCGGGGCCGGCGTTGTAGTCACCACAACTGCTTTGCCGCGGGTTTTCGCAGGTGCCCGTGGGTTGAACCCGTGTCGACCCGCGAAGACCCGCGGCAAAGTTTTTTTGCTGTTCCGCGCTCGAGCCATTCCACTCCGCCTGCCTGAGACGATCGTCAGCAGGCGCCGGGGTCAACTCTTGGCTTTGGCCGAACCCTTTACCGAAACAGCAACGAGCTTTTTCAGCGTGGGAAGATCGACATCGGAGAGCTTCTTGATATAGAGGCACCCTTTGCCGTGGTCGTGCTTGCCAAGCTTTTTGAGCAGCGCCTCCTGTTTCGAGATGCCGAGTCCGTACAGCGCGAGCGTGCCTTTGCGCGGTGAAAAACCGATTGCCATCCAGTCGGCTTCCCTGCCGCCGGCGTATACGACCGTCTTCGTGCCGAACCCGACGATGGCAGAGCCCCACATTTTCGCCTTGTCTTTCGTGGCGGCTTCCATGATCGAGACGAGCGACTCGCAGTCGGCGCGAGTCTCCGCGTCCTTCACGGTCTTGAGAAATTTTGTGACGGACGCGTCGTTGAGCTTCGTTTTGAGTTCAGCCATGGCAATCGAGTGTTACGGCCGGCCGCTCAGGAGGCCGCCGATGTAGAATCCAAAGCCGAGGACCGAATCGCAGTGCGGGCACGAGTACATGATCTCCTTCTTGATCAATCCGACGACGTCCTTGTGGATGTCGTCGGACGCGTTCGCGACTTCGCGCGACGTGCGCTCGAGCGTGACGGGCTCTTTGCAGTGCGGGCACTTCGCCATATGGCTCCCCGGATTGTGAGTGGGACGATTTCCAGTTCACTAGTGGTACTACTTCACGATCGATTTCGCGAGGGTCATGTGCACGCCCTTCGTCTGGTCGACCGCCTGCGTAACGTGCAGGTCACAGGCGAGCGAGCAGAGTTGATACGCCTCCTCGCGCGTGAAGCCTTTTTCCGCCGCGAGGAAGTCGACCATCTCGCGCGTTGCCAGCTTCGCGGCTTCGTTGAGATCTTCGCTGAGCCCCATGCTGATGTAGTGCGTGGGAGTTTCGGCGCGCGGCCAAGCGATGCGCCGGCCTTTGATCACGCGGATTTCCAGCGTGCCGCGCAGCGACGTCTCGAGCGCGGTCCCGGTGACTTCGCCGTCGGCCTGCAGCGCGTGGCCGTCACCGACGGAGAGCAGCGCGCCCGCGACGTGCACGGGCAGATAGAGCGTCGAACCGGCCACGAGATCTTTGTTGTCGAGATTTCCGCCGTGCCAGCCGGGTGGGCGGCTCGAGATGCGGCCGCTGACGGCCGGCGGTGCGACGCCGATCGACCCAAAGAACGGCGCGAATTTGAGCGAGATGCCCGGTTTGAACTCCACATGATCGGAGCCGGGCTGCCAGCGCAGAAGTCGCGCGCTCGCATATGGAAACTCGTCGGGAAGCACGCCTCCGCCCGGGGAGAATGCGACAACGCCGAACGGATGGAGAAATTCGATGGCGACGATCTTGATCGCGATCACGTCGCCGGGTTCCGCGCCGTCAACGAAGATCGGTCCGGTCATCGGATGCACGCCCGGCCCGCGCTCGGTGACGCGCGACTCGACCGCCTTGAGCGCATCCGGAATTTCCGATTCGAGCGCGCCGCCAAGCCGCAGGCGCTGCAATCCGCCGGCGACCATCGTCTCGACCCGCACGCGTTCGCCGGACGCCACCCGCAGCACCGGCGCGACGCGCGAGTCGTAGTACCCCCAGTGGACATGCTCGGGCGTCAGCGTCAGATCCTGCGTACGCACCTGCCGCGCTCCGGCTGCGCGCGCGGCCACCATCAATGTCAGACCAACAGCGAGCGCTCGACGCATCCGATCCCAACCGAAGAGGTGGAGCCGGACGCTACGTCAGAAAGTACACCGACGCAAATGCCGCGATGATCGCCGCACCCTGTGCCGCGAGCACGACGAGTCCGCGGCGCGTGTCGTCCGGCACCCAGCGGACGATAAAGGCCGCGATGAACGGAAGCTGCAGCACCATGAGCAGCTGGAAGAGATGCGCGGGCGTCCCTTCGTCAGGGTCGTGATCCATGCCCTTCACCGCGTAGTGGCCGACGACGATCGCGAGCGCGGCGAGCGACATCGCGATCGGGACGTATGCGCTCGGTTTCTTGATGAGAGACTCGGACATGGGGAACTCCGGCGACTGGTGACGGGGCGACTGGCTGCAGACCATATACAAAGTACTTTGTGATACAATGCGCGACTGCCGTTCCGGTTGCAAGGGCGCCCGCTGGCGAACATTGTTGGCGCATGACTATCTCACGCCGCCAACTCATCCACGCCCTCGGGGCGGCCGCCGTCGGCGCGCCCTTCGCCTCCGCGCTCGCGCAGGGCGCCTGCCGCCTCAAGCTCGGCGATCCCGGCTGCGACACCACCGCGATCAAGCCGGTGTTCGAGCCGACCGGATGGAAGACCGTGCTCCTCGACAACATCTCGATGCAGGTCGTCGACTACCAGAAAGAGGCGGCGTTCTTCATCGCACTCATGGGATGGAAGCTGCGCAGCGACGACGGCAGCAAAGCCGTGCTCGACATCGGTGATTTCGGATCGATGATCATCCGGGGCGGCCTGCAGGTTCCGCCGCCTGCGCCGGCCGCGGCGGGCGACAGCACCGGCGGTGGGCGCGGCGGACGCGGCGGCGCACGCGCGCCGGTCAATGCGTTCGTCGAGTCGTTCTGCTTTGGAATC
>Ga0265314_10005780_pt1 | contig 11099 bp, 7 predicted proteins | sample 4126metaG_FD_203106 | JGI IMG/M metagenome (GOLD analysis project Ga0265314, IMG submission 203106) | Rhizosphere microbial communities from Carex aquatilis grown in University of Washington, Seatle, WA, United States - 4-1-26 metaG | ecosystem: Host-associated > Plants > Roots > Rhizosphere >... | reverse complement strand
TACAACACCAATATAGTGTGTTTACGACACTATGTCAAGGGATTCAGGGGGATTTTTTGGCGAACGGACCCCTCCCCCTACCCCCTCCCGCAAGGGGAGGGGAAACAACAGCGATGCAAACATTGCCGCATGCGAGGATTGTACGAAATCTTTGATTTCTGAAAAATCTGAGTGCACTAAAGCGGAGGCTAAACGTCTTAGTACAGGTAGAGGGGAAGCTTCGGAGCCAGCGGCGATCAGGATCGCCGAGGACACGGGGACAAGAGTGTCCCCGCCACCTTCAGCGTGAAGATTTTTTGAAAATCTGAGTGCACAAACGCGACCGCTAATTGTCTTAGTATAGGTAGAGGGAGACTGAAGGTTAGCCTCCCTTCTGAACGAAATCCCTCAATTCAGCCAGTTCGCGTTCGAAGCCGCCCGACAGGATCGGGAAGCGGCACCAGGTTTTCGGATCAAGATTCTCGTCGTCGAGATGGAAACTCGGTGCGTAGCGTTCGCGCTTCCACTGGTTGCGGCACCACAACGCGAAGAAGCGTTCGATCCACGCGCAGAGCTGCTTGGCGCCGTGCTGGGGAAATGAAACGCGCATCAATTGATAGGCCTCGAGCGGCGTGCGCTTGTCGCGGATGACGGCTTTCTCGATGCCGTCGAGCAGATCGTAGGGCATCAGGTCGTCTTCGGCGGTCTGGTTCATGTCGAGCGGACGCAGTTCGGGGCTCGCGGGCTGGACGTTGATCGCCGCGAGCGCGGGAACAGGCGTGAGACCTTCGGGCGCTTCCTTCTCCAGCCAGCGCAGCCAGTGACGCAGAAAGTTTTTGTCGATGCCGGCAATCGGCGCCAATCCGCCGCAGGTGTCGCCGTCCATCGTGGCGTAACCGACGGCGGCTTCGGACCGGTCGCTGGTGGTGAGCAGCAGGGCGTTGCGAATGTTCGCGAGCATCCACACCCCGGGCGCGCGGACGCGGGCCTGGATGTTCTGCATGGCGATGTCGTCGGTCTCCCAGGTGATTTTGCGGCCAATGGCTTTCGACACCATCGCGATGTAATCCTGATTGAGCTGGCCGATGTTGAGTTCGAGGTAATCGGCGCCGAGACCTTCGGCGAGCTGGCGCGCGGCGTTGCGCGTGGTTGAGGAACTGTTCTCCGTCGGCTGATAGACGCAGGTGAGCAAGGATTTGACGTCGACGGTTTTTGCATCGCGCACAAATTTGATGTAGCTGAGCCGCTGCGCGAGATCGGCAGGCTTCAATTCGTTCTTCGCGCGCTCGAGCATGAGTTCGACGAGGCAGCAGACGGCTGCGGAATCGGATCCGCCGCTGAGCGAGACGATGAAACCGTTGGAGCGACTCTTGCGCATGTAATCGAAGAGCGCCAGCGTTTCGGCACGCGTGAATTCTTCTTCTTTAATGCGCGGACCGCTCTCCCACGCGGGGAGTTTCACGGCGGACGCCTCAGGCGCGATAGCGGGAAAATCGAACGCGGCGCGAACAACTTTCGCGTCGTCGCCGAGTGCGGGCATGAAGCTGGCCGTGCGGGCCTGGGCCATGCGCGTGGCTTCGATGTCCACGACCGCGGCAGTGAGCAGATGGCTGTCGAGCGTGAAGCGCGGGCCCATCGCGAGCATTTTTCCGCCGGATGCGATCAGCGCGCCGCCGTCGTAAATGGAGCGGCCGGATTCGTTGCCGAGCAGGTTGCTGTAGATGTACGTGACGCCGAACGCGCGTGAGCCTTCCAGAACGAAACGCTTGCGCGTCTCGATTTTTCCGAACGCGAAGTGGCTGGCGCTGGGATTAAGAATGATGTCGATGCCTTCAAGCGACAGGCTGCCGCCCGGGCGCTTGGCGACCCAGGCGTCTTCGCAGATTTCAAAACCGATGCGCACGCCGCCGACATCGAAATAAACGTCGCCGAGTTTGTAGGTCTCGCCTTCGATCACGACTTCGGAGACGACGCCGCTGGGCCAGGGCTTGAACCAGCGCGGTTCGTAATGAATTCCGTCGCCGGCGAGGAAGCGCTTGGCGACGAAACCGAGAATTTTTCCGTCGGCGACGAGACACGCGGCATTGAAAATTCCGTTGTGATGCTGCAGCGGAAGGCCGAGCGAAACGATCAGGCCCCTGGTCGCAGGCAAAATTTCCTGGAGGTTTTGCCAGGCCATGCGGTGGACGCCGGGAGAATGGTACGCGTCTTCGCAGTTGTAGCCGCAGATGCACATTTCCGGCAGGCAGAGAATTTTGACGCCTTGCGCGCGGGCGTCGTCGAGCGCGGCGAGAATGCGCGCCTTGTTTCCGTTCCAATCGAGCGGCGTCTGGTTGAGGACCGCAGCGGCGACTTTGATGAGTTTCATGAGACACTCCTTTCGTAGTATGGGCATCTTACCCATACACTCCGGGCGGGACGCCCGGCTTACGGCTTCAGTGCTTCAGCCAGCAGTGGCGCGATGGTTTCGACTTTCAAGAAGTCGCTTTGCAGCGCCAAGGCGCGCGGGTGGCTATCGGTGACGACGATCTGAGTCAGCAAGCCGCTCTGCTTCATTTTCGCGAGCGAGTCGGCCGGGAAAATTCCGTGCGTGGCGATCGCGGCGACGGATTTGGCGCCGGCGTCGCGGTAAGCGCGCGCGGCGTTGAGCAGTGAACTGCCGGTGCGGATCATGTCGTCGTAAATGATCACGGGTTTTCCCGCAACCTGGGCGCTGACGGCGGAGACTTCGGTGTGCGAGCCGTCGACGCGGCGCTTGAAGACGAAGGACGCGGGCACCTGCAGATCGTTCGCGAGCGACTGGACCCACTTGGCGCGGCCAGCGTCGGTGCAGGCGAGCACGAAATCGCTGCCGCACATTTTTCGCGCGATCGTGGTGACCACCGTTTTCGCGTAAAGATGAACGGGACGCATGTGGCCCTCGAAATAGTACGGCAACCCTTCGCTGTGCAGATCGAGCAGCATCACGCGATTGCCTTCGATTGCAGCCGGCAGAGATGAGAGCAATCGCGCGCGGGCTTTCGCGGTGACGACTTCGCCGGATTTCACGGGGCGTTCCATCGTGGAGTAGCCGAAGTACGGAATCACCAGCGTCAGCGTCTGCGCGCCATTTTGAACCAGGCCGGTGGCGAGGTCGTACAGTTCGAGCGTGTCGGCGTCGGTGATCGTGCCGCCGATCAGCGCAACGTGGCGATGGTCGACGGAAGTGAGCACGCGCTGATAGCGTTCGGTGTCCGGAAAGGTTTTGACCTCGACCTCGCCGGATTCAAAGCCGCCGGCGGCACAGACGGATTTCTGCAAGTAGGCGTACGATTGGGTTGAGAAAATCAGGCGCGTGGATTTCATGCGGGAACTCCCCGGGCCTGCAGAATCAGCTTCGTCTTCAGCTCATGCAGATTCTGTTCGAGCCCGACCGGGTATTTGTGCGGGTTGACGAAACGTTTGACGCCGGAATGGAAGCACTGCAACTGCTGCTGCGCGCGCTGGCGCGTTTCGGCGAGCGTTGGTTCGGTGTAGACGCATTTTCCAGCCCGGAAAATCGGCTTGAGCAGGTCTTCATGTGAAAATTGCGCGGAGAACTTTTTGCGACGCGTCAGATCGGCGGGATCGACCATGATCGCGTCGTTCTCCACGCCGAGCAGTTCGTCGTAAATCATGTCGGCCATGAATTGGGCCTGGCCGTCGACAGTTTCGACGAAGCGGCGGACCTGCTGGATGCCGGGCGTGGACACTTTGATCGCCTGTTCGGAGAGTTTGACTTTGTGCTGCCATTCGCCGTTGCCTTCGCGGATCGCGGCGAGTTTGTAGACGCCGCCGAGCGCCGGTTGGTCGTACGCGGTGACCATGTGCGTGCCGATGCCCCAGATGCTGATTTTTGCGCCCTGCTGCTTCAGGCTGGTGATGATGTGTTCGTCGAGATCGTTGGAGGCGACGATGGCGGCCTTGGGAAAACCGCCGGCATCAAGAATTTTTCGCGCTTCGACGCTGAGGTAATTCAAATCGCCGGAGTCGAGGCGGATGCCGACCATCTCGTGGCCGCTCGCCCGAAGTTTTTTGCCCATCTCGACCGCATTGCGCACGCCTTCGAGCGTGTCGTACGTGTCGACGAGGAAGACGCAATTGTTCGGCATGGCTTTGGCGTACTGCTCGAACGCCTCGGGCTCCGTATCGAACGACATCACCCAACTGTGCGCGTGCGTTCCCTTGCAGGGAATTCCGTAAAGTTTGCCGGCGAGAACATTGCTCGTCGCAGAGCAGCCGCCGACGTAAGCGGCGCGGCTGGCGGCCAGGCCGCCGTCGATGCCTTGCGCGCGGCGCAAACCGAATTCGATGACCGGATCACCTTGCGCGGCGAGGCAGACGCGCGCGGCTTTGGTCGCGATGAGCGTCTGGAAATTGATCATGTTGAGCAGCGGCGTTTCGAGAATCTGGCACTGGATCAGCGAACCTTTGACGCGCACCAGCGGTTCGTTGGCGAAAACGACGGTGCCTTCGGGAATGGCGTCGATGTCGCAATCGTACTTCATCTTCAGCAGGTAATCGTAAAAGCCCTGCTCGAAGAGCGGCTTGCCGTCGTTGCCGGTGAGCGTGGCCAGATACGCGACGTCCTCTTCCGTGAAACGCTGGTTTTTAAGGTAGTCGATCGCGGCGTTCAGCCCGCACGCGACAGTGAAGCCGCTCTGGAACGGATTTTTGCGGAAGTGCAGGTGAAAGACCGCTTCGCGTTCGGCGGTGCCGAGCTTCCAATAGCCGTAGGCCATGGTGAGCTGGTACAGATCGGTGAGCAGCGCGAGTGAATGTTGGTAAAGCCGGTTGTTCGTCATCGTGAAACCCTCTCTTTAGTGTTATTTATACACTAAGTTTGCCGGTCTGTCAAGTTTGAATGAGCGAAGGCTTTTTCTGGATGGCGCGACTTTACGGCGTGATTCGAAATAAAACAGGGCGGACCTGAGGTCCGCCCTGCGAATGCGAGCGAGTGAAATTACTTCTTTTCTTCTTTCTTCTCGGCGGTCTTCTTTTCGACCTTGGGCTTGTAGTGGATCAGGTCCTGCGCTTTTTCCTTTTTGTCGTCCGGCAGGTTGTTGTAGATCGCTTTCTTGTGTTCTTCGAGCAGATCGAAGTTGTCGCTCGCGGCCTTTTCCTTTTCTTCGGCGGCTTTCAGCGCTTCTTTCGCTTTCTTGACGGCTTCTTCAGCTTCGACGACGGCGGCCTGCGCATTGACGGCGGCGCTCTTTTTGTCGACTTCGGCCACGGCAGCCTTGATCTTCGCGATCTGATCGTCGGTGAGACCCAGTTCGGCCTTCACCTTGTCGACCTCGGGCCCGCGCGGATAAAAGCGTTCATCTTTTTTGGCGGCAGTTTTCTTGGTATCTTCCTTCTTTTCTTCCGCGGCGCGCACGAACGTGAACGAGCTCAGCGAGACGAAGGCGACGGCTAACATGAAATGCTTGAGCGGCATGACACTCCTCCTTTGGCGTCCTTTTCGGACGGCGTGGTTTTAATATGAGCCCCTTTGGTGTTCGGAGGATTTTACAGGTTTTGTGCGTACAAGGCCACTGCAAATTGCGCTACCAAATCGAAGCACTCGCGGGTCGATTTAGAATTTTCGCGCTTAATGTGAGATGCCTCCGCAGTATGATTCCGGCATGAAAACGCGACGCGAGATGCTGGGTTTGACGCTGGCCGCCACGGGCGCGGCGGCGTGGGGAGACGACAAAGTGGATGCAACGAAGCGAACGGGACTGGTTGCCGACACGATCTACAAAGACCACGTCACGGGCGACGGACATCCCGAATGCCCCGCGCGCTTCGACGCGGTGATAAAGGGCCTGAAAGCCGCGGGCGTCGACGACAAGCTGCAGAAGATCGATCTGCGCGTCGCAACCGAAGTGGAACTCGGACTTTGCCACGACGCGAAATACATCGCGACAGCCAAGCGCGACGTGGAGTCCGGCGCGGCACAACTCAGCACGGGCGACACGCAGATTTGCGAAAAGTCATACGATATCGCACTGCGCGCGGCCGGCGGAGTGCTCAACGCGGTCGACGCCGTGATGAACGGCAAAGTCGCAAACGCATTCTGCGCGATTCGGCCGCCAGGACATCACGCGCGGCCGGCGCAGGGCATGGGTTTCTGCCTGTTCAACAACATCGCGATCGGCGCACGGTACGCGCAATCAAAGCACAAAGTTGGCAAGGTACTGATTGCGGACTGGGACGTGCACCACGGCAATGGGACGCAGGATATTTTTTACGAGGACGAAACGGTTTTCTTTTTCAGCACGCATCAGTCGCCGTGGTATCCGGGTACCGGAAAGGCTGCGGAGACAGGCGCAGGCAAAGCCCTGGGCACCACGCTGAACTGCCCCTACCCCGCCGGCGCCGGACGCAAAGAAATTCTGGAAGCGTCGTTCCAGGATAAACTCGCAGCAGCGATGAAAAAGTTCAAGCCGGAGCTGGTGATGATCTCCGCCGGATTCGACTCGCGCGCGGGTGATCCGCTGGGAAAATTCACGCTGAGCGACGCCGATTTTGTGGACCTGACGAAGCTGATGCTCGACATGGCCAAAGACTATGCCGGCGGAAAACTCGTCTCGGTGCTTGAGGGAGGATATAACCTCGACGGGCTGGCAAGCGCGGCGGGCACGCATGTGAAAACGCTTGCGAATTAAAAATTAAAAAGGAAAAGTGAAAAAAGCAAACAGCAACGGCATTCAGCCGCGACGTTTTTCATTTTTACTTTTTCCTTTTTAATTCTGATTACTTCTTCGCGCGTTGCTGCGCCATCCAGACGGGATCGGGTTTGAACGTAATTTTGAATGCGGTCCAGAAGTGATTGCCGTCCAAGCCGAAGAATCCGAGTGTTCCGCCTGTGGCGCCCGCGGGAAGTTTGACCGGCGCCAATTCTTCGCCGCCCACGGTCCAGACGGCGCCGGCAGCTTTCATATCGAGGACCATTGGCGTGTCTTTGGCCCAATTCTGCGCGACGGTTCCCATTGCGTTTGCGCGCACACGCCCGGTGCCACCACCTTCCCAATTTTCGAGATGCGCCATGCGGTTGTAGGGGCGAAACATGAGCTTCGGCGCGGTGTTCAAGTCGGTCAGATTTGTAGTGGCCGGCGGAATGTACGCAATGCCGCAGCGCCCCGAGGTCGGCGCCTTAAAAACAACTTCCATGTGACGCAATTCAACAATCGGCGCGATAAAATGCGCCATTGCGTATTCGGTCCCGCCGGCGGGCACATGCATGTAGCCGTCCTGCAGCGCCAAATCGCCGTGTTCGCAGGAGAAAGCAGTGAGCTGCTGCGGCGTGGTAAAATCGTAGGTCAATTCCACAAAGCCATCGGGCAATAGCTTCGCGGTCTTTGCATTGAAAATCTTGCCGATGGGATTGAGAATTTCTTCGGCGAATTCCTTGTACGCTGCGAGCTCCGCCATTTTTTCCTGCGCCACGCTGGTCTCGGAGAAATTCTTTTCAAACGCGGCCAGCTTTTCGACGAACGGCTTCCACTGCTTCGCCTTGATGTGGCCGACCAGCATCGAATAGGTGCTGCGCGCGGCCAATTCGACGTCGCCCGTCTTGATCAGCTCGAGCTTACGCTCGATGGGCGGGCGATCCTGCGGGTTCATCACCGTCAGCAATTTCTGAACTTCACCGCGCTCGCCCCGGTAGAAATAATACATGGCCGGCTGCGGACCGACGCGCGTCGCGGCGTTTTCCACAATTGTTGTAGCGGGAATCGTGTAACTGTTGATCGGCATCCGCGCGCCGCCAACAGTGACCATCAGTCCGCGCGACGAATCGTACTCTTCGATTTTAATATCGCTGCCGAATTTTCGCAGCACATGATCGGCGGGAAGATCGAGCGGTTTTTTGCGTTTGCCCATTTCCTCGAGCGCGCCGGCCTCGTATTTGACAGCATTCTCCAGTTCCTTCATTTCGGCGGCGATCGCGTCCTTGCCCGCGACGTAGTCGGGCTTGGTGGTCAGATCGCGCGCGTCTTTCTCGAGCTTGGATAGATTCGTGTTCGCGGCGCGGCGCGTGATCTCGACGAGGAATCGCAGGTACGCCGTTTCAGCGGCCGCATCGACGGCGGGCGCGGCAGGAGTGGCCGTCGCTGGCGTCTCCGTTTTTGCGATGTTCGCCGGTTCAGTCTTCGCGGCGTCGGGCTCGCTGGATTTTACAGCCGACGGATCCTTCCTGGCCAGAGTTTCAGGCGCCGCCACATCGCTCGAATCGTCGCTCTTTTTTGGCGGAGAAAGAATCGCGGCGACAGCGTCGGCGCTGACGTTTGCCGGCGCCTGTTTGCTGACCGGCGCGGGCTTGACAGGCGCAGGTTTAACTGCCGCGGGCGCCGGCGTGGGCTTCGGCGCAATGGTCGTGACGGTGGGCTTCGCGGCCGGAGAGGCGTCTGCAACTTCGACCGGTTTCTGCGAACCGGATCCACGCAGGGCAAAGAAGGCGACGGCGACCACGACAGTGATGCCGGCAATCAGTGGAACCGGCGACGACTTTTTCGGCTGCTGGATTTTCGTCTTGGTGCGCGTGGTTCCGACTGAGGTCACACGCTTGGAAACATCGCCCGCCGGAGCCATGCGAATGCCGGTGCGCGGCGGCAAAGCGCACGACGTTTTGCCGCGGAATTCGGCGGCGGCGGGAAGCTTTCCATCGCGCAAGGCGTCAAGATCACGGAGAAGCGCGGAGACGTCGGCGTAGCGGTCGACGGCAGCCTTCGCCATCATCTTCGACACAACGATAGAGAATTCAGGCGGCACGTCGTCGGCGACTTCGCAGGCGGCCGGAGCGACTTCGGTCAGGTGCTTCACCATCACAGCTGCGGCGGTGGGCGCAAGGAATGGCGGCTGTCCAGTAAGCAGATGGTAGAACGTCGCGCCGAGCGAATAGATGTCGGTGCGCGCATCCAGATTTTTCTCGCCGCGAGCCTGCTCGGGCGAAATGTAAAACGGCGTGCCGACGGCCTGGCCGGCCTGCGTCAGATGCGCATCGTTGGGGCTTTCTTCGAGGGAACGCGCGAGGCCCAGATCGCAGAGCTTGGCCTGTCCGCTGGTCGTGACCATGATGTTCTCGGGCTTCACGTCGCGGTGAATCAGCGAGCGCGAATGAGCATAATTCAGACCTTCGGTAATCTGGCGGATGATGGCGAGCACTTCGTCGTGCGAAAAATGCTTCGAATTGTCGAGCAACTGCTTGGCGGTGCAGCCATCAACAAATTCCATCGCGAAATAGGTGTAGCCGCCCGATTCGCCGCACTCGATGCCGTTAATCAGATTGGCGTGGTTCAGTTTCGCGCTGAGTCGCGCTTCGCGGATGAAACGTTCTTTGAATTGCGGTTCGGACGCGAGGCGCTTGGGCAGAATCTTGAGCGCGACGATGCGGTCCATCGAAATCTGGCGCGCGCGGAAGACCGCGCCCATTCCGCCTTGGCCAATCTTGTTAAGGATCTCGAATCCGGCAATAACTGGAGGACTGACCGGTTGCTGCTTACCGGATTTACCGAAAGCGGTGACCGCACCCGGCGCACCCGCCTCGCTCAAGCTGAGCTGGTTCTCGGATTCAGACATCCCGACCTTCCCCCGGTACGACCTTGCTAACCACTGAATGAGCCTTCACTAGTATAGTAGTCTAGACGTAAAAAAAGGGTGCGGAATGGCGTTATTTTTTAGGGAAATATTGTGCACGTGTGAAATTCGACACACACGCTGAAGGTTTGCACCGGTTCTTACGTTAACCACCCATGCGGCGACTGTATATTATCGGCCTCTTCATTGCGACCTTCGCTCAATCGGGAGAAGCGGTTCTACCTGCCGACTCCCTTGAACTCTTGACAGATAAAGATGCGGACAAACGGGAACAGGCGCGCAAAAAAATCGTCGAACTCGCAAAGTCCAGTTCAGAAGTCGTTCCTGCGCTGCTGGCCGAAATGCAAGCTCACCGAAAGACGTTGAGGCTTTATTTGGCAATTCGCAGGACACTGTGCGACACCGTGCCGAGCGCCAAAGATCCGCTGCCGGCATTGATTGCGACATTTGAAACCTGGCCCGAGCCGTCCGTTCATTATCCGCGTGTGTTGTGCGCCCAACTCGGCGAAGTGGCGATTCCGAAATTGATGGAAGCTTTGCAGAGCCCTAATGCCGTGGTGCGGCGAAACGCAGCTGAGGCGTTTAGGTACATGCATGAACCCGCGCCTCAAGCAGTGCCACTCTTGCGAAAATGTCTCGTTGATGACGACCTGAGCGTCCGAAGCTCCGCGATTCTGGCTCTGATCCCGAGAAATGCGTCCGCGGATGCCGCGATTCCAGATTTACTCGCGCTGGTTTTGGGTGAAAACGAGATGATGGCCTTTACGTCTGCTTACGTGCTTGGATTTCTAGGCAAACAAGCTGTGCTGCTCGAGATCAAAGCGCCCGAAAAAGCCGACGCCGCTTTGCGCTTGAAGCGCTGCCGGGCTCTTGCGAACTTTGCGAAGACAGATGCCGCGCGGCAGTGGACTCCGGAAGATCTAGGCATGAACATTTTACCCAACGACAATCTGCAGCCACATTCGCTGAAAGCGATTCGAGATTGGTGCGATCAGTTAATTGAGCAGACACCGCCGCTCGACCCGAAAAAGTAGGATGACGAACTCCAACGCAGGTGCCAACAATTACTTTGCACTCCTCTGTAATGATGTAACGTCAGGCCATCATTTTTCACATTTTCAGCGCAATAAACCGGGCGATGCGATAGTACCTGTTGTGGATTTGCGGGCTTTCATTTGGGTTTGAGGTTTTCAGATGCAACGGGTTTTTCTGGCGGTGGTCTTGGGATGGAGTGTCTCGGCGGCGGGCGCGGAATTTTTTGTCAGCCCGAGCGGTAACGATGCGAACGACGGCAAATCGGCGAAGTCGGCGTGGAAAACCGTGGCGAAAGTGAATGCGGCGGCGTTCGCGCCCGGCGATGCGATTCATTTTGCGCGCGGCGGCGAATGGCACGAGTCGCTCAAGGCCAGTTCCAGCGGCGCGAACGGTTCGCCGATCGTTTACGACGCGTTCGGCGATGAGAAACTCGCGAAGCCCAAGTTCTGGGGCAGCGACGTACTCGTGAATGCGAATTTCAAAGA
>Ga0265314_10005779_pt1 | contig 11101 bp, 6 predicted proteins | sample 4126metaG_FD_203106 | JGI IMG/M metagenome (GOLD analysis project Ga0265314, IMG submission 203106) | Rhizosphere microbial communities from Carex aquatilis grown in University of Washington, Seatle, WA, United States - 4-1-26 metaG | ecosystem: Host-associated > Plants > Roots > Rhizosphere >... | reverse complement strand
AACGTGTCGCCGTTGCCCATATTGAAGACGTATTGGGCGCTCAAATTATAGGTGAAGCTGGGCGCGTAGGTGATCGGATTGCCCTTCACGTTGACACAGTAGGGCTGGATACCACCCGTCGGACCCGACACCGGATTACAAGTGCCCGGAAAGAGAGCCGCAAGTTGGTTGTATGCCGGATCGATCCCCCAGAAGTTGCCGATCTTGGTCTTGAGCAGACCCACGCTTCCGGTGAAGGAGAATGCCCCAAACGACCCCTGCACCTCGGCTTCGGCGCCATAGTTTACTGTCGCTTCGGGAAGATTGACCTCGTAAGTCCTGAGCGGAGCGGCCGGATCAGGCAGCGTGACCTGAAAATCGTTGTACTCCGTGTAGAAGGCATTCACCTCTGTATGCATATGCCCGTCGAACCAGGATGACCTCTTCCAGCCGAGTTCGTAGTCGGTGTCTGTCACCGGGCCGAACTGCTGCGGGGTAAAGGCATCGGGCGCGGGGTTCAGACCGCCGCCCGTGTAGCCGGTCGCCACGAAGCCGTAGAGGTAATCGCCTTCGTTGACCTTCCAGTCGATCGCCGCCTTGTAAGTGAGATGAGATGACGACTGGGAGTTGTTGTCGATGGCGGGTGTGCCAAACGGCGACCCACCATAACTCCAGAAGATGGCGTCGTTCTTCGAGCGTGACGTCGTCCAGCGCCCGCCCAGCGAAATCGAAATATCGTCGCTGAGCTTGGCCTCGACCTGCCCGAAGGCCGCGAGGTTCTGGTTGGTCGTCTTTCCCTGGAATGTATAGGACCCAAACTGAAAAAAGTTTGCCGGGTTGGGTGTTGGATCGGGGAAACGCGGTCCGACCGTGATGTAGAACTGGTAGGGCTTGTTCCAAGTATAGTCGTTTTCCTGTCCGTACAGGCCAAGCACCCACGTGATCCGCTGGTTGTCCGGCGAAATCAGGTCGAATTCCTGCGAATAGACTTTTTCGCCGACATTATCGAAGAAGAGCCAGCCCCCCGTGGTGCCCGGCCCGAAATACGGGAAGTCGCCCGGATTTGTACTGTCCGTGAGATCGAGATCTGTGCGCCAGCGGGTGTTGCCGACGTTGTAATCCGAGATGGACCGCAGCTTGATGCCGTCTGCGAACACGTAGTCGAGCTTCAAGATCGCGCGCTGCATCCGATCCAAGCGGCCCTCCGGCGCGTCCGCGCGGACGTGGAAGAGATTGCCGTCGTGATAGTTGTTGGGGACGCCGTAAGGCGCCACCGGAGCGCCGAGTGGCAGCAGCTGCGAGTAGGGAACGGCGGGAGCGGCGCCGAAGTCCTGATAAAGCGCGTCATATTTGAGCGAAGCGGTGAAATTGCTCGTCGGTTGCCACAGAACGCTTAAGCGGCCAGCAGCCTGCTTAAGGTCGGCGTTGTTGTAACCAGGCTTGCAGCCCACATATTTGTCATGCGGACAGTTATCGACCGGATTGCTATCCGTCATCGTATAAAAGCTGTCTCTTTTCTCGCCAAATCCTGAAACGCGAATAGCCAATTCGTCGGAGATGGGAATGTTGACGGCACCTTGCAGTCCCTGGTCGTTGTAATTGCCGTATTGACCCATGGCGTAGCCGCCATAGCCGCCGCCGATTTCGGGATCGTTTGTATTGACGAACACCGCGCCACCGGTTGCGTTCTGGCCTACGAACGTGCCTTGCGGACCGCGATACACTTCCACGCTCTTGATGTCATAGAACGGCTCCGCGGTCAGATAGCCGGGAAAGGTGGAGGCGCCGTCGCGGTACAGGACCACGCCGATCGGCGTCTGGCTGTTGTGCTCACCCTTGCCGATGCCGCGAATGTCGAAGTCGATACCTTGACCCAGATCGTTGACTGTCAGGTTGGGCGCGAGGAACTGCAGATCGTTGACGTTCAGGACGCCGCGATTCAGCAGATCATCGCCGTTCAAGACGGTCGCGGTGGTCGGCGTCGTCATCAGATTCTCGGAACGGCGTTCGGCGGTGACCACCACCTCCTCAATGCCGTTGCCCGCGCTGGTGGTCGATGAAGACGATGCCGTCTGCGCGTGAACCGCGCCGCAGCAAACCAGCGCAAAAATAGACGTAGATAGGCCTAGCGTGAGCCTCATGAATTCCTCCCCTTTCGCCCGTGGGCGCTCGCCGTGCTCTTCGGCACGTTCGCGAACGCTGGCAGGAAACGGGACGACCGTCAATATTCATTCACACGCGGATGAATGTCTTGGGCGACGTGATGCTTTCGTGTCACGGGTCCCGGACATGAAAGGTGCGCGATGGTCCGCGCCGCGGCGGTTCTTGCGGATCGATACGGTCGCACAGATAGTGACGCGCCCGGCTGAGCCATGGTGAATGCGGGTTGGTTGCTGCATCTGCGGCAAGAACAGAGGGGAATAATATTAATGAATCGCCGCGATCTGCTTCTTACCCTTTCGACCGGCGCCGCTGCGCTTGCGTCCTCGTCTCGCCTTGCTTTTGGAGCAGAACCGGCCGGTGGAGGGCCGGGCCCGCGCAATCTCATTACCGATGTCCAAGGTCTTCAGATCGGCCATGCCGAAGATCCCAAAGTGCGCACCGGCGTGACGGTGATTCTGCCCGACACCCGCGCGACCTGTGCCGCCGACGTGCGCGGCGGCGGGCCGGGCACCCGCGAAACCGATGCGCTCAATTCCTATAATCTCGTGCACTCGGTCGACGCTGTCGTGCTATCCGGCGGTTCTGTTTACGGTCTGGCATCGGCGGATGGCGTGGCCACATGGTTGGGCGCGCACGATCGCGGTTTCGCGATGATCCCTGCGCCTGGCGTGCCGCGTTCGCCGGTCGTGCCAGCCGCCATACTTTATGATCTCGCCAATCACGGCGACAAGAATTGGGGTCTCAAGCCGCCCTATCGCGATCTTGGAATGCAGGCTGTGCAGAAGACCTCACTGGATTTCAAGCTCGGCACGGCGGGCGCGGGATATGGCGCGGAGTCCGGCGGCATCAAAGGCGGGCTTGGCTCGGCTTCGTATGTCACACCCGATGGCATGACCGTGGGCGCCCTTGTTGCCGTGAACAGTTTGGGTTCGGCTGTCGTGCCGGGCACCCGGAATTTTTGGGCGGGCGCATTCGAGATCGGCAACGAGTTCGGCGGTCTCGGTCCGGCCAGTGTTCGCGTGGCGACGGAAGATTGGGGGCTGATCAAGCCCGATCCCGGCCCGCGCAAGAACACCACCATCGCCTGCATCGCGACCGACGTGGATCTCGACATCGACCAGATGAAGCGCGTCACGATGATGGCGCAGGACGGGCTCGCGCGCGCACTGCGTCCGATCCATTCGCCGTTCGATGGCGATGTCGTGTTCGGGCTGTCGACCGCGAAACGCAAAATGACCGGGCCGATGGCGGAGGTCACGGTTCTGCGCCTCGGTGCGATCGCGGCGGATGTTCTGGCGCGCGCGGTCGCCCGCGGCGTGTATGAAGCGACGTTGCCGCCCGGCGCCGAGGGCAAGACCTGGCACACGCTCTGATCCCGGAGTAAGCGCGTGTCGCCATTCGCCCGCTACACCATTGGAATCGCGGTGCCGTTCCTGTCGGTCGTTCCGACGGTGCCGCTGCTTGGACGTCTCGACATCACGGTGCTTGGCGTGCCGCTGGCCCTCCTTTGGCTGTTTGCTTGCATACCGCTCGCCTCGCTCTGCCTTGCGATCTGCTGGTTCGGACATGACCGCCATCTGCCCGAAGAGCATATCGACACCGATTACGACGCCGGTGGCGCACAATGACCATCGCGTTTCTGGGCATTATTATTCTTTCACTGATCCTTGCCCTCTTCTCCAAGCGCGGACATCTGCATCAGCGCGCGGAAGATTTCTTCGTCGCGTCCGGCCAGTTCAACACGGTGCTCTTCTTCTTTCTGGCGGTCGGGGAGACCTATAGCATCGCGACCATTCTGGGCTATCCCGGCGGCGTCTACGCGAACGGCACCGGCTTCGTCACCTGGTTTCTGGGCTATATTCTTCTGGCGTTCGTCGTCGGCTATTTCATCAATCCGCTGATCTGGCGCGCCGGCCGCGTCCACGGCGCGGTCACGATGCCGGACCTGTTTCGCCGCCACTTCGACAGCCGCGCGCTGGAAATCGTCGTGTCCTGCACCGTGCTGGTGTTCCTGATCCCACTCGGCATGCAGCAGTTTCTCGGGTTGCAGGTGCTTCTGAAGACGCTCGGCTGGCCGATTTCGCCCTTGCTTCTTACCCTCGCCGCCGGCGCCCTCGCATTCACCTACATCGCGATTTCAGGGATTCGCGCATCTGCCTATGTCGCGGTGCTGAAAGACATTCTTCTGATTGCGGCCATCCTGGTGACCGCGCTTGTCGCTCTCGATCATTGGCACCTCGGAGCCGCCGCAACGCCGAGCGCCGCGTGGAAGCACGCGATGACGCCGACGCTGAAAGGCGATGTTTTCTCGATCACCACCGTGATCTCGCAGAGTCTGGGATTCTGCGTCGTGCCGCAGACTTGCGCCTATATCTTCACGGCGCGTTCGGCATCGGCCATCCGGCGCGCGCAGGTGACGATGCCGCTCTACATGCTGATGTTCCCCTTTCTGACGATCGTCGCCTATTTCGCGCTCCTGCATCCGCTGCCGATCCAGTCCGCAAACGAAGTATTCCCCGCGGTGGCGCGGACTCTGCTGCCTGCGCCCGTGACGGGCCTGGTGCTGGCGGGCGCCGCACTCTCCGCGCTCGTCGTGCTCACGGGCATCTGTCTGGCGATCGGCCCGCTCGTTTCGCGCAATCTCGTGCCCGGCCTGAGCAACGATCAGCAACGGCGCTGGTCGCAAGTGGTGATCGCGTTCTATCTGCTGCTTTCCATCGCAGGCGCAGCGACGTCTTCGCAGTTGCTGGTGACGATCAACAATCTCTTTTACTTCGGCATCACCCAGTCGTTTCCCGGGATGCTTGCAATTCTTTTTGCGCGGCGCGCGCGGCCTTCGGCGATTATTGCGGGCATTCTTGCGGGTGACTTGATCGCGATCGCGATTTACGAACTTGGGATTCCCGTCGGCGGCGTGAACGCAGGATTTGTCGGCCTTCTCGCGAATTCCGCGATTGTGCTGGCCGCGCTGTATCTTTCTCCCGGCCAGGCGCGCGTTCCGGTTTCCGCCATCACGTCGCGTTAATCAGCCACCATATGATTTCACCGCCGCGCGGTGTTGCAGAAACACCCGTCGCGCCGGTGATTTACAACGACGTATCCCCGTTTCGTTGACAATTGTAACAGTCGGCGCACAGTTTTCTGACAAGCTGCTACGCGGCGTCGAAATTCGAGGGGCTTCACATGAAACGGATATTGCTGGCGGGTGTTTGCGCGCCGATTTTGTTGGTGGCGGGCGGAATTTGCGCGCCGGTCGCAGCGCAAGATCAAAAGGGCGGGATCGAAACCGTCACCGTCACGGCACAGAAACGCAGCGAATCTGCGCAGAATGTGCCGATCGCGCTGACGGTGCTGACGTCCGACGACCTGAGACGGCAAGGCATAACCAAGGTCAACGGGCTCCAATATGCCACGCCGAGCCTGGAAGCGGTTCCCGCATTCGGCAGCGGCCAGCCGGAATTCCGCCTGCGCGGTGTCGGCTTCGACGACTATGCGTCGAACAACTCCTCCACCGTGGGCGTCTATGTGGACGAGGTGGCTTATCCCATTCCCGCGCAAACGCAGGGCACGATCTTCGATATCGAGCGCACGGAGGTTCTCTACGGACCGCAAGGCACGCTCTACGGCGTGAACACCACCGGCGGCGCGATCAATTTCATCACCAACAAGCCGCAGGACGAATTCGGCGCCGGCCTCACCGCCGACTACGACAGCCACAACGAGTTTATCGCCAACGGCTACGTCACCGGCCCCATTGCCGACGGACTTGATGGACGCCTCGCCTTCATCACCGATCAGGGCGGTTCCTGGCAGAAGAACCGCGACACCGGTGAGAGCGCCGGCAAAAAGAACACCACTTCGGTCCGCGGTGAGCTGCAATGGACCCTCAACGATCGCTGGAACGTGCTGTTCGAAGGACATTACGGCGAAGATCGCTCACATCCGAACGGGCTGTATCTGTTCGATCCGATTCCAGCCGGTACCTACTTTGGCGTCACGACAACAATTCCGGCGTTTTCGAACACCAGGGATACAGCGTGGGGCGGCTCCTCCACGTTCCAGACGCTGACCGGCATCGCGCCCACGCAACAGCCGTTCCATAAGACGAACAGCGATGGCGTGAACATGCAGATCCACGGCGATCTCGGATTTGCCGAGCTGACCTCGATCACCTCCTATGAGAACCTGCACCGCCGCGAATACAACGACTGGGACGCGACGGCGCTTGCGCTGGCTGGCACCTATTTCGACACCACCGCGCATGTCTTCTCGCAGGAAGTGCGCCTTGCATCGAACAGCGACGGCCCGTTCAGCTGGATGATCGGCGGCTATTACGCGCATCAGTCCATGGACGAGAGGTTCGATTCCGACTTCGCCGATTCGCTCGGCCTCGCGACGGACACCCGTTATACACAGCGCGTCGAAACCAAAGCGGTGTTCACCCAGGAAGAATATAAGATCACCGACCAGATCAAACTGATCGGCGGCCTGCGCTATGACGACGACAAGCGCTCGCTGGGCAATTTCGTGCTCAACGGCATCTTCCTGCCCGGCGCGCCGGTATTCCCGCTTACGCCGAGCGTCGACCAGTCGATCGAAAGCCAGCGCCTCTCTGGCAAGGGCGAGATCGAGTACAAGCCCAACGACAATGTGATGCTCTATGCAAGCGTCAGCGAAGGCATCAAGTCGGGCGGCTTCACCACCTACAACGGTTCGCAGGCGGCGCCGCCGCTCAAGCCCGAAGTGCTGTGGGCCTATGAGGCGGGCGTCAAATCCAATCTTTGGGACGACACGCTGCAGCTGAATGGCTCGGTGTTCTGGTATCATTACGAGAACCAGCAGATTCAATCCGCGGTTTGGGGCAACACCGGCCCAGTCGGCTCGCTGGTCAACGCGCCGAAGTCGCATGTCTATGGCGGCGAATTGTCGGCCATATGGCAGCCGCTCGATGCTCTGCGCATCACCCAGTCCGTGGGCTGGAAGGACGGCAAGTTCGACGAGTTCGACAACTTCCTCGACATCGCGGCAACGGAAGCCAAATGCCCGGTTGCGTCGAACTGCGTCCCGCCAATTGGCACCGCGGTCTACGACAACAAGAAAGGTGCGCGCATTGGGTTCCCGCCGCTCAGCTACAACGGGTCGATCAATTACACCTGGCAGCTTAACGGCTACACGCTGGACACCGGCGCCGATTGGGTGTTCCACGATCACCTGAACCCGCTGCTCCTGGGACCGGTCTTCTATGTGAAGTCGTATTGGCTGGCGGACGTGAACATCACGCTGTCCCCGAACGACGGGCCCTGGGCGGCAACGGTCTATTGCCACAACTGCACCAACACGAAGTACGACACGACCCGCAACTTCTTCCTGCCGGGTCTCAACATCGCCCAGCGCGGCGAACCGGCGACGGTCGGCGTGCGGTTGGACTACAAGTACTGATGCCGCAATGGCGGGAGCGCGAGTTCGCGCTCCCGCCGTCGCATTCTGTCGCTGCCTGCATCATTGACCGCTCCGCTGGTTGCGCTCAGAATCCAAGGATGATCAAGGAAAAGCTGCTGATCGGCGGGCGCTGGACGGAAGCCGGCGCGACGATCCCCATCGAAGACCCTTCGACCGGCGAAACCATCGGCACGCTTGCTGCCGGCACCGCAAAAGACATCGATGCCGCGGTGAAAGCCGCGCAGGACGCGCAGCGCGGCGTATGGGGAAAGGCGACTGCCGCCGAGCGCGGCCGTGTGCTCGCGAAGATGAGCGTGGCTGTCACCGAGCAGGTGGACGCGCTCGCCGACATGGAAGCGCGCGATGTCGGCAAGCCGCTGAAGCAGGCGCGTGCCGATGCGGTGGCGCTGGCGCGCTATCTGGAATTCTACGCCGGTGCGGCGGACAAGCTGCACGGTGAGACCATTCCTTATCTCGCGGATTACACCGTCTACACCCTGCGCGAGCCGCATGGCGTCACAGGCCATATCGTGCCGTGGAATTACCCGATGCAGATCATCGGCCGCTCTGTGGTCGGCGCACTGGCGGCCGGCAATGCGGCGGTGCTCAAGCCGGCGGAGGAAGCCAGCCTCACGGCCCTCGCCTTCGCGCGTATCGCGCAAGCGGCCGGCTTGCCGGATGGCGCGCTCAATCTCGTCACAGGCTTGGGCGAGGAAGCGGGCGCCGCGCTCGCCGCGCATCCCGGCATCCATCATCTGTCGTTCACGGGATCCACGCAGGTGGGGGCGCTGGTGCAGGCGGCGGCAGGCCGCAACGCCGTTCCCGTAACGCTGGAGCTCGGTGGAAAATCGCCACAGGTGGTTTTCGAAGACGCCAATCTCGAGCGCGCTCTTCCCTTTCTGGTCAACGCCGGAATCCAAAACGCTGGGCAGACCTGCTCGGCCTCGTCGCGCCTGCTGATCCAGCGCTCCATTTATAATGAGGTCCTGGAGAAGCTCGCCGCGCGCTATCGCACGCTGCGCGTCGGACCGGCGAAGGACGATCTCGATGTCGGCCCGCTCATCTCCGCCGCGCAGAAAGCCCGGGTGGAAGACTATCTCAAACTCGGAAGCCGGGACGGCATCTCCATCGTCGCCGAGGGCAAGATCGTTCCCAATGCGCCGGGTGGCGGGCACTACGTCGCCCCGGCGCTGATGGCGGGCATGAAGTCCGATCATCGGCTCGCGCAGGAAGAGATATTCGGTCCCGCGCAGGTCGTGCTGCCATTCGATGACGAAGACGAAGCCGTCGCCATCGCGAACGGCACCGACTATGGCCTCGTTGCCGGCGTGTGGACGCGGGACGGCTCGCGCGCGATGCGGATGGCCCGCGCCATCCACACCGGACAGGTCTTCATCAACAATTACGGCGCCGGTGGCGGCGTGGAGCTGCCCTTCGGCGGCGTCGGCAAGTCCGGTCACGGCCGCGAAAAAGGCTTCGAGGCGCTTTACGCATTCACGCGGCTGAAAACGGTCGCCGCGTTTCACGGCAGGGATTGAGCATGCGGCTGCAAGGCAAGATCGCGATTGTCACCGGTGGTGCGTCCGGCTTCGGTGAGGGAATCGTGCGCCGCTTCGCGAAGGAAGGCGCGCGCGTCGCCATCGCGGATTTGAACGAGGACGCCGCACAGAAGCTCGCCAAGGATGTCGAGGGCCTCGCCATCCGCACCGATGTCTCGCGCGGCAGCGATGTGAAGGCATTGGCGCGAACGGTCGTCGACAAATGGGGCGGCATCGACCTGCTGGTGAACAATGCCGGCATCGGCCACAAGCCGCAGCCGCTCGACACGCTGCCGGAAGAGGCCTTCGACCGCATCCTCGCCGTCAACGCCAAATCGGTATTTCTCACCGCACGCGAGATCGTGCCGCGCATGAAGGCGGCGAAGCGCGGCGCGATCGTGAATATCGCCTCCACCGGCGGCGTGAGCCCGCGGCCAAACCTGACCTGGTACAATGCCTCGAAGGGCTGGATGATCACCGCAACCCGCGCGATGGCGGTGGAACTGGCGCCGTTCGGCATCCGCGTCAACGCCATCAACCCGGTGGCCGGCGACACGCCGCTGCTTGCCACTTTTATGGGCGAGGACACGCCGGAAATCCGGGCGAAATTCCTGGCCTCCATCCCCATCGGCCGGTTCTCGACGCCCGAGGACATCGCGGCCACGGCCTGCTTTCTTTGCAGCGACGAGGCGTCCATGATTACGGGCGTGGCGCTGGAGGTCGATGGCGGCCGCTGCATATAAGATGATGAAAGGTGTTGCGTCATGAATGCGCCATTTGCCTCTTCCAAGATTGAATCGGTTCTGCGCGAGATCGAAACGCGCGAGGACCAGATCACCGCGCTGACGCAGGACCTGATCCGCTTTCCCACCGTCAACCCGCCCGGCGAGGCCTATCAGCCCTGCGCCGAATATCTCGGCAACCGGCTGGCGAAACGCGGTTTCCAGATCGAATACATCCGTGCCGAAGGAACGCCGGGCGACAGCGACAAATATCCCCGCATCAACGTGGTGGCGCGTCGCGAGGGCAAGAGCAAAGGCCCCTGCGTCCACTTCAACAGCCATCTGGACGTGGTGCAGACCGGCGCGGGCTGGACGGTCGATCCCTTTGGCGGCGTGGTGAAGGACGGCAGGGTCTATGGCCGCGGCGCCTGCGACATGAAGGGCGGCCTTGCGGCTTCGATTGTCGCCGTGGAGGCGCTTCTCGATTCAGGACTGGATCTTCCGGGCGCCATCGAAATCTCCGGAACGGTGGACGAGGAGTCGGGCGGCTATGGCGGCGTCGCCTATCTGGCCGAGCGCGGATGGTTTTCACAGCCGCGCGTCGACCACGTCATCATCCCGGAACCTTTGAATGTGGACCGCGTGTGCATCGGCCATCGCGGTGTGTGGTGGGCGGAGATCGAGACGCTGGGCCGCATCGCACATGGCTCCATGCCGTTCCTCGGCGACAGCGCCATCCGCCACATGAGCGCGGTGCTGGAGAAGATCGAGCACGAACTCTATCCCGCCCTCGCCGCGCGGCATTCGGATATGCCGGTCGTCCCCGAAGGCGCGCGCCAATCCACCATGAACATCAATTCGGTGCATGGCGGCGAAGGCGAAGAATTCACGGGCCTGCCCGTGCCCTGTGTGGCCGATTCCTGCCGCATGATCATCGACCGCCGCTTCCTGATCGAAGAGACGATCGAATCGGTTCAGAGCGAAGTGAAGGCACTGCTGGATCGGGTTGCCGCCGAACGTCCAAGCTTCAAATACAAGATGCGCGAGCTTTTCAGCGTGCAACCTTCGATGGCGGATCGCGATGGGCCCGTGGCCACGGCAACCACGAAGGCCGTCCGCCAGGTTCTGGGCAAGGACGCGCAGATCGTCTGCTCGCCGGGGACGTATGATCAAAAGCATGTCGACCGGATTGGCAAACTGAAGGACTGCATCGCTTATGGCCCCGGCGTACTCGATCTGGCGCACCAGCCTGACGAATGG
>Ga0265314_10005778_pt1 | contig 11103 bp, 6 predicted proteins | sample 4126metaG_FD_203106 | JGI IMG/M metagenome (GOLD analysis project Ga0265314, IMG submission 203106) | Rhizosphere microbial communities from Carex aquatilis grown in University of Washington, Seatle, WA, United States - 4-1-26 metaG | ecosystem: Host-associated > Plants > Roots > Rhizosphere >... | reverse complement strand
AGGTCGGCGCGTTCCATCGGTTTCTCCACTCCTCAAGGACCGGGGGAAAAGTCCGGGCGGGGACGGAGATTTTGGGGTCTCCGTTTCCCACCCGGTTGGAGAGAAACTTTAGTGGAGACGGGGCAAGCCCCGTCTCTACAGTAAAGAGCTAGTCTTCGGGCGGAGGCGGCATGTGTTCACTCATGTGCGCCTCGCGATTGGCCTCGATCTGAGCCAGTTTGGTTTTCTGATCGGCGGTCAGAATCTGCATGATCTCGGACTTGACGCGGGCGTGCTCGACCTGGAGTTCGATCATGGTCTGCGAGTTTTGCGTGGCCAAGGCGCGCGTCTTGGCTTCGTCGAAGGAACCGGCGGCCTCAAGAGCTTTCATGGCGTCGCGGTTTTGCCGCATTTGCTGCATCAGCGACTGCAGAGTCGGCTTCTCTTTTTCAAAGATGGCCTTGACCTGGCTCTGTTGATCGCTGGTCAGATCGAGCTGCTTGAGCATGTGGTGGAAGTCGCCGTCGGGACCGCCAAAACCGTGCGGGCCTTGTGCGATCGCGGCGGCCACCGCCAGCGTTACAACGGCGCCGATGGTGAGAATGCAGATACGAGTTGCTTTCATTGGAACTCCTTTGGACTTGCGTTGGATCTCACTTGGATCTCATGAAGTCCGGGGGGCAGCCCGAACGTCTCATGCAAATAAGAACACCGTTCCGGAAAATATGAGGTAAAGAGTCGGTCAAGCGCGGTAAAGTTTTGTAAAGGCGGAAGGCGCTGTTAGCTGTTCGCTTTTCGATATTGACTCTTTAGCGGACGGCGAATAGCGAACAGCGATTTTCTCTAGTAATCACAAATCTTTACTGCGTCCAGGCCGACGAAGGTGTTAGATGATAAGAAGAATGGATCACATACTGGTGGTGGATGACGACATCGAATTGTGCGGTCTGGTGCAGGAGTACCTGACGGCCGAGGGGTTCAGTCTGAAAGCTGTCCACGATGGCGAACAGGGACTGCAACAGGCACTGACCAACGAGTATGCGCTGGTGGTGCTGGACGTCATGCTACCGGGGATCAATGGCTTCGAAGTGTTGCGGCGGATTCGCAGCGTGTCGAAGATCCCGGTGCTGCTGCTGACGGCGCGCGGCGAGGATGTGGACCGCATCGTCGGATTAGAGATCGGGGCGGACGATTATCTTCCAAAGCCGTTTAACCCGCGGGAGTTGGTGGCGCGAATTCGCGCTGTCTTGCGTCGCACTCGGCCAGCGCGAGCGGCAGACGCGGTGCCGGAAGTGCTGAGCGTGGGCGACGTGGAACTGGATCCGGCGACGCGGAACGTGACGCGCGCGGGGCAGCCCGTCGATCTTACTTCGGTGGAGTTCAATCTGCTGGAAGTTCTGCTGCGCGAGGCGGGGCGAGTGGTCACGCGGGAGCGGCTGGTGAATGCCGTGCTCAGCCGGAAGTTTATGCCGTTCGATCGCAGCATTGACATGCACGTCAGCAAGGTGCGGCGGAAGCTGGGCGACTCGGAAGAGAACGGCGACCACATCAAAACGATTCGCGGCGTGGGCTACATGTTTGCGCGGCCGGCAGCGAAGGCGAAGAAATAGGATCGCTCTTAGCTGTTGGCTTTTGGCTATTAGCTCTTGGCCTTTAGTCGAAAGCCAAGAGCCAAAGGCTGAGAGCGCTTTTTTAGGTGGCAAAGGTTTGAAAAGTCTTTTTCTCAAGATTTTCCTGTCGTTCTGGGCGGCACAGGCGCTGTTTCTGGTGCTGGCGATTCTGGTGACGATCGCCCTGCAACCGACGCGCCATGGGATCGAGAGCCAGGGTCCGCAGATTCTGGCGGAAGTGGTAAATGCCTATCTCAGCGGCGGGGAGCGCGCCGCCCACGAATACGTGGAAGAACTGTGGCGCACGCAGCACGTCTGGGCTTCGGTTTTCGATCCGTCAGGCCAGGAGATTTCTGGACGGCGTCCGCGGATGGAAGACCTTCGGCCGGGCGGCCCGCCGGAGGATAGTGCGATACGTGGCGGCCCGCCGCGCCGCCATGGGTGGATCGACAGTCTGCTGCCGGATCGTGTCATCCGGCAGACGCTGACGCTGGATGGGAAGCGCTACACGCTGGTGTTGGTGCTGCCGCCGGGGCCGAGAGTGTTTTTCGGGCCGCATGACATCCCAGGCCTGGGAATCGGGATCGCGATTATCACGTCGGGACTGATGTGCTATCTGCTGGCCTGGTCGATGACGAGTCCGGTAACTCGTTTGCGGAGGGCGGCGCAGAGCCTGGCGGCGGGAGACTTGAGTGCGCGCGCGGGCGCACCCGCGAGCGGAAAGCGCGACGAACTGACGGAGTTGATGCGCGATTTCGACCGCATGGCCGAACGCATCGAAGGCCTGGTGGACTCGCAATCGCGGCTGCTGAAGGACGTTTCGCACGAGCTGCGGTCTCCGCTGGCACGGCTCAGTGTCGCGCTTGGGCTGGCGCGGCAACGGGTCACGCCGGAAGTTGCGCCGGAATTCGAAAGCGCACTGAACCGGATCGAAGTGGAGGCGGACCGGCTGAATCAGCTGATCCAGCGTCTGCTGACTATTTCGCGGCTGGAGTCGGGAGCCGACGGTCTGCGCAAGACGCAGTTGTCCCTGCGCGAGTTGCTGGAGCAGGTGGCGCACGATGCCGAGTACGAAATTCCGGGGCGGGGATGCCGCGTGACGGCCGATCCCGGGGATGAATTTCTGGTGGAAGCCGACCCTGACCTGCTGCGCAGCGCGATGGAGAATGTGGTGAGGAACGCTACGCGGTATACTGCTGAAGGCACGACTGTGGAGGTGCGACTGGAGCGGCGTCCGTCCGCGAAGGGCGGAGAAGAAGATATTGTTGTTCGTGTTCTCGACTCCGGCCCCGGCGTTCCGGATGAAGCACTGCCCAAGATCTTCGAGCCCTTTTACCGGCTGGACGATGCCCGCAACCGGCAGACGGGTGGGGCGGGTCTGGGTTTGTCGATCGCGGATCGGGCGATCAGGCTGCACGGCGGGCAACTGCGCGCATCCAACCGCAAAGAAGGTGGGTTAGAGGTTGAGATACGGATTCCGGCTGCTCCCGGGGTTGCTCTTTAAGATTTGCTCTTCCCGCCAGTTCCTGATACACAAATATATTTCAGCCACAAGCTTCAGTCTCCGTGATGGCTGGCAGGGCATCGCCGGCGGACGGGAAGCGGCTGACTACTCCTTTGGAGAACTGATGTTGAAGAAAATAATAGGTGGAGTCGTTGCGCTCGTGGGCCTGTGCGCCCTGAGTCTGTTTTTGCTCAATTGCGGCAGTTCCTCGTCCCGGCCCTCGGGAGTTTTGTATGTGCTGACCCAGGGAACGAACAACGGGGGGCTTACCGGCATCGGGTACAACGTGACTTCCTTTTCCGTCGATCTTGATAACGGCAACCTGTCGCTGGTGAATTCGAATGCCAGCACGTGCCCTGGGGCGACTGCCAGCAATCCCTTCCCGTGCGGACCTCCACTGGATATTTTGCTCGACCCGACGGGCGCGACCGCGTTCGTGCTGAATCAAGGTGTGCCGTGCCCCGAAGTGTTTAGCCAAGGGGCGTGGGTGTGCCAGTCTGGGTCCAATGCTCCGATTGCGCCCACGATTTACCCGTATACGGTGAACTCGGACGGGAGTTTATCGGCGCCCGGCACGGCGGTGACCTGGACCTGCCCGGCCGGTGTCACTCCCTGCACCTATAACGACTCTTCGGTCGCCATGGTGCGGGATGCCGGGGGACAGTTCCTGTTCGTGATCGATCAGGGCTCTTATCCTTGGCCAGGAACTGGGAACCCTCCGGTGTATTCGACCTGTCCACATCCCCCCTCCGGGACTACCGACGTGTGTCCTTCAATCTCGGTCTTTACCATAAGCTCAAACACTCTGACATTGGCCAGTGGAAGTCCGTTCTACCTGAGCAAGGTTCCGACCGCGCTTGCGCCCATTACGTTTACCCCGGCTAGCGGGACGGCCCAGGAGATTCTCTTTGTCACCAACAATCACGACATCTGCACGACCGGATGCAGTCCGCTGAACAATGACAACACGGTGAGCGTGTATACCGTCAGTTCATCGGGTGTGCTGACCGAGCAAGCGAATTCGCCTTATGCCATTGCCGCGACCGACCCCATCTCGATCTTCCCGGTCAATACCACCATAGCGGGACAGAATGTCGGCGGTCTGTTTGTGTATGTGGGCAATGAGGACCCGAATGGCGGACATATTTATCCGTTCCAGGTATGCACGGTGGTCAACAACGGGGGCTGCACGTCGACGGATGTGCAAAACAGCCTGCTGACTCCGCTGGCCACGTGTCCGCAAGGGGTTTGCACTAATGTGCCGCCGACCAATGTGGGGCAGGACCCAGTTCAAATGCTGGTGGACCCGACAAACAATTTTCTCTACGAATTGAACGAAGGGTCGAACCAGATATCCGCATTTCGCATCACCACGACGTCGGGCACCCTGAGTGCGCTAAGCCCGGCGACGCAGCCGACGGGAACACAGCCGGTGTCGATGGCGATGCACCCAAGCGTCAACAACACCGGCCAGTTTCTCTACGTGTCGAACGCTGTATCGAGCAACATTACCGGCTTTACGCTGAGCACGACGAGCGGAGCCATGAGCGCTCTATCTCCGGTGATTGCCCCGGCGTCGCCGAGCGGGATCGCGGTGCACTAGACCGAATCATTGAATCATTTAGTCATTGAACCATTGAATCATTGAAGGCCTAAGTCAGCGGGTTTTCAATGACTCAATGAGTTAATGACTAAGTGATCTAATGGCTAGGTTGGCATCCTCAGAATTAAATAGCCCCCGATGCAGCCGAAGACCAGGTCTGGGGACCAGGCAGCCACGGCGGGCGGAAGCTGACTGAAATTGCCCATCGCCTCGAACAGACCGGAGATTATAAAGTAGACAGCGCCGATGCCGATGGCGGTGGCAACTCCGGCGAGCGCCGAGCGCTTGCCCGCGGAAAGCGCGAAGGGAATAGCGAGGACGGCCATCACCAGCGTGATCAGCGGGTAGGCAATCTTCTTCTGCAGTTGCACCCGCAGGCGCACCACGTCAAAGCCGCTCTGCTCGAGATCGTGAATGTAGCTGTGTAGTTCGTCGTAGCTCATTTCCGACGATTGCTTAATCTCCTTCTTGAAGTAGGCGGGCGCTTCCGCCAGTTCGGGGAAGGTGGCGGCATCGAACTTGTGATAGTTCTCGATGGCGGAGCCGTTCAGGTTCCGCTCCCACCCTTGCTCATAAACCCACCGGCCCATGGAGGTCGACCAGTGCGCGCGGTCGGCGGTGATACGGTGGGTGATCTGGAAGGTGTGCGGATCGAACTGGAATATGGAGATGCCGCCGAAAACATCGCGTTCGGGATCGAAGAATTGATAGTAATAAATGTCGGAGTGCTGGCCGAAGATCCACTTGCGGTCGGGGCGCAGGTAGGTTTGCGCTGGCTTGCCCTTGATTTCGTTGCGGAGCGCGTCCTGCCGTTTGTTGGTGTAAGGCAGATAGAGTTGGTCGGACAGAAAGAGCACGCCCGCGACCAGCGTGGATGCGATCAGCACCGGAACGACAATGCGGTAAAGGCTGATGCCGGTGGCCTTGATGGCCGTGATCTCGTTGGAGCGCTGCAGCAGTCCGAACGTAATCAGCACGGCCAGCAGCATGCTGAGAGGCGTGGTGTTATATAGAAAATACGGCACTACGTTCAGCAGGTATTCGCCCACGGTGAGCGGCGAAACCTGGTTCCGCAGGATGTCGCTGAGCAACTCGAACAGAGTGAAGACCAGCAGCAGCATCAGGAAAGCGGCGACGATCATGGTCAGATAGAGAGCAAAGTCGCGCAGCACATAATCGTCGAGGATGGTAGGGAAATCGAGATTGAACAAGTGCCAGCGCCGCGGCCAGCGGGTGAGGACGCCTTCGCGAGGGGCTGGGCGAGACGCCTTGCCGTTCGCTTGCAGCCCGGGCGCCGAAGATACTGGTGAAGTATGCGAACGGCTAAACCCCGCCGTCAACCTCGAGCTTTTGAACCAGGAGCGGAACGCGGTCAGTTCGATGGGGCGGCGTTCCGATTGCCAGAGCAGAAAAACTCCGCCCACAAAGAACACGAAGTCGGCGAGCCAAACCCCGGCGGCGGGTGAGAGGCGTCCCTGTTTCGCGAAAGACACGCCAATCAAAGAAATCGAATAGTAGAGAAAGACCAGCAGAATGGTTACGACGAATCCGCTGGACTTGCCGCCTTTTTTCGACGACAGGCCAAGAGGAATGCCGACCAGGGCAAGAACGATACAGGCGGTCGGCAGCGCGAGCCGGCGATGATATTCGATCAGGTGCCAGCGGCGGGAGACCGGGTCGGCGGTACGCGCGATGCGCAGGAGATCCGCAACCCTGAGTTCAGTCAGCGATGTGGGTTCGTGTTCCTGGCTGTTTTGTGACGGCGGGATCTGGATCGGGATATCCGTGGTATGGAAAGTGGAGATCTGGTACTGGTCCGGATTCTTGGGGTCGGTTTCGTGAGTGGAACCATTGGTGAGATGTAAATCGAGAGTGTCGGGCCCCTGGCTGATGAGCATGCCCTCGCGGGCCAGGCTGATGCGAGGCGCGGACGGATCGGCCAAATCGGCGAGAAACACGCCCTTCCAGAGCGATCCACCGGACATGGCCTTGACGTCCTGCACGTAGAGAATGGCCTTCGGGAATCCCTCGTAGAACACGCGGGGCTGGACTTCGAAAGAAGCCTGGGAAGATTTGAGTCGGTTCTGGAGTTCTCCGAGGGCAGCTTGCGAGCGGGGCGCGAGATAGACGCTGTTGCCGAGTGCGAGCAGCCACGCTACGACCACGAAGATGGAGATGACGCGCAGGAAGGTCCATACGCCCAGTCCGCTGGCGCGCATGGCGGTGATTTCGCTATCGGCAGCCAGACGGCTGAGTCCGATGAGAATGCCAACCAGCACGCCCATGGGAATGGTGTAGGTGAGCGCGACCGGGATGGTGAAGAAAAAGATTTCCGCAACACTCGGCAGCGGGGCACTGTTGCGGACCACCAGTTCGAGGATGGGGCCGAGAGCGCGTGTAAACAGGACGAAAGTGAAAACCGCCGCGCCGATCAGCGCGTGGGAGACGACTTCTCCCAGGATGTAGCGGGTGAGGATGCGCATCCGCAAGGTTGGTAGACTCAACTGCGAGTCTAGCATGAGAAGGGAAGAAGGGAGTGGTGAGGCGCCCGTTAATCGCCGAAGTTCCGGGCGCACCCGACTGGTTTATAGGAGCGACCCTGACCGCTCACTATAATGGGTTTTCAGTTCCTGCTTTCTCCGGCGCACTTCCAAGTTAGGAACTTCCACGTTAGAAGCAACGGTATGAACGGCAGCAAAGTTCGTCAGACAATTCGGCGGCTGTGGAAGAACCGAGGGTTTTCGTTGTCGGTGGTTTTGACGCTGGGGCTGGGAATTGGGGCGACGGTCTCTGTCTTCAGCATCATCTACGCGGTGATGATACGGCCACTGCCGTACGCCGATCCGGGGCATCTATTCAGCGTTTTTCAGAGCAAGATCGCGAATGACGAAGCCGATCTCGATGGATTTTCTCCGGCGAATTTTCTGGATTTTCGCGAGCGGAACCATGCTTTCACCGACCTCGCGGCCTATTGCGGTTTTCACTACAACCTCACCGGCAGCGGCGAGCCCAGACAATTGGAGGGAGCCGCGGTTTCGCCCGTTCTCTTCGCGATTCTTGGCATTCAGCCCATGCTTGGCCGCACTTTTCTGCCGGACGAAGATAGTTATTCGTCGCCGCATGTGGTGCTGTTGAGCCATCGTCTTTGGTCGGGAGAATTCCGCAGCGATCCGCAGATTGTGGGCAGAACGATCTCTTTGAACGGCGATCCATACTACGTAGTTGGCGTCATGCCTCGTAACTTCCGTCCGCTGGACGATGATCGGACCGACCTGTGGATTCCCCTGCAGCAGCAGATTCGCCCCGATCGCATGCTCTGGCGCGATCAGCACTTTCTGGGAGTTGTGGGCAGGCTGCGCCCCGGCGTGACGCTAGATCAGGCTCGCGCCGACATGAATCGCATTGCCGCTCAATTGCGGGTGCAATATCCGAGTTCGGACAATGGCTCGGGCGCCGTGGTGATGCCTCTGCAGCAGGCTCTGGTTGGCGACACGAAAAGGTCTCTGCTGTTGGCGCTGGGCATTGTCGTCCTCGTGCTGTTGATCGCCAGTTCCAACGTCGCTATTTTGATGCTCGCCCGCGTTAGTGGACGCACTCGCGAATTGGCGGTCCGGATGGCCCTCGGCGCCAGCGCAGCCCAAATCCTCGGCGATGTGCTGGCGGAGAGCCTGATTCTAGGCTTGGCCTCCGGTTTGCTCGGAGTCTTCCTGGCGCTGATGGGCGGCAAGATATTCCTCTCTCTCGCCCCGGACAACGCTACTCTCACATTGATTCAGATCAATCCCGCGGTTTTGGCTTTTGCCGTGGCCGTCTCGCTGATTGTTGGACTTGGCTTTGGGTTGCTGCCGGCGTTGAAGGTGCTGAGAACCGACGTTCAACACATTCTACGCAGCGCCGGCAACGCAACGACCATGGATCGAGGCGGACGTTTTCTGCGCCATGCGCTGGTCACGACCGAGATTTCTCTTTCCATCGTGCTGTTGATTGGCACCGGGCTGTTGCTGCGCAGCATGATGAATTTGCAGCATCAGCCGCTCGGCTTTCGCGCGGATCGTGTGCTCACCGACTGGATTGGGCTGCCTCGAATCCGCTATCAGAACAATAACGACGTTGCCAATTTCTTTACCCGAGTGGATCAGAACATGCGGGACTCGCCAGGGGTGGAAGCCGTTGGATTGGGCTATCCGTTGCCCCTTCAGGGAAACCATTTCTGGACAAGCTTCACCATTGCAGGAAGGAATTCGAATCCTAGAGAGTACGAACAGGCCTCGCTGCGTTTTATCGATTCCGGATTCTTGCCGGTGATGAATATTCCGATACTGAACGGGCGCAATTTTACCGACGCGGACGATGCCAGCGCGGAACCAGTCGCTATCGTGGGCGAATCGTTTGCACACGAGTACTGGCCCGGTGAGAACGCCGTCGGAAAGTACATCTCGATACTCCGCGACACTCCGGTTCCGCGGCGCGTGGTGGGCGTCGTTCGCGACGTGAGGGCTACGGTGGAGGACGACCCGCCTCCCACCATGTACGTCTCTTACAAGCAAATGTCCTTTCCCTCGATGCAGGTTGTTTGGTTGAGCCGCGATGCGTCGGGCTCTGCCTTGGCCACGATTCGCCGGGCGATACAGAGCGTCGATCCGGAGCAGCCGGTTGACGATGTTGGCTCTATGGAGGGAGTCGTTCGTGATGCGTTGGATCCCTGGAGATTCGCGCTGTGGTTGCTGGGCGGACTGGCCGGAGTGGCGATCGTCCTGACGGCGGTCGGATTGTTCGCAGTAATTTCTTACTTAGTGCGGGAAAGAACAAAGGAATTGGGCCTGAGAATGGCCCTTGGAGCCAGTCCGGGGAACGTCATGAAATTGGTGTTGAGGCAGAGTTTGAAGCTGGCGCTATTCGGAACGGTGATAGGGTTGGCGCTTACGTTCGCCGTCGCGCGCTTGATGACCAGCATGGTGTACGCAATTCGCCCGAACGATCCTGCAACCTTCCTTATCGTTGCGTTTACGGTCGCTGCCATTTCGGTCCTGGCAGCCTATATTCCAGCGCGCAGAGCCGCACGAATCGAACCGTTGGCCGCCCTCCGAGAAGAGTAGAGCCACCGTGAACCGGTCGCTCGCGGGCTCTACTCTTTTTTTAGAAACAGCGCGCCCAGCGGCGGCAGCGTGAGACGCAGTGAATACGGTCGGCCGTGCTTTTTCTCGGGGAGGGCCTGGACCCCTCCCGCGTTGCCCATATCGCTACCGCCATAGTCGCGGGCGTCGCTGTTGAGAAGTTCTTTCCAATAGCCGCCCTCGGGCACGCCAATCATGTATCCCAGTCTGGGCACGGGAGTGAAGTTGCACACCACGAGGACAGGATTGTCGCCGGGCTTGCCTTTGCGCAGCAGCGAGATGATGCTGGCCTGTGCGTCATTGCAGTCCACCCATTCAAACCCCATGGGATCGTTATCGAACCAGTGCAGCGCGGGTTCGCTGCGATAGAGGCGGTTGAGTTGCTCGACCCAGGCCATGAGCCCGCGATGCACGGGGTATTGCAGCACGTTCCAGTCGAGACTGCGATCGTGCGACCACTCGCTGACCTGGCCGAACTCGCAGCCCATAAAGATCAGTTTCTTGGCGGGCTGGGCAAACATGTAGCCGAAGAGCAGGCGCAGGTTGGCAAATCTCTGCCACTCGTCGCCGGGCATTTTGCCGATCAGGGAACCTTTCCCGTGCACCACCTCATCGTGGCTCAGGGGCAGCACGAAATTTTCGTGGAAGGCATAGAGCATGCGAAAGGTCAGCTGGTTCTGGTGATACTGGCGATGGATAGGATCGTCTTGAAAATAGCTGAGCGTGTCATGCATCCATCCCATGTCCCACTTTAAGCCGAACCCCAGACCGCCGAGATGGGTGGGCCGCGAAACCATGGCGTAGGCGGTGGACTCCTCCGCGTAGGTCTGAATGTCGGGGTGCTCCTTGTAAGCTTCGTGGTTAAACTGGCGCAGAAAGTCGATGGCTTCGAGGTTCTCGCGTCCGCCGTACTTATTGGCAATCCATTCACCTTGCTTGCGCGAATAGTCGAGATAGAGCATGGAAGCGACGGCATCCACGCGCAAGCCGTCGGCATGATATTTGTCCAGCCAGAACATGGCGCTCGACATCAGGAAGCTGCGCACTTCGGTGCGGCCGTAGTTGAAGATCATCGTCTTCCAATCCGGATGGAAGCCCTGGCGTGAGTCGGAGTGCTCGAACAGGTGAGTGCCATCGAAAAACGCAAGGCCGTGGCCGTCGGCAGGGAAGTGCGATGGAACCCAGTCGAGAATGACGCCGATGCTGTGCTGGTGCAGGTAGTCCACGAAGTACATGAAATCCTGCGGCGTGCCGTAGCGCGCCGTCGGTGCGAAGTAGCCCGTGGTCTGATAT
>Ga0265314_10005777_pt1 | contig 11104 bp, 18 predicted proteins | sample 4126metaG_FD_203106 | JGI IMG/M metagenome (GOLD analysis project Ga0265314, IMG submission 203106) | Rhizosphere microbial communities from Carex aquatilis grown in University of Washington, Seatle, WA, United States - 4-1-26 metaG | ecosystem: Host-associated > Plants > Roots > Rhizosphere >... | reverse complement strand
GGCCGGCCTGGCGCAGCGGCAGCCGGTTCGACTCGTCGATCTGGAGCAGGGCCCGGGCGATGCCGTGGCGGATCGCGCCGGCCTGGCCGGTCACGCCGCCGCCCTCGACCTTGACCATCGTGTTGAACCGGCCGTCGGTGTTGGTCACCCGGAACGGCATCCGGACGTCGGTCTCGTTGACCGCGTTGCCGAAGTGCTGGTCCATGGTCCGGCCGTTGACGATGATCTCGCCTTCGCCGGGCAGCAGCCGGACGCGGGCGATCGCCGTCTTGCGGCGACCGGTCCCGTAGTAGAACGCAGGGGTCGACATCGTGGGGCGGTCCTCCGTCAGGCCAGCGGCTCAGGCCGCTGGGCCTGATGCGGGTGATCCGAGCCGGCGTAGACCTTCAGCTTGCGGAGCTGCTGGGCGCCGAGGCGGTTGTGCGGGAGCATGCCCTTGATCGCCCGGCGGATGACCTCCTCGGGGCGGCGCTCGAGGAGGTGGCCGAGGGTCTCCTCCTTGTAGCCCTGGGGATGACCGCTGTGGCGGATGTAGAGCTTCGACTCGAGCTTGTCGCGGCTGACCGAGATCCGGGCCGCGTTGAGGATGATCACGTGATCACCCGAGTCGAGGTGGGGGGCATAGGTGGGCTTGTGCTTGCCGACGAGGACATGGGCGACCCGCGACGCGAGGCGGCCGAGCGTCTCGTCCGCCGCATCCACGACGTACCAGCGCCGGTCGATCTCGCTCTCTCGAGGTGAGTAGGTCTTCGCGGTCATGTTGCTCCGAGCTCTCCATCCAGCTTCCGCGCCGGCCGGCCAAGGGCCACCCGACGCAGGCACAGTCCCCTTGCCGGAGCGGCTGCTCCGGAGAGGGCGGGCCGTCCGGCGTCGAGCGCCGCGGCGACCCCAGCCACGTCCAGCTTGCCGTGTCCGACCTTCAACAGGACGGCCACGATCCGTCGAACCATCCCCCGCAGGAAGGCGTCGGCCCTGACGTCGATCGTCACGACCTGGCCCCGGCGGCGAACCCGGACCGCGTACACGGTCCGGACCGGTTGGCGGTCCGGCGCCCCGAAGGCGGAGAAGTCGTGCCGGCCAACGAGGACCGACCCGGCCTGCGCCATCGCAGCGTCGTCGAGCGGCGTCCGCACGCCGAGCGCATAGCGCTCGAGGAGCGGCCGGTGCGGCCCGTTCCAGACGGTGTAGCGATACTCCCGGTATCGCGCCGCGTAGCGCGGGTGAAATCGAGCCGGTACCCGGCGCACGCCGCTGATCGCGATGTCCGCCGGGAGCAACGCCTCGATCGAGCGTTCCAGCCGCGGTCCGCTGAGCCCGCCGGTGTAGGTGAAGGCAATCACCTGCCCGGCGGCGTGGACCCCGGCATCCGTTCGACCGGCCCCGTCGACCCGGCTCGAGCCTTGCGGTTCGAGCTGCGCCAGCGCGGCTTCGATCTCTCCCTGGACCGTCCGTTTTCCCGGTTGCACCTGGAACCCGGCAAAGTCCGTGCCGTCATATTCGACCCGGGCGCGAAAGCGCCGCGGTGCGCCCTCTCGAGCGCTCATCACCGAACCCGTCCTAGACGAGCTCGATCTGGACAATCTCGGCGGAATCGCCGAGTCGCCGGCCAATGCGCACGATCCGGGTGTAGCCGGAGGTGCGATCCGCATACTTGGGCGCGATCTCGTGGAACAGCTTGTCGACCACGAGCGGCTCGTTGGGGAACTCGGCGATGACCTGGCGCCGGGCGGCGAGATCGCCGCGCTTGGCCAGGGTGATCATCCGCTCGACCCGCGGCCGGATCTCCTTGGCCTTGGCCTCGGTCGTCTGGACCTTCTCGTAGCGCAGGACCGACACGGTCAGGTTCTTGAACAGGGCCAGGCGCGGCCCCTGCTTGCGCGAGAGCTTGCGACCGTCGATCCGGTGGGACATGGCTCAGACTTCCTCGCCGTCGTCGTCGAACGGCTCATCGGACGGCTCGGTCTCGGGGATGACGAAGCCGCGCATCCGGAGGCGCTCCTTCATCTCGTCGAGCGACTTGCGCCCGAAGTTGCGCATTCGCAGCAGGTCGTCGTCGGACAGCTGCAGGAGCTGGCCGACCTTGACGATGTTGTTGCGCTTGAGCGAGTTGTACGCCCGCATCGGCAGGTCGAGCTCCTCGATCGGCATGTCGAGCATGTTGGGGGGCAGCTGCGGAGCGCCGCCGACGACGCCGCCCGGGGTGGCGACCATGCCGATGTTGGCGAACAGGGAGAACTGCCGGACGAGGATGTCGGCCGAGCGCGAGAGCGCCTCTTCCGGGGTGATCGAGCCGTCGGTCTCGATCTCCATCGTCAGCTTGTCGTAGTTGGTGATCTGGCCGACGCGGGTCGGCTCGACCCAATAGTTGACCTTGCGGACCGGGGTGAAGATCGCGTCGACCGCGATCACCCCGATCGGCAGCGACTCCGACCGCTCGGCGGCCAGGTAGCCGACGCCGCGCTCGACGGTCAGGTCGAGCTCGATCGTCACGTCATCGGTGTCGAGGGTCATCAGGATCTGATCGGGGTTGACGATCTCGACGTCGGCCGACTCGACGATGTCGGCGGCGGTCACCGCGCCGGCCCCGCTCTTCACCAGCTTGAGCTGGACCGGGTGGGCGGCGAAGCTCTTGAGCCGGAGCTTCTTGACGTTCAGGACGATCTGGGTGACGTCTTCCTTGACGCCCGGGATCGTGGAGAACTCCTGGTAGACGTCACGGATCTGGATCGAGGTCACGGCCGCGCCTTCGAGCGACGACAGGAGCACCCGCCGAAGGGCGTTGCCGAGGGTGACCCCGTACCCAGCCGGCAGCGGCCCGGCCTCGTACTTGGCGAACGTGCCGAGCTCTTCGACGGGCTCGATCTGGGGGCTCTCGAGTTCGATCATGGGTGGGGCTTACCTCGAGTAGTACTCGACCACGAGCTGCTCGTTCAGGTCGAGCGGCATCTGGTCGCGCCGGGGCTGGTCGATGATTGTGCCGGCCAGCTTGGCCGGATCCACGCTCAGCCACTCGGGCGGCTGGTGCGAGCGGAGGGTTTCCTTGGCCAGCTTGAACGGCTCGCGGCCCGTGCGCGATGCGCGGACCTCGACCCGGTCACCCGGTCGGAGCTGGTGCGAGGCGATGTTGGTGGGTCGCCCGTTGACCGCGAAGTGGCCGTGGTTGACGAGCTGGCGCGAGGCCGCCCGCGAGCTGGCGAAGCCCATCCGGAAGACGATGTTGTCGAGGCGCAGCTCGAGCAGCCGGAGGAGGTTCTCGCCGGTCACCCCGGGCCGCGACTCGGCGGCGTCGAAGTAGTTCTTGAACTGGCGCTCGAGGACGGCGTAGACGCGGCGGACCTTCTGCTTCTCGCGCAGCTGCATCCCGTACTCGCCGACCTTGCGCCGGCGGACGCCGTGCTGGCCGGGGGGCGTCGGGCGCCGCTCGAAGGCGCACTTCTTGGAATAGCAGCGCGAGCCCTTCAGGAAGAGCTTCATGCCCTCCCGGCGGCAGAGGCGGCAGACGGAACCTGTGTATCGGGCCATCGTTCCTGACCTAGACCCGGCGCCGCTTGGGGGCGCGGCAGCCGTTGTGCGGGATGGGCGTGACGTCGGTGATCGCGGTCACCTCGAGTCCGGCGGCCTGGAGCGAACGGATCGCCTGCTCCCGGCCTGCCCCTGGGCCCTTGACGTAGACCTCGACCTGGCGCATCCCGTGCTCCATCGCGCGGCGGGCGGCACCTTCGGCCGAGAGTGCCGCAGCGTACGGCGTGCTCTTCCGGGAGCCCTTGAAGCCGACGATGCCGGCCGAGCCCCAGCTGATCACGGCCCCACCGAGGTCGGTGATCGTGATGATCGTATTGTTGAACGTCGCCTGGATGTGAACGTGTCCCTGGGGCACGTTCTTGCGCTCCTTGCGACGCTGCTTGACGGCACGCTTGCGGTCGGCCATGGTCGGGCTGGGTTCCCCTTACTTCTTCCGGCGGACGCCGACCGTCTTCTTCGGTCCGCGCCGCTGGCGTGCATTCGTCTTGGTCCGCTGGCCGCGCGCCGGCAGGTTGCGCCGATGGCGACTGCCGCGGTACGAGCCGATCTCGATCAGACGCTTGATGTTCAGGGCGACTTCGCGGCGCAGGTCGCCTTCGACCTTGTAGCGCCGGTCGATGATCTCGCGCAGCCGGTTGACCTGCTCCTCGGTGAGGTCGCGGACGCGGGTGTCGGGATTGATGTTGGCCTGGGCGAGGATCTTCTGGCTGGTGGGCAGGCCGAGGCCGAAGATGTAGGTGAGGGCGATCTCCACCCGCTTCTCGCGCGGGATATCAACGCCGGCAATGCGCGCCATCGGTTACCCCTGCCGCTGCTTGTGCTTGGGATTGGTGCAGATGACCATCACGGTGCCGTGGCGGCGAATCACCTTGCAGTTGTCGCAACGTGCCTTGACGGAGGCTCGAACTTTCAACGCTTCCTCGATCGGACTCAGAGACAGAACAATTACTTCAGGCGGTAGGTGATCCGCCCGCGGGTGAGATCGTAGGGAGAGAGCTCCACCCTGACTCGATCACCGGGCAGGATCCGGATGAAGTTCATCCGCAGCTTGCCGCTGATGTGGGCCAGGACCCGATGGCCGTTCTCCAATTCGACGGCGAACATCGTGTTGGGCAGCGGCTCGATGACCGTTCCTTCCACTTCGATCGCGTCTTTCTTGGCCACAGGCTCTCGGTCTTCCCTTTCTCGCACGGAATGTCGGCCCGAGTGGGCCGACACACGAACGGTGAGGATATCAAATGTTCGCCAATCCGGCAACTGCCGGGCTGGCGGCTCAGATCGTGGTCAGGATCTCCGGGCCATGCTCGGTGACGGTGATGCTGTGCTCGAAATGGGCGGCGAGCGAACCGTCGCGGGTGACGATCGTCCAATCGTCGGGCTGCATCACGGCCTCGTAGCCGCCGAGGGTGAACATCGGCTCGATGGCCAGGCACAGGCCGGGCTCGATCCGCCGGCCGGGCTGGCCGGTGCGGTAGTTGGGGACCTGGGGATCCTCGTGCATCGCCCGGCCGATGCCGTGGCCGACGAACTGGCGGATGACGCCGTAGCCCTTGGGCCGGGCCACGTCTTCGACCGCGGCGCCGATGTCGCCGATCCGGTTGCCGGGCTGGGCGGCGGCGATGCCGGCCATCATCGCCAGGCGGGTGGTGTCGATCAGCTCGCGGACGGCCGCCGGCGGATCGCCGACGAAGAACGTCCGGGCGCCGTCGCCGTGCCAGCCGTCGACGATCGCGCCGGCGTCGATCGACACGACCTGGCCGGTCCGGATCATCCGCTCGCCGGGGATCCCGTGGACGATCTCGTCGTCGATCGAGATGCAGATGCTGGCCGGGAACGGCCGCCGGGGATTGGCCCCGGGATAGCCCTTGAACGAGGGGATCGCACCGCTGCGCCGGATATGCGCCTCGGCCAGGGCGTCGAGGTGGGCGGTGCTAACGCCCGGCTTGAGCTCGGACTCGACCAGGGCCAGGACCTCGGCCACCACCCGCCCGGCGCGGCGCATGGCGTCGACCTCGGCTCGCGACTTGAGGCTGACGGCCATCAGTTGCTCGCCCCCGGGATGGCCGCCTGGGCCGCGGCCAGGAGCGCGGCGGTGACCGCGCCGACCGGCTGCCGGCCGTCGATCGTGCGCAGCAGGCCCCGCTCGCGGTAGTAGCCGACGACGTCGTCCAGGGCTGCCAGCTGGGCGGCCAGCCGGGCCGCGATCGTCTCGCTCCGGTCGTCCTCGCGCTGGATCAGGGGCGAATCGTCGAGGTCGCACTTGCCGGGGACCCGGGGCGGATGGCTGGTCTCGTTGTAGACGTGGCCGTTGGCCTGGCAGATCCAGCGCCCGGACAGGCGCCGAACAAGCTCGGCCTGGGGGACCTCGATCTCGAGGGCCACATCGACCTGGCTGTGGCGGTCGGCCAGGGCCGACGCCAGGATGTCGGCCTGGGCCAGGTTGCGCGGGAAGCCGTCGAGGATCGCGCCGACGGCCGCGTCGGGCTCGGCCAGCCGGTCGAGGAGCATCTTGACCGTGATCGAGTCGGGCACCAGCTGGCCGCGCTCCATATAGCGCCGGGCCTCGAGGCCGACGGCCGAGCCTTCGTGGACTGCCGAGCGGAAGAGGTCTCCGGTGGCGACATGAGGGAGGCCGAGTCGGTCCGCGAGGATCGGTGCCTGGGTACCCTTGCCGGCGCCGGGGGCGCCCAGCAGGACCAGGAAGGTCACCGGATGAAACCCTCGTAGTTGCGCATCAGCAGCTGGGCTTCGATCTGCTTCATCGTCTCGACCACGACGCTGACCACGATCAGCAGGCTGGTGCCGCCCAGGGTCAGGCCGCCGAGGCTCTTGAAGATCGCGGCCAGGATCGTCGGCGAGACGGCCACGATGGCCAGGAAGAAGGCGCCCGCGATCGTGATCCGGTTGACCACCCGGCGCAGGTAGTCCTCGGTCGGCCGGCCGGGCCGGATGCCGGGGATGAACCCGCCGTTCTTGCGCAGCTGCTCGGCCGTGTCGTCGGGCTTGAAGGTGAAGGCCGTGTAGAAGTAGGTGAAGCCGAAGGTCAGCACGAAGTACAGGGCGACATACAGGAAGCCCTGGGGATCCATCAAGGACACGATGCCCTGCGAGATCGAGGCCACGATGTCGACCTTGGAGGTCGTGAAGTACGAGGCGATCTGGGTCGGGAAGAGCAGGATGCTGACCGCGAAGATGATCGGGATCACGCCGGCCTGGTTGACCCGCAGGGGCAGGAACGTGGCGCTGCCCTGGTACATCCGCCGGCCGCGCACGCGGCTGGCGTACTGGACCGGGATCCGGCGCTGGCCCTCCTGGATGTAGACGATCACGGCCACCGCGACCAGGCCCACGACCACGAAGGCGATGAACGCGGCGATGTCGGGGTTGTTCAGGAAGGACTGCAGGGCGGTCGGCGCCCGGCCGACGATGCCGGCAAAGATGATGAAGCTGATGCCGTTGCCGATGCCCTTCTCGGTGATCAGCTCGCCCAGCCACATCAGCAGGATCGAGCCGGTGGTCAGGGCCACCATCTGGGTCAGGGTGCCCACGTCGTCGAGGCCGAAGCCCCCGGTCAGGACCGGCGGGTTGGAGCCGTGCAGGACCGCCAGGAAGCCGTACGACTGGAGGAGCGCCAGGGGCACGGCCAGGTAGCGGGTGTACGAGTTGATCTTGTTGCGCCCGTACTCACCCTCGCGGCTGAGCTGCTGGAGCCGGGGGATCACCCCGGTCATCAGCTGGATGATGATCGAGGCGTTGATGTACGGGTTGACGCCCAGCCCGACGATCGAGAAGCGCGACAGGCCGCCGCCCGAGAACAGGTCGAGCAGGCCGAGGAGCTGGTTGCCGCTGAACAGCGACTGGAGCGAGGCGGCGTTTGCACCCGGGACGGGCACGTGCGACAGGAACCGGAAGATGATCAGGATCCCGGCGACGAACAGGATCCGGCGCCGGATGTCGGGCGCGCGGAAGGCGTTGAGCAGGGATTCGATCATCGTCAGGCGTCGTTGCTGGTCGCGGAACCCTTGCCGGTGCCCTTGCCCTTGGCCGCCGGCTTGGTGGCCTTGGCCGCAGGCGCCTTGGGGGCCTTCGCCGCAGGCGCCTTCGCCGCAGGCGCCTTGGCCGACGGTGCTGCCTTGGCGGCCGGCTTGGGTGCGGCCGGCTTGACCTTGGCGCCCGCCTTGGGCTTGGCGCTCGCCTTCGGAGCGGCGGACTTGGCCGCGCCCGCCTTGGGCGTGGCGGCCTTCGGCGGAACGTCGGCGACGGCCTCCGCCTCATGGCTGGCGTGCTCGTGGGGCTGGGACTCGTCGTGATCGGCCGCGACCGGGGCGGCCAGGTCAAGGCCGAGTGCGCCGAGCGGCTCGGCGGGGACCTCGAGGACCTGGACCGATCCGCCGGCCGCCTCGATCTTGGCGACCGCGCTGCGGCTGAACGAGTCGGCCACCACGAAGAGGGCCGCCGACAGGTCGCCGTTGCCCAGGATCTTGAGCGGCTTCTTGAGGGTCGAGACCAGGCCCGCGGCGCGCAGGATCTCCTGGTTGATGGTGATCGGCGCCGGCGTGCGCGAGCTTGCGGCGCTGCCCGAGCCGGCCTTCTTGGCGCCGGGCGCATCACCGGGCTCGAAGATGCCGGCCTCGACGAGCGCGGCAATCCGGCCCAGGTTGACCACTTCGTATTCGACCCGGAAGCGGTTCTTGAAGCCGTGCAGCTTCGGGATCCGCATCTGGAGCGGGGTCTGGCCGCCTTCGAACCAGGCCGGGATGGCGGCCCCGGCACGGGCCTTCTGGCCCTTCGTCCCGCGGCCGGCGGTCTTGCCGCCGCCGGCGGCGATCCCCCGCCCGACGCGCTTGCGGGCGTGATGGGCGCCCGTCGCCGGGCGCAGGTCGTGGAGCTTCATGCCTTCTCCTCGGGGCCGGCCTCGGGGAGCTCCTCGACCTCGACGAGGAAACGCACCTGGCGAACCATGCCGCGGGTGGCCGGATTGTCGACGACCTCGACCACGTCACCGATCCGGTGCAGGCCGAGGGCGCGGACCGTGGCCCGGTTCCGCTGGATGTGACTGATCGTGCTCTTGACCTGGGTGACGCGCAGCTTAGCGGGCATCGGCAGCCTCCATCACCGGCTGGCCCGGGATCGCCAGGCGGACGGTGACGCCCCGCCGGGCCGAGATCTCGGCGGCCGAGTGGAGCGAGGCCAGGGCGTTGATCGTGGCCCGGGTCACGTTGACCGGGTTGGTCGAGCCATGGACCTTGGCCAGGATGTCGCGGATGCCGGCCGCCTCGACCACGGCGCGCACGGCGCCGCCGGCGATGACCCCGGTGCCCTGGGAGGCGGGCTTGAGCATCACCCGCGCGGCGGAGTACTCGACCCGCACCTCGTGGGGGATCGTGGTCCCGACCATCGGGATCTTGATCAGGTTCTTCTTGGCATCCTCGACGCCCTTGCGGATCGACTCGGGGACCTCGCCGGCCTTGCCCAGGCCGACCCCGACGTGGCCGGCGCCGTCGCCGACGACGACGATCGCGCTGAAGCTGAAGCGCCGGCCGCCCTTGACCACCTTCGCGACGCGGTTGATCTGGACGACACGCTCTTCGAGGGTGAGCTTGTTGGGGTCGATGCGGGCCATGGGTTAGCTCCTTCCGATCAGAAGTCGAGGCCGGCTTCGCGGGCGGAGTCGGCCAGCGACTTGATCCGTCCGTGATACCGGAACCCGGCCCGATCGAAGACGACGTGCTCCACGCCGGCGGAACGGGCACGCTCGGCGACCAGGCGGCCGACCTTCTGGGCTTCCTCGGTCTTGGTCGACTTGGAGCCCTTGAACTCCTTCTCGACCGTCGAGGCAGTGGCCAGCGTCCGTCCGGACGCGTCGTCGATCACCTGGGCATAGATGTGGTTGAGGCTGCGGAAGACCGCGAGGCGCGGGCGCGCCTCCGACCCCGCGATGCGGAGACGGATTCGGTCGTGGCGCTTCTGGCGCGCCGCGGTCCGGCCGGCGACCTGGGTCATCGGGCGTGTTCCTTCATCGGATTACTTCTTTCCACCGATCTTGCCGGCCTTGCCGGCCTTGCGCCTGACGACCTCGCCGGCGTAACGGACACCCTTGCCCTTGTAGGGCTCGGGCTTGCGCATCGCCCGGACCTTGGCCGCGTACTGGCCGACGAGCTCCTTGTCGATGCCGACGACCGCCAGGCGGGTCGGGTTGTCGACCTCGAAGCTGATCCCGCTCGGGGGATCGATCTCGATCGGGTGGCTGTAGCCGAGGTTGAGCTGGAGCTTGCGGCCGTTGAGGGTCGCACGATAGCCGACGCCAGTGATCTCGAGGCCCTTCCGGAAGCCGGTCGTGACCCCTTCGACCATGTTCGAGACGAGCGTCCGGGTCAGGCCGTGGAGCTCCTTGTGGGTCTTCGACTCATCGGGCCGCTCGACCAGCAGCGAGCCGTCGCTCTGGGCCACGGACATGTCGGGATGGAGATCGCGGCTGAGGGTGCCCTTGGGCCCGACGACCGTGATCGCCCGACCGTCGACGGTGACGGTCACCCCGGGTGGCACGGCGATGGGCAGGCGGCCGATTCTGGACATGCGTTCCCTCCCCTACCAGACGTAGGCGAGGACTTCGCCGCCGAGCTCGGCCTTGCGGGCCTGCGCGCCGGTCATGATCCCCTGGCTGGTGCTGACGATGACGATGCCCAGGCCGCCGAGCACCCGCGGGATGTCGGTCTTGCGGGCGTAGACCCGCAGCCCGGGCTTGCTGATTCGCTTGAGGCCCGAGACGACCGGCACCTTGCCGTCGACGTACTTGAGCTGGAGGCGCAGGACGCTGAGCGTCCCGTCGCGATCCTCGGCGACCTCGGCGATGAAGCCCTCGGCCTTCAGGATCCGGGCGATCTCGCGCTTGGTCCGGGAGGCCGGCACGACGACCTCGGTATGGCGCGCCCGGGATGCATTGCGGATCCGGGTGAGCATGTCGGCGATTGGATCGGAAATGTTCATCGGTCTACCAGCTCGACTTCGTCACGCCAGGCAGCTGGCCCAGGAGCGCGCGCTCCCGGAAGCAGATCCGGCACATCGCGAAGCGGCGCATGTAGGCTCGCGGCCGGCCGCACACGCTGCAGCGGTGATAGCCGGAGACCTTGTGCTTCGGCGGCCGGGCGGCCTTGGCGATGAGTGATTTCTTGGCCATCTTGTTCCCTCCCCGCGCCTAGCCGGCGAAAGGCATGCCGAGGAGCTCGAGCAAACGCTTCGACTCCTCGTCGGTCTTCGCCGTCGTCACGATGCTGATCTCAAGCCCGCGGAGACGGTCCACCTTGTCATAGTCGATCTCGGGGAAGGCAAGCTGCTCCCGCAGACCGAGCGAATAGTTGCCCCGGCCGTCGAAGGACTTGGCCGGGATGCCCCGGAAGTCCCGGATGCGCGGCAGCGACAGCGTGACGAGCCGGTCGAGGAAGTCCCACATCCGGTCGCCGCGCAGGGTCACCTTGGCCCCGATCGGGTTGCCCGTCCGCAGCCGGAACTGGGCGATCGAGCGCTTGGCCCGGGTCACGATCGGCTTCTGGCCGGTGATCGCGGCCAGGTCGCCGGTGGCGGC
>Ga0265314_10005775_pt1 | contig 11105 bp, 8 predicted proteins | sample 4126metaG_FD_203106 | JGI IMG/M metagenome (GOLD analysis project Ga0265314, IMG submission 203106) | Rhizosphere microbial communities from Carex aquatilis grown in University of Washington, Seatle, WA, United States - 4-1-26 metaG | ecosystem: Host-associated > Plants > Roots > Rhizosphere >... | reverse complement strand
CAGCGCGACCTCCTCACCGTCGCCCAGCTCTTGCTCTCCGAACTGACCCCGCTGATCGGCGCCCAACACGGGACCTTCTATATCACCGACACCGTCGACGAAACCCCCGTGCTCTCGCTCCTCACCGGCTACGCCATCGGCGACGAGGAAGACGTTCCCAAGCGCTTCAAGATCGGACAAGGCCTGGTCGGCCAATGCGCCCGCGAGAAAGAACGCATCTTAGTCCGCGACGTCCCCGGCGATTACGTAAAAATCAACTCCAGCCTGGGCGGCAGCACTCCCCTGAGCATCGTCGTCCTCCCCGTGCTCTTCGAAGGCGACGTCAAAGCCGCCATCGAACTCGCCTCCTTCGGACAATTCAACGACGTCCATTTAGCGTTCCTAGATCAGCTAACCCAATCCATCGGCATCGTGCTCAACACCATCGCCGCCACCATGCGGACCGAGCAGCTCCTCCAGCAAAGCCAGGCGCTAGCCGAAGAACTCCGCAGCCAGCAGCTCCAGCTCCGCACCACCAACGCCGAGCTCCAAGAGAAAGCCCAGCTCCTAGCCGAACAGAAAACCGAAGTCGAAACCAAAAACCTCGAAGTCGAACAAGCCAAGAAGGCGCTAGAAGAAAAAGCCGAACAGCTCTCCCTCACCTCCAAGTACAAGAGCGAATTCCTGGCCAACATGAGTCACGAGCTGCGCACGCCGCTCAATAACCTCCTCATCCTCGCCCGCATGCTCTCCGAAAACTCCGACAAGAACCTCACCACCAAGCAAGTTAAATTCGCCGAAACCATCCACACCTCCGGAACCGACTTGCTCGCCCTCATCAGCGACATCCTGGATCTCAGCAAAATCGAATCCGGCAAGATGGATCTCGACATCGGCGGCGTCCGCTTCGCCGAACTCCAGGACTACTGCGGCAAGACCTTCCGCCACGTAGCCGAAGGCAAAGGCCTCGACTTCGACATCGAGCTCGGCAACTCCGTCACCAGCGAAATCATGCACACCGACGCCAAGCGCCTCCAGCAAGTCCTCAAAAACCTGTTGTCGAACGCCCTGAAGTTCACCGAGCACGGCGCCGTGAAACTCACCATCGATAAAGCCGCCAGCGGTTGGAGCCTCGGCCATTCCATCCTCGGCCGCGCCAAGTCTGTCATCGCTTTCACAGTTACCGATAGCGGCATCGGCATCCAAGCCGACAAACAGCGCATTATCTTTGAAGCCTTCCAGCAAGCCGACGGCACCACCAGCCGCAAGTACGGCGGAACCGGCCTGGGCCTGTCGATCAGCCGCGAGCTAGCCCGCTTGCTAGGCGGCGAAATCCGTTTGCAGAGCGCCCCCGGCGTCGGCAGCACTTTCACTTTGTATCTGCCGCAGACCTACGTCGCCCCTGCACAAGCGCCCAAGAGCGAAGCCCTGAAGATCACGCCCATTCAGCTAGATCAAGTCGCCGGTGCCCCCGACGCCGAAGTCGATCTCATCCTCACCTCGCCGCTCGAGCACGAAGAACTGACCGAAGAACTCGTCCTCGATGACGATCGCAATCTAATCCAACCCGGCGATTCTGTCCTCCTCATCGTCGAAGACGACCTCACCTTCGCCCGCATTCTAGTCGACCTCGCCCACGACCACAGCCTGAAAGCCCTGGTAGCCCTGCGCGGCAGCAGCGCCATGTCGTTAGCGCGCGAGTTCAAGCCCGGCGCCATCACTCTCGACATCACTCTCCCCGACGTCGCCGGCTGGACCATCCTCGATCGCCTCAAGCATGACCCCGCCACCCGCCACATCCCCGTTCACATCATCTCCGGCGACGAAGACCGCCGCCGCGGCCTGGCCCTCGGCGCCATGAGCTATCTCGAAAAAGCCGTCGCCAAAGATTCCCTGGTCGAAGCCTTCGCAGCCATCGAAGAGTCCGCGCAAAAACGCGTGAAGAAGCTGCTAGTTGTTTGTCCCGACGCCAGCGAGCGCGAAAACATCACCGATCTGGTCGATGCCCCGGATCTCGAAATCATCCCCGTCAATACCGCCGGTGAAGCCCTGGCCATCGTGAAGCATCAATATCTCGACGGCATCATCGTCCATCTGCAAATGGAAGGAATCGAGCCCCTGCAGCTAGTAGAAGAAATCCAAAGCCAGCTCGCCCCGCACGTGCCCCCCATCATCTTAATGGCAACGCGCCCGTTCTCCGCCCGCGAAGAGCAGGAACTCGCCCACGCCGCGCGTATCAGCGTAGTCAAGCGCGCGAACACACTGGAGCGTGTGCTCGACGACAGCGTCCTCCTCCTGCACCGCGCCGAAAACGATCTCACCCCGGAACAGTGCCGCGTCTTAGAACACCTGCGCAAGACTGACCCCACGCTGATCGGCAAAACCGTCCTGGTAGTCGACGATGACGTCCGCAATATCTTCGCGCTAGCCAGCCTCCTCGAAGAACACAACATGAAAGTGCTCCACGCCGAAAACGGCCGCGCCGGCATAGAACTCCTGCAAGCCCGCCCCGAAATCGACCTGGTCCTGATGGACATCATGATGCCCGAGATGGACGGCTACGAAACCATGAGCACCATCCGCCAGATTCCCGAATTCCGCACGCTTCCCATCGTGGCCCTGACCGCCAAAGCCATGAAAGGCGACCGTGCCAAGTGCCTGGAAGCCGGCGCCTCCGACTACATCACCAAGCCGGTGGACATCGAGCAACTATTCTCCGTACTGCGCGTCTGCATGGGTAGCGATCAGTACGAAGCCAGCCAGATGGTGGCGCCGGGTGCGTAAAAAGCGTTGCCCTAAAAATACTTTGCGATGATAGGAACTGCAGTGGCAGCAGAAAGTCCAGCACTCCAGCAGCGCGCGCCGGACCGGGCCAAAATCCTTCTGGTGGACGATACGCCGGAGAACCTCATCTCGCTTGAAGCCGCGCTCGAAGGCTTGGGTCAAGACCTGGTCCTAGCCTCGTCCGGCACGCAAGCCCTGCGCCACCTGCTCGAAGACGACTTCGCCGCCGTTCTGCTGGACGTGAAGATGCCGGAGATGGACGGCTTTCAAACCGCCGAGCTCATCCGCGCCCGCAAACGTTCCCGCCACACTCCCATCCTGTTCCTCACCGGCTACAAAAGCGATGAACAGCTCTTCCGCGGCTACGATCTCGGCGCCGTGGATTTTCTCTTCAAGCCCATCGTCCCCGAAATTCTGCGCTCCAAAGTAAACGTATTCGTCGAGCTCAGCCGCAACACCGCCCTGCTGCAGCGTCAGGCTGAAGTGCTCAGCAAAGCCGAGCAAAAATTTCGCTCGCTGCTCGAAGCCGCCCCCGACGCCATGGCCGTCGTCGATGGCGAGGGCCATATCGTTCTGGTAAATGCGCAAGTTGAAAAAGTCTTCGGCTATCGCCGCCAGGAACTGCTCGGCAAATCCATCGGCGTTCTAGTCCCGGAGCGTTTTCGCGAGCGCCACTTAAATCACCGCGCCAGCTTTTTCGAGGAGCCTCGCAACCGCCCCATGGGTACAGGCCTCGAACTATTCGGCGTCCGCAAAGACGGCACCGAATTCCCCGTTGAGATCAGCCTCAGCCCGCTCGATACAGAAGAAGGCCTGCTCGTCACTGCCGCCATTCGCGACGTGACACAACGTAAGAAAGCCGATCAGGAAATCCGCGACCTCAACGCCAGCCTGGAACAGCGCGTCGCCGAGCGCACCGCGGAATTGCTCGAATCGAACGAAGCCCTGCGCAAATCCAACGACGATCTCAACCAGTTCGCCTACGCCGCCAGCCACGATCTGCAGGAGCCCTTGCGCCTCGTCGCGCTCTACAGCCAGATCCTTCAGAAAAAACATATCAGCCAGCTCGATTCACAAGCCGACCAGTACATTTCCTACGTCATCAGCGGAGCCCATCGCATGGAAACGCTGCTCCAGGATCTGCTGGCCTACTCGCAAGTCGGCTCCACCGGCGAAGGCCCCGCCGCCCCCGTGGTGTGCACGGAAGCCCTCAGCAAAGCGCTCCTCAACCTGCAAGCCAGCGTCGATCAGACTCAGGCGCAGATCTCCTGGAACGGTCTGCCTACCATCCGCGCGCACGAAATCCGCCTGGTGCAGTTGCTCCAAAACCTGGTGGGCAACGCCATCAAATACCGCGGCTCCGAGCGCCCCGCGATACACGTGGACGCCGAACGCCGCCCCGGAGCCTGGCTCTTCTCCGTGAAAGACAACGGCATCGGCATCAAGCCCGAGTATACCGAACAGATCTTCGGTATTTTTAAACGTCTGCACGGCTCAAGCTACCCCGGAACCGGAATCGGCCTCGCCATCTGTGAAAGAATCGTCAAGAGTTACGGCGGCCAGATCTGGGTGGAATCCACGCTGGGCCAAGGCTCCACTTTCTATTTCACTTTGCCGGATCGTCCCGAATGACCGGCAAAAACCAAGGCCAAGGCGTCGCCCCGCAGGAGTCGTCCCCGGACCGTGAATCGGTCCGCGATTTCATTTCCATGGCCGCGCATGATTTGCGCGAACCGCTCCGCGCCATTCGCCTGGGTGCGCGCCTGCTAGGTGCCGAAGGCGGCGAGCGCTCCCAGGAAGAAGCCGCCCAAGGCGCCCGCTACCTTCTGGACGGCACCCAGCGCCTGGAGACTTTGATCCGTGATATTGCCGAATATTGCTACGAAGAAGTGCGCGAGCCCGAACTGCGCGAGACTGATCTTGAGTGCGTCTTCCTTGAAGCGAAAACTGAGCTAGCCTCGGAAATCAAGAGCAGCGGAGCCCAGATCACCCACGATCCGCTTCCCACGTTACAGGCAAATTCTACATCGCTCACCGCGGTATTCCGCTGCCTGCTCAGCAATGCCTGCAAGTTCCACGGCGCAGCGCCCGCCGTGGTCCACGTCGCAGCCGCCCAGGGCGCCGGCGAGTGGATTTTCTCCATGCGCGACAACGGCATCGGTTTCGATCCCGCGTACAGCGCCCGCATCTTCCGCCCGTTCGAACGCCTCAACGGCAAGCAATACCCGGGCAGCGGCTTGGGATTGACCCTCGCTCGCAAAGCCATCGAGCAGCACGGCGGCCGCATCTGGGCCGAGTCAAGCCCCGGAAACGGCAGTACCGTTCGTTTCACTCTGCCGGTGTAGCAGATCGCGCACGTACGGCCCCAGCTTCATGAATTCGTCCAGCCGGGACGGCTTCCGGAAGTACCCTGTGGCATTCAAAAACGCCGCTTGCGCCTTGTCTTTTTGCGAGTCCGACGAAGTCAGTATCACCACCGGCACCTGCCCGCACCTCGGACTCTGCCGCACCCTCTCCAGAATCTGCCCCCCCGTTTTCTTGGGAAGATTCAGGTCCAGCAAAAACAAATGGGGACGATGCAAGCTAACATCCCGGTCCATAGTCTCGATAAAATCTACTCCTTGTTCCCCGTCGTCAAATACCTGGAGCTCGAAATCCAGACCGGATTGCTCCAATGCCTCGCGAACCAGAAGCACGTCTGGTTCAGCATCTTCAACTAAAACAATATGAAAGCGGAGCCCGCTCATGTTATTCCCTCTAGCATCTGGAGCACCAGACACTCTACCCGTTCTGCGTAGCCGCTTCCGCGCTCTCCGGCGCTAACCCAGCATCCGCCTTTGCAAATTCCGACAGCCGTTTATACAAGGTTCGCAGGCTGATTCCCAGGATCTCCGCCGTCCGCATCCTGTTGTTATTGGTGTGTTTCAACGTAAGCCGGATATAAGCCTCTTCCATCTCCTGCAGCGGCCTCCCCGGTTCAAACGTGAGCGCCGAGGACACCGGCGCCGGAGCCTGCACAGCCGTCTGCACCCTCCGCGGAAGATGGAAGCCCGGCGGGAAATGATGCACGGAGAGTGCACCTTCACGAGCGATAATTACCGCCCGCTCCAGAATATTACGCAGCTCGCGAATATTGCCAGGCCAGGAATAGCTCATCAGCATCCCCAGCGCCTCCGGATCGATATGCGTCACCCGGCAATCGTTGCGCTGGTTCAAAATCCGGATCAGCGCCTCTGAAATCCCCAAAATGTCTTCCTTGCGATGCCGCAGCGGCGGCAGCAAAATGTTAAACACGTTCAGCCGGTAATACAGATCCTCGCGCAGCAGCTTCTTTTCGAGCGCCTCGTCCAGCGGACGATTCGTCGCTGCCAGCACCCGCACGTCCACCGTAATCTCGCCCGTAGCGCCCAGCCGTCGCACTTTCGAATCCTCCAGGACTCGCAGTAGCTTCGCCTGCATCGGCATCGGCATTTCCGCAATCTCATCCAGAAACAGCGTTCCGCCGCTCGCGTGCTCGAAACACCCCGCCTGCCGCCCGATCGCGCCCGTAAACGCGCCCTTCTCGTGGCCGAACAACTCGCTCTCGATCAAACTCTCGGGAATCGCCGCGCAGTTGATCGCCACAAACGGCCCCGCCGCCCGCGGACTCAACTTGTGAATCGCCGCCGCCGCCCGTTCTTTTCCCGTTCCGCTTTCCCCGCTGATCAGCACCGAAGCCGCCTTCGGAGCCACCTGCCGGATCAGCGAAAAAACGTGGCGCATGGGCTCCGATGTCCCCACCATGTCTCCCAGCACCCCATGAAGACTTAACTGCTGCTGCAGCCGTTCCGTCTCCGTGATCAGCGTCTTTTGCCGGATCGCCCGCTCCAGCAGCGGCGCTAGAATCGCCTGCTGCGCCGGCTTTTCCAAGAACCAGAACGCGCGCAAATCGTGAATGATCGCCAGCGCCTCGCGAATGCTCCCCAGCCCCGTCAGTACCACCGCTGGCGTCAGATCACCGCGACCCAATAACGTCTTGAGCAAGGTGTAGCCGTCCATGCGCGGCATCATCAGGTCGGTGACAATCGCATCGACGGGATTCGCGCCCAGCTTCTCCAGCGCCTCCTCGCCGTCGCAGGCCACCTCCGCCACGTAGCCCAACGCCGTGACGATCCTGGTAAGGTCCCGCCGCTCCTGCGGATCGTCGTCTACAATCAATACCCTGGCGAGCGCGGACTTCGGCGCCATAGGACCATATTCTATCTGACTGGCCTGATCGATCGGGGCGGTCTCGGTCATAGTAGAGGTCTCCTCCGTGTGCGTTTCGACTGCATTTTTTGCAGTTCACCGTAATACTTTCTTGCTGTTTCTGCACCGCCAGACAGCTATTTGCACCCGCTATATGAGCGCAGCAATAGCTTGCGCGCCCGGTGATGCCGCGTCTTTACGTTGGCTACTGTCAAGGAAAGGGAGCGCGCCGTCGCCGCTACACTCAACTCGCGGAGATCGCGCAACTCTATGATCGTTCGATACTTTTCCGGCAGCCGCGTCAGCGCCCGCCGCAGCCGCGCCGTCTCTTGCCGCCGTTGCAGTTGCATATCCGCCGGAGCCGCCGGATCCGCTAGCCGCTCCGCCACATTCCCAGGAAGCGGCTTTACCGCAGCCGTCGCCTTGTCTCGTCGCAAATGAATGACTTCATTCGACGTGATCCTGCTCAGCCATGTCTTAAAACTCGCCTCGCGCCGGAATTGACCCAGATTGTGAAACGCCTGCAGCACCGCCTGCTGCACCACATCTTCCGCCTCCGAATCGTTCCGTAAACGCATTCTGGCAAACCGGGTTAACGGTGCCAGGTGCGGCCCCACCAGATCCACAAAAGCATCCGTCCGGCCCTCGAGCACCGAGTCTATAAGCCATTCGTCCGCGTCTTTCGCAGGCGCCGGGACATGCCCAGCCCAGTCCGACATGCTTCCGCCGTATGCGGGATTCGCTTCGATAGGTTGATACATTGGACGCAGTTATTGCACGTCGTTTGCCAACGCCCGGTCATCGAAACAGTCGCTGGCGTCCCCGGATCTAAGGGGCGTCCGAACTCATCCCTGAAAGGTACTACCATGACCGAAACCATCCGCGATCTCTTAATCGATGAAATGCAGGACCTCTACGACGCCGAAAAACAACTCGTGAAGGCGCTTCCCAAAATGGTGAAAGCCGCCTCCAGCGATGAGCTCAGCCAGGCTTTCGCCGGACACTTGGAGCAAACCAAAGGTCACGTGCAACGCCTGGAACAAGCCTTTCAGATGCTCGATCAGAAGCCCAAGAACAAAGCCTGTGCCGCCATGAAAGGTCTGATCACCGAAGCCCAGGAACGCATCGAAGCCAACGAGGAAGGCGCCCTCGCCGATTCCGCCATGATTTGCGCCGCCCAAAAAGTGGAGCACTACGAAATCGCCGGTTACGGAACCCTCAAAGCCTGGGCCGAGGAACTAGGACTCGACGACGTAGCCGCTCTGCTCGACGAAACTCTGCGCGAAGAAAAAGAAGCGGACGAGAAACTGTCCACCATCGCCGGAAAAGTGATGCCAGAAGAAATGTCGGAGTCCCGTTAATCCCCGAACGCCACCGCAAGACCATACAGTTTTTGCGTGGGATCCAACTCGGGCGTGATTCTGGGCCGCGCCGCCGGATGCTTGTGGATCTCGTGATCCATGTGGGTCTGATACACGTAGCGGCCCAGAAACCATCCCATCGCCCCGCCCGCCACAATGTCCGAAGCATAATGCCGTTGCGCTGCAAACCGTGCCGCACTCACCACCCCCGCCAAGCTGTACACGACGATGGGAACCACCTTCGACCCATGCCCGTACTCATGCGCGATCACCGACGCCAGTGACCACGATTCAATCGCATGCCCCGAGGGAAACGAATCCCCAACCTTGAAAAAATGCCCGGGATTGCTGGGATTATCCGGCCGGTTCCTGCCCGCGACTGTCTTTAAGACCTCCACCACAATCAAGCTGTCGAGCAGCGCCTCGCCGCCCAGCACGCCTACCTCGCGGGGCTTCGGATCGTCCTTCAGCACGCCATAAGTGTAGAAACCCGCCACTACCGGCAGCAACGTGTAAGAAGCTCCGATGCGCGAAATATTATTCCCCCACGACACCTGCCCGTGGCTGTTCTCGAAAGTATTGATCGTGTGGTGATCGGTCGCGATCAAGACCGCAGTGACGCCAGCGACTCCCACCCACCACTTCACGTCCTGCTGCCGCATATGAAACGGCGACGTCCAAATTTCTTTCTGATCCAGCAGCGTGTTGCCAAGAAGCTTACCGGCCAGCGGCTTCCACCGCTCCGTATCGCCCGGATAAAAAATCCGGTCTCGTGAATCCATCGATACCGCATCCGGAGCATCCGGAGCGTCCGGAGCATCCTGGACCTCTTGAGCGTGAGCCCACCCCGCCGCTAACAGCAGCACACCAGCCAGACTACGGCGCCTTATGTTCCACCGCATTCCGCACGGCCTCCTTCACAGCCCGCTTGAGAGCGTCGGTAACAGTGTCCTGCAACTGCTCCGCATTCAACGGCACCTCCAGCGAATCTCCCGCCACTTCCTTCACCACCAGGTCCAGCACTTCCGCCACCGGAGGCATTTCCTTCGTCAACGCCTTAGCAACTCTCTTGGCGATCTTCTTCGTCTGCACCGGCTCGTTATCGGTCTCGCTCGCGAGTGGCTCCGCCGACAGTTCCCAATCTTGTTCGAAAGTCTTGGCGACGCGATTCGCACTCCGCCGGTCTTGAAAAATTACCCCCACCTCGCGCCGTCCATCCAGTTCCAGCGTGCGTAAACTCTGGCTCCCGATGAAAATATCGCGCCCATCCCGCAGAATCACGCGCGCATGCAGCCGTATCTGCGCCAGCTTGTGCGCCGGCAGTTTCGCTGCCCCGCCCAGGATCTTGATCTCGACGCCCGCCTTGCTTCTCTCCGTGAGAATCCGCAGCATCGCGCTGTCACTGACATTCGGATCGTAAATCAGCAACTCCTTCTTCGCGCCCTCCAAAAACTTCGCCAGCTCTCCGCGCGCGTTCAGCGGACTGATTAGCAGCGCCGGCGCCCCCGGAGCATACGGCTGCCGCAGCACATCCGACTCAAACAATTTCATCGCCTCGCGCACCAGCTTGCGATCCTCCAGAATCACGCCGAAACTCCGGCTGTGCTCGATGTCCAGATACGTGAAGTTGAACGCCAAAACATACAACTTTCGCTCATCGACGATGATCATCTTCCCGTGATATCGCGCTAGATTATCCGCGCTGCGCGCCACAATGATCCCCGCCCCCAGCAGCCGCATTTCGAGCGCGCGCAGATTTTTTTCACCGCCGCGATTGGTACAAGCGATCAGCGCCCGCACTCGCACCCCGCGCCCCGCCGCGCGCAGCAGCGCTTGCTCCACCTCGCGATGGTCGAAACGAAAAATCAAAATGTCGACGCTCTTCTTCGCCGCGTCGATGCCGTGGATCAACGCACTGATCCCGTCTTCCGGTTCCACCAGTAACCGCACCGCCCCCGCAGGCGCAGCAGTCTTAGAAATCGTGGTTTTTGTCTTGGCTCTTGGCACCGCATTTGCTCATGCAAGGATATGGCCACGCCCTACCAGAACCCGAAATGCAGTATTTCCAAAAACTTGCGCGCCATCCCGTTGCTCCTTTTGGTAGCAACCCTAACCGCCGCTGCCAAGGACCACAACAACTCCAACGCAGTCTCGCAGTCCCCGGAAAAAACTACCAGCGCCGCGCCCGTCCTCTGGCAGGACCCCTCTGACATCTCGACGCGCGACCTCCGCTATGGCCAAGGCGGCGAAAGCCACGCCCCCCAAAGCACCGTCTTCAAATTCGTCAAGGAAGATATGTCCGGCACGAATCCCAAACTCATCGTGACCGACGAAGCCGGCCACAAATGGAAAATGAAACTCGGCGCCGAAGCCAAGCCCGAAGTCGCCGCCTCCCGCTTAGTCTGGGCCGTCGGCTACTTCACCAACGAAAACTATTTCGTGCCCCAACTCCAGATCACCGGCCTGCCCGCCCACCTTCATCGCGGACAACACTTCATCTCCCGTCGCGGCGAAGTTCACGACGCCCGCCTGCAGCGCATGGACAAGTCCGAAGAGAAAGAAGGCAACTGGAAATGGAAGCAGGACCCCTTCACCGGCACCCGCGAACTCAATGGCCTTCGCGTGCTCATGGCCGTCATCAATAATTGGGATCTCAAAGACGTCAACAATAAGATCGTGAACGAAAAAGGAACCGGCGAGATCTACTACGTAAGCGATCTCGGAGCTTCCTTCGGCCCCTCCGGGTTCGTCATG
>Ga0265314_10005774_pt1 | contig 11106 bp, 5 predicted proteins | sample 4126metaG_FD_203106 | JGI IMG/M metagenome (GOLD analysis project Ga0265314, IMG submission 203106) | Rhizosphere microbial communities from Carex aquatilis grown in University of Washington, Seatle, WA, United States - 4-1-26 metaG | ecosystem: Host-associated > Plants > Roots > Rhizosphere >... | reverse complement strand
GCTGGCGGCAATGGTCGAAAAGAACATGGATCTGCAATCGCCGATCCTGGTCCGGCTCTTCAAGCAGGAAGCCGAGCTCGAGGTCTGGAAGCAGGACCGCACCGGCCGCTTCGCGCTGTTGAAGACCTATCCGATCTGCCGCTGGTCGGGCGATCTCGGACCGAAAGTCCGCGAAGGTGACCGCCAGGCTCCGGAGGGTTTCTATTCGATCAGCCCGTCGCAGATGAACCCGACGTCGGCCTATTATCTCTCCTTCAACACCGGCTATCCGAATGCCTATGACCGCTCGCTCGGCCATACCGGCTCGGAGTTGATGGTCCATGGCGACTGCTCGTCGCGCGGCTGCTACGCGATGACCGACGAACAGATCGCGGAAATCTACTCGCTCGGCCGCGAGTCCTTTTTCGGCGGCCAGAAGTCGTTCCAGTTCCAGGCCTATCCGTTCCATATGACGGCGCTCAATATGGCGCGCCATCGCAACAGCCCGCACATGGCCTTCTGGAAAATGATCAAGGAAGGCAACGATCATTTCGAAGTGACGCGGCAGGAGCCGAAGGTCGATTTCTGCGAGAAGAAATACGTCTTCGACGCCGTGAAGCCGCCAGACGCCAAGCGCGACCCGGTGTTTGAGGCCTCGTCCAAGTGCCCGGTCTATGCGATCCCGGACGAAGTTGCCGAAGGCGTGCGCGAGAAGCAGCAGGCCGACGATGCCGAATTCGCCAAACTCGTTTCGAAGGGCACGCCCGTAGCTCAGCTCAACACCGGCATCGACGGCGGCATGCACCGGGTGTTCGCGGCCAGAGTCCCGAATGGCAACACCGGTCTTTCGGAAGCAGGTCCAGCTCCGTCGCTGTTAAATCCGCCGGAGCGAGCGCCCGGCACCATCCCGCTAGACCACGTCAACCCGCCGCGCGGGTCCGTGACGTCGCCAGATGAACCGCTTACTGCTTCGCTCTCGTCGTCTTCGACGCGGGTCGCGTCAGCACCGAGTGGGGAATCGGAGGGCTTCTTCTCAAGCCTGGCCCGCAAGTTTGGTGGCACCGCGTCGGCAGACGCGACCGCCGCCGCCACGACACCACCGCCAATCCCGGCCAAGCCGAAGGTCGCCGACGTCAAACCATCCAAGCCGGCCAAGACGGAAACCAAACAGGCTTCCGCCAAGTCACCGCTCAAGCCGGCCGTGACCGAGACGGCCGCCGCGGCGCCAGCGCCCGCACCCGCGCAATCTGCCCCAAGTCTCGTTGCCGGCGCCCAGCCGATCGTATCGACGAACTCGTTCGACAACCGCTTCTCGGCGGCGAAGTAACTCCGCCTCCACACTTCTCCGAGCGCTTCAATACGCGATCCCACGCGATCGCGTTTGAGGGTTGTCATTCCTGCATGATGTTTTCGGAAAACCGGTTCCCACTTTTCCGGCTCATGCGTTAGTCTTTTCCGAACGAACAACAACGCTGGACCATCGTTGCTGATGGCCGGTCAAAAACGGGAGAGGGCCATGGCCAAAGCGGAAAGACCCGGCCTGCACCGCCGCCGATTTCTCAAAGGGGTGGTCGCAGCCGGCGGGGCCACGATGGCCGCTCCGAACGCCTCGCGCGCGCAAGCCTCTCCAGCAGCCAAAGGCAACGCCCCGACACCCACCGCGGCTACGCAAGTCAAGGAGCGCGAGCGTCCGCCGGAGGTCGAGCGGCTGACGACGGAGAAGACCGGCTCCGACTTCATGGTCGACGTCTGCAAGACGCTGAACATCGACTACATGGCCTCCTGCCCCGGCTCGACCTTCCGTGCCTTGCAGGAAAGCTTCATCAACTACGGCGCCAACAAGAAACCCGAATGGCTGACCTGCCTGCACGAGGAGGTGTCGGTCGGGATGGCGCACGGCTACGCCAAGGTTGCCGGCAAGCCGATGGCGGCGATCATGCACGGCACGGTCGGCACGCAACATGCCTCGATGGCGATCTACAACGCCTATTGCGATCGCGTTCCGATGCTGCTGTTCACCGGCAATGCCGGCCCGCTTGAAGAACGGCGGCCAGGGGTCGAGTGGTTCCACAGCGTGCAGGACGGCGCCGCGACCGTGCGCGACTTCGTCAAGTGGGACGATTACCCGATGTCGTTGCAGCATTTCGCCGAGTCGACCGTACGCGGTTACGCGCTTTCCTGCGCGCAACCGCCCGGACCGGTATTTCTGGTCGCCGACAGCAAGCTTCAGGAAGAGCCGCTCGAGGAGCGCGAAGCGCGCAAGCTCAAGATCCCGCGCTTGACCATACCGGCGCAGACCGCGGGCGACCCGAACGCGTTGCGCGAAGCCGCCAAAATGCTGGTTGCCGCCGAAGCGCCCGTCATCATCGCCGATCGTTACGCCCGCTCTCAGGGCGCGATGGAGGATCTGGTGCGGTTGGCCGAGCTGTTGCAGGCGCCGGTGATCGACAACCGCGCACGCATGAACATGCCGAACACGCATTACCTCTGCCAGTCGGAGCGCGCCGGCACCTTGCTCGGCCAGGCCGACTGCATCCTCTCGCTCGAACCGGTTGATCTGTTCGGCCAGCTCAATGTCATGCGCGATCAGCTCGAACGGACGTCCTCGCCGAGGGTCAAGCCCGGGGCGAAAATCATCAGCATCTCCACCCACGACCTGTTGATGCGCGCGAACTATCAGGATTTTCAGCGCTATGCCGCGGCCGACCTCAGCATCACGGCGGACGCGCAAACCACGCTGCCCTTCCTGATCGAGGCCGTGCAGCGCGAGACATCGTCGAGCGGCAAAAACGCCAGCGAGATGCGCGGCGAGAAGCTGCGTCAGGCCTACCATGGCACATTGGAACGCGCGCGCACCGAGGCGACCTTTGCGTGGGACGCCAAGCCGATCTCGACCGCGCGCCTCTACATGGAGCTGTGGGCACAAGTGCAGAAGGAAGACTGGGCGCTGGTTGCCGACGGCGACTTTTCATCCCGATGGCCGCACCGGCTGTGGCCGCTGGAAAAGCATTACCGCTTCATCGGCGGCTCGGGCGCCTATGGCGTTGGCTATCAGCCGGTCGCAGCGTTAGGCGCGGCGCTGGCCCATCGCGACGCCGGCGGCGGCCGCGTCGTGATCAATGTCTGCGGCGACGGCGAGTTCAACATGGCGCCGCATACGATGTGGACGGCGGCGCATCACAACATCCCCTACCTGACGATCATCCAGAACAACCGCGCCTATCATCAGGAGATCATGCACGTGCAGCGTATGGCGAACCGGCACAATCGCGGCATACGCAACACGCCGATCGGTACCACGATCGACAATCCGAACATCGATTATGCGAAGATCGCGATGGGTTATGGGGTGCTTGGCATCGGGCCGATCGAGGACCCCAACGATCTGGCCGACGCGTTCCGCAAGGGCATCGCCGCCGTGAAGGCCGGTCAGCCCGTGCTGATCGACGTCATCACGCAGCCGCGTTGAGGGTGCAAACGATGAAGAACTTCGGCCTCACGCTTTTGGCCCTGACGCTCACGGTTGGCGCTGCGGCGGCCCAACAAACGAGCGCCCCTTCCGGTAACATCGAACACGGCAAGACGCTCTATCAAGAGACCGGGTGCTATCAGTGCCATGGCCTGGCGGGCCAGGGCGCCCCGATGACGGGGCCGCGCGTGTCACGCACCGAATTTCCGTTCGACGGGTTCGTCAATCAGCTCCGCCATCCCGCCAACCAGATGCCGCCCTACGAGGCGGCCGTGATCTCCGACCAGGATGCGGCCGACATCTATGCCTATCTTCGCCAAATGCCGGCCCCGCCCGACCCCAACAGCATTCCGCTGCTCAAGGTCGCGCGTTGACAGACGACTATTGAAGTCGACAATCACCCGTCATTGCGAGCGTAAGCGAAGCAATCCACGAATGGATTGCTTCGTCGCTGGCGCTCCTCGCAATGACGGAATTCTTCGATGTCCGTGAGGGCTTGAAACCTCACGCATATTTGCCGTGGCAGTGCTTGTACTTCTTGCCTGAGCCGCACGGGCAATCCTCGTTGCGGCCGACCTTGCCCCAGGTCGCCGGATTCTTCGGATCGCGATCGGCAGCCGCCGTCGGCACCAGCGAAGCGCTGGCGAAAGCCATTTCGTCTTCGCCGGTATTCGGATCGACCTTGTGAGCTTCCATCGGCGGCAATTCCGGCTGCTGGTTCTCCGGCGGCACGATTTCGACGCGCATCAATTGCGCCGTCACGGCCTCTCGCAGATGCGCGATCATGGCTTCGAACAGGCTGAAGGCTTCCGACTTGTATTCCTGCAACGGATCGCGCTGGCCGTAACCGCGCAGGCCGATCACCTGGCGCAGGTGGTCGAGCATGACCAGATGCTCGCGCCAGAGATGGTCGAGCGTCTGGAGCAGGATCGTCTTTTCGACGTAACGCATGACGTCGGGGCCCCACTGGGCCACCTTGGCCGCCATGTGCTGGTCGACGTGGTTCTCGATCCGGGTCAGGAGTTCTTCGTCGGCGATGCCTTCTTCCTTGGCCCACGCGTCGACCGGCAGATCGATGTCGAGCACGCGCTTGAGCTCTTCCTTGAGGCCGGCGACGTCCCACTGCTCGGCATAGGCATGTTCCGGCACGTGCTTGGTCACGACGTCCTCGACGAAGGCGTGACGCATGTCAGTGACGGTCTCGGCAACGCTTTCGTCCTTCATCAGATCGACGCGCTGATCGAAGATCACCTTGCGCTGGTCGTTCTGGACGTTGTCGAACTTCAGGAGATTCTTGCGGATATCGAAGTTGCGGGCCTCGACCTTCTGCTGCGCCTTTTCCAGCGCCTTGTTGATCCAGGGGTGGATGATCGCCTCGCCTTCCTTCAGGCCGAGCCGCGTCAGCATGCTGTCGAGCCTGTCGGAGCCGAAAATCCGCATCAGGTCGTCTTCGAGCGACAGGAAGAACTTAGAGCGGCCCGGGTCGCCCTGACGGCCGGAGCGGCCACGAAGCTGGTTGTCGATGCGGCGGGATTCATGGCGTTCGGAGCCGATGATGTAGAGCCCGCCCGGCTTGGTCACGGTCTTGGCCGGCTTCGAACCCTTGGCCGGCTCGATTTCGACGGTTTCCTCCGCCTTCAGCACGAGGTCCCGGAAGCGTTCGACGTCGGCCTTGATCTGCTCGATCTTGGCGTTGCGTTCGGCTTCGTCGGCAATCCCCGCCGTCTCGTGCTGGATACGCATGTCGAGCGAGCCGCCGAGCTTGATGTCGGTGCCGCGGCCGGCCATGTTGGTGGCGATCGTGATCGCGCCGGGAACGCCGGCTTCCGCCACGATGTAGGCTTCCTGTTCGTGGAAGCGCGCGTTCAGCACCGCAAACAGCTTGGCCGGCTTGCCGGCGCGCGCGGCCGCATAAAGCTTCTCCATCGCCCTTTCGTTGCCGAAGTCGATCTGCTTGTAGCCGTTCTTCTTGAGATATTCGGCCAGCACTTCGGACTTTTCGATCGATGCGGTGCCGACCAGCACCGGCTGCAAGCGCGCATTCGCCCGCTCGATCTCGGCAAGAATCGCGGCGTACTTCTCGTTCTGGGTGCGGTAGACCTCGTCGTCTTCGTCAAGACGTGCGACCGGCAGATTGGTCGGGATTTCCACCACATCGAGCTTGTAGATGTCGAACAGCTCGTCGGCTTCGGTGGCCGCGGTGCCGGTCATGCCGGACAGCTTCTCGTACATCCGGAAATAGTTCTGGAACGTGATCGAAGCCAGCGTCTGGTTTTCCGGCTGAACCGGCTGATGCTCTTTTGCCTCGAGCGCCTGGTGCAGGCCTTCCGAATAGCGACGGCCGGGCATCATGCGTCCGGTGAACTCGTCGATGATGACGACTTCGCCATCGCGAACGATGTAGTCCTTGTCGCGGGTGAAGAGCGTGTGAGCCCGCAGCGCCTGGTTGACGTGGTGGACGACCGAGACGTTCTCGACGTCGTAAAGCGAATCGCCCTTGAGCTGGCCGGCGTCGCGCAGAAGCGTTTCGAGCTTCTCCATGCCGGCTTCGGTCAGCGTCACGCTGCGCTGCTTCTCGTCGACCTCGAAGTCGGTCTTGTCGAGCTTGGGGATGAAGGTGTCGATGGTGTTGTAGAAATCCGAGCGGTCGTCGAGCGGACCGGAGATGATCAAGGGCGTACGCGCTTCGTCGATCAGGATCGAGTCCACTTCATCGACGATGCCGTAGAAGTGCCCGCGCTGGACCATGTCCTCGAGCCGGTATTTCATGTTGTCGCGCAGATAATCGAACCCGTATTCGTTGTTGGTGCCGTAGGTGATGTCGCAAGCATAGGCTTCCTTGCGCTCGGCATCATCGAGACCATGGACGATCACACCGGTGGTCAGGCCGAGGAACGAGTAGATCTGTCCCATCCAGGAGGAATCGCGACGGGCGAGGTAATCGTTGACGGTGACGACATGAACGCCCTTGCCGGCGAGCGCGTTGAGATAGACCGCCAGCGTCGCCACCAGCGTCTTGCCTTCGCCGGTTTTCATTTCGGCGATATCGCCCTCGTGCAGCACCATGCCGCCGATCAGCTGGACGTCGAAATGGCGCTGGCCGAGCGTGCGCTTGGCCGCCTCGCGTACCGTGGCGAAGGCCGGGACCAGGATGTCGTCGAGCGTCTTGCCCTCGGCAAGCTCTTTGCGGAATTCCGCGGTGCGGGCTTTTAGCGCTTCGTCGGAAAGTGCGGCGACCTCCGGCTCCAGCGCATTGATGGCATCGACGCGGGACTGGTACCCTTTGACCCGCCGATCGTTTGCGGAACCGAAAAACTTGCGGGCGAGCGCGCCGATCATGCCAACTTCCTGTCTTAGCTTCGGCAGAGCTGCCGTGATGTGGTCCGCCGGATGGGACTGCCTATCAACTCATCGTGACGCGCGAAGGTCCGTCCCTGACCGGGTTCGTCGTCGAATAAGTGGGAGTTCGGCAGTCCGGGGTTCAACGGCCAAAACGCTGGAAAACTAGCGTTATCGCCATTGACTCAGGTTCGGCAGAGATATGGCTGGCCCAAAGGCTTGTCAACGCCGCCAAACGTGCGCGAGCCCGCGCCCGGCCAAGGGCGATAGCCGTTCATCCCGGGGTTGTCGGGCGGTCATAACGCGGGGTGGACGGGTGTTCACCATCCGGACCGGTCGGGGCGGCTTTCACGGCCATGCGAGGCCCGATCCGGCGTCGCCGCAAGGGCCCCCGCATTTCCGCGATTTCATCATTTTGACAGACTTTTCGCGTTGCCAAGGCCGCTTGATTGGGCGAGTGTCGCGCCGCTTTAGGGCATGGTCCGGAAAAGAGGAAACCGGTTTTCCGACGAGGTCATGACCCAACAAAATGGCCCCCGCCGCAACAGCCATACGGCTTTCGAGATAAGGATTTTCCATGACTACTTCGTCATCAGACGCGAAACGTGGTGCGCACGTCCGTTTTGCCGCCGCCACCTGCGTACTTGCGATTTCCCTGTTCGCGAGCCTGCCGCTCCGCGCTGAAGATGCCAACCCGGTGCTTGCCAAGGTGAACGGCGCCGAAATCCGCCAGAGCGATGTCGCGCTCGCCGAGGAAGAACTCGGACCGAGCCTCGCGCAGATGGATCCCGCGACCAAGAAGGAAAACGTGCTGGCGTTCCTGATCGACATGAAGATCGTCGCCAAGGCCGCGGAAGACAAGAAGATCGAGGATCGCCCGGATTTCAAGGCGCGTCTGACTTTCGCCCGCAACCGCCTGCTGATGGACAATCTGCTCGCAGCCGAAGGCAAGGCGGCGACCACCGATGATGCCATGAAGAAGGTCTACGACGAGGCCGCCAAGCAGATCTCGGGCGAGCAGGAAGTGCATGCACGGCACATCCTGGTCGAGACCGAAGACGAGGCCAAGGCGATCAAGGCGGAGCTGACCAAGGGCGCCGACTTCGCCGAGCTCGCCAAGAAGAAATCGAAGGACCCGGGCGCGGCCGATGGCGGCGACCTCGGCTTCTTCACCAAGGATCAGATGGTGCCGGAATTCTCCGCCGTCGCGTTTGCGCTCGAGCCGGGCAAGATTTCCGACCCCGTAAAGTCGCAGTTCGGCTGGCACATCATCAAGGTCGAGGAAAAGCGCAACCGCCAGGCGCCCGACTTCGCGCAGGTCAAGCCGCAGATCGAAACCTACGTGACCCGCAAGGCGCAGGCCGAATACGTCGCCAAGCTCCGCGAGGCCGCAAAGGTCGAGCGCATGGACCAGGCCTCCAATACACCGGCTCCGGACGCCGCCAAGCCGGCCGACTCGAAGATGGCGCCGGCGAAGAAGTAAATCGACTTCACGGCGAAATTTCAGTATTTGACGTCATGCCCGGCCTCGTGCCGGGCATCCACGTCTTAAGACCTTATTCACGGCGCTGAAGACGTGGATGGCCGGAATAAATCCGGCCATGACGATCCAACTTCCGTTTCAGGATAAGGCGTCCCATGTCCTCGACCGTCTCTCCCCTCGCCCCGACCGACGTCCCCGAGATGCCCGCGATTGCGGGTGTGAAGCTCGCGACCGCGGCGGCCGGCATCCGCTACAAGGGCCGCACCGACGTGCTGCTCGCGATCCTGGACAAGGGGACCACGGTTGCCGGCGTCTTCACCCGCTCCAAATGCCCCTCAGCGCCGGTCGAGTGGTGCCGCGCCAAGCTCGGCGGCGGAAACGCCCGCGCGCTGGTGGTCAATTCCGGCAACGCCAACGCCTTCACCGGCAAGACCGGCCGTCAGGCCACGGCGCTGACCGCTTCGATCGCCGCCAAAGCGGTTGGCTGTAAGCCTGGAGAGGTGTTTCTGGCATCGACCGGCGTGATCGGCGAACCGCTCGACGCCACGAAGTTCGACGGCGTGCTGGGCGATCTCGCGGCGAAGACCGCGCCCGAAGGCTGGATGGATGCCGCCCGCGCCATCATGACCACCGACACCTTCCCGAAGGTCGCGACCGCAACGGTGAAGCTCGGCAAGGCCAAGGTGACAATCAACGGCATGGCCAAGGGCGCGGGCATGATCGCGCCTGACATGGCGACCATGCTTTCCTTCGTTTTCACCGACGCGCCGATTTCGGCAGGTGCGTTGCAGTCGCTTCTGAGGGCGGGCGTCGAAGACAGTTTCAACGCCGTCACCATCGACGGCGACACATCGACCTCGGATACGCTGCTTGCCTTTGCGACCGGCGCGGCCGCAGCCCACGGCGCGCCGAAGATCAGCCGCGCCGGCGATCCGCGCCTGAAGGCTTTCGTGAAGGCCTTTCACGCCGTGCTCGCCAACCTCGCCGAACAGGTCGCGCGCGATGGCGAAGGCGCCCGCAAGCTGGTCGAGATATTCGTCGAGGGGGCCGTGTCGAAAGCATCGGCCCGCAGGATCGCGATGTCGATCGCCAACTCGCCGCTGGTGAAGACGGCGATTGCGGGCGAGGACGCCAATTGGGGGCGGGTGGTAATGGCGGTCGGCAAGGCCGGCGAGCCGGCCGATCGCGACAAGCTCTCGATCTCGTTCAACGGCATCCGCGTCGCGCAACGCGGCGCGCGCGATCCCTCCTACGACGAGGTGGAAGTCTCGAACGCGATGAAGCAGCCGAAGGTCGCAATCAAGGTCGCGCTCGGCCTCGGCAAGGGCCGCGACCGCGTGCTGACCTGCGACCTCACCAAGGAATATGTCGCGATCAACGGCGACTACCGGTCGTGAACATCACGACCGGCTTTTGATTTCCGCATTTAGTTCGTGAGATGCGCGGTGATGAGCGCCTGGTTGAACATGGCGGCCAGCGCCGCTGCAATTTGTGAGGTCGAGGTGGCCGAGAAAAAGAAGTTCGGCGATGCGCAGTCCGTCAGACTTTTAGCGATACCCGGGGGACCGTTGATATTGGCGTTCGCGACGTTGTCTTCGTTGTTGAAGATGGTGGTTGGATTCTGAATCGGCTCATAGGGAATATAGAGCACGGCAACGGTAATGCCGCGATCCTTGAGCGGCTTGCAGTACGACGTTGCACCCATGGGTATCGTCGTGGCGCTGTTGCTTCCGCTAAAGTTGCAGCAGGTTTGGAAGTTTTGCGCGCCGTCGGTTATGAGAAAAACGAAGGGCTTCGTATTGGTGGACGAACTGCCGTCACCGACGGCGCCGCCGCCGACGGGTGGGATAGTCGTGTTCATCTGCGGAAACGCATTTTCGAAATGCGTCCCCCCGGAACCGAGCCCGAGGTCCGGAGTGTTTCCGGTATCAAGCAGTTGGGCAAGATTTTGCGCCGCGGTCTGGATCGCGGAGCCGGGACCGATCGTAGAGGTGAGCGAAGAATAAGTAATGAGATTCCGAATGAACGGGTAGAGCCCGATGCGGAATTGACCGGTCACTTGCTGGTTCTTGGGATCGTTGGCCACCGCGAACAATCCGTCCACGCCTTGAGTTGCGACCGTCGCGTTCAAGGCTGTACCGACCGCGTCGGCGCGCAGCTGGATGCAGTTGTCGGAGCCTTCGGTGGGGCAGGACGTAACCGCCGTCAGGCTGTTCGTCATGCTGTTGGCATTGCCCGTCAGTAGCGAGTTAAGGCCGCCGGAAACGTTTGACGTCACGTTCGGAAGCATCGCCGCCGGCAGCACCTGACCAGCCTTCATGGGATATTGGGTTTTTGTCGTGGAAGTAACCGATGAGTTGAGAAGAGCCTGGTAAGCGGGTTGATTGACGCGGGTTATAAGGTAGCCCAGACAATAGCCGTTCGTTGGGTATGCCGAGTAGATGGGACTTGTGGCACCAGCGGCAAGAACCTTCTGTCCAACAGGCGGAGCGGTGCACGATCCTTTCGACTGAAAATGGCACGCGAAGGTGCAACCTTTGGGGTACACGGTATAGTCATCCGGGTTAACCGCGGCCAGCCGCGTTTGCTCCGCGTCGGTCGACGGCAGCCCCATCGACCCCGAAACGTCCAGCATGACATAGAAATCCAGATACATCGGCAACGACGAACTCGCGCTCGAACTGCCCGCGACCGTCAGCGACTTGAACCCGACCACGTTCATGAAGGTGGTCGGCACCGTGGCGTTGAAGGTGACCGTCGAGGTCAGGTTCACACCCGTCTTTGTAACGGTCGCGCTGGTCCCTGAGGCATTCAAGCTGAACAGACCATTGTTGGT
>Ga0265314_10005773_pt1 | contig 11106 bp, 8 predicted proteins | sample 4126metaG_FD_203106 | JGI IMG/M metagenome (GOLD analysis project Ga0265314, IMG submission 203106) | Rhizosphere microbial communities from Carex aquatilis grown in University of Washington, Seatle, WA, United States - 4-1-26 metaG | ecosystem: Host-associated > Plants > Roots > Rhizosphere >... | reverse complement strand
CGCCGAGCTCGCACGTCGTGTCGCGGCGAACGGGCTGATCGTCTCGGAGTACGCGCCGGGAGTCGAGCCCGCACCGTGGCGCTTCCCCGCCCGCAACCGCATCGTCGCCGGGCTCGCCGCGGCCACCGTCGTCGTCGAGGCGCGCGAGCGGAGCGGTGCGCTGATCACCGCCGATCTCGCGCTCGACGAAGGGCGTGAGGTGTTCGCCGTGCCCGGCGAGATCACGAGCGCGTTGTCGGCGGGGACGAACGCATTGTTGAAGCTCGGCGCATCGCCGCTCACGTGTGCCGCAGACGTGCTCTCGTGCTTCGGGATCGAGCTCCCCGCCGCCGACGAGGCCGTGCTCGGTGAAGACGCAGGCGTCGTGCTCGCGCAGCTCCGCGACGGGGCAGCGAGCGCCGACGAGCTCGCCCGCAGCACCGGCCTGCCGGCGGCGGCACTCGCCCGGTCGCTCGTCGAGCTCGAGCTCGCAGGTAGGGCCGTCTGCGCGGACGGTCTCTACCGGTACAGCGGGCGGTGACGCGCGAGCATCGGGCTAGAGCTCGCGCACTCCGTCTCCCGCGCGGGTGACGAATCCGCTCGCGCCTTCGACGGCCGAGGCGATCTCGTCTGCGAGCGCCTCCGCACCGTCACGCTCGGCGAGCACGACGATCGAGCCGCCGAAGCCGCCACCCGTCATGCGTGCCGCGACCGCGCCTGCCGCATAGGCGCGGTCGACGAGCAGGTCGAGCTCCGGCGTCGACACCTCGTAGTCGTCGCGCAGGCTGTCGTGCCCGGCGCGGAAGAGCGGCCCGAGCGCGCCGGTGTCGCCGGCGTCGAGCGCGGCGACGACCTGGCGGACGCGTTCGTTCTCCGTGCGAACGTGACGCAGCCGCCGGGCGAGCAATGGCTCGAGCTCGCCCTCGGTTGAGAGCGCACGCTCGAGCTCCTGGCGGCGCTGCGCGTAGCCCGAGTCCGCGAGGACGTGCCTGACGCCGGAATCGACGATCACGAGTGCGAGCTCCGGCGGCAGCGGCACGGCGCGATGCTCGAGCGTTCCCGTGTCGAGCAGGATCGCATGATCGGCCTTTCCGAGCACCGACGCCGACTGGTCCATGATCCCGCACGGAACCCCTACCGCACGGTGCTCCGCCCGCTGGGCGGCCTGTGCGAGCGCCATCGGCTCGATCGGAAAATCCGCGACGGCGCAGAGCGCGGCGCCGATCACGACCTCGAGCGCCGCCGAGGACGAGAGCCCCGCACCGACCGGGACGTTCGAGCTCAAGCGACCCGCGAAGCCGACCGGCGGGCGCCCGAGCGCATCGAGCTCCGCAGCGACGGCGCCGGCGAACCGGCCCCAGCTCTCGCCCGGCTCGCCGCGCGGATCGAGGTCGACGACTCCCTCGCGCTCGGCCGACTCGAGCAGGATCCGGTCGGCGGCCTCGCCCTCGAGCCGGGCGCCGAGCTCGAGCGCCGCCGGCAACACGAGACCGCCGCTGTAGTCGGTGTGCTCGCCGATCAGGTTGACGCGACCCGGCGCGAAGAACGCACGCGTCATAGCCTGCGCAGCACGTACGCGAAGCGGTAGGCCGGCTCGAGTAGGCGATAGCGCTCGGCGGTGTCGGGCCCGCAGCTCGCAGTGCCGAGGCCGCGCTGCGCGTGATCGAGCGAGAGGATCGTCTCGGCGCGCGGCTCGAGGTCGTTCGTGTGCCGTGCGCGCCAGAGGTCGTCGGCCGTGAAGTGACTCGCGCCGAACCCGATCGCCGGTCGCCCCAGCACCTCGACGCCGTTGCCGTCATCGTCCGTCAATGCGATACGCCGCGCGGCGACGTGATGCCCGTGCTCCTGCGGCATGATGTACGGCACGTACTCCCCGGTGACCGTCGAGCGCCAGCGTCCGTCGACCGCCGACGCCTGCCGGTCGGCGTAGCTCTCGACCGGGCCCGGCCCGTCCCACTCGAGCCGCTCGAGCCCCGGCCTCAGCGTCAGCACCACCCCGATGCGCGGCAGGTCGCGAAGCTCCGAACCGAGCACGACCTCGTTCTCGACGAGCAGGCCGCCGTCGGCGAGGCGGCGGAACGCCTGGCGGTGGATCGCGTCGTCCCACTTGCCGCGGCCCGACCAGCGGGTCTCGCCGCCCTTGCTGCGAGCTTCCAGCCGGTCGAGCCCGAGCTCGAGCCAGCGGGGGAGGGGACCGGCGAGCCGGTCGGGCATCAGCCGCAGCCCGTCGTTGTCGGTCGCCGCCCGCCACAACTGGAGGCGCGGCGGCTCGAGGATCAGGTCGTCGAAGCCCTCCCACGTCGCGGCCCGCCCCCGGGCGCGCGTCGCGGCAGGCGCGTTGCGGAGTCGCAGCTGCCGCCAGCCGACCTCGTGGCCCGCGGGCGCCCATTCGGTGGCCGCGCGAAGCGCGAAGCGGAACGTGATCCAGTCCGCGGCGGCAGGTACGGGAATGCGCACGTCCGTGCGTTGCCCACGCAACGCCGGCAGCTTGCCCCGCTCGCCGGTGCTGAGCTCCCATGTGCCGCGCAGATCGTCGAGGCCCCGGAAATCACGCTTCGTCGAGATGCGGAAGCGGGAGCGTCCGAGCTGCTCGACGCCGGTCGGCTGTGCGAGGTACTTGAGCTCGTGCAGCGCGGGGTGCGGCGTGCGGTCCGGCCACACGAGCCCGTCGGCGCAGAAGTTCACGTCGTTCGGCTCGTCGCCGAAGTCACCGCCGTAGGCCCAGTAGTCGCGCCCCTGCGCATCGGTCTGCCGGATGCCGTGGTCGACCCACTCCCAGATGAAGCCGCCCTGCAGCTGGTCGTAGCGATCGAAGGCGGCGTAGTAGTCGGCGAGCCCGCCGTTCGAGTTGCCCATCGCGTGCGAGTACTCGCACAGGATCATCGGTCGCGGATCGTCGTTCGCGCGCGCCCATGCCTCGATATTCTCGACTTCGGGATACATCGGGCAGACGATGTCCGTTGCGGGACGGCCGCCCGACCAGTCCCGCCGGATCGCCCCTTCATAGTGGAGCGGGCGCGACGGATCGCGAGAACGGATCCAGCCTGCCGCAGCGTCGTGGTTCGGCCCGTAGCCGCTCTCGTTGCCGAGCGACCAGAGGATCACGCTGGGGTGATTCTTGTCGCGCTCGACCATATTTCGCGCGCGCTCGACGAATGCCGCGGCGTACCGAGGATCGCGACAGACATCGTCGTACCACGCGTGCGACTCGATATTCGCCTCGTCGATCGCATACAGGCCGTACCGATCGCAGAGATCGAGCCAGTACGGGTCGTTCGGATAGTGCGAGCTGCGCACGGCGTTGATGTTGTGCTGCTTCATCACGCGCGCGTCCGTCTCCATTCCCTCGCGCGTCACCGCGCGGCCTCTCACGTCGTCGTGGTCGTGGCGGTTGACGCCGTGGATGCGGATCGCCTTCCCGTTCACGAGCAGCCGTGCGTCGCGCATCTCGACCGTGCGAAAGCCGACGCGGCAGGCGACGCTGTCCCCTTCGTGCGTGACGACGAGCGTGTAGAGGGCTGGGTCTTCGGCCGACCAGAGGCGTGCGTTACGCACGTGGTGTTCGCCCACACGGCCGTGCGCGACGGTCTTCCCGCGCGCATCGAACAGCACGAGCTCGCCGCGTGGAGCCTCGACGCGAAGCAGTCCGTCCATGCCGGCGTGGACGAAGAAGTCCGTGAGCCCGCCGTCGGCTCGCAGGTACACCTCGCGGGGCAGCCCAGCGTGCCACCACTGGTCCTGATCCTCGACGAAGCTCGCGTCGGACCACTTGACGAGAACCGCAACGAGCTCGTTTTCGCCGCCGTGACGGACGAGCGCCGTGATGTCGAACTCCGCCGGAGTGCGGGCGTCCTTCGAGATCCCGACCGGCTCGCCGTTGAGCAATACGTGAAGGGCGCCCTCGGCGCCGCCGAAGCCGAGCACGACGCGCCGGTGGCGCCAGCCGCGCGGCACCGTGAAGCGGCGGCGGTAGATACCGGTCGGATTGTCGAGCGGCACCTCGGGCGGCGGGTTCGGGAACGGCATCTGCACGTTCGTGTACTGCGGCGCGCCGAATCCCTGCATCGTCCACAGGCCGGGAACCGCGACGCTGCTCCAGCCCCGCTTTGCACCGAGCGCCGCCGCTGCCTCTTCGGGTCGAGGCTCGACGCGCAGCTCCCACTGCCCGTCGAGCGAACGGAACCAGCGCGACCGTGCGGGCTCGAGCGTTGCGGCGAGCTCGACCGAGGGAAACGGCACGAGGGTCGCGTGCGGCTCGAGCCGGTTGAGGCTCGTCAGCTGTGGGTTCGTCCAGGTCGGTCTCCCGCCGACGTGCAGCAGCGCATCGAGCGCGGCGCTGGGCTTGGGACGCTGCTGCGTGGACACGCGCGACGCCCTAGGTAGCTGCGATCTCGAGCTTGCGCGGAGCCGCGCCGAGCGTGTCGCCGGTGGTGGGATCGAAGAAGTGCAGCCGCCGGTTGTCGACCGCGAGGTCGAGTGGCGTCCCGACCGTGACCGGGTGGCGCGCGTCGAGCACCGCGGTGCACACCGCGCGATCGTCCGCGAACAGCTGACCTTCGTCTTCCGTCGTGAGGTCGCTCGCGGCGCGCACCGCATCGCTGTCGATCTTCGGTGCGTCGACCGCGAAGATCAGGTGCGTCTCCGAGCCGAGATCTTCGACGACGTCGGGCTTGACCTCGATGCGCGGCAGCTCGGCATCGCCGTCGACGCCGTGCTGGAAGTCCGTCGGCCGGATGCCGAGGATCACCTTGCGATTCTGGCGGGCGAGTGGCGATTGTGCCGGCAGCGGAATGTTGTAACCCGCGAAGGTGACGGCGCCGTCGGCGACGGTCGCCTCGACGAGGTTCATCGACGGCGAGCCGATGAACGCCGCGACGAACAGGTTGACAGGGTGGTGGAACAGGTTCGTGGGCGTGTCGACCTGCTGCAGCACGCCGTCGCGCAAGACCGCGACGCGCTGGCCGAGTGTCATCGCCTCGACCTGGTCGTGCGTGACGTAGACCGTCGTGACGCCGAGGCGGTCGTGCAGCTTCGCGAGCTCTGCCCGCATCGACACGCGGAGCTTCGCGTCGAGATTCGACAGCGGCTCGTCCATGAGGAACGCTTTGGGCTCGCGCACGATCGCGCGGCCCATCGCAACACGCTGGCGCTGACCGCCGGAGAGCTTCGCCGGCTTGCGGTCGAGCAACTCGTCGAGGCCGAGCGTCTTCGCCACCTCGTTGACACGCTTCTGCCACTCGGCTTTCGGCATCTTCTTCAGCTTCAGGCCGTACGCAAGGTTCTCGCCGACCGTCATGTGCGGATAGAGCGCGTAATCCTGGAACACCATTGCGATGTCGCGCTGCTGCGGCGCGACCGAGGTCACGTCGAGGTCGCCGATCAAGATGCCGCCCTCGGTGCACTCCTCGAGGCCGGCGATCATCCGGAGCAACGTCGACTTGCCGCACCCCGACGGGCCGACGAGCACCATGAACTCACCGTCCGCGATGTCGAGGGCGACGCCGTCTACGGCTCGGACCCCGTTCGGGAAGACCTTGGTGATGGAGTCGAGCTCGATCCTGCTCACGCGGTGATCAACTCCTTCGGATTGCGGAGGGCGGCCGGAATGAGGTCGCCGTGCGCAAGCGTCAGCTCGTCGCAGAGCGCGTCGATCTCGTCGAGGGTCAGCGTTGCCGAGGCGTTCGGGTCGAGCATCGCGGCGAGGCGCACGAGCTCCGGACGCTGCTCGAGGACTGCGCGAACGGTCAACTCGACGACGTTGTTGAACGTACGGTTCAGCGCGGCGAGCTCCGCCGGATACTCCGGTACCGGAACACCGCGCAGGCCCGTCGCGTCGACGAGGCACGGCACCTCGACACACGAATCCTCGACGAGGCCGGGAAGGAGGCCGACGTTGCGCATGTTGCCGTAGATTACGCGGGGCGTGCCGGTGACCATCGAGTGGATGATCAGCGACGCGTACTCGTTCGAACGGTCGATCGGGCCGAGCTCGCCGGCACCGAGAGCTGCCTTGACGTTCTCGAACTCGACGAGGTTCTGCTCGCTGCGACGGATGTATTCGTCGACGGGGATGCGGTACCGCTCGAGCTCGGCGTCGTGGTGCATGAACCACGGCACGTACTCGGCCGCGTGCTCGCTGGACTCGGTCGGGAAGTAGCCGAAGCGCTTGTAGATCGCGAAGCGCACCCGGCGCTGCAGGTCGGGATCCGACTCCATCTTGGCCGTGAGCGCGGGGTAGAGGCTGATGCCCTTGTGCTCCAGCCGAAGGAGGAACGCCTGGTGGTTGATCCCCGCGGAGACGACCGTCACCTCCTCGTAGGGCACGCCGACGATCTCGGCGAGATCCTCGGTCGTGAATTGCACCGAGTGGCAGAGTCCCACGACGTTCTGCGTCGGCGTGCCGGCGTAGACGAGCCAGCACAGCATCGACATCGGGTTCGTGTAGTTCAGGAGCCAGGCGCTCGGTGGGCAAAGCTCGGCGATCTCGTTGCCGAGTGCGAGCATGTGATCCGCGGTACGCAGCGTCCGGAAGATGCCGCCGACTCCCAGCGTGTCGGCGATCGTCTGGCGCAGGCCGTAGCGCGCGGGGATCTCGAAGTCGCGCAGGGTGGCCTCGTGGCCACCGATCTGCACCATGTTCAGCACGAAGTCGGCGCCGTCGACCGCCGCGCGCCTGTCGAGGTGCGTCGTGATCGACGGGTTCGCGCCGCGCTCCTCGGCCGCGAGTCGGGCGACGGCCGCGGCGGTGTCGAGCCGGTCGGCGTCGATGTCGTGCAACGCGATCTCGACGTCGTGCAACTCAGGAAAGTAGAAGATGTCGTTGAGCAAGTTGCGCGTGAACACGACGCTCCCGGCCCCGATGAAGGCGATCTTCGTCATCCCTTCTTCGCCCCCAGCGTGAGGCCGTTGACGAAATGGCGTTGCAGCGCGGCGAAGACGAGAATCGTGGGAATCGCGGTCATGAGGGCGCCCGCAGCGAGCAGGTTGTTGTCAGTGAAGAACTCACCCTGCAGGTTGTTCAGCGCCGCCGTGATCGGCCGCTTGCTCCCGTTCTGGATCAGGATCAGCGCCCAGAGGAAGTCGTTGTAGATGAACGTGAACTCGAGCGTTGCCAGCGCAGCCAGCGCGGGCCTGCAGAGCGGCAGGATGATCTGGAAGAACTGCCGCGCCACGCCCGCGCCGTCGACGCGCGCCGCCTCGCCGAGCGATTTCGGGATCGTCTTCATGTAGTTCGAGAGGACGAACGTGCAGAAGCCGGTCTGGAAGGCGACGTTGATCGCGATCAGCCCGATGTACGAGTCGTAGACGTAGCCGCTGTCCGAAAGCCACAGCGGCAGCGGTATTCGCAGATAGAGCCGGTAGAGCGGCTGGAGGATGACCTGCTGCGGCAGCAGGTTGGCGGACATGAAGAAGATCAGGAGCGGCACGTTCCAACGGAAGCTGAGTCGCGAGACGACGAACGCGACCGAGGAGGAGAAGAGCAGGATCAGGATGATCGCCGGGACCGCGACGATGATCGAGTTGAAGAAGTAGTGCGGCAGGTCGGCCTGCGTCCACGCGGTCGTGAAGTTGTCGAAGTTGAACTGCCGCGGCCAAGACACGTAGCCGTGCAGCGACGTGTCCCCGTACGGCCTGAACGCGGTGAAGACTGCCCACACGATCGGCGAGATCCAGAGCAGTGTCGTCACGATCAGGAACGCGTGCAATCCGACCCGCGGGAGTCCGACGCGCTTGGGCGCCGCTCGCTTCGCACGTGCCGCCGTGAGCGCAGCGCTGGTCATGCCTCCTGCTCCTGGAAGGAGTTCCAGACGAAGATGATGATCGGGACGAGCGAGATGACGAGCAGCACGACGGCGATCGCCGAGCCGTAGCCGATCCGGCTCGCCTCGCCGATGATGTTGTCGGTGATGAGCACCGACAGGAGCTCGAGGCCGTTCCGCCCGTGGTTGATGATGTAGACGATGTCGAAGGCGCGGAGCGACTCGATCACCGTCACGACGACGAGGACGATGTTGATCGGCTTCAAGGCGGGGAGGACGACGGTGCGGAAGGCGTGCCACTCACCCGCGCCGTCGATCGCCGCCGCTTCGCGCAGCGACGGGTCGAGCGCCTTCAGGCCGGCGAGGTAGAGGATCATGATGTAGCTCGCGTGTCGCCAGCACGCGAAGACGAGGACGGCCCAGAGGTTGAGGCTCGGATTGCCGAGCCAGTCGGTCAGGTGGCCGTGGGCGGGATCCTCGAAGAGGTTGTTCAGCAGCCCCTGCGTCGGCGAGAGGATCAGCTCGGAGATCAGGCCGATGATCGCAGGCGCGATCACGACCGGCACGTAGAGAAGGCTCTGATAGATCCGCGAGCCGCGGACACGCTTGTCGAGCTGGTACGCGAGGAGCATGCCGAACGGGGTGCCGATGAAGGCGAGCGCGCCGAGCCAGTACAGGTTGTGCTCGAGCGCCGGCCAGAACGCGGGGTAGATCGTCGCGATCTGGCGGTAGTTGGTCGTGCCGATCCAGTGGATCGTGTGGAGGCCACCGATCCCGTCCCAGTTCGTGAAGGACAGGAGGATCGACGCGATCGTCGGGAACCAGATCAGGCCGCCGGTGACGAGAACCGGGATCCCGACCATGACCGTGACCGCGATACGGTCACCGGTGGAGAGCCGGACGGCGCGCTTCCGCTCTCGCGCGCCGCCCGCTCCCATGCTCGTTGCGATGTCAGTCGCCATCGCGTTGAGAGGCTACTAGCTCACGATCCGAAGATCGCCTTCTTCTGCTTCTGGATGCTCTTCGTGAGCCCGTTGACGTCCTTCGGGTTGTTCAGGAAGCTCTGCAGCGACGGGATCATGACCGTCGAGGCGAAGTCGGGACGCGTATCGCGGTCCATGTACTGCGCGATGTGCTTGGTGGACGCGATCAGTGCGGCTTCCTTCTTCTGCAGAGGCGTGTAGTGGGACTTGTCCGCGTGGATGTTGACAGCGAGGTTTCCCGGGTTGAGCGGGTTGTAGATGTTGATCGCCTGCGCTGTCCCGAAGAACCCGACGAGCTGCTTGGCGCCGTCGAGGTTCTTCGGCTTCTTCGAGAGCATGTAGCCGTCGATCGGGGCGTCGATCGAGTCCTGCCCCCACTTCGAGTTGATCGACGGGAACGGGAAGAAGTCGATGTCCGGCTGGTTGGCGGGCTGGAAGTTGCTGGTGACGAACCCGCCGAGCAGGAACATGCCGGCCTGCTTCTTCTCGAGCTGCACCGCGCCGTCCTGCCAGGTGAGGCCGAGTGCACCCTGCGAGTAGTACGGGAGCAGTTCTGCCCACTGGTTGAAGACCGCCCTGGCCTGTGGTGTGTCCCAGCCTTCCTTGCCCGCCATCAGGTCGACGTGGAACTGGTAGCCGTTGACGCGCATGTTGATGATGTCGAACGTACCCATCGCCGGCCAGCCGTCCTTGTCCGTGAACGCGATCGGCGTCAGGCCGTCGGCCTTCATCTTCTTGGCAAGCGCGATGTACTGGTCCCAGGTCTTCGGAACCGTGTAGCCGTTGGCCTTCCAGAGGCTCTTGCGGTAGTAGACCGCCCACGGATAGTTCTTGTTCGGCACGAGGTACTGATGCCCGTCGAGACCCGTCGAGGCGGCCTTGATGGAGGGCGGCATCTGCGGCGTCAGAGCCTTCCAGACGTCGTCGAGGGGCGTGGCCAGCCCTTTCGAGGCGAAGAACTGCATCCGGTAGCCCGCAAACCACGTGAAGGCGTCGTCCGGATGGCCTTGCAGGTAGCTGTTGATCTGCTCCTGGAACGTGTTGTGGTCGACAGTGTTGATCTTGACGGCAGTTCCCGTCTTCTTGGTGAACGCCTTCGAGGCTGCGGCGAGCGCCTTGATTCCGGCACCCGTTTCGTACGACCCCAGCGTGACGGTGCCTGCGGCGAGGTGCTCCGCGACCTCCGGCGACAAGCCCCCGAAGGCCCGAGAGGCTGTGCCCAGTCCGGCGAGCGCCGCGGCGCCGGCTGCGCCCGAGGCCAGGAACTTGCGCCGGGACAGGCTCGGGTCGCTGGAGGAAGGCTGGTGCTCCGACATTGAATCCTCCTCGTGTTCAGGGGCGAGCGATTCGTCAATCCGACAGAATCAAACGCGATCGCTCAAGGGTCAACTCGGCTCGTACACTGGCACGACGGTGCGTCTTGTGTCAAGAGCGTGGCGGAAAAGCCGATTTGGCCTGTTCGACCGTGTTGAGTATTGTTGCGTTAGATGCTCGCCGGCCAGCGTCAGCTCCTGATTCTCGAGGAGGTTCGCCTTCGCGGTGCGGTGCGCGTCGCTGAGCTCACGGAGCTGCTCGACGTGTCGGACATGACGGTCCGCCGCGACCTCGACGTGCTCGCGGGGGCAGGCCTCGTCGACAAGGTCCACGGCGGCGCAACAGCGCCCGGCCGCCTGTCGACCGAGGAGCCGGGCTTCGAGGCGAAGTCGCACCGGCAGCTCGACGAGAAGGAGGCGATCGCGCGCGCGGCTGCTGCCCTCATCGAGCCGGGTCAGGCCGTCGGCCTCACGGCGGGGACGACGACGTGGCGCCTCGCGCACCACCTCGCCGACATCAGTGACCTCACGGTCGTCACGAACTCGATTCAGGCCGCGAACGTCCTCCACCGGGAGCGGCGGCCCGATCTCACCGTGATCTTGACGGGCGGCGTACGCACGCCCTCCGACGCACTCGTCGGTCCGATCGCTGCCACGACGTTGCGCTCGCTGCACGTCGACGTGCTCTTCATGGGCGTGCACGGAATGACGACGGACGCAGGCTTCACGACGCCCAACCTGCTCGAGGCGGAGACCGATCAGGCGTTTGTCGCATCGGCGGAGCGCGTCGTCGTCACCGCCGACCACACGAAGTGGGGCGTGCGCGGCCTCAGCCGCATCGCGCGACTGGAGGAAGTGTCGACGCTCGTCACCGACGACGGCCTGGCCGGGGACGCACAGGCAGCGCTGCAAGAGCACATCGGGAATGTCATGTTCGTCGGCCGGGGGAAGCGTCGAGGTCGGGCCGTAGAGCAATGACCGACATCCTCGGGCCGGCTCCTGCGCACGCGGATCTCCGTGTCGACGTGCACTCAGGAGCCCGAACGTTCGTTGTCGCGTCGCGGCAGGAGC
>Ga0265314_10005772_pt1 | contig 11108 bp, 16 predicted proteins | sample 4126metaG_FD_203106 | JGI IMG/M metagenome (GOLD analysis project Ga0265314, IMG submission 203106) | Rhizosphere microbial communities from Carex aquatilis grown in University of Washington, Seatle, WA, United States - 4-1-26 metaG | ecosystem: Host-associated > Plants > Roots > Rhizosphere >... | reverse complement strand
TCGCCGCGTTCAGCAGTCGGCTTCGGCATCGCAATCCCTTGCTGCTGAGGCATGAATAAAACGCCCAACATTTACTGGAACTTATGGCTAATTATGCCCGGAATCGGCATGAAAGTCGAGCTTTTGCGCTGGCGTCGCGCAGTTGCTTTGGCATGCAACTGGCGCCGAATTCGGCATTCGGGCTGGCAAAACCGCGTGTAAGACACCACATAAGATGAAATACTTCGTCAATGCATCCGGCACATGTGGCTGCTTGGGCCGCAAGGAGTTAGTCATGGCTTTCGATTACAGCGCGGCGGCGGAGCTCTTCCCCGCGCGCAACCGCAAGATTTCCAGCCGCATCAAATATCGCCGCTTCGACCGCGCTTCCGACGCGATCCGTTTCGCAGTGGAGGAGTTGCCAGAGGCGCAGCTCCTCGGTGCCTATATTCAGGTCGACGAAGAGCGGCTCGGCCACAGCGATATTCGCGCGCTGTATCAGAGCGACGAGTTTCCGCTGCAAAAGGCCGCCAAGAAGCACGCCGACGCTTAGTTTGACGTAATTGGCCATATCGTGTATGGAACACGCGTTGAAACCAAAGGTTTTTGGTTCTGCTTTGCTGCGCTGCCCGTTTGAGGGCGCTTAACAACGCACCCCTGAAAACTCCCATGTTTCGATCGCGTAGGCGATGTCCGCCTGGGCGCATCTCAACGCTAGCAGCGTTAGACACCACAAAGGTAAACTACGATGGCTACTGGTACTGTGAAGTTCTTTAATACGCAGAAGGGCTTCGGCTTCATCACTCCGACCGACGGTTCGCGCGACGTGTTCGTGCATATCAGCGCAGTCGAGCGCGCCGGCATGAGCACCCTCAATGAAGGTCAGCGCGTCTCGTACGACGTGATCACCGAGCGCGGCAAGCAGGCGGCGAGCAATCTGCAGAACGCCTGATCGCGCAACTAATCAGCTTACGGAACGCCCGGCCCATGTGCCGGGCGTTTTCGCTTCAGCCGGCCTCGCAGCGCGGAGGCCGCACAACAACAAAAGGCGGGCACGGACATGATTCACAGGTATTCACCGGGCAGCAGCGTCTTTTATCAGCCGTCACATGGCCAAGCGGCCGCCCGCGGTCCCTACAAAATCGTGCAGCGGTTGCCGATCGAGAACGACAACCGGGTAGCCTACCGCATCAAGAACGTCGCGGAGACCTTCGAGCGCATCGCCGAAGAGCATCAGCTCAGCCGCACCGAATAGGCCTGCAACCGGCCGTCTGTTTCGCCAACACCATCGTCATTGCCGAGATGCGGCTAAAATCGCCGTAATTCCGCCTGCGAACCGGCCAAGTTCGAGCCGGTCCCACGCCGATCACGACTTTTCAAGTGACCGTGATGCCACATGCGGAACTGTGGCGGCCTCCCCACGTTAGTCGTCCGAACACATGAACCTGTCGCAAGGCCGGCTCGACTAACAGGCGTGCAGCTTGGGAGGACGATATGAACTGGTCGCTTTATACCGCAGATCGCGCCACCCACCTGAAGGTGGTCGTGGTCGGCTTGGCTGCCGCCCTGCTGATCGCCGTCATCGGCATCTCGGCGCGCCAATACAATCTCGGCACCGATATCATGGCGGCGCAATCGCCGACGATCATCAAGGCCGGCGGGCCGGTGGTCTTCACGGATCGCGCCGGCCCGACCATTCGCTGACGGCTTGAACCTCCGTCATTGAAAGCGCCTCGCCACGGCGAGGCGCTTTTTCTTGCCCGATTGACCGCACCCCTCTTTCTGCTTCATCACGGTGCGCATGATTCTACTGCGCATGGCTGTGATCGGATTGCTCTGCGCCTTCGGGGCGGCGACGCCGGCACGCGCGCAGACGGTCGATCCCGCGGCAATCGCCGACTACCAGGCCAAGCTCGCGCACTACACGCAGGCGCGCGCCGCCTATGACGACGAGGCCTCGGCCTACTGGGACACGGTGGTCGACAAGCGGCGCGCGCGCAACGCCAAGCGACGCGAAGGCCGCGCTATCGGCCTTGACGACTACGTGCTGACGCAGCCGCCGGTCTATGCCGGTCCGCCGCGCCCGGTCGATCCGCGCGCACCGTCCGCGCCGCCGCCGGAAGAGAGGCCGCCGATCCCGGTGCTCGCCGACTTCCTCAAGAACGCCGCCGAGCATTTCAGCTTCGTGCCCGACCGGCCGGCGAACGAACTCGAGTTCAAGCGCGCCTATGCCAAGGCCGCGCTCGAGGCCGGATTGACCCGTGAGCAGATCGTCGGCGTCTATGCCTTCGAGACCGGCGGCAACGGCACCTACGACATGCAGGCCGGCGTCTCGCCGACACGCGCGCGCGCGATCTCGCCGGCGATGGGCTACAACCAGCTGCTCAGCACCAACTCGGTGTCGCTCCTGGTCGAGCACGGCGGCCGCCTGCTCGGGTTGCTGCGGCTGAAGGCAGCCGCGCTCACCGGCGCGCCGCGCGTCGCCATGGAACGCAAGATCGAGGCGGTGAAGCGCATGATCGCCTATTGCCGCAGCGTGCCCGACAACTGGAACGACCATGACCGGCTGGCCAAGACCACCCCGGCCGGCATCGGCGTGCACGCCGTGGTGCTCGACCGCGATCTTGGGCCCATGCTGCAGGTGCAGAAGCTCGCCAACTCGCTGCGTTTCGCGCGCGCCAAGCATTACACCGCACCGCTGTCGGCGGCCGAACTCGAGCTGATGAACCTCACCGGCGACGGCAACGGCATCGACATGGTCATGATGCCGGCCGACCTGCGCGCGCGCGTGCCGACAGCCAATTTCTTCCAGCAGTCGGGTTACGAGCGCAACCCGGTCGCCCGCCGCACCGGCGTGGTGGCCAATCTCATCGCCGACATCGAGAGCAAGATGCAGCGTGGCGCGCAATCGCCCGGCGCGCGCGAAATGGCGACGGCGTTTTAGAGATATTAACGGCGCCCGCCTTGTGCGGTTTCCAATAGTATCCACAACTCTAGTGGTATCTGTGGATATATATGATGATTGGTTGAGTATGCCTCGACCCTCGTTCTAAGCATGTATTAACCATATTTTCGTGCGAATCAGTTAGAAGGAGATTTCCACTGTCGGTTTTTACGGATCATTTTACGGGAACGGAGATTGTCGATCACGGAGACAACCGTGGAGACATCTCGATGGAGACCTTTATGCGCCAACATGCAATCGGTATCAGCGTGTCCGCAATCTTGTTGATGACTACGATCAGCTTTGTTGCATTCAAGCTTACCATTTGAGGCGGGTCAGATCCGCCTCATTGCTATATGGCCGTGAGCGCGACAACGAGAGAAATTGCAACGCCGAGTCCGATACAAAACGCCATAGTTCCAATAGAGAACACGACGAAACCTGCAACCAGAATTTTCCCGCCCTGGTTTGAATCTAACTTATCCCAAACTAGAGTACTTTCGCCAATAACCGCATCTCTAAGGTATTTTCTGTATTCAATCGATTTTTCATCAGCATACCACGCCGCGAGAACTTTTGCCGCAAGCGCGCCGAATATTCCTACAGTGTGCGCAAAGAAGACGAGCGTTATTTGAAAATATTTCGCATTTATCGAGGGATGTTTAACCGCTGCCAAAAACGCAGCCATTGCGACGATCGCCCCCCAGTTCAATAGCAAGAGGCTATTGAGCACATTGACCTTCAATGTGCTCGACATTTCGGCATGTTTGTTCGCGATGGCTATGAGGTTATTTATAAACCCCTCTTTTGCGTTTACTTCTAACGCATCAAAGCGATTCTTCAGCGTATGTTTCATTTTATCCGGCCGTTGAGACGCATTCCGTTGCAAATGAAAAAAGCACGAAAAATGAGTATTACACAGTTATGATTCGGCCATTCAACCTCTAGTATTCTAAAATATGTGGACAATGCAAAAGAAACATAACTGGCTAGGCGTATCGCCGAGTCCGAGTTCATGAACCTCACCGGCAACGGCATCGACATGGTCATGATGCCGGCCGACCTGCGCGCGCGCGTGCCGACAGCCAATTTTTTCCAGCAGTCGGGTTACGAGCGCAACCCGGTCGCCCGCCGCACCGGCGTGGTGGCCAATCTCATCGCCGACATCGAGAGCAAGATGCAGCGCGGCGCGCAATCGCCCGGCGCGCGCGAAATGGCGACGGCGTTTTAGCCTATCGAGTATGATCCGATCGAATTGAATCGTCTTGCCACCCGCTCGTCCCCGCGAAAGCGGGGACCCAGGGCAAAGCCTCCTGGATTCCCGCTTTCGCGGGAATGAGCGGAGAAACGGATTGGACTGTAGATAATGCGGCGCATCGCCCTCACCTTGCTCATCGCCCTCGCCGCCGCACCGGCACAGGCGCAGGACATCCGCGGGCTCGAAGTTTGCACCGCCGAGAAGCAGATGGAGCGCCGCACCGGCTGCCTGCAGGCCAACACCGAATTCCTGCAGCAGGCGCTCGCCAAGCAGGCACGCGAGACCAACGAGAAGCTCGCCGCCGCCGGCCGCGACCTTGCCGCCGCCAAGGCCGAGATCGCCGCGCTCAAGGCGACGCTGACGAAGATCGAAGGCGAGCTCGCGCAGCTCCGCAGCAAAGCCGACGGCAAGAAGTAGCTGCTGCACTGCATATTGACCCGCCGCGCCGCTTTGCCTTTCATCGGCGAAAGCTGAGCGGGGGCTTCTTCAATGTCATCGGTTTCCGGCAAAGCCGATCCGATGGTCGCGCGCGTCAGCGCCGCCGAGATCGCCGAAGCCTTCGGCAAAGGCTTGCGCGATTTCCAGGCGCTGCCGCTGTACGGCCTCGCCTTCGGCGGCCTCTATGCCGGCGGCGGCATCGCCATCGTCTTGTGCATCGCAGCGCTCGGCATGAGCTATCTCGCCTATCCGCTCGCCGCCGGTTTCGCGCTGATCGGCCCCTTCGTCGCCGCCGGCCTCTACGAGGTGAGCCGCCGGCGTGAGCTTGGGCAGGCGCCGTCGCTCTCCGGCATCTGGACCGCCATCCGCAGCCGCAGCGAGATGGGCTGGATGGCCTTCGTTTCCATCTTCATCTTCGTGATGTGGATGTACCAGGTGCGCTTCTGGATGGCGCTGTTCCTCGGCCTGCATGCGTCGTTCTCGAGCATACAGCAGTTCCTCACCGTAGTGCTGACCACCAACGAAGGCTTGCTGTTCCTCGCCGTCGGCAATTGCATCGGCGCGGCGCTCTCGCTCATCCTGTTCTCGCTCACCGTGGTGTCGTTTCCGCTGCTGCTCGACCGCGACGACGTCGACTTCGTCACTGCCATGATCACCAGCGTGCGCGCGGTGACCGCGAGCCCGGGACCGATGATCGCCTGGGCGCTCACCATCGTCGTGCTGTTGATCCTCTCCGCCTTGCCGTTCTTCCTCGGCATGCTGGTAACGCTGCCGGTGCTCGGCCACACCACCTGGCATCTTTACCGCCGGGTGGTGAGTTTCCCGGTCGCGGCCGTCGCATAAACTTTGTGCCAGCCGGTGGCGCCGGCACGCGCTTCGCGCTAGGCATCGGCGATCCGTCATTCGCGAGGACCGCCCCGTCATGCTGCAGGACAAATTCTCGCCCCCGGCCGGCGCCTTCACGCGCAGCGTCACCGTGCGCTTCTCGCATTGCGACCCGGCCGGCATCGTCTACTTCCCGCACTACTTCGACATCTTCAACGGCCTGATCGAGGACTGGTACACCGAGGAGCTCGGCTACAATTACGCCGACATGATCATAGGCAGCCGCTTCGGCTTTCCCTTCGTGCACCTCGACTGCGACTTCAAGATCCCGAGCCGCATCGGCGACGTCATCGACCTGACGCTTCTCGTCGAGCGCGTCGGCCGTTCCTCGCTCAACATCGCCATCGTCTGCCACAAGGACGGCCTGGAGCGGCTGCGCGCGCACATGGTCACCGCCATGATGTCGCTGGAGACCAAGCAGGCGGTGCCGCTGCCGCAAGACTTGCGCGACAAGATCGAGGCCTATCGGGTAAAGATCGGGCAGGCCTAGCCGCGCCATGCCGATCGCCCGCCGCAGGCTTTTCACTTTAGCCGCAGCAGGCGCGCTCGCCGCCTCGCTGCCGCGAACGTTGTGCGCGCAATCTTATCCGGTGCGGCCGATCCGTCTCGTCGTCGGCTTCCCCGCGGGTGGCCCGAACGACATCCTCGGGCGCATGATTGCGCAGTGGCTGTCGCAGCGGCTGGGCCAGCCGGTCGTCGTCGAGAACCGCCCGGGCGCCTCGAGCAACATCGCCACCGAGGCGGTGGTCCGCGCGCCGGCCGATGGATACACGCTGCTGCTGGTCGGACCGGCGAACGCCATCAACGCCTCGCTCTACGACAAGCTCGCCTTCGACTTCCTGCGCGACATCGCGCCCGTGGCGGGCCTGACGCGCGAGGCGCTGGTGCTGCTGGTGCATCGGTCCGTGCCCGCTACGACCGTCGCCGAACTCGTCGCTCATGCCAAAGCCAACCGCCTCAAAATGGCGTCGACCGGCAACGGTAGCTCGCCGCACGTCTCCGGCCTGCTGTTCAAGATGCTCGCCGGCGTCGACTGCGACATCGTGCACTACGCCGGCGGCGGGCCGGCGCTCAAGGCGATGATCGCCGGCGAAACGCAGTTCATGTTCGAGCCGATGTCGGCCGCCATCGGTCCGGTGCGTCAAGGCGAGTTGCGCGCGCTTGCGGTGACGACAGCGACGCGCTCGCCGGCGCTGCCCGACGTTCCCGCGCTGGCCGACACGGTGCCGGGCTATGAGGCAAGCGCGGCGACCGGCATCGGCGCTCCCGCCGGCACACCGGCCGAGGCAATCGCGCGGCTCAACGCTGAGATCAACGCCGCCTTCGCCGACCCCGCGATGCAGGCGCGGTTCGCCGAGACCGGCGGCAGCGTGCTGCCCGGCTCGCCCGCGGATTTTGCCCGCCTGCTCTCCAGTGAGACCGAGAAATGGCGCAAGGTGATCAAGACCGCCGGCGTCAAGCCGTAACGGCGCGGCAGCGGGGACGGAGCCTGCGATTGTTCTCTTGAAGCTTTAAGCGTGCGCGCCGTTGGCGCCGAAGCGCATCGCGGCGATGCGGTCGAGTTCGGCCTGCTCGCGCGCATTGGCTTCCGCCTTCTCGCGCTGCTGGTCGCGCTCGTCGAGCATCTCGACCTTCTTGAGTTCCTCGAAGGCCTCGCCGAGCGCGGCCTTGGCGTCGTCGAGCTGACCTTTCAGCTCGTCGGCCGAGCGCTTGAGGTTCTCGCGTCGCGCGATCGCGGCCTTGGCATAGGTCGGATAAGCGAAATGCCCGGGATCGTGGATGCCGGCGCGGTCCTGCTCGATCTTGATCTCGCGGTCGAGCTCGGCTGCGATGCGATCGAACTCGCCGATCATGCCCTCGATCTGGGCCACCTTGCGCCGCTTCTCATCGACCTGAAATTTCTTCAGACGGATGAGGGTTTCGCGTGACTTCATCGACACTATACTCCCCCGAAGCCCCGAATTCGCCCGATACGGCACGCTCATACCGCTACGCCGGACGACCTGACCTTGAACGATGAGAACTGTGGGGCAATATCGTTAGTTTTCGGTTTCCAAAGCAGCTCGACCGGTAAGCATGTCTCCTCTTTTTAGGCGGAGGAGCCTTGTTTTCCGGCAAAGCTTGAACCTCAGGAAGGCCTGCACCTTGGCGCGGAACTTTTGGCCATTGCGCATGATCTTCTAGACGGCCGGCCCCGCGCTGAGGATCTGTTCCAGCCGCCGGTAGCCGTCCAGCATGGTGGTGGCCTCGTCCTTGGCCTGGCCGAGGAACGCCTCCAGCGGATTGTGCAGGCCGATCGCCTCGTCGACGTCGCTGCTTGAGCCGGGGCGATAGGCGCCGAGCCGGATCAACTCCTCCATGTCGGAGTAGGTGGCCATCACCTGTTTGGCGCGGCTGATCACCGGCAGAAAGGCGGGATCGGCCGCACGCGGCATGGTACGCGAAATCGATTTGAGCACGTTGATCGCCGGATAGCGGCCGCGCTCGGCGATGGCGCGCTCCATGACGATGTGGCCGTCGAGGATGCCGCGCACGGCGTCGGCCACTGGCTCATTGTGGTCGTCGCCGTCGACCAGCACGCTGAAAATTCCGGTGATGGTGCCCTGGTCGGTGCCGGGGCCGGCGCGTTCGAGGAGCCGCGGTAGTTCAGTGAACACGGTCGGCGTATAGCCCTTGGCGGTCGGTGGCTCACCGGCCGAGAGGCCGATCTCGCGCTGCGCCATGGCGAAGCGTGTCACCGAATCCATCAGCACCAGCACGTCCTTCGACTGGTCGCGGAAGAATTCGGCAATGGTGAGCGTCAAATAGGCCGCCTGGCGGCGCATCAGCGCCGGCTCGTCCGAGGTCGACACCACGACGACCGAGCGCGCGAGGCCGGCGGCGCCGAGGTCGTCCTGCAAGAACTCCTGCACCTCGCGGCCGCGTTCGCCGACCAGGCCAATGACCGACACGTCGGCGGCGACGTTCCGCGCCAGCATCGACAGCAGCACCGACTTGCCGACGCCGGAGCCGGAGAAGATGCCCATGCGCTGGCCGCGGCAGCAGGTGACAAAGGTGTTGAGCACGCGCACGCCGAGATCGAGCGGGTCGCCGACGCGGCGGCGCGCATGCGCGGGCGGCGGCGAGGCGCGGAACGGATAGGGCGATGGCCCGAGGACCAGCGGCCCCTGCCCGTCGATCGGCTCGCCCATGGCGTTGACCACGCGGCCGAGCCACTTCTCCGACGGGCGCACCATGCCGGCGGAGGTGGAGACCAGCGCCCGGCAGCCGCGCCGCACGCCGTCGAGCGCGGCAAAGGGCATGGCCAGCGCGTGCTTGCCTGCAAAGCCCACCACCTCGCAGGGGATCGGCCGGCCGCTGCCGTTCTCGACCGTGAGGCGGCAGCCGACCGACATGGCGTTGACGGGACCTGCGACCTCCAGCATCAGCCCGCGCACGCCGACCACGCGGCCGTAGATCTCCACGCCGTCGAGCTCGACGATCTGTTCCGCCAGGGCTTTCATGTGTCTCTCGTCATTCCGGGGGCCGAGCGAAGCAAGGCAACCCGGAATCCAGAGCGACGAGCGAGCAACCCTGGATTCCGGGTCCGGCGCTGCGCGCCGTCCCGGAATGACCGGACAAGAGTTATCGCCGCCACCGTCATCATCCTCGGTTCCACCTGCGCGCAACACCCGCGCAAATTCCGCCGTAAACTCCGCCTTAGGCTTACCGCCCGACGCCCGCCTTTAACTTGGTGTTTACCCGGGTCGTTAATCATTGGGTCATCGTCCGTGGGGCGACACCGTTCGAATCGCCCTCGGCTTTCGAGGAAGGGCGAGTCCGCAGAGTCGGTTAGGCCTGACTCTTAAACTGGAGCATTAAACCGATCCGTGGCCAAAAAACCACTCTACTGCAATATCTTACGGCGATTCGGGCTTGCCCCGCCAGGGAATGCTTGCATCAGAGAATCAGGTTTTGTTAACCATGTCGGAATAGTGTCGAATCGGTTTTGTCCCACCGCGTTTTTCGATAACTCGCCGCCCATTGCGGCGCAGACCCAAGGCCCGGTTGCGGCGAGATAGGGGACTTAAATGCGCGTTTTACTCATTGAAGACGACAGCGCGACCGCTCAATCCATCGAGCTGATGCTCAAGTCGGAAAGTTTCAACGTCTACACCACCGATCTCGGTGAGGAAGGCGTCGACCTCGGCAAGCTCTACGACTACGACATCATCCTGCTCGACTTGAACCTGCCCGACATGTCCGGCTTCGAAGTATTGCGCTCCCTTCGCGTGTCGAAGGTGAAGACGCCGATCTTGATTCTCTCCGGCCTCGCCGGTATCGAGGACAAGGTGAAGGGTCTCGGCTTCGGCGCCGACGACTATATGACGAAGCCCTTCCACAAAGACGAGTTGATCGCCCGCATCCACGCCATCGTGCGCCGCTCCAAGGGCCACGCCCAGTCGGTCATCAACACCGGCGACCTCGTCGTCAACCTCGACACCAAGACGGTGGAAGTCGGCGGCCAGCGCGTGCACCTCACGGGCAAAGAATATCAGATGCTCGAGCTGCTCAGCTTGCGCAAAGGCACCACGCTCACCAAGGAGATGTTCCTCAACCATCTCTACGGCGGCATGGACGAGCCGGAGCTCAAGATCATCGACGTGTTCATCTGCAAGCTGCGCAAGAAGCTCGCCAACGCCTCGAGCGGCAAGAACTACATCGAGACGGTGTGGGGCCGCGGCTACGTGCTGCGCGAACCGACCGAAGCCGACGAGCGCATTCCCGCTTAATTCGCAAGGCGCGCCGCGGCGCGCCCTGTTCGCGACCTTCGAGTGAGATCGTATTTCGAATCCACCCGTTGCGTCTGCGTACATCTTGATGAGCCGAGAGGCTCAACTCCTCCCAACTGAACCCCCGGTCGAAAGATCGGGGGTTTTTTAGTTTGCTTTTCACCGGCAAATCATTTTTTAACGACGACGGTTCACCGTCGTGACTCATCGGAACGTAAGAGAAGACTCCATGTACACCATCGCAACAGCCGCCGCGGTCGTCGGGCGGAACAAAACCGCAATCATGCGCGCAATCGAGGCCGGAAAAATTCCGGTCGTCCATACCGAAGGCGGCGAAATGACGATCGACCCCGCCGACCTGCATCGCATCTTCCCGCCATTGCGCAAAGACGGCGCGCGGCCGGCGCTCAATCAGTCGCCGCTGCTGATCGCGGTGGGGACATAGAATTGGGTTTGGCTGTTAGGCCGATCTCCGTCACGCATCATTTCCAGCCGCGAGCTTGAAGAAGCCCATGTTACGGCGCTTCTCAGCTGGTCATGGCCGGGCTTGTCCCGGCTATCCACGTCTTTCTTGCAGCCAAGACGTGGATGCCCGGCACAAGGCCGGGCATGCCGGCGATATGACCGCGCTAGCCCCTCTCCGCCCTCATCCTGAGGAGCCCGGCTGAGCGGAGCGAAGGCGGGCGTCTCGAAGGATGGGCGGCCTCCATGGTTCGAGGCGCACGCTGCGCGTGCTCCTCACCATGAGGCCGGGCGGGACTTATGCCGTGGCCGACTTTTACGCGCTGCTTTTCGCTTGGTTTTTCTTACCAACATTTTCTGCGGCGGCAGA